>Ga0180443_100743_pt1 | contig 21245 bp, 21 predicted proteins | sample ChrtobMetP5_32mM_FD_119753 | JGI IMG/M metagenome (GOLD analysis project Ga0180443, IMG submission 119753) | Chrysochromulina tobin associated microbial communities from unialgal haptophyte culture, Seattle, Washington, USA - P5_32mM MetaG | ecosystem: Host-associated > Algae > Haptophytes >... | reverse complement strand
TCTGCCCCATCACCTTCTCGCTGCCCGTCGACCCCGTCACGGCGGAGGACGGCAACGTGTACGAGCGCTCGGCCATCGAGGAGTGGCTCAAGCAGCAGCACAAGAGCCCGGTGACGAACTTGGAGATGGGCACGAGGCTGCTGCCGGCGCTGCGGGTCAAGAACATGATCCGCGCGATGGTCGCCTCGGGCGCTCTCACGGGCGACAAGGTGGATGCGTGGAAGCTGAAGCTGGAGGCGGAGGAGGAGGTGGCGGAGACGCTGCGTAAGGCCGAGGCTGGTCATGGCTGGGCGATGTACAACCTGGGAGTTTGTTACGAGTATGGTGAGATGGGCCTCGCAAAGGACGAGGCCAAGGCTTTCGAGTGGTACAAGAAGAGCCACGAGGCTGGGAATGCACGTGGGACTGGCAGCCTTGCCAGGTGCTACTTGGTTGGGATGGGCGTGCCAAAGTGCCAATCGCGTGCCAATACGCTGCTGATGGACGCCGCCGGACGCGGCATCAAATCCGCGTGCTGCAATCTGGGACGCGCATACGCTAAAGGCATCTGGGGCTTCCCGAAGGACGAGACGATGGCGCGCCGCTACTACTCGATGGTGGCGAGCGCCTCGATCGATGATTTCACACCTGCCACAGAGGAAGCAGCCACATGGCTGCGTGCGCATGCAGCAGCTTGACTCGGCATTGGCACGTTTGAGTGCTGCGTTGGGTGAGGCTCAGTGGCGGAGCTACCTCGGCTCATGGCTCGGCTCTGTGCCACTCTCATGGCCACTCTCTGAACAGGTCTCTGTGCGTCCTCCGTGCATGGAGCATTGGCCCACAGAGCTTGCTCCACCTGTGGTGCGAGAGTCTCGGGCGTGAGCAGCGGCGGCGGCACCGACAGCGGCACAGCAGCCGAAGCGAGGCGCGTGCAGAGCTGGGTGCAGAAGTATGAGTGTCACCTGGTGTCTGCGCGCACTAAATACATGTTGAGGCATGTGCTGCACACACTAAATACATGTTGCATTTGAGGATGAGCCCAGCACGGCGCCCCCAAAGTTCTAAGTGGTCCGACCTTTCGTCTCCTTTCGCGACCCCGCACATTGGCGCGGACCACTAGCCGCGGCTCGGGCTCAAGCCACCCGCATGGTCTTCGGCACCGGCCAGGCCATCAAGAACTGGCTGCAGGCGTGGCTCATCGATGCGCTCGACCGCTTCTTCGTGGACGTCGACATCTCCGCCGGCGACATCTCCGCCGGCGGACAGCTCGAGCTCCACGACCTGCACCTGCGGCCGTCGCTGCTCCCGCCGAGTGTGCCGCTGACGCTCGAAGTCGGAACCATTCAGCGCGTCGCCATTGAGGTCTCGCTGCTGAAGCTCAGCGTGAAAATCTGCGTCAGCGGAGTACGAGCGCGCTTCGTTCCTCGGGCGGCTCCGGTGGACGCTGCGGATGCGATTGAGCAAGCTGCAGCCGCGCAGCTAGAGGCCGTGCGGCGCGCCCTCGAGGCCGAGCGCGAGCGTGAGAGGAGCGGCGGCGACGGTGAGCAGCGTGCACGGAGTAGCAGCAGCGGCGATGGCATCGGTCTGGGCGGCATGTTCGAATACATGCTCGGCAGGCTGATTGCACGACTCATCCACAACATCTCTCTGAGTGTCGACGACGTGGCGATCGAGATGGAGCTCGCTCCTCCGCCCGTGCCCTCTCTGGCCGCAGCACCACCCTCAGAGCAGCCGGCGTGGGCTGCCGCCGTGCTCGGCCTGCGGCTGCAAGCTGCCCATGTGCTCACCACCGACAGCCAATGGAGGCCCGCGACCGACACAGAGGACGACGCATGCATGCACAAGGTCGTGGAGCTGATTGGGCTTGCACTCTTCGTCGAGCCTTGCGTCGCGAGCTCGGCTGCCGGCGCGGCGGCACGCGCTTCGAACCCGCCCACCGGCGCAGCCCCTGCGGCTGCGGGTGCCGCCCCTGCGGCTGCGGGCGCCGCCGACGGCTCCATGACGAGCCGCTACGAAGCCCCACCTCCTGACGAAACCCCACGTCCTGACGAAACTCCAAGTCCTGGCGAAACTCCGCCTCCTCCGATCGAAGCTGACGAAGCTGCGCGCGTCGTTCCGGGCGCACCGTCGGCTTTCGCGCGGGCGAGTGCTGCGGGTGGCACTGCGGAGGGTGCCGCGGCGGCCACGTCGAGCGGCCCACGCAAGGCGCGTGGCTTGCCGCCCGACCAGCCCCTAGCTACGAGCGCATGGTGGCACAGTCGCGGCGGCGGCAGCGGCAGCGGCGGCGGCAGCGCCAGCGGTAGCGGCAGCGGCAGCGGCGGCGGCGGCAGCGGCAGCGGCAGCGGCGGCGGCGGCGGCGGCTGCGGCAGCAGCGGCGAGATCGGCTTCGCTGCTCACCGATGGATGCTATCTCCGTTGACGATCTCGGCGCGTCTCAAGCTTGACATTCGACACCTCCTCCACTTGAAAGTCGCCCCCCGCTCAACTGCCCAGCCGCGAGGGACGCCAGCGCCCACCACGGCGCTCCCGCCCGGTCGCCCAACCGATCGCGCCCGAGACGGCGCGCCCGAGACGGCGCCTCGCTTCCTGGTGGCGGACGTGTGCTGCTCGCCGGTGCTGCTCGCGGCGGACGAGTGGCAGGTGAGTGCGACTGAGTGCGACTGAGTGCGACTGAGTGCGACTGAGTGAGACTGAGTGCGACTGAGTGCGACTGAGTCCTAACGAGTGCCTCTCTGAGTGCATGCTGATTGCGACCCCTATCAGGCGGGCCGGCTACTAAGCGGCGTGCGCCACCTCGACGACTTCGGTCGCGCGAGTCAGCGGCTGGTCGCGCAGGCCGTGGAAGCTGTGGAAGCTGTGGAAGTGTGTGGCCACGTTCACACCAGATTCACACCCACCGCGGCCCTGGCGCACGAGTACGCCGCCTTGCTGCGGCGCGAGCGAGCGGCGGCGGCGGCTGCGGCGGCTGCGGAGACGTGGACGGGGTCCCGCGTGGTGGACTCGATCATGCTCGATGGCTTGGCCGGGGGCTTCAAGACTCTGATGGACGAAACCGACGGTTTGGGCAGTGACGAAACCGACGAGGAGGTTTTGTCAACGGTTTCGTCACTGGCGAGGAGGGCGGCGGCGGCCACTGACGAAGCCGACGCGGCTCGACGCAAGCTCCTCGCGGTGGCGTTGCCGTTACGGACGCTCGTGCAGCTCCATCGCGAGATTCCCCTCTCCCCACAGGACGAGGCCAGCGCCGAGATGGGCGCCGAGAGGACCCACCCAGCGCAGTTGGCAGGCGCCGAGATGGGCGCACCTCCTCACGGCTCAACGACAGTCGCCGAGTTGGGCGCCAGCGCACCGCCACCGACTTCCTTCACACCGACTCCCTTCACACCGACTTCCTTCACACCGACTTCCTTCACACCGGCAGGCCTCGCCTCCCTTGCCGCACCGCCGCGCGTATCCGCCGCCGACTCCGCCACCGACTCCGCCACCGTCCCTGCTACGGCCACCGCTCCCGTGCTGCTGCGCGGCGCCTCACGTCGCTGGCTCGCCCCGGGCGCCAAGTCCGCCAAGGCGCTCAACCTCGAGCTGCTCCACTCGCTCAACACGACGCTCCGCCTGGACGAGGAGACGATGCTCAACACGACGCTCGCGGAGCTTCGGCATGTCGGCGAGAGACTGGATGCTTCCTTATTTGGTAGGAGGCCCTCGGAGGCCCTCGGCTCTGCCGCATCGAGCACGGCGGCTCCCAACTGTCGCGCCGGTCCATCGGTGAATCAAGGCGGCGGCGGCGGCGGCGGTGGCGGCGGTGGCAGCGGCGGCGGCGGCAGCGGCGGCGCCGGTGGCGGCGCCGAAGCTGACGCCGGCAGCGCCGACGGGCAGGGGGACGGCGCGCACAGCGGCGAGGCCGCGGCGTCCCCATCCCTGCTCACGCTCCTGTTTCGTCAAGGCGTCTGCATGCGCCTCTCCGTCCCTAATCTGGCTGCATGCCTTCTCCATCGACGCCTCGTGCCTGCGCCGACGCAGCCGCCGTTCACGGCCACCGTTCACACCTCCTCCTCTGCTGCAGCTCCGTGGGGGCGCCCGCCACAGCGCGGCTTCGAGGAGTGGACGGAGCTTGCGAGGGCGGGGGTGGGAGGGCTGACGATCGCCCTTTCCACAGCCGGCATCGAGGCGGTTCCAAATTTGGTTCCAAATTTGGACGTGCTCGGCGACGCGGCTCGTGCACCGACGGGCAGCCCCCCTCGCCCTCGCCCTTCTCCTTCAACGGCGACGCGCCGAACCGCGAGCGCCGTGTCGGGCGCGGTGCCTGCTGCAGAGCAGTTGCGGGAAGCCAGCTTGGGGCTCGTGTGGAAGAGGCGCACGTCATGGAGCGTGCGCCTGTGCTCCCTCGCCGTCTTTGACGGAACCGTCCAGTTGCCATCTTTGGGAGGTGGAGCGCGGAGCAACCTCGCCGGAGGGGACGTCGCCCTCCAAGGGAGTGTGAATGGGAGTGTGAATGGGAGTGTGAATGGGAGTGTGCCCCGCCGTGCTGCCCAGGGAGTGTGCACCGAGGCCTTCTCCTCCTGTTCACACCCAGGGAGTGTGCACCGAGGCGTTCACACCGAGGCCTCCTCCTCCGCCGCCGCGCTGGACGCGCTGCTCCCACGTGCGGTCTCGTCAATTCCACAGCTGGGCGCTGAGGAGAGCGCTGTGGAATCCCTCGCGCGCCCCGAGAGCATGCATATCTCGCAGCGCGAGATCCTTGACGAGACGCGTGCTGGCGGGCTCGCCCGGAATGCCGCCGCTGTGGGGAAGCTCCTTCGCTCGCTCTTCACAGGGGGCAAGGGGCACGGGCCTGTGAAGAGCAGCCACGCCGATGAGCGCAGCCGCCGATCTCCCGCGGGCGAGGTCGGAGATCGCATCGAGCTCGAGGCGGAGGCCGAAGCCGCGCGCCACTTTGGCGAAGCGTACGTGCCGAGTGGAGATCTGTCGTCGCAGGTACTCGTGCCTGCTTCTAATTGCCTCTGATTGCCTCTGATTGCCTCTAATTGCCGAGTGGGGATCTCTCGTCGCAGGTACTCGTGCCTGCCTCTAATGACCTCTAATGACCTCTAATTGCCTCTAATTGCCTCTAATTGCCTCTGATTGCCTCTCATCGTCGCAGATACTCGTGCTTGCGGCCACCGTGGTCCGTCCCGAGGTCACATCTCCCGAGGCCACACAGGTGCGCTTCGTCGGTCGCATCTCCGCGCTCGAGATCGTGTACAAGCGCGAGCTCGTCCTCGCAGTGGCGCAGTGGCTTGCCTGCCTCAAGGAGCTCAGGTCCGCAGGGGCTGCTACCAAGTCCGCAGGCGCTGCTGCCAAGTCCGCAGGGGCTGCTACCAAGTCCGCAGGCGCTGCTGCCAAGTCCGCAGGGGCTGCTACCAAGTCCGCAGGCGCTGCTGCCAAGTCCGCAGGCGCTGCCACCAAGTCCGCAGGCGCTGCTACGATTGCGCCCGGCTCGGCCGTCGATGCTGCCAGTAGTGTCCATGGCTCCAAATATGGGACTACCGCTGGTTCCAAACATGGGCCGGCCGCAGCTGCCTCCAAAGGCAGTGCGACCGCCAACGGCAGTGCGACCGCCGCAGCGGTTGCGATCTCGGCGCCAAGATGGAGCGTCTCGCTCGATCTCAAGGCCGAGATGCCGATGCTCATCTTCCCGCTGCTGCCGTCGCACGCGACCTCGCCGCGCGCCCGGTACGACGCGCCAACGTCCGGCGACCCCGCCGGGCACAGCGCCGTGTCGAGCGGCGCGGCGCGGAGCGGCAGCGTCCGCCGCCGCCCGACCTCAAGGACCGGCGCGGCGCCCAGTACGGCGCCACCGCCGGACGCTCACGACGGCGCGATGGAGGAGGGCGCGAGTGGCCGAGGAGGGGGCGCATGGTCGGGGGTTTCGTCAACGCCCGCCGAGCCGCGGCCCAATACTGCGCCCAATACGGCGCCGACCCCCTTGCGAGCGCTCGTGCTCGACTTCGGTCGCGTCGCCTGTTATCATGCGCCGCCCGCGGGCTTCGTGCGCGCAGGCAGCAGTGGCGGCGGTGCCCAATACGGCGCGGCCTCTCCGCCGGCGGGCGCGGGGGCGTCGGCGTCTCGAGCGCCCGGCACGACGCCAGTCGGCAGCGGCGGGCCCATATTTGGAACGGGTGCTGGCGGGGGGCACGGGGCGCCGAGTTGGGCGCCCAGTGGCGGCGCCGGTGGGGGGGCGGCCGAGGGCACGGGAGTTGACGAAGCGGGAGTTGACGAAGCGGGGGGTGACGAAGCGGGGGTCGCGGGTGCGCCCGGGGGAGGGGGGGACGGCCGTTGGGACCTCGAGCTGATCTGGGCGCACATGCATGCCGAGGTCCTCAGCTTGCCTCCAACGGCCATCGAGCGCGCCGCGCCGTTGTCGCTGTTGCAGGGCAGCGTGGCCCTCGGGGTCGAACTGGTCGCGGCAGTTGGTGCCCGTGACGGCGCGCCGGTAGGTGCCCGTGACGGCGCGGTAACGGACGGCGCCGCCACGGCGCCTGCAGGCGCTCGGGACGACGCTGCCTCGGCGCCGACAGGCCCGCTCGGGACGGCGCTCGGGCTCCGCGCGGGCGCGGTGGCGCTCGATCTGAGCTCGCTCGAGATTGTGATCTCGAGCGAGCTCAGTACGGCCATCATCAGCGCGCACTCGCAACTGACGCGTGCAGGGCGCGATGCCGCGAGTCTCGTCAATGCCGCGAGTCTCGTCAGCGCCGCACGGGCGAGCGTCCAGCCGCCGCTCGGGACGGCGCCGCCGAACAGCGCCGTTTTGGGCGCCGCGTCCTCGTCCTCGAGCGCGCACCTCGCCGCCTCCGTCGTCACTGTGAATGACTCCCGTCATCACGCCGTCACTGTGAATGGCTCGGAGTACAAGTCGGTTTCGTCAGAGCCCCCTCCTGTGGAAGCCGATCAGACCCCAAACTTGGGAGCTCGCGAGATTGAATCTCGAGCTCCGCGCTATGAACGGTCCGGCCCGGGGCGTGAACGCCTCTTCGCAAAGGCGCCCCTCGAGAGGCCCCGCGAGGAGATCGAAACTGGACGAAACTTGACGAAATCGGACGCCCCCGAGAGGCACCGCTCACCATTGCCGAAGCCGTTGGGACTGGAGGCGGCGGCGGCGCATGCAGGTGGTGCCCACGGCGGCGCGTTCACCGATCGAGGGGTCGAAGCACATGGGAGCATGGTTGAGCGTCTGGTGATTGCTGCTGATTGCGGCTGATGACGGCTGATGACGGCTGATGAAGCACATGGGAGCATGGTTGAGCGTCTGGTGATTGCTGCTGATTGCTGCTGATGACGGCTGATGACGGCTGATGACGGCTGATGAAGCACATGGGAGCATGGTTGAGCGTCTGGTGACGGCCGCCGATGATCGCCGCTGATTGCTGCTGATGACGGCTGATGACGGCTGATGACGGCTGCCGATGATCGCCGCTGGGTGCTGCTGATGACGGCTGATGACGGCTGATGACGGCTGCCGATGATCGCCGCTGATGGCTGCTGATGAGCCTCTGACAGCCTCTGATTGCTCTCCTCATCAGGTGGCGTTTGGCGGCGGCTCGGGATCGGATCGGCAGCGAAGGCCGAAGGAGATCGTGAGCTCGGTGAGCTCGACGGGCGGAGATCCTGCCTCGGCGGGTGCGGTCCACCCTAATATGGAAGATCTCTGGTGGGCCAAAGCCATCGCTCGGCGCATGCATAAGGGCGTCGTGACGGGCGCGGAGCCCGTCCATTCCCCCGGCAGTTCCCCCGGCTATTCCCCCGGGGCGGAGGCGCGGCGGGTTTCGTCAGAGCTGATGAGGGCGCGCGAGGCGAGGGTGGCGATGCTCTTCGAGCGGGCACGGCGGGCCACCCGCGCGCCGTTTCGGGCGATTCCACAGCCCCCGATGCCCGAGCCAATTCCGCGCCGGCGCCGTGCTGAGCGCCCCGCCCCGCACCCGCCGCTTCGGCTGCTTTGGGCGTCGCCGGGCTTCCAAATGGGGAATTCGTTGGCGGAGTTTGTCGAGGCACGGGCGCCATCATCCTCATTATCCTCATCACGGGATTCGTCAACTCCCCTTCTTTCACATTCACAGCGCTGGTTCAGCCCCGGTGGCCATGGCGCCGTGCTGAGCGCCTCCAGCAGTGACGCGCCGACGCCCAGCACGGCGCCGACGCCCTCGCTCGACGACGTCGCCGCCACTCCCACTCGCGCCCCTGATGAAACTCGACCGGCGGCGGCCCCTGCCCGCACGGCATGCGTGACGAAACTCGACGTGCTCCTCCGAGCAGACGCCATTACCATCTCCACAGCCGCGCCCGCTGCAACCCCGGTGGCGGCGCTCGGAACGGCGCTCGGAACGGCGCTCGGAACGGCGCTCGGAACCGTTGCGGCGGCGGCGGAGTCGGCGCCACCACCGCCCCCCCCCGAGGCAAGGCTGATGACCCTCCTGCTCACGGGCACGTCTCTGCACCTGACGAGGCTCGACGTTCCGCGCCGCGCCGCACACCTACCGCCGCTCCCGGTCCATTCCAAATATGGCGATCTGACGAATTCTCGCGGGAGCAAAGTTCTCGAGGCTTCGGTAATTGCATGCTGATTGCGTCTGATGGCCTTGGAGGACCTCGGATGGCATACCTGAGTGCCTGCCTGAGTGCCTCCTTCATCATAATTGCCTTCTTCATCAGGTACACATTGAGAACTTCGAGCTGATCGATGCCCGCGCGGTGCGTGTGGACGAGACGGCGCCTCCTGCATCGGCGCCCAATACGGCGCGGCGCACCTCGGTGTGGGGAAGCTTTCCCACAGCCGCCACTACAACTGCCGACCCTGCCGCCGCCGCCGCCGCCGCCGCCGCCGCCGCCGCCGCCGCTGCCGCTGCCGCCGGGGACGGAAGTTACATGGAAGGTTCGCCACGGCCGGCGCATCTGCACGCAGGCAGCTTCAATGCCCGGCACAGCGCGTCGCCGCGGCGCCAGAGCTTCGAGGTGACGGGTGCGGGCGTCGATCTGTGTAACGGCTTCTATTCGTTCTATGTGCCCGAGGACGCGCACACGGCGGAGAGGGCCGCGCTCGGGTTTGGGAAGCCCCTGTTCCGTAACCAGCACGGCGCTCTCATTAACTGGAGTGACACCGACTGGACGCGCCGTGCTGGGCACCCTGCAGGCATCGGCTGCTGGGGGATTGAGTACGAAGGCCATCATCGGTGCGTGTTGACCACTGATGACCACTGATGACCACTGATGACCACTGATTGGGGAATTGAGTACGAAGGCATCATCGGTGCGTGGTGACCACTGATGACCACTGATGACCACTGATTGGGGAATTGAGTACGAAGGCCATCATCGGTGCGTGTTGACCACTGATGACCACTGATGGCATCGATTGCGTCTGATGACCTCTGATTGGACTGGGTGACCTCTCTCATCAGGTACCTGACGCGCGGCGACACGCCCTTCCCACCGGAGACGGGCTGGGTGGTCCGCAAGGACTTCGGCGTCGCCCCCGCCCCCACAATCCACAAGCCAATGCATGCTCATTCGCAGAGCTTCCGGCGCCAATCATCATCGCCTCTTGGCGCTGCAGCGGCCGCAGCAGCCGCAGCGGCCGCAGCTGCAGACAAGAGTGGAGGTGGCACGGGCGACAGCCTCAGCGTGCCTACCATCGCCGCCGAGACGAGTGTACCGCCTTTGTGGGTACTGCCCTCACCCATCGTCGCGTGGCCGTCCGTGCAGGCATCCCGTGCACGCAGCCCGACCGTGCATGCCTCCCTCTCGATCTGCCTACCCGAACCGGTCGCCCACGACGCCGCCGATGCGGCGGCCGGCGGCGCGGTGACGCCGCCCACGACGGCGTCGCTCAAGACGACGCCGTCCAAAAATGGACGAGATCTGCTGCGTGACTCATTGGAGCAGAGCGTGAGTGCATCTCCGCAGCCGGAGATCTGGCTGGAGGCGCACCTGTCGCAGCCGCGGCTGCTGCTCAAGCCTCTGTTGCTGCTCCAGTCGGCAGACGTACTGTTGCCCATCGTCGATCAGGTGAGATGATGATCCCTGATTTCCTCCCTGATTGCCTCCCTGATTACCTCCCTGATTGCCTCTTTGATGGCTGCTCCGTGACTGCGGCTCCTTGATTGCGGCTCCAATTCCACCGACGGCTCCTTGATTGCGGCTCCAATTCCACCGACGGCTCCTTGATTGCGGCTCCAATTCCACCGACGGCTCCTTGATTGCGGCTCCAATTCCACCGACGGCTCCTTGATTGCGGCTCCGAGTCCACCGACGGCTCCTTGATTGCGGCTCCGAGTCCACCGACGGCGCGCTCCCCTCCCCCATCGTCGACCAGATGCTCGCGACGAAGGTGCTGCTCGCCGCCGAGCGAGCCCGCGCTGTGAATGTGAATATGTCCACTGTGGGGAACCCCGTCAAGCCAGTGGGGATCGGGCCCCTCCACCTCACCATCCTCTTGGACGAGGGCGTGCTCGCTTTTGCGCTCCCCGCGTCCCCCGACGTGACGAAGCCCTGGGGGCAGCTCCTCACCCACCACGGCGCCCGCCTCGACGCCCACCTTGCCTCGCCCACCCAGGACCAAATTGGAATGCGATGGGACGTGGCCGTTTCGCTCTGCCCGTCGGGCCGCATGGACGCGCCGCACCGAGCGCTCCCCAGGGGTTCGTCAGCTTCGTCATCGAAGGGAGGCTCCTCCGAAGACCTCGGCGCCCATCACGGCGCCACGACCACCTTCACCTCCGACGCCGCCGCCGCCGCCGCCGCCGCCGTCGCAGCCGCCGCCGCTGCTGCCGCTGCCGCCGCCGCGTCCACGTCGCCGCTCACTGGCGAACAGATGGCAGCGGCGGCGGCGCGCGCCTCGCACGCCGCGCATCTCGCGTCCATCCTCGCGATCGCGGAGCCGCTCATACCGCAATGCTGCCTCGATGCAGCGACTGAGCTCTCTGACACGCATGGTTCGCACGTTCAGCTGGCGCTCGCCTCCCGGGATCCAAAGTGAGGGGCGCTGATGAGTACTGATGAGCACCGATGAGTACCGATGAACGCTCTGATGAGCACTGATGAGCACCGATGAGCGCTGATGGGCACTGATGATCACTGGCATGCTCGGTGCCCCGTTTCGTCAGTCGCAAGATTCGTGGCTCCTTGATTGCATGATGATGTCATGCTGATTGCGCACTCATTCGCTCGGTGCCCCGTTTCGTCAGTCGCAAGATTCGTGGCGCACGTCGCTTCAGCATCCTACCTGGCGCCGACGTGGGCGTGATGGATGGCGTCGAGCGCACGGTGCACCGAGCGGCCCAACTGCAACTCAAGGAGCTTGTGGTCTTGATCCCCACGGCGCAGGCGAGTGCCACTCAGTGCCACTGAGTGCCACTGGGTGCCACGGAGTGCCACGGATGGACATGGATTGACACTGATGGCCACTGATGGCCACTGATGATGAGTGCCACTGATGGAGTGCCAAATGTCCACTACCCGACGGCCTCCCTTCTTCACACCCGCTTTCTTCACAGCTTATCTCGCTCTTCGCGTGCGCCACGGCGCTGTACCGGGCGGCGCGGGCGCCGGCAGCGCGGCTGCACGCCCAGACCCGCACCGTGAGTGCGCTGCTGACGATGCCTGCGCCACCAGGGAGCCACACTCTCCTCGATTACGCGCCGGTGACACACGCAGCCTCGCCCGCCCGACGTACAGCCTACGCACGCGCCCAGCTCGAGCATCTCGTGATCGCGGCCAAGGAAGGAGGAGGGGCGTCTGAGGCTGGGCTTGTCGCCCATAAGCGGGCAATGGCCGAATGGCTGCAATTGAGTGCTCTCAAGGAGAAGAGACGGACGCCCTGGCCGACAACGCATCTCGTCCTTCGCGCACAGAACGTGGGTCTGATGGGCACTGATTGCCTTTGATTGCGGCAGAGGTCCTCTGATGACCTCCCTCTGATGACCTCCCTCTGATGATCTCCCTCATTAGGTCGCGTGGCCCGCGCTCCGACGGGGCTTCCTTCCACAGCCCTGATGACCTCTGATGACCTCCTCCTGATGACCTCCTCTGATGACCTCCCTCTGATGACCTCCCTCATCAGGTCCGTCTCTTCCTCATCGATGACTTTAGCGGCGCACACCAAATGGATGACGAACCCATCCTCGAGCTACACGTGGCCGAGGCGTACGCTACCGGTAAGTTGACCCCCCTGGTGACCTCCCTGATGACATCTCTGATAATCTCCCTGATGACGTCCTTGATGACGTCCCCGATGACGTCCTTGATGACGTCCCTGATGACGTCTCTGACCGCCGCCGCGCTCGTCTGAGTGCACAGTCCATCGAAACGGCGACGGCGGCGTTGACGACCGCGCCGTCTCGGCACGTGGCGGCATGGCGATCGAGCTACGAGGGATGAGTGAGCGTGCAAGGCTGTGGGAACCTTTGGTAGAGCGCACACTCGTCTGCTTTCATGCGCATCAAGAACCTACCGAGCCACCTACCAAATTAGGGCGTATGCCACCTGCCAAATTAGGGCGACTGGATCACGATCTAGCTGCGCCAACTGCCAGCGCTGTCGTGAGCGACGGTGCTGCCGCCGCTGCACCTCCTTCGGCGGCTGCTGCTGCCCCTGCCGTCAGCGGTGGCGGCGCTGACGGCGCTGGTGCCGGGGCGTGCGCTGGGAGCGCCGTGCTGGGCATCTGCGGCGGCAGTGCTTCGACCACTCTTGGTCCAAATTTGGAAGCTTCCAGATTAAGGTTTATGGATCGCCTGAGTCAGACAGTGCAGCGCCCATCACGGCGCTTGTCTGCGGGTCCGCCAGATCTTGTGGCGCCCAGCACGGCGCCTGCACGCGGGAGGATCAGCAGAGGCGCCAACGGCAGCGGAGGCGGCAGCGGCGGCAACGGCAGCGGCGGTGGTGGTGGCGTCAGCGGTGCCGATGGCGCCGTCACGGGCGCCTCGACGAGCAGCAGCAGCAGCAGCAGCAGCAGCAGCAGCAGCAGCAGCAGCAGCGGCGGCGGCGGCGCCGGGGAGGCCGACGCTTCCACCACGCGGCTGCGCGTCTGGCTCCCTCGCCGTCTTAACATCAACATCTCACAGCAGTACCTCCGCTTCGGACGGCGGCTAGTCGACTTTCTCGACGCGGCTAAGGACGCGGTCGAGGGCGCCGCCGCGGGCACCGCGCTCTACGAGCCACTGCATGCATCCATCTCGTCAGAGGACGGTGCGACCCTAATTAGGAATGCGAAGGCCATCCCCCCGCCGCCTCCCCCGCCCCCCGCGTTGCACCGGTCGGGGGGCGGGGGCGCTCGGCACGGCGCTCGTGCCACGGCGGATCCGCGCTCGGGTTCCCTAATTAGGAAGGCGGAGGTTCAATCTCCGCTCGATGTGCTCGGCGCGCTGCCGTGGGCAGGGCCGGAGGTTTGGCTGGTGAGTGCTCCTGATGGCAACTGATTGAAGAGCTGATTGAAACTGATTGTGCTGGAGTGCAACTGAGTGGTAGGATGGCCCTGGATGGCCCTGGAGCATAGTCACTGCTTGCGAAAAGATGGCCACTGAGGACCGTTGATGATCACTGATGATGATGATGATGATGATGATGATGATGATGACCACGATGGGCACTGATGACCGATGATGGCCGCGGAGTGCAGGTTAACACGCTCGGTACGACGCTCTACGTGCACGCCGTCGGCACCGGCTTGCTCTGGGCCGTCCCGCATGGGTGCAAGCTCCGCGTGGGCCCAGAGACCCTCGTCCTCGGCGCCGAAGGCGATTCCCATGGGCACGTGGCCGCGGTGCGTTGATGGCCATTGATTGCCTGCCTTGCATGCAAGTGCTCACCACGGCGCCGAGGGCGATTCCCATGGGCACGTGGCCGCGGTGCGTTGATGGCCACTGATGGCCACGGATTGCCACGGATTGCCACGGCGCTCGGCATGGCGCTCGGGACGGCGCTCGGCGCGGCGGCGCGGCACGGCGGCGCGGCAGGTCGCGAGCCGTGCGCGCTCACCACGGCGCCCCCTCCTCTTCCCCACAGGTGCGCTCGCCGGCGGCGCGCCAGGTCACGAGCGCCTGGCACAGCGCGAGCGCCTGGCACGACGCGCACGGTGAGAAGCTGCCAGCGGGCGAGATTGCTGGGAGCTCATCGAGGCTACTCACGGCCCTGGTTCGTTCCGTTCACACCCCAAATGCGGGCATCGGCGCCGTGTCGGGCGCGGGCGCCGTGTCGAGCGCCACGCGCGCCTCATCCGTACCGAGCGGCGCCGTGCCGGGCGGCGTTGTGCCGGGCGGCGTCGTGCCGGGCGCGCCGTCGCGTCGAGGCTCGAGCTTCGCGCCCGGCACGGCGCTGGGCCACGCCGCCGAGTGGGGCGCAGCGCCCACGAGCGGAGGCGCCGTCGTGGGCGGGGGCGCCGTCGTGAGCACCCTCGACGCGCGCGGGAACGCCCACTTGCATGCGGAGATGCGGGAGCTGCGGCATGCATTATCGGACGGCGCGCCGAGCTTGCTCGAGCGTCGGCTGTGGAAGGCGGTGCGTGCGGCTGATTGCCTCCTGATTGCCTCCTGATTGACACTGATTGCCTTGCTCGAGCGTCGGCTGTGGAAGGCGGTGCGAGCGGCTGATTGCCTCCTGATTGCCTCCTGATTGACACTGATTGCCTTGCTCGAGCGTCGGCTGTGGAAGGCGGTGCGTGCGGCTGATGGCGGCTGATGGCGGCTGATTGCCTCCTGGATGGCCACTGATGGCCACTGATTGCCACTGATTGCCACGCCGATTGGCGCTGATGGTACGTGCCGCTGATTGCCTCTGATTGCCACTGATTGCCACTGATTTCCACTGATTTCCACTGATTGCCATGATTGTCGCTGATTGCCACTGATTGCCACGCCGATTGGCGCTGATGGGACGCGCCGCTGATTGCGCAGGTGCTCCCGAAAGGTGATTGCGCTCAGGACGGCGCGTCGGAGGCGGCGGAGGCGGCTGCCGAGGAGGCGCGAGATGACATCTCCGACGGAGGTTCGAGCGAGAGCGCCGTCTCGGGCGACGAGGGTGACGAAGCGCGGGAGGGGGGGGAGGGGGGCATCGACGCGATCGTGGAGGAGGAGCCCCCCGCCTCAGCCCCCACCGAGGACGCGGGGGGGGCGGGGGGAGATGGGGGGGCGGGGGAGGCGGCCTCGCTCATGTGGCAGAAGCGCGCCACCAATCCCAAGCACACGCAATGGCAGAAGCCCACACCCCGTCAGCACGGCGGCGGTGGCGGCGGCGGCGGCGGCGGCGGCGGTGGTGGCCGCGACGGTGGCGGCGGCGGCGGCGGCGGCGGTGGCGGTGGCGGTCGACTGACGGCGAAGCAAATCAAGCAACTCGAGCGTGCCACCCGCCAGCGCCGCGGGGCGAGTGTCGCCTTCTGCCTCCCGCTCTCGGTGACGAGCTCGGAGATTTACCCGGAGATCCAATGCTCGTGCCTCTGTGCGAGCTGTGCCGATTGGCGCTGATGAGCCTCCCTGATTGCCTCCCTCATCAGGTGCTCGGAGATCCTTTCGTCGTGCCTCTATACGCTGTGGGGAATGTGCTCCTGGACGGTGTGCGCGAGGGCGGCGGTGGCGGCGGAGGCGGAGGCGACGGCGGCGGCGGCGGCGGCGGCGGCGGCGGCGGCGGCGGCGGCGGTGGAGGCGGTGGAGGCGGTGGAGGCGGTGGAGGCGGCGCCGTCCTGGGCGTCCCCTTGGTCCTCGCTCGCGCAGAGCATCTGCACACAAGGCACGAGGGACGCGAGAACTCGTGTGTGAAATCACCTCGACCCCCCCTTGATTACCATTGATTGCGAGAACTTGTGTGTGAAACCACCTCGACCCACCCCTCGCGTCGACCTGCCCCGCATGCAAGTGCTCACCACGGCGCCCGCGCTTCCCCACAGGTGCGTGATCCACCTCGCGCCGTCCTTTTCGTTCCACAACCGCACAGCCGCCTCGCTGCACCTGGGCGTGCTGCGGCGCGCGCCCGAGACGGCGCTGCCGACTCCCCCGGCCGAGCGGCGGCTGCTGGCGCCCAGTAAGGCGCCCGGCACGGCCTCCCTGCTCTCCCTCGAGCGGGCGGCGGATCGGGCGGCGCGGGAAATGATAGAGCAGCGTGCTGAGGGCTTCTCATGGCCGTTCTCATTCTCAAGGTGATGACCGTTGATTGCCCTTGATTGCCGTTGATTGCCCTTGACGGTACACGTGCTGAGGGCTTCTCAAGGCTGTCCTTGTTGATTGCCTCTCATTGCCTCTCATTGCCTCTCATTGCCTCTCATTGCCTCTCATTGCCACTCGCTGCCATCCTTCGCCTCCAGCAGCGCCAGTGCTCCCCCCGTCGACACCGACGCCTCCGGCTACTACTACACGCGCGTTGCCGCGGGCGCCAAGCTCGCCATCCCCCTGCCGTTACTTCGGGACGCGCATGCGTGGTCCGTGTACGTCCGCCTCGAGCCTGGGCCGCGCCGTCTCGGGCACCCTCTTCCTAATTTGGCAGGGTCTTACCAGCAGCACGAGTCGGACGCGTCGTCGTGGGCGCTCGTGGGCGGGCTGCACGAGCTCATGCGCATGCATCCGAGCGCCGTGCCGAGCGCCGCATGTACTCAGCTCGTGCGCTCCCGCCTGCCTAATCGGGGAGGCGCCGAGACGGGCGTGCGCCACATGCAGCTGGCGCTGCACAGCTGCACGCAGCGGCATGCGGCGTACGTGCCTGGCTCCCGAGCGGCGGCATGGACGGCATACGAGCGGCAGAGCGCGCCGTCCCGGGCAGAGCGGCAGGGCGCGCCGGCAGCCAGCAGCAGCAGCAGCAGCATTCACAGTCACGCAGCTACCAAGGCTGGTGGTGGCGGTGGTGGCGGTGGTGGCGGCGGCGGCGGTGGAGGAGGAGGCGGCGGCGGCGGCGGCGGCGACGGCGGCAGCATCTCAGAGGCGGCGGCAGCTCGGACGCGCCTGCTGCAGTCCGCAGCCGTCCTCAAGCTGCAGCGGGCGCTGCGGCTGCGCGCCTCCCAAAAGAAACCCTCCCTCGCCGCCCACTACGGCGCCATGCTCAAGAGGCGCGCCCAACACGGCGCGTCGTCGACGTCGTCGTCGCCGTCGCTCGCGTCGTCGGCGGCGTCGTCGGCGGCGGCGCCCGAGCGTCCGCCACCACGCCCAGGACGGCACCAGCTGTCGCCTTCCAAATCGGGACGTCGAGGCGTCGGCGCGCGCCGTGCCGAGCGCATGCCCGCGGGCTACGAGGCCGCCTGCGACCTGATCTTCGCGCCGGGTTTGCATCTCGCTTCGTCACTGCCGTACGAGATCGAGGTCGAGATCGGGCGGTTACCCCGAGGTCGAGATCTCGCTTCGTCACTGCCGGTCGAGATCGGGCGGTTACCCCGCGCGCCGCCCTGGCAGGCGCCGTCCCGGGCGCCGGCGCCGGCATCGGCCCAAGCGCCGAGTCAAGCGCCGAGTGCGACGCATGAGAACCCCGGGCCGCGCCGGGGTGAATCTCGGGGTGAATCTCGGGATGAATCTCGGGGTGAGAACCCGGGGCTGCGCAGGGGTCAGCTCCGAACGCCCTTAACCATCGACCCGCCGCCCGGCGCTCACTACGGCGCGGCGTCCCCAGCCGAAGACGAGGCGCTCGCGCTCGAAGCGGCGCTCGTTACGGCGCTCGGCGCGAGCGGGGAGGCGGCGCTGTGCGAGGTCGACTGCTGTGCGCCGCGGCTCGTGATGCGAGTCCGCATGCGAGTGCCGCCCAATACGGCGCCTGAGCGCGCCCGTGACGGCGCCGACGTGCCCGCCTCGAGCGGCGGCGCCCAGTACGGCGCGACAGGCGGCGGTGGCGCGTTCCACGGCCGGTGGACCGAACCGGTTTCGTCGAGTTCGTCGAGTTCGTCAATCGGCGACACGTGGACGCGGTGGAGCGAGCCGATCGAGCTGCTGCCGGTACAGCGCGATCACGCCCACGACGACGCTCCGGCCGGGGCACGCGCTGCACCGAGCGCCGCTGACGAAACTGCACGGAGCGCCGCCGTGGGCGCTGGCGTGGGCGCTGGCGTGAGCGCCACGGCGATCGAGGGCGTCATCCCGAGCGCTCAGAACGACGCGTCCTGGTGGCCGTGGCGACGAGCGACGCCAACGACGACGCCTTCCGCCGCCGCCGCCGCCACCTCCACCGCCTCCGCGGCCAACAGGGCGACGACGGCTGGCAACAGGGCGGCGGCGGCGGTCGGGATGGGCAACGGCGCCCGCAACGGCGCCCCTGCGTCCGCCCAACACGGCGCGTCCCTAGGGGTAGGGGAGGAGGAGGAGGAGGAGGAGGAGGCGGCGGGGGAGGCGGCGGGGGAGGCGGCGCGATCGGCCGCGCTGCTCGAACTTGCATGCGAGGCCGTTGCCCTTGAGAGTGGTTTCATCGAGGATGGTGACGTGGCAATCGCGCTCCACTCGCAGGCCGCCATCGCCCTGCCGTTACCGATTTCGTTACGCTCCGAGGCGACCGGTACGGCGCTCTGGCTCCAGCTGCGTCGGCGTGTGAATGTTCACGGCACGCTGATGCTGCAGCTGGTGGCGCATAAGCTGCTGGTCAATCGATCTGGGTTGGATCTCGCCCTCCGCTTCGAAGGGGTGCCCGCCGACGTGCTCGCGAGCGGGTACGAGCTGCCCACGACGGCGCCACGATGCTCGTGGTCAGATCTCGAGGCGCCCATCACGACGCCACTGCTGCTCCCGCCCGCGACCAAGGTCTACGTGGCGGTGCTCGGCGAGTCGCACACCCCCGTTCACACGCCCGTTCACACGCCCGTTCACACCCCCGTTCACACCCCCATGGCCGCCTCGCACCGTCCGTTAACGACCCACTGGTCGGAGGCGATCGACCTGTTTGGGGTGGGCATTCTCGGAGAGCTCCGATGCCGCGCCCACGACGGCGCCCCGAGCGGAGCGTCGAGCGCCGGATCGAGCGCCCATCACGGCGCCGAGTACCAGCTTGGGGTGCGCGCCCACGACGGCGTTGCTGCCCTTTGATCCGCGCGTGCCTCATTGATGGCCTCCCTCATCTTCTTCGATTGCCTCCCTCACCTTAGTTGATTGCCTCCCTCATCAGGTGAGCATCACGACGGCGCCGCCGCCGTTCGATCCGTGCGTCCTGCTCGCGCTCACGCCGCGCTTCCTAATTAGGAACCTCATCCCGGATCGCACCGTGTATGCTCGCGTCGCCCCGGGCGTCCCGCCTCCCCGCACGGGCATCGGCATGGGCATGGGCATGGGTCTCGGCCTCGGCGGCGGCGGCGGCGGCGGCGGCGGCGGCGGCGGCGGCGGCGGCAGAGAAGCTTCGATGAGGAGTGAAGCCACCAGCTTCAGAGAGGAGTCGTTGATACCGCGGCGAGGCGCTTCGGCTAGTGGCAACAGGGAGGAGCTGTTGATGCCTCGGCGAGGCGCTTCGGGAGAGCGTGAGGCAGAGAGGGGGGCGGAGGGGCTCCACGATCAGATCACCTTGGAGCCCAGGACGGCGCCTGGGCAGGACCACTCCGCGCCTGTCCACTTCCGCTCGGGACGGCGCCAGCTGCTCCTGCAGCTCTCGGCGCCGTACCGAGCGCCCAGGACGGCGCCCTCGGTGGGCAGCTTCGGGGGCGAGAGGGAGGGCGAGGGCCATCACCGCCCAGGACGACGCTCAGCAGCAGATGCGGACGACCTTAATTTGGATGCGGCGGCGGCCGCCGCTCGCGCCGTGGCGGGCGCTCGCTGGTCGTCGGGTGTGCAGTGCGATGACGTGGGCGACATCCAGATGCTCATACCGAGCCGTCCCGAGCGCCGTCCCGAGCTGGCCACCGGCAGCGCCTTCGACGAGGACGACGAGGGGTTGCAATCTGAGGAGGATATTTCAGATGAGGTGGTCGAGGTTCGTGTGGCCGAAGATCAGTTGATTGCCTTTGATTGCCATTGATTGCCTCTCGCCCCCCCTTCCACAGCTTCGCTTCAAGGAGGATTGCCATTGATTGCCATTGATTGCCTCTCGCCCTCCCTTCCACAGCTTCGGGTGGCCGAAGATCCGTTGATTGCCTTTGATTGCCTTTGATTGCCATTGATTACCATTGATTGCCTCTCGCCCCCCCTTCCACAGGTTCGGGTGGCCGAAGATCCCGCGACCGGCTGCGTCCTCATCTCGCTGCATCTGCCGCCCCCCAATCAAGTACGGCTGAAGCTCCATAACACCACCCCCCTCCACTTTGTGGTTCGTCAAGTGCATGCACCGGCCGGTGCCAGACCGTTGCGGTTGGAGCCAAACGCGGAAGTCCCCTGGGCGTGGCACGACCCGTCCGCCGAGCCCGCGCTGATGGTGCATCCAATCATCCAACCTGCCAAATATGGCTCGGTCGCTCGTCTGTTCGCGCTCGGGACGGCGCTCGGGCGCTCGGGCAAGCTCACGCGTGCGAGCGCCCAGTACGGCGCCCAGTACGGCAGGTCCCGGATGGAAGGTCCCGGAAGGTCCCGAGAAGGTCCCGGGACCGAGTACAAGATCTCGTCGGTCGAGATCTTGGCCTCTATGTTCGTCGGTTCCCCACAGCGCGAGGTGCATTGCGCCCTTCGAGTTGATGACCATTGATGGCCTCTGAGGACCTCTGAGGACCTCTGTTGGTCTCCAATGGCGGCCTGCCTGATTGCGTCCCTCATCAGGTGCACGCGGCCCTCGAGCTACATCGGGGCGTCTGATGATCTCTGATGACGTCTGATTGCGTCCCTCATCAGGTGCACGCGGCCCTCGAGCTACATCGGGGCGTCAAGGTCTTCCGATTAAGCGAGTCCGCGCCGAGTATGCCGCCGACACCGCCACCAGGGTGGGTGGTACGAGTGCGTGTCATCTCGGCAGTTGGGCTCAAAGCAACCGACCTTGGGCTACACGGTGCATCTGATGACCCCTGATGACCCCTGATGACCTCTGATGGCCTCTGATGACCTCTGATGACCACTGATGGACCTCCCTAATTTGGGCAGGACGCACGAGCGACACCTTTGTCGAGCTCGACTGCTCGGGACAGCGCCTACACACCAGCACCGTGCGCCGCTCGCTGCACCCCACTTGGAACGAAACTCTCGAGATGCGATTCCGCGCACCTCCCGAGAATCTCGTGATGCGCCTGTGGGATCACCACCTGTTCAAGGCGAGCGATCCGCTCGGTTTCGTCCATGTGCGCCATCGGAGCTCCCCTCTGATTGCGCCTCTGATTGCGATCCGCTCGGTTTCGTCCATGTGCGCCATCGGAGCTCCCCTCTGATTGCGCCTCTGAT
>Ga0180443_100739_pt1 | contig 21309 bp, 7 predicted proteins | sample ChrtobMetP5_32mM_FD_119753 | JGI IMG/M metagenome (GOLD analysis project Ga0180443, IMG submission 119753) | Chrysochromulina tobin associated microbial communities from unialgal haptophyte culture, Seattle, Washington, USA - P5_32mM MetaG | ecosystem: Host-associated > Algae > Haptophytes >... | reverse complement strand
GGGGGTGCGGCGAGCGGTTGTGGAAAGGCATATGCCACTGGAGGCGCCGCCTGCCATGCCGGGGCCGGCGCAGCAACTGGCGCCGGCACTGGCACTGGTACGGGTGCGGGCACGTGCACGGGTCCCGGTGCTGGCACTGGGGGCTGCGTCGGCGCCGTCGACTGCCACTGCGATGGCCACATGGGGCGGCTGAGGTCCTCGGCGGGAATTGCGATACGCGGCGGTAGGCTGGCCGTTGGCGGCTGCAGCTCTGTGCGGGGCGCAGCCGAAGACTGGAGAGGGACGGGAGCGGCGGGAGCGGCGAGGGCGGCTGGAGATGGCACTGGCGGCGGCGCTGGCGCAGCCGAAACAGCAGGGGCGTTAATGAGCGACCTCAGTTGATGATTGTGGACTTGCAGCTGCTCGTTCTGTTCCCGTAAGTGGTCGCGGAGCTGCACGTAGTACCGAAGGAGTGCCTCCTGCTTTGCAGCTTGGGGCCAAGGGCGGGGGACTGACTTACTAATGTAAAGCGCCGCATCGTTCCACACAGCCGCGTGGTCCTTGTCAAGCTTGCCGTACAGCTCGCGCAGCTGCTCGTTACTGCTGCTGCCGTGCACCACAAACTTGCGCCGGGCCTTTCGAGGCTGCTCAGCCGGCGGGTGCGCGGGAGGCGGCTGCAGGGCGGCAGACGGCACCACTGGCTGTGGCGCAGTAGGCGGTGGCTGTCCTTGGGGGGGCGCCTCCACGCTCAGCCTGAGGGTGTGCGGGTCGTGCAGCTGAGCGGAGGTGTGGGGCGTGAAGGACGGCGATGGTGCGGGCGCTGGCGACGGTGACGAGCAGGCAGAGAAGGTCGTTGCGGCTCGCGGCAGCTGTGCGGGGGAGAGCGGCTGTCCTGGCGCTGGCGCTGGTGCCGCTTTGGCCCGTAGCTGAGGCGTATCCACGTGCACGGGAGGTTGCGATGGCGGCGACGCTGGCTCTGAGTGCGTTACCGGCGGCAGTGCTGGTAGTGAGTGCGGCGGTGGCGGTGGTGCTAGCTGTGGTATTGGTGGAGTGACGAGAGCAGAAGACGGCGGCGACTTGGCGGCCGTAGCCAAGGGTGCGACAGATGGCACTGCGGCAGGTGCAGGCACTGCGGGAGCTTCGGTGTTGAGAGCAGCCGGTGGCGCTTGGCTCGTTGGCGCCGACTCAACAGCAGCACATGGCGGCGTCTGCAGCGTCTGTAGCGGAGAGGCTGCGGAAGGGGCCGACACGGTTCTTGTGCTAGACGTGTGTAGTGGCTCCTTTAACGCCGACGGCACCGCCAGGAGTGGAGCGCCCTTGGGAGCTTCCCTGGCTTCCTCTGGCTTCGCCGCCATCGGCTCCTCCACAACCTCAGCCACGTCCACCGCCTCCACAGCGGCGGGGCCTTCTGCCAAGGGCACCGCCGCTCCGGGCACCTCTGGCTCTGATGACTCTGATGACGTGGGGTTCGCGAGGCGCTGCGCGAAGGCATCCGCAGTCGGCTGTCCGGCAGCCTCACGCGCCGCGGGCTCGACCTCCATGCTTGCGCTGCGGGCGGACTCGAGGGCGCCATCGTGGGCGCCTTCGGAGGCGGCGGCGAGGGCCTCGCGGATGGCCTCGGATGCGAGGGCGAGGCCCAGCGCCACGGGCGTCTCCGATGCAGCTGCTGCATCTGCCTCGTCTGGGGCGGTTTCCACGGTAGCACCGTCGGCAGCACCCGATGCGATTCCCTCAGCAGTGCCCCCAACAGCACCCTCTGCGACGTCGTCTTTGGTGACGTCTGCAGCGCCCTCTGTGGCGGCGCCCGCTGCGATGCCCCCTGCAGAGCTTGCGGCGGCGCCCTCTGTGACGCCCGCGGTGGCGCAGACGGCGGCCACCGTGCCCTCGCCCAGCTCCCAGTCCCACCCCGCCTCATCCGACGCGGAGGCTCGCGGCTCGCCCGCGATCGTGGGAGGCGATGCGGTGTGGGACGCTGCAGACGGCTCGGCCGCCGCTGCCACGGGCTGCATGCGCGCGGCTTTGCATCGCTCGTGCAGCGGTGGCAGTTGGGCAATGATCGGACGCAGCCACGTGCCACTCGGAGCGTCGCCGAGGGCGCTCAGCACGGCGCGCGTCAACAGCCGCGAGGCAGTGGGGCGGCCTGTGGGCTCGTGCTGCACGCACGCTGCGACGAGCTCTTTGAACCCAGACGAGGCCGCTTCCGCTGGTATCGGTGGGTCCGAGTGCAACACCCGCAGCATCACCTTGAGCGGCGCCATGCCCGCGTACGGCGCGGCGCCGCGCGTGAGCTCGATGGCGGTGATCCCAAACGACCAGATGTCCGCGGCGGCATCGTAGCCGCTCGCCTGCTCAAGCACCTCGGGCGCCATCCAGCCGTGAGAGCCGACAAAGGTCGTTGCCTTGGAGCGGAGCTCGCCCCCGCGGTAGAGCGAGGTCGAGAAGCCAAAGTCGGCGAGGCGCACGTCACCTTCGGCGTCGATGAGGATGCTACTCGACTTGAGGTTGCGGTGCAGCGTACCGTGCTTGTGCATGTACGCGAGGCCGCGGCCGACCTCACGCAGCACAACCAGCGCCGGCGTCTCCTCAAATCCGCCGGGAAGCGTGCTGCTCATGATGTCGGCGCACGAACCGCAAGCGTGCTGCTGCATCACGAGCCAGAGCGTGTGGTTGACGACGAAGGCGGCGTGCAGCTGCGCAAGGTTCTGGTGGCTGAGCTGCCCCATTGCCTGCACCTCCCGCCGCACATCCTCGAGTGACGGCAGCAAGTCGAGATCAAAGATCTTGAGTGCCACCGGACCTCGCCCATCGCACTCGGCCGCCCATACGCCTGACGCTGCGCCGTTCGAGTCGCCGATTTTGGGGCCTCGTTTGTATGCCGAACAGGCGATAGGCCATACCGTCAGCGTCGCCATGATTGTGGAGGGAAGGTTTTTTGCGACGAAACTCTGTAGATGCAAACCCCCAGAGGTCATGGTCATTTCCCAAGCCGCACCACAAATAAACGTAGAGCGGCTTCCGCAGGTGCCTTTGGAATTCCGCAGTGCCGTCAACTGTGCCGTCCCCAATGGCCGGCCTCACCTGGGGCCTGGTGTGGGTATCGCCGCTTTCACCACCATCGTCTTGGTTCACTGCCATATCTGATGCTTGTTCGTGCGCTCAGCTTCAATCGTAAGAAGGCCACAGCGCAGGCACAGCCGACAGCCACGGTAGCCGCGACCTGGTTTGTCGCAGATGCCGAACAGGCGGAGCCAGTGGAGATCTCGGCGGAGACGCTCCAGACGCTGGATCCAGACACACTCGTGTGGACGGACGGCCTACCGGACTGGGTGGCCGTGCACACGGTCGCAAAGCCTATGCCTCGGCAACCGATAGTGCCGATGCAGCCCCAAATACTGTCTTCAGGAATGCGCCCGACGTCATCCGGAATGCGCCCATTGGCACCCGGCCCTGGCCCACAACGCGCTTACGCGCCCGGCATGCAGCCGCTGCCACCTGGTGCCCCTCGTGCCCCTCCCCCTGGCGGCCCTCGCGCACCTCCCCCTGGCGGCCCTCGCGCCCCTCCCCCTGGCGGCCCTCGCGCACCTCCCCCTGGCGGCCCTCGCGCCCCTCCACCTGGCCTTCGCGCGCCCAATGGGGCGTCGCCGCCGCCTGGGGGTAGGCCGCTCCACATGGGACCGCCCATGGCGCCCGGAATGGGTCCGCCGCCAACTCGGAACTTGCCGCGCGCGGATGGCGGCGACGCGCCGAGAGCAGGCCCGCCTCCAGGTCGTGTACTCGGCAAGCCCACGCCATCGTTTGCTGCTGCGGCGCAGCAGCTTCAGGGGCTAGGCACCAAACGGCCTGATCCAGCCGGCATCGTTGCTGCGCTCACTGGTGCTGGCGCCAACAGGGGTGGTGGAGGTGGCACTGGCGCTCAGCTGTGGCGCCGGCTCAAGGCAAAGACCCAGATCACACAGGCACTCCGGCGCGTCAAGCGACGTGGCAAAGCGATGGGCGACGAGCTGCTCGGGCGCCCCGAGCTGCCCCGCGACTTTTTGCAACGGGCGACGGTCTGGTCCGACCGATTCGTCAAGACGGCGCTCATCCCAGGCTATTCTGTGCAGGAACCGAATGCCCTGCGCACTGGCTGCACGTTGCTCTCGATGCAGAAGGAGACGCCCATCTCCGCCCGTGCGGGCCTAGCCGCCGCTAAGCTTGCCGGCGACACCTCTGATCGTGGCTCGGCGCGGCAACGCCAGGCGAGGAGCAGCTCATTTGACCCAGACGCGGCGACGGCTGACGAGCTGCTTGAGCACGTGCGCGAGCACGAGCCACAGCACTACATCCCGCTAGCCTTCAACGACGGGGACAACCGCGGCCTGTACGTGACGCTCGAGAACGTCAAGGAGATGGCGCTGCACGCTGAGTTTGGCTTTGAGGCGGCGGGCAAGCGTGGCGACGCGATGAAGATCGTTAAGACCTTCGTGCTCGACTATTGGCGCGAGACGAACAGGATCAACTCGATGGAGGCGATCATCCTGCTCTCCGACATGTTTTATCTGAGCGCATCTCTCGGGCCGAGCGCCGTGACGCAGCTTATGAATCTGTGGCGCGAGATGGTGCATACCTCGCGCGAGCACGGGATCAAGGTCTTCCTCGAGCCCGCGCGCCTCACGCTGCTCCCTTTCCATCACGTCTTCATCGCCTCCGATGCGCTGCAGCTCGCGCTGTGCCACTACGTGCGCTCGCCGCCCGACGCGTCGCCGGCCGACGGCTCGGCTACGACACGGGGCGGCATCTCGCGCGAGACAGTCGAGGGACTCATGGAGATGACGCTCGTCGCTGAGCCCGAGTTGCGCGAGCGCTTCGTGAAGCAGGTCGACGAGATGGCTGCCCTGTGCCGCCGAGAGGCGCCCACGCACTCCCTCGTCGTCTCCATGTCGCAGATGGACGTGCACGCGCTCGCCGCGATCTATGCCACCTTCCTTGGCGCCTGGAAGGGGGATGCGACTTTGGTGCAGAAGGGGGATGCGACGTTGGTGCCGCGCTTCGCCGAACAGCCTCAGGCAGCGGAGTCGGCGGAGAACGCGGTCGAACGCCTCGAGAAGCTTTCGATCGTGCGGCAGACGGTGCAGCGGCAGGTGAATTTGCTACTGTCGCTCTACTCCAACGTGCAAGGCGAGCCCGTCCCTGATCCCTGGGAGGGCACCATCCTCAGCAGCGCCGAGCACGAGCGCCTCGAGCTGTTCTCGATCCATATGCTGCAGCAGCTGCTCCCGATGAAGAGTATCCAGGAGCAGAAGATGCTCCTACTGCCCCGCGGCCTCGTGCGCTGCCCCTCGCTCGAGGAGCTCTACCTGCAGCTCAATGCCATCAAGACGCGGCTGCTCGGGCCCGCGTGCGAGCTCCTCGTGTCGCCCGTGACCGCGGTGCGCCAGGCGCCCAAAGTGAGCGCGCCCAATGCGCCCGCACACCATGGCAAGAAGAGCGCGGCCAAGGATGGCGGCGCTGAGGATCTCGTGTGGCAGCTCTCGGTGACGCTGCTCTCCGCACGCGGCCTCAAGCAAGGGCCCCATGCGCTCTATGCGCGAATCAAGTGCAACGCCTACACGTACAAGAGCCAGCCTGTCTGGCGCGTTGCGGAGAGTCGTGGTAGCAGTGCGACAGCATCGTTTGCGGAGGACGTGATGTACACGTTTCACCACGTGGAGGAGCGCAGCACACTCGAGGTACGAGTGCTCGAGGATCATCCGCTAGGAGCGCTGCTGGACCCGCTTGTAGGCAAGGCCGTCGTCGACCTCGCCCAACTCAAGGGCAACAAGACCCGGCACAGCAAGTGGTTTGAGCTGAGCAAGGGCTCCAAGGTGACGGGAGAGATCTGCCTCGAGCTCCAGATGGAACTCATCGGCGCGACGCAACAGACGTCGCACGCCCCGGCCCGTGGGCGAAGGGGGAGCACGCCTGGGCTCGGGGAGGTGGAGCAGCAGTCCAAGCTCGACTTTTTAACGCTGAGCGGCGGCTGGCAGGGCTTCTGCTGGCACTCGGCGGCGACTGCATCGACCACGTTCCAGATGATGGAGATGGACATGATCTTCTCGAGCGGTGGCGACTTGCCCGCACCGCATCAGACGGTCAGTGGCTCGGGCTCGGATCAAATCGGCAATTGGGAGCTGCACGCGGGCCGACGGTACACGCAGACGTCTCCTTCCCAGGTCGAGTGGCTAAAGACGTACACGTCCCTCAATGCCACCTTTGCGCAGGAGGCGGATGATGGCAGCGGCGAGCTCGTCCCGCCAGAGGTGTATTTCGAGGGCTGCATGGATGAACGATCCAATGTCATCTACGGCCAGTGGCACATGGCGTTTGCCATGCGCTCGACCTTTTACCGCGAGAAAGAGAATGTGGGCGAGCCGTACAGCGAAGAAGAGCTCGTGCTCGCAGGCGAGGCTGCGGTGCCTGCCGAGATCCAGTCGAGCGGCGCGATGCTCTCGGTGCGCCATCCCGAACTCTGGCAAGGCCGTTACGAGTTGATTGACGCAGTGACGCAGCGCAAACACGCCCGGCTACAAGACTCGATGGATGCGAGCGAGCGTGAGCAGGTGCTGAGCGAGTCCCTCACGGAGAAGGAATGGGTTGAGGTGCTCACCAACTTGGCTGACAAGGTGGATCCGTTGTGGCTCGATCAGCCTTCGGGCACGAACGAGCAGACGGCGCTTCGGCAGGCCATAAAGAAGGCAGAGCGCGTGCTGACTGAAGCACAATCAGCCGAGGCTCGGGTGAGCCTCAAGCCCGAGCAGCGAGACAAGCTCGACGAGTGGGCGGTGGCGGAGGTGAAGCTACCGGCGGTACACGTGCAAGGTGGCTTCGTGCTCTGGCAAAAGGGGCGCCCTGCAAGTCTCATCTACCCGGCGATCGCAGCGTGCATGCCGAGCATTGCGATCGCCTCCATGCTTCAGCCAGGAATTGCGGCTCCGCTGCCTCCTACACACACGGAACGACAAACGATCCTTCTCGTCATCGAGGCCACTGGCCTTTACAATCTCAATTGCATGCACCAGCCGGCCAACCCATATCTCGTGGTCACCATTGGTGACCCAGCTACTGGCAACGCCCACCGGCTGATGACGCAGCCTGTCCTCGACGCGGCGAGCACCACCGTGCGTGGCCGCAACGAGGATGGCGTCGAGCGGTCCGAGCTCAAATTTGGCGCCAACGAGCGCTTCCTCGTCTTTCTCGACGGTGGTGCGGCAGAGCTCGTCTCTGCCGCCCAGCAGCCCCTTCATCTCAACGTGACCCTGATGCACAAGGAGTTATCGAGCGTGGGTGGCCCACCGCACGTCGCCTCGGAGCTTCGCGCTGAGCTTCAGGCACGAGTGGCGCTCGCTCTTGCCAATCAAGTGCAGGAGGACAAGACCGCCTGGGAGGGGGAGGAGGGTAGGGAGCGGCGCAAGTCGCAAACGGGCCTCGTGGGTGGCCTGATGAGCTTCGTGCGCCGGGGCATGGGAGAGGTGAAGGAGGCCATTGGGATGGTCCCTGTGGGGATGGTCCCTCACGACGAGCGCAAACCACCCACGCCTACCGATCCTGAAATAGGCTGCGGCACGCTTGATGTCAGCATTGACCTCTTACCTTCCGCGAAGCCACGCAGCACGCGGGTTCCTCTGGAACAGCCCATCGGCTCAGCCCTCCAGTACTCAGGCCTCGCGCAGCACGAGATTATCGAGATTATGCAGCTGCTTCCCGACGGCCTTCGACGCCTCAAGGTGCCGGTCGGCGAGGCTGTGCTCAAGATTGCTTCGGTACGCTGGTCGGCTGACAGTGCACTCGAGGGACGGCGGCCGCACGAGCTGGTGCCGTCCGAGGAAGATCGGATTGCGCTCGAGAAGAGAGGCGGCGCAGCTGTCGTCTCCGGCGCCAAGAAGGACGATGACGATGGCAATCGCTCACTTTCCGCAGAAAACCCGTACGCGCTCAAGCAGCCGGGCTCTTTCATGCGCTTCCGGTGGGAGGAGAGCGAGGCGCGTGAGGTCCTGCTCAAGGTCGATGGCTTGCACCCAGTGTACGAAAGGGAGAAGGCCGTTGGTGCAACCCTCAGGAAGCGAGCCGACACCATCTCCGAGCGTCTCGAGGGGCGGCTATGCGAGCTAGAGCATGCGCAACGGCGCGCGGGCGAGCTGTGCAGTCTCGATAGGCTCTCGGAAACCATCAAGGACACCTATGATGACCAGCTCTCCGCGCTACAACCGTCGCTCACGCCGGTCGATCGAGGAGAAGAGGCGCTCGCTACCGAGGTCGATAAGCTCGTCGCACGGCTCCAGACGGCACACCAGGAGGCGTCGCCATCGCCTGAGGATCTGGCAGCCACTGACCAGCTTGAGCAGCTGCTCGAGTGGCAAGAGTACATGGTCCAGCTGTGGGACGACGGCTTCAAAACCGCGCTGCAGGCGGGTGACCTGTCGGCCAACCCCGACTACACGCACCTGCGCGATGAGCTGGATCGCATTCAGCCGTCGCTCGGACAGGGCACGCGTGCGCACTGGGACTACTATCGAAGCGGCCGCTGGAGGATGCGCGACATGGAGCTCAGCGCCTATCGCGAGATGGAGCGGCTGTACAATGCGATGCTACGTCGATATGCGAGCGTGCTCGCGGTGGTGCCCGCCTTCGATGCGGCTCTGAACGCGATGCTTCCGCTCGAGTACCGCATGTCGCGTGCCGTGAACAAAGTACGCATCGGCTTCTGGTTTCGGTGTTGGCGCCTCGTGCCACCTGACTGGCAGCATGGAGGTGGCAAGTACCTGCTTCTGCCCGCAGGTGGTGCGGGTGGGAAGGCACGGCTCACTATGCGCGCCGAGCCCCTTGTTCTCAGCGGGCTCTCGGCGAGGAAGATCGCGGAGTTCACGAGCCAGGCCGCCCGCAAGGGCCCGGCTACGCTGGCTGCCGGGCACGCGCTCGCCAACGATCTCAATGCTCAGGGGCGTCAGCTCATCTTCGCAGATCAGAGCTCAGGCGGCTGCCGCGAGATCGAGAAGTGCCTGCACCGGCTGCGCGAGCTGCGCGCAAAGATCCAGCGCGCCTTGGATGATGAGGAAGGCTTGCCACCGCCGATCGAACCCGTGTCCATCGTCGCCTACCACATACAAGTGCATTCAAAGACCTCCGCGCCCCAGGGTGTCTCGCAGGCAGGCATCGTGGCTCGCTTGCGATTCCGCTCGCCCGAGGCGCGCAGTGCGATGGCGGATCGGTTCGGCGCGCCGGTTGCGCACGATTCTGGCCGGTCGGGATACAGCCAGGAGCTGCCACTCGGCAGTCGCAACCACGTGCAGACCCTCACGGCGGATGAGCTGGCCTCCAAGAGCCATAAAAAGAAGGTCAGGAGCAAGGCCAAGAGTAAGAATGAGGGCGGGCTCTTTCGAGAGGGCTGCGTCGATATCTTCAGGGTGGAATTCGATCGCGACCTTGGTGAAATCTTCGGAGTTGAGCTGCAGACAGCGGGCCTGGCAAACGATCGGAGCAAGTGGTACGTGGACAAAGTGGTCGTCTCCAAGGTCGCGTCGGTGGCCAACATCTCGTGGGCGGGGGCTATGCTGGGGGCAGGGCGCATCGGTTCGGGTCAATCATGGCCTTTCATGCGCCATCTACCGGCAAGCGAGCGCGCGCTCGCCGTTAGCACGGGGTGGCAACAGTTCCCGCCCCAAGCCACGGTGCATGTTGTGGCTCGGGTGTGCGATTCGGGATCGCTTGTCGAGTCGCAGGTTGGCGGCACGGCTGGGGCACTCGAGCTGTTTCTGACTCTGATCGGCGCTGCCGGAGTTAGGTCCGAGCCGATTGCACTCCACCGCCAGCAAGTCGTCGCTCCAGAGAAGGGCAGTCACGTCTGGCACTTCATCCTGCACGCCGATGGCGACGGCGACGGCGAAGGCCAGCCGTTGCTCGATGTTGTGAGCCCCGATGGGATTCACTCGGTCGAGGTTACGCATACAGGTAAGGGCAGCCCCATCTTTCTGGACTCGCTCACGCTGTGGTGCCAGCACTCTGACGAGCTCTATCACTTTCCGTGCTACGAGTGGCTCGATGAGAACGAGGCGTGCAATTTCGTGTCTGCTGGCTCGCGGAGCACCAAAGTCCTCAACTCCGTGCCATTGCACCTGGGCCTGCCGCCGCCACCACCTCCTCCACCAACACTCGAGATTCGCGAGGACCCTACGGATTCCTCACAGCAGCTGCTCGTGATCACGTGTAGCGCCGGTGGCGGTGGCGCTGCATCCATGGTAGGGCTCAGCTGGCGAGTGCAGTGCGTCGACGAGGCGAGCGAAGCGGATCCGCCCGCATTCCTGGACGTATTCGATGCACGCTCGCTCAGCTGGAGTGCTACCTCGTCCCTGGAGTGGCGTGGCGGCCTCGTGCTCTCCGAGCCCACTCTCGAGGTGCCGCTGCGGACGCACGTTCGCTTGGACGGGCGCACTGGATTGCGAGCGGGCAGTTACCTCGTGCGTGCTGCTGGCATTCACCCGCTCTTTGGTGATGGTCCCTGGTCCACAGCAGCACGGTACCAGGTCTCGCTGGTTGCGGACGAGTCGTCCTCGCCCTCAGGCTTTCTGTGCGTGACCAAGGCGGGCGAAGTGGGTGGCTTGCAGATCAAACGACCCAAGGTGCCGCCGGTGAACACCGCCGCCACCGAGGTGATGCATGCGTTCCACTTCTCGCTGTCGGCGATGCCGCAGCCGAGTGTGCAAGCGGATAGGCCGAGCCTCGGTCGAAGGGGCTCTTCGGCGGAACTCCTTCTGCTGCTCCACGCGGCCGACGACCCGACGGCGGCGCTCCCCGCGGTCAGTTTCGAGGAGGCTGTGCAGCCACGTGGCGACCAGCTGCCGCAGGCTCTGGTGTGCACAGGCGAGGCGGAGGTCTGGCGGGGCACTCTTGAACTCACGCCGCCGCGCAAGGGTATCGGCATTGCCGGCGGAGCGTGGTTCCATCGGCCGCTTACCGTCGCGAACGGCTTCGAGACCGAGTTCACATTCCGCATCACAAAGCCACCAAATGCACAGCGTGGCTCCGACGGCTTTGCATTCGTGCTTCAAAGGGACGAGCGCAGCGTGGCTGCGCTCGGTACCTCCGGCATCCAGCTTGGTTTCGGCGGACTCACGCACTCCCTCGCCGTCCAATTCGCCACGCAGCCGTCTTGCGCCGAGCGGCGCAAGTCGCCGAAGGCTGAGGGCGAAGCAGAAGACGAAAGCGTGCTGTGCACGCTTCCCGAGCCGCACGACCACATCTTCCTCGTGCCGCATGCGCTAGCGGGCAAGGAATGCATCTGCCCCTTCACCGGAGCCCACTTCATCGCGCCGGATTTCGACTCACTCCCTGCTGCGCCCACGCTCGAGTACGAGCCCGTTGACCTCTCACACCACACCGACCGGCTCTCTGTGCAGTCTGCGGGAGCACACGCCAACTCATCGGGCCCTGAAGCATCACTCGCCAGTGCCACACTCCCGATGCTTGATGATGGCTGTCCACATCACGTGCGAATCGTCCTCGAACGTGATCGGCTGTATGACCCGCGTCTACCGCGTGTGGATGATGCCGCGGATGACGACGACGCGGCCGGCATAACCAAGGGTAGCGGCTCGTCGTACCGGCTTCTCGTGTACGTCGACAACATGCACGCCGCGCTGATCAACATCGAGATTGAGCTCCGCGACCTCTTCGGCCAGGTCGAGGACTGGGATGGCACGATGATCGCCGGCTTCACGGCGGGCACTGGCAAGCGCGCGGCAGCGCACGCGATCACATCTTGGAGCTTTCACGAGGTCTCCGAAGGGAAGGCTGCGAAAGTGAAGAGCACCGGCTGGTTCTCAGGCATAATGGGCTTCTAAACGTCGAGCTGCGCAGCATACCATGGTACCGGCTTGTCATTTTTACTCCGTACGACGTAGCTACTACGCCGCGTCCTTGACGACGCCTGGGTCCGCCAGACCCACTTCCCAGCAGAAACGGTGGGAGAGAGCCACAGACGCGACTCACGAGAAAGAGGTTGTAGAACCTAACAAGCACAATAAATGGCTCACAATACCGATATTACGTCGCATCGAGGCGAGAGGGGGGCCGTTAAACCTCGGGTTAACCCGGGTACAATTTAAGAATTTCTCACGTCGGCGGCACCGAAAGGGTCTACAAACCGCCAGTGAGCAGTGTTCCCGGCTCACGCATCTTTCATAACTTGAAATCAACGCCTCATGCGCAGCGGGAACCTCGCTCTTATCTAGACGCGGTAGGCCGTTGAGCGGTGTTCGACATGTGTGCCACAGTCGAGGTGGCTCGTAACATGATAATGCGATCGTCTGGCCGTGTGGGGCGATCCCCACACAGCGCCGCATGCCTCCTCCCAGGAGCCCAAAGCCACGGCGGCGTGCATGCCACACGCGACACCAACTACTCAATAACGTCGACTCGTGGCCGAACAGCCTCAGCGACCTCGCATCTGGTGCACAGCACAACGAGCACAGAAACCACACCGACATGATCATCAATGCCCATGTGCCCCGCCCCTTGCCTCCCTCGCCCTTCGCTTCCCATGCGACCCGATACTCGAGTGTGCCTCGCCGTTCATTCATTCGAAAGCCAACTTGCGCGAGGAACGCTTGGGCTCACTGCCCCGTCTGCTCGCAGAAAAGCCTTGCGTTCTGGAAGAGCTTGAGCCAGGGCCCTGAGCGCAGCCCAGCCCATTCCTCGGGCATCCATGGCCATTGCCACGTCTGGAAGCATCGCTCCGGGTGGGGCATCATCGCGAGGTGGCGGCCGTCTGCCGAGCAGAGCGCGGCGATGCCCTGCGTGGAGCCGTTCGGGTTGAATGGATATGCTTCGGTCGGCTGGTTGTCGTCGTTGACGTAGCGCAAGGGCGCGAGACCGTCGGCGATCGCGCTGTCAAGGACGGACGCATGTGGGAAGTGCGCTTGGCCCTCGCCGTGCGCTACCCACACGCCGAGGCTTGAGCCCTCCATTCCCTTGAGCAGCACCGATGGCGATGGCAGAACGGTCACCGAAGAGAAGCGCGACTCGAAGCGGCCCGACTGGTTGTGCACGAAGCGTGGCTGCTCGAGGGCAGGCAAAACAGCGCCGTCGGCGGCCCGAGGCACCCAGCCGAGCAAGGCCATCAACTGGCAACCATTGCAGACGCCGAGTGAGAAGGTGTCGGGGCGTGCGCCGAAGGTCTCGAGCTGCGCCCACGTGCTTGGGTGGAACTTGAGCACGCCTGCCCATCCCTTGGCCGAGCCGAGCACGTCGGCGTACGAGAAGCCGCCAACGAAGACGATGCCGCGGAAGCGCTCGAGCGACACGGCGCCGCACACGAGGTCGGCCATTGCCACGTCCCAGGGCTCGAGGCCACCGGCGTGCAGGGCGGCAGCCATCTCGCGATCACCGTTGGAGCCCTCCTGCCGCACAACTGCGACCTTGGGCGCAGCGCCACCAGCGGGCCCAAGCGGGCGCGCGGGTTCTGGCGTGAAGCTGAGAGTCCATGCGGGGGCATGCCGGCTGGCAAGCCCCACCTGCTCCTGCGCGACACAAGACGGGTTGCATTGCAGCTTCTCGAGCTCGAAGGAGGTGGCCTCCCACACGTCGCGTAGGGCCGTCATCGGAGCATCGACGACAGCTCCCAGCCCGCTCATGTGCACCGTCACATGTTTTCGGGCTTGGCTAGTCCCGAGGAGTATGCACGGCACCTCGGCCGCTTTCATCTGCGCCTCCAGCGCCTCTGAGTTGGCGAGGCTCACTTCGACTACGAGGCCCACCTCCTCGGCAAAGGCGGCCCGGAAAGCTTCCTTGCAGCCCTCTTCTGCGTACTGCGGCATCGGCAGCGTAACGTCGAAACCCCGATCGCCCGCAAACGCCATCTCGAGCAGCGTGATGAGAAGGCCGCCGTCCGAGACGTCGTGGCCCGAGAGGATGAGGCCCTTGTGTACCAGGGCCTGCGTCGCCACGAAACCGCGCTCGAGCAGAGCCGCGTCGGCGTCGGGCGGCGTGTCGCCCAACTGCCCGTACACGTGGGCAAGGGCTGTGCCGCCCAGGCGCTTGTGTCCATTCGCCAGGTCGATGAGGTAGAGCTTACTGCCGTCCGACTTGAGATCGGGCGTGATGACCTTGGTGATGTCGGGGCACACCGCGTACGCCGTGATGACGAGGGCACCAGGCGCTTTGACAGTCTCATCACCCACCTTGGCCGCCATCGAGAGCGAGTCCTTGCCACCGTCGACGGCGACGCCGAGCTCGCCCATGAAGTTGCACATGGCCTCGCACGCATCCCACATGGCCGCGCCCTCGCCTGCAAGCTTGGCTGCCCACATCCAGTTGGCGGACACCTTGACGTCGCCGAGGGCGGTGATCGGCGCCCACACCAGATTAGTGAGAGCCTCGGCGACAGAGAGCCGTGCCATCGCCGCCGGGCAGAGGAGGCCCTTGATCGGCTGCTCGCCGACCGCTGTGGCGGCTCCGACCGTGTCGGCATGCGACAGAGCGATGACGCCGCAGTTGGCGAGCGGTATGTGCAACGGCCCCACGCACTGCTGCTGCGCGATCAGGCCGGTCACCGAGCGGTCGACCTTGTTGGTCAGGAAGCGCTTCGAGCCGACCGAGGGAAGGCGAAGCACGCGATCAAGTGCGCCTCGCACTTCGGTGCCTTCGGGGAGCTCGAGCGACTTGGCTACGAAGGGCTCCCGGCGCGAGCGGAATGTCTTTTGCGGCATCTTGGCCAGCACGAGCTCGAGCGGCAGGTCGACGGGCGTCGAGCCGTCGAGCGAATCTTCGAGCACGACGCGCCCGTCGGCCGCCACTTGGCCCACGTAGGAGGCGGGGCAGTTCTCGCGCGCGCAAATGGAGCGGAAGAGGGGCAGCGACTCGGGGCGCAGCAGCAGCGCGCAGTTCTCCTGGTACTCGGCCCCCCAAAGCTCGAGGACTGAGAGCGATGGATCGCCCGACAGGATCGAGCGCACCTGCAGCCGAGCGCCAAGCGGCTCGACGATCTCCTTGAGGACGTTGCCGTTGCCGCCGGCACCCTGATCGTGGATAGAGACGATCGGGCACGCGTCGCCAAGCTCGGCGCACGCGCGAATGACGCGGTTCATCTTGTTCTCCATCTCGCCATCGCCACGCTGCACTGCGTTGAAGTCGGCGGCCGACGCGCTCTTGCCTTCACCGCTAGGCTTGGACGAGGCAGCGCCGCCACCGAGGCCGATGCGGTAGGCAGGGCCCCCGATCTTGACGACCCACATGCCCTCCTCGGGTTTCCCCTTCGCCGCAAGGCAGCCGGGCATCTGGCCGAGTCCCGCCGAGAACATGATCGGCTTGAGCCACTCGCGTCGCGAGCCGTCGGGCAGCCGCATTCCGAATGATCGATTGAAGCCGATGATCACAGGCTCGCCAAACTTGTTCCCGTAGTCTGAGGCGCCGTTGGAGGCCTGCACCTGGATCTGCAGAGGGGTGGCGAGGTTGGACGCGGTCGGCGCGCTCGGGTCCTCCCACGGCAGCTCGTAGCCTGGGATGCACAGGCTGCCCACGCAGTAGGCGGAGCATCCGGCGACCACGTATGCCCCGCGCCCGGTCGCATGGACGTCGCGGATGCGACCGCCCGTGCCTGTCTCCGCGCCTGGAAAGGGGGCGATGCCGGTGGGAAAGTTGTGCGTCTCGGCGGTCAGGATCGGGTGGCGCGTCTCGGTCACTGCGGCGAACGGCGCGGGCGCCGAGGGCGAGCCCGCACTGAGGGCCGTCACACTCACGCCGCGGATGGCGGACGAGTTGTCGTGGAACGCGATGATCGAGTTGCCGTTGCACTTCGGTGACTTTAGGGTCGACTTGACGAGCTGGAAGAGGGATTGCGGCTTCGCTACGCCGTCGATCTCGATGACACCGCTAAAAAACCAGTGGCGCGAGTGCTCCGAGTTGGACTGGCCCATGTCGAAGCACTCGACGTCAGTCGGGTCGCGGCCGAGACTCTCGACGAAGAGCTTCGTGTAGAAGTCAAGGTCATCCGAGTCGAAACCTAACCCCATCTCTGCCGAGGCGCGCTCGAGCGCCGCGCGTCCTTCGGCGAGCAAGCCAATCTTCTTGACCGGCTCGGGCAGCGGCACTTCGCCGCCACCAGGAGCAAATGACGCGAGGGGCGTCTCGTACACGCATTCGGTCATGCGATCGTGCAGCCCCGCCGCGAACCCATCCGCGAGATCCGCGAGAGAGAGCGGAGGCTCTGTGTGCACCTGGAAGCGTCGAGTGCATTCCATGCGAACGACGCTCGAAAGGCCGCAAGCTGTGCAGATGGCGACCGCATTGGAAGAGAAGGCGGTTGCGAAAGTGAGCCTCGGACCGAGCTCTAGCACGCAGCCCGGAGCGTCAACGGCGAGGAAGCTTATCGATGCCGTTTGCTGCGGCGCAAACGTCTCGGCGATCAGCCACATCAACCGCTTCTCCTCCTCATCAGTGAGTGCGGCCGCACCGTCCGAGAGCTGCACGTAATAGCACAGCTCAGAGCGGAAGGAAAGTAGGCGAGTGGATTTTGCGGCGAGCGACGCCGTGAGCGTCGCCTGTGCTTTTGCGTCGGCGCAGTCTTGGTAGTATTTGTTGAGGATGGGAAGGCGCGGCGGTGGCGGGACGGGCAACATGAAAAAATGCACGTCGCCCACGCACACACAATGAAGTGCGATCTCCTTCACAGCGACGCAAAAGAGGGAGGGTCTTCAGGAGTTTAACACCCTGAATCGCGCATGAGTTCGCTTCGCACTCTCTATCTCATGCACTGTATCTGTGTGTGAGTAATGTGAGTATTAAGACCGCCATCTTCGACGCCTTGGTTTTTGTAATGTTTTCATTTACTCCACTGCGCTGCTCGCTCTCGCCCACGCGGATCTCGTCTCGGCTCTCGCTCGCACCATGATGCTCCCTCAGATGCAGATGCGCGCTCTCGCCTCTCCGCTCCACACTTCCAGTTTGACGTTTGTGCACGCCTCGCGTCGGTGCGGTTGTCGCGTTCCGCCCACTTCCTCCCCTGTGAGAGTCAGTGAGCCTGCAGTGACTGAGTCAATCCCACTCGGATGCATGCTCGGATGCAGCGTCCAGCGAGTCACTCGGGCCGAGTGTATGAGCCCCCCTCCACGCCCACCTGACCGCGGGTGAGTTGACGTGAGCCCCAATTGCGAATCTTGGTGAGCCCTCTGCCCTGTGCCGGGGTGGGTTCTGTATGTGTGTCTTTGTCTTCGTTTCGATACAGTATCGATACTCAAATGAAGTGACTCAGCATCGGCTCCACGACACGCTCAGGGTCACGCGGTCGCGGTGCGACTAGCAGCGAACGCGGCACCATGAGGCGACCCACGTGCGGAACTGCGGTGGCTCTACTGGCAGCGTCCTTGACACTTTCGCCCCACAGCTGCGTCGCAGCGACGTATCCCCAGTGGTGCATCAGCTTGCGTTCGACGTGCGCCTGGTGGTTGGCACTCGCAGCCTCTGGCTCTGAAGTCAGCTCCATCTCAGACTCTGCTAGCGGCTCCATATCAGGCGGACCCCATCGTAAGCCTTGTGATGGCAGGGCTGTGTTCGTCTCACACATGAATCCTGAATACGCTGGCAGAGCCTCGCCGCACCTCTGGCGCGCTGTGGGCTCGGTGCTGAAGTCATCGTTGACCTTGCGCTTTGCGTCGGTAATTCGTGGGTGCTGGAGATGCATGAATTCACTTGGCGCTGCGGAATTTTTAGTTAGGTCGTCGTGTACTACCCTTGGTATACCTTTGGTTAGGCTGTCGTGTACTACCCTTCTTTGGGTTGTGTTGGAAAAGCTAGTGTCAGCGGTCTCCGCGCCCGCTCGTCTTCCCTCTCGATCGCCTGTCACGGCCTGTGGGGGATCATTCTGTTGACTTGGACTGACTTCTGAAGAGCTGTTCGGTTCACGAACTCTTGCAACAAGTTTTACGAGCAGGCCCCGAAGGCTAGAAGAAAGACGGTCGCCACATTAGACAAATTAGACATTTGTCATCGTCAGAAATCGCATACCACACTATTCATAAGCGCGTCGATACCGCACCAGTAGGTCGCGGCGGCACGGATCCACAAGCCTCCCACAGCGCACAGCACCAGACGGTGGCACCCTTGGCGTAGGCCCGGCCCCACGCGCAGGACTGAAGAGATGACTGATGAGATGTGCACCTCACAGCCTGCACTCGCGTGTGACAGGACGAGCTCACCCACAAAGGAGAGGCGCGCCTCCACATGCATTGCCCGGCACGCCTCAGGAGCACTACGCCGTCTCCTAATCGTGACTCGCGGGCGCGTCCGACGCTGCGCCGAGCATCGTCTCGCAGATGGCCATCTTGCGCAGCGCGACCTCGCGCTCGCGTTGGGGCACCGACGGGTTCTGCAACAGCCGCGAGTAGATCTCAGAGGCGACCGTCGGGTTGCGCAGCTTGAGGTGCATGTTGGCTGTCGAAATGAGTGTCGTGAGCTTCGGGTTGAGTAGGAACGAGGTCTCAAAGTACGAGCATGCCGTCTTGTGGTCCTCTGTAGCGTTGGCCGCCTTGGCTGCCTCAAAGTACTCGGTGGCCTGACGGGCGTCCTCTTCAGGGATCTTGTCGCGGTTAGCACGCCCAAGCAGCGTGTCCACGTACTTGACGGCCTTCGCGTTGCGTGCCGACGACGCGCCCTGCTGCGGCATGTTTGTGCTGCTGAGGAACGCTTGCGAAGCGGCGCCATCTGATGGCGTGCCCGGCGGTAAAGCGCCGGCTGCCGGCCCGCCCGACACGGCGCCGTTGGAAGTTTTGGGCATCGGCTGCGTCGGGGTCGCCAGTGGCTGGGTGGGGGTCGGCGCGGGCATCGCCTGTGCGCCGCCATCGCCACCGCCGTAGCCGGCGCCACCGTCAGGGCTAGCGCCGGCGGCGTCTCTACTCGAAGCCACCACGGCCGGAAGCACAGCAGTGGCCTCCTCCACAGCCGCGTGTGTCGCTGCCGGTGACGGCCCCGTCAGCGGTGACGGCCCCGTCAGCGGCGGCGGCGCTGTGTGGGCGCGTGAGCGCGCAGCCTCGGCGTCCTTGCGCGACGGCTCACCCGCGGAGGGCGTCGCCGCCGCACCAGCTGCGCGAACGCCGCGCAGGTAGCTGACGGCGCTCCCCACGACGGCCGAGGCAGCGCTGCCCACCACAGCGCCGGCGCTGCTGCTATTCGCAGCATTGCTGGCCGCGAGCTTCCGCACAGCATCTGAGTACGCAGCCGTGACCGCCTCGGACGCCGCGGCCAGCTGGTCATTCTGTTCGTGCAGGTGGTGCAGATGGGTGAGCGCCGGCAGCAGCAGCTGAGGCGCCGCGGCGACCGAGTCACCGCCGTGCTCAAGCATCACATCTTCTGCGTGCAGCTTCGCCTTGAGCGCTGGCGGCAGCTTGAAGAGCTGCTCGGCGATCTGGTCACCCAGGCCGCCCGGCTCATTGTGCACGCTTACGGCACGCGTGGGTGCTGCTGCGCTCGCCGCACGGCGCGCCTCCTGCGCCTCCTTCTCGAGTCTCGCGACCGCTGTGCGCGCCGTGCGCATCTCCTGCTCGTGCGTCTCCTGCATGCGGTTCGCACGGCCCATCTCCGCCTGCATGGTTTGCGTCATCTCGTGCAGCATCGCCTCGAGCGACTCATCCTTGTGTCTCGTCGACGCGAGCAGCGCCTCGAAATCGGCCTGCTGCTGTGCGAGCTTGGCCTGCAGCGCCGCCAAGCGCCGCTGCAGCTCCGCCTCGCGCTCGCCTGTCGCGCCGTTGGTCGCCGCCCCGCTCGCCGCCCCACTCGCCGACCCTGCGCTCGGCCGCGGCGCCGCGTTCGAAAGCACCGCGCTTGCCGAAGCTGTGTTCGTTGCGCTGGGGTTCCGATCGAAGCGTAGAGCGCCCGCGGCACTCGTGAGCCACTCGGGAGCGTCAGTCAGCAGATTCGCACTCGTCTGCTGCACGAGGCGCGGTGGGCCAACCGAGGCTGGTACAGCTGCCGCGGCGGGAGCCTTAGTGGCGTGGATGTCGGCGTCGCCGAGCTGTTGCAGCTGGAACTCGGCGAGGCGGAGTTTGCGCCCCGCCATTTCCTGCTCTGCCTCCTGCGCAGCCGTGAGGAGACTCGAGGACAGACAGTGGGTAGTTGTCCGAGGTAGCAAGGCGACGGTCGGTGAGAAGGGCAGGCAAGGCACGGCGACAAGAGTGCCGAATGCGACGAGGGCGACGGCGGCGTACTGTCGCGCTCGGATGCTCCATGATGACCGAGTACAAGTTAGCGGCAAGCGGGCCATCGCCAAGCTTGAGGCGCATGTTGGCGACGCTCAGCAGCGTGGAGACGCGCGGCCGCCTTCGGTACGAATCCTCAAACCACGCGGTCGCCGCCGCAAAGTCCTCTTGCTGATTTGCGGCTACGCCGCGCCGCAGTTGCTCGGCGCCGGCTTCGGGATCTGGGCTGATATCCGGATCGTCGAGCATTGTAGCGAACTCGAAGGCAATCCGCTGTGCGCTCTCGAGGAGCTCTGCCATCCGCGTAGCCGCTTCCGTGTCGGCCTCACCCAGCTGGCCCTGTTCGTCGTCCATGCCAGGCATCGCGGGATCTGTCCCGATAAACTTGTTGCCGTCCATCACCGTGTTGGGCTGTGGCTGGCTGCTGCAGCTGGCGGCTGCGGCTGAATGAGGTGAGCTGCCATTTGCAGTAGCGAGCACACTTTGAGCACACTGCGCGGCAGTGGCGGCGCTCTTCTTGCACTCGCTCATGGCAAATGCAGCGGCGGCACTATCTCTCGCAGCAGCCTCAGCACTGTCTCGAGCAGCGGCGGCGAACTGCTCAGTTGCTGCGACCTTATCGGCCGTGATGGAGATGGCGGCCACGGTCTCGACGAGCAAGCGCAAGAGCTCCTCGGCTCCCGTTCCGCCAAGAGATTCGAGCGCGGTCGCCAAGGCCGCCTCGAACTTCGCAGCACTCGCCATCGGTAACTTGGAGCTTCGCAGCACTCGCAATCGGTAACTTGGAGTCGGAGTTGTGAAACCCAAGGGGCTGGGAGGGGCTTCCCAACGCAGACTCGCATGCATGCTATCATTCACAGCCGATGGAAGTCGTAATTCACAGCTGATGTTTGCTCGACACTCTATTCACACGAACCGTCGTGTTCGCGCGTCTGGGGCTTGGCCTCATGGCGCTCACTGAGTATGCCAAGCAGCTGGGCGCCTTCATGACGCTCGTCGTCGTGCAGGCGACGGCCATCCTACTGTTCAAGCTTTGCCAAAACGACGGCAAGTACACATTCAACCCAGCCTCCTCGGTGGCGCTCACGGAGATGTGCAAGCTCTTGCTGGCGGGGTCGCTGCACTACAACCACGT
>Ga0180443_100734_pt1 | contig 21359 bp, 13 predicted proteins | sample ChrtobMetP5_32mM_FD_119753 | JGI IMG/M metagenome (GOLD analysis project Ga0180443, IMG submission 119753) | Chrysochromulina tobin associated microbial communities from unialgal haptophyte culture, Seattle, Washington, USA - P5_32mM MetaG | ecosystem: Host-associated > Algae > Haptophytes >... | reverse complement strand
CAGCGCAAGATGCAATGTCACGAACGTCAGTAGACTGCACATCATACCGATGAACACGCGGTAGTTGGCTACGCCAATGCAGTTATTGACCCACGGGCAGTGATGGTCATACCTCTCCACGCACTTCCTGCAGCTAGAGCAATGACGCGACCGGTGCTTCACCCAGCGCTCGCAGATGTTACAAAATCGTTGCTCACCCTGTGGATCGGTCTCAGCTACTGGATCGATGAGCTGGACGTGAAACGCGGTCATCCCGGTTGCCAGCGCGGGGAGCGCGTAAAATACGCTGAACGTGATGCCGACGGCTCGAGGCGTGGCCACTGGCGTGTACAGGATGTAGAGGCTGGCAATTATGCCCACGAAGAGCAGCCACGACGCCACCTGCAAGGGGTCGAGCGGCCAAGAGAACCCGTTCCGCCTCATGGGAAAAGCACGCACATTTCACAAAGAGAAAACGTCACGTTCACACCTCGATCACCTCTCTCACCGAGCATGCAATTCCGATCCCCGAGACGGTCGACGAACGGTGTGAACTGACCAACCTGACCTCCGCAACGAGAGATTTCCAGACAGATGGCCGCTCGCGCACGTGGCTTGTACCTGCTCCTTCTCGTGACGTGCACGCAGGCATATCAGCTGCCATTCTTGCGGAGCACGCACGCCTCGCCGTGCAGCCGCGCTCGGCTGGCCGTGTGCGAAGCTGAGGGAGAGGGTCCCATCGCAGAGAAGGAGGATCCGAAGGCCGCTGCCAAGGCTGAGAAGAAGGCGCTTCGCGATGCGATCGCAATTCTCGAGAAAAACCTGCCGGCAGCGCGGGGCGAGCTGAACGCGGCGGTGGACTTAAAGAAGGATGCGGGCGAGAGCGGGTTCATGCTCCTCGCGGCCAATATGGAGCGCTACCGCCAGCAAGCGGCGAAGGAGGTCGGAATGCAGAAGGGTTACGGCAAAACGAACACGCTGCGCTCGCTGCTGCCGTTCTTCGAGGAGTTCGAGCAGCTACAGAAGAGCAGTGATTCGGCGGGCGAGGGGAGCGTGATCCACTCGTATTATTCCGGGATCTACAAGCAGATCCAAAAGCTGCTCGACGGGTGGGGTGTGACGCCCTTCGAAGCGGCTGCGGGTGAGCGCTTTGATTTCAACCTGCATCAGAGCGTCGCGCGCGTCGCGTCCGACACGGTGCCAAAGGACATGATCATCGAGGCGCGGGAGCGCGGCTGGCGCATGGGCGACACCTCTATCAGGCAGGCAAAGGTCGTCCTCTCTACCGGACCGGCATCGGTCAAAGCACCAGAGGAGGCGACAGGCGAGGCTTCCAAGTAGGTGCGCTCGCGCGCTCGTGGCACGGACGCGGCAGCAGCTGCCACACGCGGTAGCGCATGTCCGATGTGCGATGTAGGTGTAGAGGCGCGCCGGAGGAGCGCATCGGTCCTACGATGGCGGGGACCGGACGCGATGCGCACGCGGAGGATAATACGACGTAAGCGTTTTGCGTTCTTCCAGTTCAGAGGTCTTCGAGCTCGGAAGGCTGATTCATAGGAAGGCTGATTCATATGTGCGTGCGTGGTTTGTGCGTGGTTCTTATCACGCGAACAGGGATCGTCTACTAACGCCACAAAGCGGTGGCAGGTGCGGAGCCACAAAGCGGTGGTAGGTGAGCCACAAAGCGGTGGCAGGTGAGCCACATACTTAAAGGTCGCACGACCGGCCGCTGGGGGGTGCGGCACAGGGGTGCGAAACGAAATCGGTGCGTCGGCGCGCGCTTCTACTCGCTTATTTCAGGTCGTCGACGTGGTGTCGAGCTTGGCGATGGCGGCGAGGATGGTCTTCTTCATGAAGGAGTCGAGGCGCTCAGCGACTCGTCGCACAGCGGGTATGTGTGCGAGCAGCTGTGCTCCGTGGCTCCGCACGAGCGTGTTGAGAAGGTTGGCAAACTTGAGGGACTTGCGCAACGCCTCGACATAGGCATCTGCCTGAAGGAGGAGCTCCGCCACGCAGCCCGGCTCGAGTGGGGGAGCGCGGCTGAGGAGCGTCTGCAGCAGTGCAGCCTGCGGCTCAGTCCAGCGCGTAGGTTCGCCGCCCTCGCCGCGCAAGAACGCCGCCAGAGCGCGCCCGAGCAGCGGAGCCGGCGCCTCACGGACCAACCTCTGGAGCGCCTCAGCCTGCGCGGCGGTCAGCTCCCCCGCGCGGCTCCACATGGCAGGCACAACGAGCTCGTCGAGGAGGACACGCGCATGCTGTTTCATCATGCACAGAAGCGCCGCGAACAGTGTCCGCGACGCCGGCTGGTCGAGCGCCTGCAGCCGCGGCAGCAGAGCCACGCGCACGAAGGCCGCCGCAGAGCGGCCGCTCACGTCCGGCTGCGAGGCTGCCTGGCACGCGCACAGGAGCGCCTCGTCGGAGAGCGAGGGTGCGTCGAGCACCATGCACGCCGCACGCATCGCGTCCTCGTCGGCGAGCGACAGCAGCAGCTGGAGCCCTAGCGCCGCCCGTGAGCACCTCGCCTCCTCCGAGAGCTTGCTGTCTCGCAGCACGCCCCGAAGGGCGGCGAGCATCGTGAGGCTCTCAGCCGGCAGCAGGACGGGCTCGGGCGCACGTGGCATCGGAATGGCTGCGGCCGCAGCTCGATCCGACGATTGCGGTTGCGGCGACGTCGCCGCAGCAGCACTGCTTGAGGCAGCGTCTGCGGCAGCAGCAGCGCCTTGTGCCTCGCTCTGCGAGGCGCCGAGCTGGTCAAACGATCGCTTACGTGGCGGCTGTTGCATCGGCCTGCGCGCAACTGGAGCGGGTGCCGCCAGCGCCGCCGCAAGAAGTGGTGTCGGCGCGAATACATCAAGATTTTCCATGATTTTGGAATTCCGCAATTGCCAATCATAGTAATCTTATGGCGATCAAAGGCGACAAGAGGACCGCTCCGGGCCGCACGTACGTATATCTGCTGGTGCTTGCATACTACGTGGCGAGCACGCTCAGCTCATGCGTCACCAAGCAGCTCATCCAGCACTATCCGCGCCCGCTCACCGTTGCGCTTGCGCAGCAGATCATTGCGACCCTCGGCAGCGTGGCGCGGATGGGCTCGTTTCACAGCGCGATACGAGAGTGGCGCACCGTACTGCCCGTGGCCATTGCGACGACCGCGAACGTCGTGCTCTACCGCATCGCGCTGGTCTACATATCGCTCTCGTTCGCTCAGGCGATCAAGACGCTGCAGCCTCTTTTTGCGGTGATGCTCAGCTCGGTGCTCCTGCACGAGCGGAACACCCCCCGTCGCGTACTAGCGCTCGTACTGCTGCTGTGCGGCGTGGCGATCGCAACAAGCACGGAGGTCTCCTTCTCGCTCGTCGGGTTCGCGTGCTGCGTCGCAGCCGTGTTTGCTCAGGCGTTGCAGGCGGTCCTTCAGAAGTCTCTGCTTGTGCACAACGGGATGCCTGCCGAGGAGGTGTTTGCCAGCGCGGCCGTGTGCGAGCTGGGGATCCTCATGCCGCTATGGGTGGCCGTGGATGCGCCCGCGTTCGCCGCCGGCCAGCCGCCCCACCTAATCGCATCGGGCGCGTTGCCGCTGCTGCTGCTCAACAGTGCGTGCAACTTTGCGACTCAGCTGCTCTCCTTCGCCGTGCTCTGTGCGGTGGTGTCGCCGGTGACGACGGCGGTGGTGTCGACGTTCAAGCGCGTGGTCACGATCGTGTGCGCTGTCGTTTGGTTCCACACACCCATCACCCTCATGCATGCCTTGGGCATTGTGCTAGCTGTCGTGGGGGTGCTCCTCTATGAGGAGGCGCATGCATCGATGCAACCTTCCGACCCCAAAGCAGCCACGCCGCTCCTGCACGAGATGCCACTCTCGCTCTCGCTCAACCCACGCCGCGGCAAGTTGCCGGGCGCCGCCGCCAGCGCCAACGGGGTATGCAACGGGGCTCACCTGGCCACGGAGCGACGACCGTGCTGTCGGGGCTTGAGTGCCTCCTCGTCCTGCAGCAGTAGTCTGTGTGCAGCCGTCTGACACGGGCTTTTCGCCTGAATTTGAATCAGCAACTAATAGAATGTTCAATAGGACATATATTCAGATTGAGATCACAAAGAAAAGTGCTGGGTCCTGACCCCGCGAATTCTCGAGGCAATTGTCTCGTCTCTCGAGGATTAAACATCCATGTAAACATCCCTCCGACGCGCGCGACAGCCCGACCCCCGTCCTTTAGCGTATAGCGACATTCCCGCTCGGTCATCATCGACGGCGATCAGACGCGTGGGTTTCGGCGGGTGGTTTCGTTGGCGGTCGGGAGTAGGCTGTACATTAGGCCTCGGGCGACCGGTGATCGTTTTTAATGCCCTTGGGTACGGAGCCTGTCCTTTGAGACGGTGGCGACTCACGTCTACGTTTGTGCACCTACATCCCACCCCCTTTCCAAGATGATTGCGGCGTGGTGAGCGCGGGGGACCGCGACGAACCTGACTGTCTGTCTGATTGCGGGGTAAGAGGCTGCGGTCCGCGGAAATCGTGTCACGAAACTTTGGATGGTAAGTCAGGAAAGCGCCGCGCGCTCGTGTGCGCTTGTGAGCTCCCTCTTGCTGCGTGGCACGTGCGCCTGGATGTCGAGCTCTGGTTCGTGGCAGCCTCGTGCGCTTAAGAAACGTGGCGCGGAATTTGTCGTGGCCGATAAAACGTCTGGAAGTGCGGCGGGGTCAAGCTCTGCGCTGGCCGGACCTGCGAGACTCGGCGCTGTTACCTCATGCTCATCGACGACACCGACGATGGCCTCCACGGCAGCCTCATCGTCGAAATTTGGAGGTGCTGCTGACCTCGAAGATCTTGAGGATGAGGTGGTGCCGGCAAAGCGTGCGCGGCCTGAGGGCGCGGAACAGGCAGCAGCTGGGGCGGCCTCAGCTGAAGTGGCAACCGGCGGCGGGCCACCCCGCGACGAGATCATCGATGGCGCGCCGAGGCTGGCGGCGCACATCACGTCGGCGTCCAAGTTCAACAAGGTGGCCGCGATGGCCTTTGCACTACTCGAAGCCGGGCGCGTCACTCACGAGAACGCGCCCGCCTTCTTTACGGTACTGCAGGCCGGCCTGCTCGAGCCGCGCCGGCTGCGCGACAAGCTGTACCGTGTAGCGTATCGCAAGCTGTACGCGGCGGCGATTTCACGCGCATCGCTCTTCTCGGCGTCGGCGCAGCAGGAGCTCAAGCGCTGGCAGCTCCTCGTCCTCACTCAGATCGACCTTCACACTGACGACTCGTTCCAGTTCAACAAGGCCGCCAAGCAGGTACGTGAGAAACTTGAGGAGCTGCCTTGCATCTACCCGGCGCTCGAGCCGGCAGGTGTGACGCACCTGCCGCCGAGTGAGCGGCGTGCATGGGCAGACGTGCTCTTCGAATGCCTCGACGCCGCGATGAGCCACCACAAGCATGCATGGGCACGCCCTACGTGCGACACACTCATCAAGGCCGCAATCGACCGGCGCCAAAATTGGGTCGAGGAGCAGCAGAGCGAGCTCCAGTTGTGGAATGCGACCTGCAAGGGACAGCGCATCCAACGACAGCAGGAGCATCTGAACAGCCGGGCCAAGACCGGGAGCGAGCCGACCGCATTCGAGCGCGCCGAGGAGCATTGGCGCAATTCGGACATCGCCACCGCTAAGCGCGGAGAGAGTAGTGTTGGAGGCGGCGGGCTCGATGGCTGGTGCGCTAAGCAGGCGCTCAATTGAACGACCGGATGCATCGGGCTCCGGGGCGAGGGCGCAAGTGCCGTGCCCCGCGGCCACAGGCACAGATGTCGTGTGTGGGGGGGGGGAGAAAGGCGAGGCCGAGGTCTAACGGGTGCCGTGCGATAAGGGCGAAGACGGAATGTCCAGACTGATTCGTAGTAACTGCACAATTGATGAGGCGCTCTCCGCGCGCGCGGTTAATTACATGGTTCCCCAGCCGAGCGTCCGTCAGAAATCACTCGACTCGGAGCGCACGAGGACGACGATATTGCCCACCGTGCCGCCCGCCGTCGGCGCCACGATCTCGCGGTGGGCGCTCGGCGCGTCGTCCAGGGCAAATGTCGCGCCCACGACGGGCGTCAGCTCGCCCCGCTCCATGCTCGCATAGAGCGCGCGGTGTGTCGCGTGCTTCTCAGCTGCGGAGGCCGCTGGCATGAAGACCCCGTGGATGGAGAGCTCTCGCGGCATGAGCAGGCGTGGGTTGAGGGAGATGGGCTCGGGTTTGGAGCCGATGATGGCGAGGCGCCCACCATGTTGCAGCAGCCCGAGGTCCGCCACCAAATTCGCGTGTGCGGCCATCTCGAGCACCACATCGAATCCAGTCTTGCCGGCTGGAAGCGCGGCTGTCGCAGCCTCCAGGTAGCCTGCTGCACGGTGATTGACGGCGGTTGCGCCCAGCTTGGCCACCATCTGCTCGCCATTGGGCGTGCCCGCGCTGCCAACGACGGTGCACCCGGCCGCCACCGCCAGCTGCGTCGCCGCCAGCCCGACGGCACCGGACGCGCCGTGGATGAAGACGGCATCGCCGGCCGCCACGGCGCAACGCGTGAAGAGAGCACGGTATGCAGTTGCGCATGGCACGCCGACGCATGCGCCCTGAGCAAAGCTCACACGATCCGGAAGCGGGTGCACGGACTCAGCCGAGCACAAGGCATACTCCGCAAAGGTGCCGCTCAAGGAGGCTGAAGTGTATACACGGTTGCCGGGCGCAAACGCTGTCACGCCTTCGCCGACTGCCTCGACGACGCCAGCCCCATCCTTGCCCGGCGTATACGGCAGGCCGGGAAGCAGGTGGGGCGTGGCTGCCCAAGGGCCTGCTGGACCCAAGCGAATGTACGTGTCGCTCGGATTCACTCCAGCTGCGTACATCTTGAGGAGCACCTGTCCTTTGCGCGGCGCGGCGAGTGCCGGAACGATGGTCGACTTCATGACTTCGGGCGGCCCAAACGAAGCGGCGACGATTGCCCTGTGCGACATGCCGCGGAACGACCGACCTCTGCGGCTTGCCGACACTGCCCCCGACACGTGTGCGACACCACGCAACATGAAAACAAAGCGGATGGACCAAGGTGTGTGAATATATAACCATTGGCTGTGAAGACGATGCGAACCGAATCATGCTCAGACACACATTAGCATTCACACACACACCTTCACCTGTTGGTAAGGACGTGCAGACTGACGTTTGATGTCGTAGGAAAAGACTTGGTGTCAAGCTTCTTGAAAACTAGACGGTGTGAGTCTCGACTGGAGCGATATGTGTCGGAACTATACGAAGAACGAGAACGACTTCCGCTCTGCTCCAACATCCTCCCTGTTGTGCTTTCAGCCGATAACGCCGCCACCACTACACACAATGCGCGACATACTCGGCCCGTCAGGTGGCCATGATTCACACAGAGAGCGATACACCATGACCAACCCCACCGATTCCGCGTATATTCACACATCCATCCTCTATGGTGGCAATGGCCCTCCAACGCTTATGTCGTGCATAGGACCGTTTTGCGCGTCTTACATGCCCCTCCCACGTGCGTCTTCAGCTCGTCGAAAAGTGCCGCTCGGCTCTGCGTGCTTGCGGGGATCATACCTCACGGCTTCACGTACCCAACGGGGTGTGTTGGCATGGGAACTCCGTGACGGATGTTCAACTTATGACTCTTCACCTTCTCGTCGAGCTCGTCTGAAAGCCGCCCCGGTGGTTTCGACGTCTCATCTGATTCGGCGGGCGAGGTCCCGATTAACCGAAAGGGCACCGCCACCGGTTTCTCGTGCGTCGCAGGACGATTGTGTGCCAGATCGGACTCGTACTTTTTGAGGTTGTACCACTTCTCAGCTTCGTGTGGTGCTGGGTGTGTGGAGCTAAAGGTCGGCGGCTTGGGCGGCTTCGCCGCCAGGGGGACCGGCTTAGGCTTGGCCACCAGCACTGGTTCACGCTTGGTCCTCAGCGGATCTGGCTTGGCCGCGAGCGGCGCTGCTGGTTTGGCTGCTGGTTTGGCTGCCGGCTTGGCTGCATTTGGCTTGGGGCCGCCGTTCCCCACGCCAATGTTCCGCACTTGGTTGAAAGCCATGGGCTCGTTCGAATTATTGGGCAGAATCTCAAAGATGGCGTTCTTGGAAGTGGAGCAACCCTCGGTTTTCGATTTCTTGGCCGGTGTGATGTACTTCTCTGCTTCGCCATTGCTTGTGATCACCGCCGTGCCTGCGCCCCCCATCGGTTCGGTCGTCAGGCCGACGAGCTTCAGCGCCTCGCCAAGGCACTTTTCGGCACCTGCGGCACCTACCCAGCAGCTCTCGATTTGGATCTTGCCGTCGACGATGATATCCGCCAAGGCGGCAAACGCGCTCGGAACGCGCTTGAGGCTGCAGTCGAATTGGGTGCCCGGCGGAGTGGAGCGGTGGAAGATGGAGTACTGCCTCTCAGTCTCGTCTCGGGATATGGACATCATCGCGACCTTCTGGCTCTTCGCCATGGACGCAAGTGCATCCTTCCAGGGACCCATGGCCTTCTCATTGCATGCCTTCGTGCATGCAGAGTCTTCGTCCTCGAGCGAGGTGTGCCCGTCCGTCCTCGCGTTCATGAACTGCGGGAACACCTTGAGCGAGACCGTGCACGCCGCGGGCGGGCACACGTCCGCGGGCACACCCTGGCACACGAGGTCGCGAATGCGTACGAAGTAGTCGGCGAGGTTGTACTTCAGGCCGTTGTACAGCGGCGAAAGCTCGCCGGTAAGGCTCGCCGGATCCACGCTGAGGTGCTTGGCATACACGGCGCTCAGCTTCATGATCTTCTCCTTGAGTTGTGGGTTGGAAGTGGCCGTGAGAGCCTTCGTGTCCGAGTTGAAGATCCCGTTAGGAAAGGCGACCTTGCCTAGAGTCTCTTCGTGGAGGGCGCACTCGGGGACGTCGCTCGTGGACCACACAGTGGAAGCGAACGAAAAGGGCTCGCCGAGGTCGAAGACGCACGGGTGCTTGTTGAGCGCCTCTCCAAAAGTGGACGTGCCACTTCCGTGGTCAGAGACGATGACGAGCACTTGAGCGCGTTTCGTCGCATTGAAGGCCACCGGCACTGTTGTGGGTGACTTCACCACCGCCGCCGGTGCCGGTTTGGGGGCTTTCTCCACCGCAGCCGGTGTCGGCGTGGGTGCTTTCTCCACCGCCGCCGGTGCCGGTTTGGGGGCTTTCTCCACCGCAGCCGGTGCCGGCGTGGGTGCTTTCTCCACCGCAGCCGGTGTCGGCGTGGGTGCTTTCTCCACCGCCGCCGGTGCCGGTTTGGGGGCTTTCTCCACCGCAGCCGGTGCCGGCGTGGGTGCTTTCTCGACCGCAGCCGGTGTCGGTGTGGGGGATGCCACAGCCGCCTCCTCGGCCGCCGCCTTGTCGGCCGCCGCCTTGTCGGCCGCCGCCTTGTCGGCCGCCGCCTTGTCGGCCGCCGCCTTGTCGGCCGCTGCCTTCTCGGCCGCCGCCTTGTCGGCCGCCGCCTTGTCGGCCGCCGCCTTGTCGGCCGCCGCCTTGTCGGCCGCCGCCTTGTCGGCCGCCGCCTTGTCGGCCGCCGCCTTGTCGGCCGCTGCCTTGTCGGCCGCCGCCTTGTCGGCCGCTGCCTTGTCGGCCGCTGCCTTGTCGGCCGCCGCCTTATCGGCCGCCGCCTTATCGGCCGCCGCCTTATCGGCCGCCGCCTTGTCGGCCGCTGCATCCAGTGCCGGTGAGGGGGCTTTCTCGGCTACCGGCTCGGCCTTCTCGGTCGGCTCGTCCTCCTTAGTATCCCACGGGTATGTAATCGGCGCGGTTTCGGCCGGCTTGTCCTCGGCCGGCGGCTTGGTTGGCTCGGTCGTGGTCGGTACATCGACCGTGGTCGGTTTGGTCGCAGTCGGCACATCGATCGTAGCAGGTGTGTTGAGCGTATTGCATGCGTCACACTGGTTGCATGGCATGAAGGTGGCACTGCACTTGACATCCAATGGCGATGTGTGCTCCGGGCACCATGACTTGCACCGGTCTGTGTCCATGACTTGCACCGTTGCCAAGGCTCGGACCGTTCCCTCAGGTTGTACCGTTTTCGCTGGCTCCAGCTTCGTTTCTCCTTCTTCTGATGCCCAAAGGTTCTGCAGATCCTCGGGTACCAACGGGACCCAAGGCTCTTCAGCTGGACCCCCAATAGGCGCTGCCATAGTGCCGGGGACCATGGCCAACAGCGACAGGCACGACCATCGCCGCATATGTCACTTTTCTCTCGAATTTCCTAATTTGGGTTTCATGGGCCCAATTTAGGCTCATGAGTCGACAACAAAAGCTTTCTTCCAAAATTATCAACATGTATCCGGATACCATTTGGGCTGAGGACGTTCCCGACGGATATCTGCTGCCACTGTGAACCGACAGGCCGCTTCACGGTCCGAGTAGAGTAACGACGAAGAGCTGGGTCTCCTAGGCAATGCCTGTGCAGATCTTGCCCTCACCGGCGAGCCGCTGGAAAAGCGCATCACTGTCAACCCTCGGCGGCGCCGGCGCATCACCAGAGCGCATCGACCGCCGCTTCATCACTTGCAACGGCCGCGGCGTCGAGGAGGCACACTCGGCCACACCGCAGCTGTGGGACTTTAACGGGACGGAGGTTGACCTGGCGCCGGAACACCAGTATAGGCAAGATGGACACCTCTGGTCTCTCCGCTGTCGCGCATTCGAGGCGATTAAAGCGGGCAAAGCAATAGCAGGTCGGCCTATGAATGCAGCGGCACGCAGATCGGCCATCAGTTGGATCGGGCAAGATGGCTCCGCGATTCTCAGTCCGGCTGAATACAAGGAACAGATGGCGGCCAGCGAACAGGCGCGACGCCGCATGATTGTCGACCTTTTAGGAGGGGGCGCCGGCACGGGTGGCGGCGGCAGCGGCACTGGCCGCGGCCGTGGCAGCTCCAGCACTGCGGCTGCTCCCGCAGCAGTGCCACCGCAGTCCTGCAAGGCCGCCAGCAGCGTGCACAAATGCGAGGAGGACGAGGCGTACCTGAGTTACGACGAGCTTGGCATGTTTGATGAGCTGTGCGCCGAGCTCGATCTCCCGCCGCGCCTTCACCCGCCCTGCGTCTCGCGTCAGAGCTTCAAGCTTCGCGATGGACGTTTCATGTCAGCCCTCAAGTGGGGCACCGAGCCGCCGGAGCTCGTGGAGCTCGTGCTGCTGCACGGCGGCAAGCAGAACGCGCACACGTGGGACGCGGTTGCGCTCGCCTTGAACCGGCCTCTGATCGCCCTCGATTTGCCCTCGCACGGCCACAGCGACACTGCTCTCGACGGCCTGCACGAGCCTGACGCGTTGGCGGCGGACATAGCAGAAGTGATGGACCAGTGTGCGCCACGAGCGAAGCTGCTTTGCGGCATGAGCCTGGGTGGCCTCGCTGCGATCTCGCTCAGCGCGCTGCGGCCCGAATTGGTCCGACGGCTCGTTCTCGTGGACGTGACGCCGGGTATCACAACCAAGACCGGCGCGCCGAGTTCTGAGGAGGTCATCAGCACCGGAGTTGAAAAGTCGTTCGCCACTTTTGGGGCGATGCTCTCGAGCGTCGCCGCCCGCAACCCTTCTCGCCCGCACACTTGGCTGCGCCGTAACGTCCTGCACAATACCGTGCAGCGCGTGGAGGATGAGGTTTGGATCTGGCGGTACGAACGCTACCCACGCCGCCACCCACGCCGCTGCGCATTCGCAGCGCTCTGGGACCAACTCGGGGCGACCACGGCGCCGACGCTGCTCATCCGTGGCACGCACTCGCGCATGGTCGATGGCTCCGATGAGGCAGAGCTACGCCGGCGGCTCCCCACGGCGCGGGTCGAGCACGTCCAGGGCGCGGGCCATTGTGTGCAGAGCGACCAGCCGTTACGCCTCGCTGCCCTGCTCGACGAGTTCGTGCAGGTACCTACTGCGGGTGCGGCACACGTACCGGTACAGTGCAGGGATCTCAGGATTGATCTGAAGTGTATAGAGGCATGTCAGGGCTTGTGACAGGCCTGAAACGGGTGCTAAAGATAAGAGGCGCGCTCGGATTTTCAGGCCTGAAACGGGTGCTAAAGATAAGGTCGCTCGGATTTTCCAAACGATGTGGTATAAAGAAGGCCGGTTGCGTAGCCGAAACATTCATCCGCCTGATCGATATACATGTACATGTATGTTCCGTCCACATCGTCAGTTCGCGCCGCGCGCTGCGCTGAGCCAGGTAGGTGAGCTTCCTGGGCGCACATGTTGAGCGCGGGACGCGTGCAGGCGCTCGTGCCGGCGGCGCAGCAACGCCGAAGCCAGCCCGTCTGCTTACTCGGAGGCGGCAACATCAGCCTGGTTAAGCCGCGCGTGACCAGCTGGCGTGGGCTCTTCAGGCCAAAGCAGCGGCCGCCAGCAGAGGGCCGTTCAGGATCTCGCCACACAGGCCGCCTCGCACTGACTGCGCTTGGTGGAGCCGCCGCCGCTATCGCAGTCCGGCGGCGCCGTCGACCGCTCCCGGTCGTGCTCGTGCACGGCATCCTTGACAGCGCCGGGAATATGGAGGAGGCCGCCGGGTGGGTGAGGGAGGCGCTGGGGCCGGGCTCTTATGTGCGGTGCATCGAGATTGGCAACGGTGAGGTGGACTCGCTCATCATGCCGATGAACCAGCAGCTAAGCCAGCTCGCAGCGCAGCTCCAAGCCGACGTGCGCCTGAGGCGCGGCTTCAACATGATCGGCTACTCGCAGGGAAGCTTGCTCGCGCGTGGCTTCGTGCAGCGGTATGGCACGCCACGAGTGCACACACTGATCAGCTGGGTGGGCCCGCAGGCGGGTCAGTACGGCTGCCCCGATTGGGAGGCCAACTGGCCCGACCTCGCCGCGTCCACCGTCATCGCGATCAACCAGCTCACCTCGGCGGTCTGGTACTCCGACGCCTCCCAGGCGAGACTCTCCTTCTAATTCTCCAACTTACTGATGACCTCTGATGACCTCTGATGACCTCTGATGACCTTTGATGACCTCTGTTGACCTCTGTTGACCTCTGATTGCCTCCCAGGCGAGCCTCTCCTTCTCCAACTACTGGCGCGATCCGCTGCGCCTAGAGCTCTACCGCCAAAAGAGCGCCTTCCTCGCCGACCTGAACAACGAGGCGGCTCACCCGCCCAATCGCACCTACGCAGCACGGCTGGAGCACCTCGAGGCCTTCGTGCTCGTCGCCTCGTCAGTCGATACGATCATCGTCCCGCGTGAATCGTCGTGGTTTGGGTTCTACGCGGATAATTCGACGAGCGAGATCGTGCCCTTGCGCCAGTCGGATCTGTACAAGCACGACAGGCTCGGGCTGCGTGCCCTCGACCGCGCGGGCAAGCTGCACTTTGCAAAGGTCGACTGCCGTCATCGGGAGGTGCCAGCCGCGGCGTGCAAGCTCCAGGTGTGGGATGGGGCGACTCGCGCCTTTTTGGAGCCGCACGGCGCCTTGCCCTCCTTGCTGCACTGGCTGCGCCCGAAGGTGCCCGAAACCCAGGCGGCGAAGGCTAAGGCGGCGGCCGCGGCCGCGGCCGCGAGTGCGGGCGAGGCGGCGAAGCTCCGTTCGCGCCTCGTGGCGGCCGAAACGGCCGCCGCCTCCGAGCGAGCGCAACGGCGCGCTCTCGAGCGCGAGAATGCGCAGCTGCGCGCGCGACTCGGCCTCGCGCGCATGGCCGATCAGGGCCATGAGCAGGGCGAGGCGGAGGGCGCAGGCGCCGCCGTCCGAGGCTTGCTTCGTGGGCTCGTGGGCGCGGCGGCGAGGAGGGCGAGGCAACTGTTGGTGCCGGCGGAGACGGGGTCGAGTTGAGGCCTCCTTGAAGGTTGCATCTCTCGACCTTGATCTCTTGACCTCAAGCTGGGTCTCTCGAACCTCAAAGAATTCACAGCCTCATTCACACACAACGATTGTAGAGGTTTTTAGGTAAAGACTAAAGTGCGGGTCCTCGTGAGATGGTCGCGACGGGCCGCATCATCGCTACGTTCCTGAAGCTAGTCCCGCTGGCCATCTATGTGCGCGCCGCATGCTGCAAGTTTGATCTTCCAATCTTCGGCTGCGATGGGCCGCGGTGCCCATACGGCTCCGCGCAAATGGCAGAAAGAATGATTGGCATAGAACCCATCCCAGCGAATGCCTCTTGCATGGCGACAGGGAATACTGCAGAGGTCAGGCACTGGTGTGAACATGGCTGGGTGGCCTGGCTGAACACCATGTTACGCAAATCACGCCACACTGAGGCATACACGGTGACCTGCTCCGAGGCCAAAGACTTTGTGCTCTTAAAGGCGCTTGGAGGATTGGAGCTGCTGGGATATGTGCTACTCTGGGTGAGGCCGCAACTGGGTGCCCTTTGGCTGACCGTCTTCATGGGTTTTGGCCTCCACTACCACATGGCGTACCTCAAGGAGACCGCAGGGTCACTTTCCGTGCAAATCGCTCTTGCTTTGTTCTTCTCGTCCGTCCTTGTGCTCTTCTTGGAGGCGGACCTAGCTGACAACGAGGCGGTGCCGGGAGCGCGAGTGCCATCGACGCCGCGCTCTGCCGACACAGTGAATAAACCCCGGTCGAATAAGGACTCGAAGAATACCAAGGTGGACTGAGAGCCCGCCTGCCCACGCCGTGCTTGGCGGGACACGGAACCGAGACAAGGGACAGCGAGAGAGACGGCGAGCCGACGATCTCTCGAACATCTGAGCAGCCTCGAGTGTGTCACACAGTTCACATTTGTCCTAAACGTGGAACTCAAGTACAAGTAGGTGTGTTGACAACCCACATCGGTCGGAAAAACACAGTGCGCCGACCTCACTAGCCTCTAGCGAAATGGAGTAGCCGCCGATCGAGCGAGTAGTCAGTTCTACACGAGGCTAGCTCACAGTTTTATAATTCGCTTCACGCCGCTGTTCACGCTCGCGCGACGCGAAGAATATGGCAGCAGAGATGAAAGCAGAGGCATCGGACGCCAAGAAGCGTCGCTACGACCGCCAGCTGCGCCTGTGGGGCGAGCACGGCCAGCGCGCGATGGAGGAGTGCTCCATCTGCCTGCTCAACGGGAGCGCGACGGGCACGGAAACGCTCAAGAACCTGGTGCTGCCGGGCATCGGCGCGTTCACCGTTGTCGACGGCGCGACGGTCAGCGAACGCGACTTGGGCAACAACTTTTTCCTCGACGAGTCATGCCTGGGCAAGCCGCGTGCCCAGTGCGTCACCGAGATGCTCAAGGAGCTCAACGAATTCGTGATGGGCTCGTACATCGCGGAGGACATCTCGGAGGTGCTCGCGGCCCGGCCCGAATTCCTGCACGCCTTCACGCTCGTGATCGCCACGCAGATGGAGCCGGCCGAGCTCAAGAGCGTCGCGGCCATCTGCGCCGCACGCAAGCTGCCGATGCTCGTGGTGCACACGTACGGGTTCCTTGGCTACCTGCGCCTCGACCTGGGCGAGCACCAGGTGGTCGAGACACACCCCGACCACCCGTTCCCCGACATCCGCATCCTGCACCCGCCAGCGACGCTGCGCACGTACGTGGACACGCACTACAGCTCGCTCGACGCACTCGACTCGAAGGCGTTCGCACACACGCCGTGGGCGGTGCTGCTGATCAAGGCGGTGGATGCGTGGAAGGCGGCCAACGGTGGCGCGCTGCCAACGGCGTACCAAGCGAAGAAAGAGGTCAAGGCGCTCGTGGAGGGCCTGCGCCGCCCGTCCGTGCAGAACGACGCCAACCTGAGCGAGGCCCTCGCCGCCATCAACACGGCGCTCAACGTGCCTGTCCCCTCAGGGAGCGTAGCCAAACTGCTCTCGTCGGCGCGGGCGAAGTTGTCGGCGCTTGTGGCGGATCAACGGCTCTCGTCGCTGGCCAACCCGTCCGCCGAGGACGCGGGCGGCGCGCTCAACGCCCGCAAGAGCGTGCTCGCCTTTTGGCTCATGGCTGCCGCCGTCGAGCGCTTCGTAGGAGCCGAGGGCGGCGGGCTACTCCCGATGATAGGCACCATTCCCGACATGACGGCCGAGACGGAGACGTACGTCGCGTTGCAGCAGATCTACGCCGCGCAGTCGGCGAGCGACGTGGCGGCGGTGCAATCTCACGCGCGCGAGATCGCCGCCGTCGAGGGCGTGCCCGCCGATCTTGTGGACCTCGAGGAGCTCAAGAGATTCTGTAAGAATGCACACGCGGTCACGCTCGTCTCGTACGGCTCGTTGGCCGCTGAGTGGGGTGCGGCGGATGCGGGGGCGTCCAGCAGCGCCGCGGACGCGCCCGCGCCCCCCGAGGGGCTGGGCGCCGCGCTCGAGCGCGCGCTCAGCAACGATTTCTACAAGGCGACGGCCGACGGCGCGGCCTTGTACGTGCTGCTCCGGGCGGCGATGCGTTTTCGCGCCGAGAGATCGCGATGGCCTGGCGCGATCGCGGACGCGGCGGAGGACGTGACTCAGCTGCGCATGTGCGTGGCCGAGGCGGCCAGGGAGATGGGCCTGCCGCCCCTCGCGAGCGGCGCGACCTCGCCTGTGTCTGAGGAGCTCGTGGCCGAGTTTTGCCGTTGGGGTGGCGCTGAAATACATGCCGTCGCGGCGGTCATGGGTGGCGTCGCGTCGCAGGAGGTGATCAAGGCGGCGACGCACCAGTACCTGCCGCTCAACAATACCTTCATCTTTAACGGCCGCAACGGCACCACCGCCACCCTCGAGCTCTGAGGCTCTGAGGCCATGTCGGTGGCTCTGATGGGGCAGAAGCAACGGTTAGCAGCCACAGTGGTGGTTGCGAAGCTGGAGGAGGGGGTGATGGGAGATGGCAGGGCGTGGTGAGCTGGTGACCCGGACCGTTGAGCCGTGAACGCTGAACCGGGGCGGGGCGGGTGAAGATAGCGTAGAGCGGCGTGCGGCCTCAGTGCCCCCGCGGGGGAACGGAGACGTCACACTACCGGCCGCACACTGAGAAGTGTGAACGCGGCGGGGCGTGTTACTCGCTCTGACTCCGTCACTGACTCCGAAGTCCGATGCTCCGACCTCCGACTCCGCCCGGTGGTGCGAGAGAAACCGACCGCGAAACGCAACGCAAAAATGAAACCAAACGCGCGTGTGCCCCGCGCCCGCCTCGTCGGCGCCTACTCTGGCACGCGACCACGCCGCGTAGTCACCGCGGAGCGCTCGCCTGCTCCCACGACGACGAGCCCATGCCGGCTGCTGGGTCCCGTCTGGTGCTCGGTCGGCGGGGGGTCTTAGGCTCTTACTACCAAGAGCCAACCGTACCGGACCCGCCCGCCGGCGCGCAACGGATGAAACCGTCACGCGATCGGGAACGCACGGTCCACGGAAGACGGAACGGTCAACGGACCCCACGTAACGGGGAACCGGGGAGTATGAAATTTCCGGTTTCGAGGATCATTTCCTAGGATTCGCACAGAAAAGCATGCTCTGACATGGGCCACACACACGCGGACAACATCCATGGAATCCACACGTCGTCGGCACAGGGCCGCTCACATAGGGGCCTGCGGGCTCGGCTCTATCGGCAGGCGATTTCTAAAGCTTCGCCCGCGCCGCCACCGCGGACCACCTCACGCGGGGCCGCACCAGCGCTCTCGCTGGCTCACTCGTGCACAAACACCTCGATGCGCGCGTCCCCCGCTGCCGCACCAACGACGTGGCTCTCGAGTATGTTCTCGGGTCGACCGAAACGGTGTCAGAGTGCTCACTCTTCGGGCGCGTCGCCCGCGCTGTTGGAGGCCACATTCTTGGCCTCGTCGATCTGCTTGAGGAGCGCATTCTCGGCGGCGAGGGCAGCTTCCTCCGCCTCCTCCACCTCCTTTGACTCGGGAAGCACAGGCGGCGACGCCTTGGGCGTGAACGGTTTGCCATCGTTCTTGTGCCCATAGCCGAGGTAGATGCTCGCGTGCTTGTCGCCTGACTTGGCAATGGCCGCGTACGCGCCGGGCCATAGGTTGCTCTTGGCGACGGCGACCTTGTACGCGGGGTATGCGGTGTTGTACTCCTTGATCGTCCATGCGCCGAGCGCTGGGTTGCCACCATTGTACTCGCCGTCCTCGGAGAAGGTCATCACGGTCGCGTCGGCACCGATGTTCTCGAGAGCCGGCGTCTCCTCCTCACCCTCGGGCGCCTCCTCTTCGCCCTCGACGGGCTCGGGCTTGGGCGGGTTGGTCGTGCGCCCGATCTTGAGCACCTTGCCGTACGCGTGCACCCACGACTCCGCAGCCGTTAGGTCGTCCGGCACAGCGTAGTCTGGATTGTCGATGATCGGCTTGGGGGTGGTCTCGACCTCCTCGTTGAAGCCAAACTTGCCCGAGGGGAAGACGACGGTGGCGGCGGCGATGCGCGCGATCTGGGCGCGCAGGTAGCTGGCCTCCTTGCCCGGGAAGGCCGGGTAGCAGTACACGGGCGCCTCGAGGTCACCTGTAAAGTACTTGCGAATGCCGCGCGCCGCGACCACCGCCTCTGGCGTCACGTCCTCTAGCTGCGACCAGCCGCGCGCCGCCGAGTGTGCGACGAAGTAGCAAAAGGTGTTGAGGCCGGTGCCGGGTGCCTCGGGCGGCACGTAGCTTTTGTCCGGCTTCTCGGGCACCGCGGGCTTCTTGTGCAGCTCCGCGGGCGCGCGCGCCTCGATCACCAAATAGTCCCGCTGCGTGCCCAAGATTTTGCCGAAGAAGCGCACCGCGAGCAGCTTATGCTCCTTTTGCAGCTGCAGCATGCGAAGGTAGATGGTGTACGTCTCCTCCTTGCTCAGGCCCACGCCGGCAAACTCAAACATGGGCATCTGCGAGGGCAGCTCCGCTAGATAGCTTGTGGGCACGCTCTCTGGCTCCAGGTCGAACAGCTTCTTGCTGTCCTTGTGCCACGGCGCCGACGGCACCATCACAGCGCCGCCAAAAGATGGCTGCGTCATCACCGCATTGGCCGGCATCGCCTTTGGATGCGCCTGCGAGGATGCGACGCCACGCAGATCGAGTGTGAGAGCACGCTCAGATCGAGCCGAGGCTGCAGTGACGCACAGCGTCAGCGGCGGTGCAAGGCAACGATGCGAAACGGCCGGAGCAGCGGCAGCGGAGGTAGCGCGCACCATGGCCTTCTCCGGAGCGCCAACCTTGGTCTTCTTGAGCTCCAGCGAGAGGCTCTCGAGCTTCTCAAGCGCGTCGGCATCCTTACTCAGCAGCAGCTTGTGGATGAGCTCGGTGAGGTGGTCGCGCACGCTCACGCCTGGCTTGACCTCCTTGGAGAAGTAGGCCTGTGCGACCGGAAGAGCAGCAGGATCAGCAGCGGCGGCCGAGGCAGGGCGCTCAGGCAAGGAGCCGCTGGCAGCACGCACGAGAGCGTCAGCCATTGCAATGCACAACGACAAAATGGGATTGTGTGAATGTGAAAACTTGTACCCCCTCTTCCGGCCCGCACGCGTCTTCTCATCCCCGCACTCCTGCCGCCTTAGCCTCACCGCGCTCGCCATGGCGCTCGCGCTCAGGTCTTTGCTCGAACGGATTGACGTCCCCCCTCACGAGAGGTCGCTCTTCGTGAAGGACATCGATTTGGGTGTCGTCGAGCCCTCACTCCCGCTGTCTCCCGAGGCTCCCGACTTGCCAAAGGAACCGCTCTTATTAAACGAGCCCACGAGCCGCGGGCGTGACGACTGCTGCTGGATGATCTGGCTCGTCACCGACCGGCCTGACGAAACTCGTCTCGGGCCGAGGGTCGCCTTCGGGGCGATGAGCCTACGGCGCTCGCCGCCCGCGGCAAAGCCCCCCCGTCGAGGCGATGGCTCACGCGACGAATCGGGCTCCTCCTGCGCCACCGCCGAGGCCGCAGAGAGGAGCCGGCGGCGCTCGTCGCTCGCGGCAAAGCCCCCGGCCTCATCCATATTAGGCAGCCGCTCGTCACTCACGGCAAAGCCCCGAGCTTGATCGCTCGGAGATCCCTCCGCAACCGGCGCCGGGCCGCTTCCCGCTTGATCCATATTTGGGAGCTCCACGGCGACCGCGTCCACCTGCGCCGCGCCCTCTGATGCTTCGCCGCCGCGCTGGCTCGAAGATCCCCACGCCAATGCTGAGCGGCGCATAGGCGGCCCTGGCGGCGGCCCTGGCGGCGGCAATGGCGGCGGCTCAGGCGTGGGCGCAGAGCGCCGAGGGGAGCTGAGACGCCGGTCGGGCGGCGGCTTTGGCAGCGACTTGGGCGCCGGCGGCCCGGGCATCGAAGGGCGTGTTGGCGACACAGGCGTTGACGTGGGCTCCGGCGCAGGCACGGGCTTCGGCTCCGGCGCTGCCGCGGGCTCCGGCTCTCGCTGCCACCAGGGGCGTGTCGGAGCTGGCTCGTCGGGGGGCTGCAGCGTCGCCCGAAGCTTTTGGAGCGATTTGAGCCAATCTGGCTCCAGCACGTGCTGCGAGGCTGTCGCCCTCTCGGCTGCCGCCTTCTCGGCCGCCTCCTTATCGGCCGCCGCCTTGTCGGCCGCCGCCGCCTTCTCAGCCGCCGCCTTCTCGGCCGCCGCCTTCTCGGCCGCCGCCTTTTCGGCCGCCGCCGCCTCGGCCGCCGCCGCCTTCTCGGCCGCCGCCGCCTTCTCGGCCTTCTCGGCCGCTGCCTTAGCCGCCGCCTGTGCCGCCGCCTTCTTGTCGGCAACCGCTTTGGCCTCCGCCTCGGCCGCCGCCTTCTCGGCCGCCGCCTTCTCGGCCGCCGCCGCCTTCTCGGCCGCCGCCGCCTTCTCGGCCGCCGCCGCCTTCTCGGCCTTCTCGGCCGCTGCCTTAGCCGCCGCCTGTGCCGCCGCCTTCTTGTCGGCAACCGCTTTGGCCTCCGCCTCGGCCACCGCCTTCTCGGCCGCCGCCTTGTCGGCCGCCGCCTTGTCGGCCGCCGCCTTGTCGGCCGCCGCCTTGTCGGCCACCGCCTTGTCGGCCGCCGCCTTCTCGAACGCCGCCTTCTCGGCCGCCGCCTTCTCGGCCGCCGCCTTGTCAGCCGCCGCCTTCTCGGCCGCCGCCGCCTTCTCGGCCGCCACCCTCTCGGCCTTCTCGGCCGCTGCCTTAGCCGCCGCCTGTGCCGCCGCCTTCTTGTCGGCAACCGCTTTGGCCTCGGCCTCGGCCACCGCCTTGTCGGCCGCCGCCTTGTCGGCCGCCGCCTTGTCGGCCGCCGCCTTGTCGGCCGCCGCCTTGTCGGCCGCCGCCTTGTCGGCCGCCGCCTTGTCGGCCGCCGCCTTGTCGGCCTTCTCGAACGACGCCTTCTCGGCCGCCGCCTTCTCGGCCGCCGCCGCCTTCTCGGCCGCCGCCATCTCCACAAGCACTGGCTCTAGCGCTGGCTCCGGCGCTGACTTCGAGGCGCGGGGGAATGAGAGGCGCGCTTGGATCGCCGCGCCGGCAGCGGATGCTGCTTTTGTCGCTGCTTCTGCCCAGTTCTCCTCCGTCGCGGGCGGTG
>Ga0180443_100704_pt1 | contig 21849 bp, 9 predicted proteins | sample ChrtobMetP5_32mM_FD_119753 | JGI IMG/M metagenome (GOLD analysis project Ga0180443, IMG submission 119753) | Chrysochromulina tobin associated microbial communities from unialgal haptophyte culture, Seattle, Washington, USA - P5_32mM MetaG | ecosystem: Host-associated > Algae > Haptophytes >... | reverse complement strand
CCCTCGGCGCCACCACCTCCCTCGCCCCCGCCGTCACCGCCCCCGCCGTCACCGCCCCCGCCGCCGCCGTCAGCACCGCCGCCGCCGCCGCTGCCGCCGCCGCCCTCGCCGCCCCCGCCCTCGCCGTCCTCGCCGCGGCCATCGCCGCCCCCGCCGTCACCGTCACCGCCCCCGCCGTCACCGACCCCGCCGCCACCGCCTCCGCTGTCACCTGATGATTACGGGAGCGGCAGCGGCGACTATGGCAGTGGGCCATCGCCGCCCCCGCCATCGCCGCCAAAGCCGCCGCTGCCCCCGCGGCCACCAAGCCCGCCGTCTCCACCGTTTTCGCCACCGGCCCCGCCGGCAGTGCCACCGTCGCCACCGCCACTGATGGGAGCTTCTAAGGCGCAGGTTCGACTTGCCGATGATGAGGACGTGATACTCGTTCACGGGGTTGGCCTGTGCGCCCTTCTGTTCGTGTCCATCGTCGCGCAAGCCCGGGTGCGCCCCTACCCGCAGGCCTTTCAGAACCGGCTTGTGCTCCGCCTGCAGGTGGCGCTACTGGTCATCGTGGCGCTGTCCATGGTATCGATGCTCACCCCGGTGACCCTCGAGTTTGTATGGTCGTCGCTGTCGTTCGGGTGCATCGCAGCCAGCACTTTATATACAATGCTGGCCCTCACTCATCTTCACGGTGGCTTCGACGCCCTCCTGCAGTCCTGCTGCTCGCTTGGACGGAAGAAACCTTCCTCGCCTGCCCAGCCAGCTCCGGTGCCGCTCGAGGGCGAAGTGTTCGATGCACGGTACAAGCCGCAGGCCTGCTGGGTGGCCCCGCTTACGGACCCTCGCACCACGGGTTCTTCTGCGGTGGATGGCACGGATGGCTTGCGGAGGAGGGTACGGAAGCAGTATCCGGGGGGGAGCGGTGGGCCTACTACTCCCTTACCGGAGGATGATACGGAAGCCAGCCCGAGAGACTTGCGAGACCAGTGGAGGGACAGTTATGATGTGGCGGACGGCATTGAGGGCGTCGTCGAGGGCGTGCGGAGGAGTGAACGGAAGCCAGTCCAGCCACCTCCTCCGGCGAACAAGCAGGAGGCACACGCGGAGCGTTGGTGGGAGCAGGGAGATCAGCAGCAGGCCATCCCGCCTCCGGAGGCATCTGTCGGTGGAAGTCAGTTCAGGTCGACGTGGAAGCCACAGGCATGCTGGGCGGCGCCCTTGCCGGAGCCTGCCGCGGTGGATCACGCTCTCGAACAGGAGAGGCTCGAGAGGGAGGCAAGGGAGGCAAGGAGGCAACTGATGCAACTGATGCAAAACCAGCAGCGGATGAGTCAGGCGCAGGAGCGGAAGGAGCAGCTCGAAAAGCGCTTTCGGGAGCGCCTGGGTCTCGACGACGACGACGACGACGACGACGACGACGAGTACCTCGCGTGGCGCGCCGACCAAGAGGGTGGAGTGAGACTCCCACCTTCCAAGGCGGCGAAGCTAGGTGGCCGCGACCGTGAAGACCGACTGGACGGCTGGCTCGAGAGCGGCACCGGTGCTTCGCGAGAGGGCCCTGGTCGGATGATCCGGCAGAAGCAGCTGGAGGCGTATTGGTGGAATTTGGAGGCTGACAAGCATTCCCTGATACAACAAGTCGAGGGTGGCCTGGCGACGAAAATTGGCGGCGGCGACCGTGAAGACCGACTGGACGGCTGGCTCGAGAGCGGCACCGGTGCTTCGCGCGAGGGCCCTGGTCGGAGGGTAGCTGACAAGCATTCCCTGATACGACAAGGCGAGGGTGGCCTGGCGACGAAAATTGGCGGCAGCGACCGTGAAGACCGACTGGACGGCTGGCTCGAGAGCGGCACCGGTGCTTCGCGCGAGGGCCCTGGTCGACTCGCCCGCGCGAAGATCCACGCTCTTGCCACAGAAGCAAAGCAGCGCATGGTGGAGGCGGAATGGCTTCTAATCCAGTCCCTCAATGACGACGCGGCAGATGGTCGAGCCGACGTGCCAAAGTCCTCAGCAGGCAAGGGGCGCCCCGAGAAGCGCCGTCTCATCGTCCAGGCCATCGTCCACATGCCATCGAAAGACGCGTCCGAGTCAGCGAGTGGGGTACTCAGTGGCGACACTACCCAGCTCTCCGCCGCCCTAGGCGTGACGATCATCTCGATCGACGTCCTGGCGTCCTCGCCTGAACCACCATCGTCTCCACCGCCATCGCCACCGCCGCCCTCACCACCGTCGTCACCATTTCCCTCGCCACGGCAGTCACCGCCATTACCATCACCGCCACCGTCACCCCCGCCGCCCGGCGCACCCGGCGCAGGGTACTTCCTCACGGCCAACATCACCATCGCGGGCGATCCCTCCGACTTCACCGACGCCGTCGACTTGGAATTCCGCACGAAGCTGGCCAACCTGCTGGGCGTGAACCTGGGCGATATCAGGTTGGTGCGCGATGTCAGGTGGGTGCGCGCCACCACCAAGCGTGCCTTTTCACAGAGGCTCGCCGAACTTGAGGCGGATGGCAACGTGGATGCCGGATACATCGAGGATGTCAAGCTGTCCTTTGCACAGAAGCTCGCTGCCATCGAGGCAGTGGTGGGCGACATGGAGGACGGACACGCCACATTCCGCGAAGATGGCGCTGTGGCGACTAAGGAGGGCGCTGGCCGCAGGAACGAGCGGTCAGGCTGCCCCCCGATGGATCCGCACGAGCGCAGAGCGATGCAGGTAGATGCACAGCTCGCCGCTGAGCAGAAGCTTTTGGAGGCGGAATGGCTGATGCTTGAGAGCCAAAAATTTGCAAGGGCAGAGGAGCGAGCCGAGATGCGCGCAGTCGGGTCGGCAGCTTCCAGGGACGGTGCTGGCCGGCGCAGAGAGGGATGGGCGAGTGGTGACCTCCGCGCATTTGCAAGGAGTATGCAACCGAAGCTCGATGAAGCCGACGGTGGTGATGGTGCTCCCGCGAATGATTCCGATCTCGCAGCTATGCAGAAGGTGCTCGAGGCGAAGTGGCTCTTGGCCGAGATTCAGAGGCTTCCTACCGAGACGACCGACTCTCTTGATGGTGATTCCGAGCTGCCGGCTCAGCAGGAGGTCGACGAGGCGCGTCAGCGCTTAGCTGAGCTCGAGAGTAAGGAGCGCATCGAGGCGCTCAAGGATGCGGGGCTCACGATTGAGCAGAAAGTGCTCGAGGCGCGTCAGCTCTTAGCTGAGCTCGAGAAGAAGGAGCGCGCCGAGGCGCTGAAGTCGGAAGCAACCAAGGATCGGCCCGCGCGATCATCTCGGGACATCAGCGTTGCCTTTGCTCCCACGCAGGCTGCCGCACTCAAGGTGATCAAGCAGCAGGTGCTCGACGTACGTCAACGCTTGGCGAGGCTCACGATTGAGCAGAAAGTGCTCGAGGCGCGTGAGCGCTTAGCTGAGCTCGAGGAGAAGGAGCGCGCCGAGGCGCTCAAGTCGGAAGCCACAAAGGGGCGGCCAACGCGCGCGATTCGGGACGCTGGCGGTGCTGGTGCTGCCATCGAGGGTGCCGCGCTCATCGCCATCAAACAGGAGGTCGACGAGGCGCGTCAGCGCTTAGCTGAGCTCGAACAGGAGCGCGCCGAGGCGCTGAAGTCGGAAGCAACAAAGGGGCGGCCAATGCGCGCGATTCGGGATGCTGACGGTGCCGGTGCTCCCATCGAGGGTGCCCCGTACATGGCCATCAAGCAGGAGGTCGACGAGGCGCGTCAGCGTTTAGCTGAGCTCGTACAGGAGCGCGCTGAGGTGCCCAAATCGAGGGCAGGCAAGGAGCGGCCTGTGCGCACGCTGGCGGCTCGCGTCCATGACGCGATGGTGTCGATACCAGCCGCTGAGCTGTTCCTCGCCGAGGCGGCGAAGCTGGCTGGCCGCGACCGTGAAGACCGACTGGACGGCTGGCTCGAGAGCGGCACCGGTGCTTCGCGAGAGGGCCCTGGTCGGTTGAAGGAGGCCCGGCCTGCCAAACTCGCAGACCGTTCGTTACGCATGCAAATTGCGGCGGAACTGAGGCCAGTCACCCCCTCGCTGAGCTCGAAGCTGCAAGCAACCGGCTCGCGCAAAGATGAGGAGCGAGCCGAGATGCGCGCAGTCGGGTCGGCAGCTTCCAAGGAAGGTGCTGGCCGGCGCAGAGAGGGAGGGGCGAGCCTCAGCGCAATTGCAAGGAGTATGCAACCCAAGCTCCTCGAGGCTCGTGAGCTCTTGGCTCAGCTGGAGAAGGACGAGCGCGCCGAGGCGATCAAGTTGGAAGCCCAGAAGGCTCGACGCGTTCCTATGACGGAGAGTGCCGCTCTCAAGGTGCTCGAGGCGCGCTCTGCTGCGCTGAAGCAGAGGGTGCTCGAGGCGCGTCAGCGCTTGGCTGAGCTTGAAAAGGCTGCAGGCGCGGTGGACGATGGTGGCACTGACGTCCTCGTGGGCGTGCCACCATATGCCTTGGCCGATTCGGAAGCGGGCATCCAGATGCAGCGTGATGCGCTCCGCCTCCTGCTCGAGGCGGAGAGTATGATGCCCGGCTGCAGTGGCGGCCTCTCGAGCGAGCTGCGACTGACGCACTTTGGCCTCGTCGATCGTGAGTCGGAGAGGAAAGCGTTCAGAGAGGAGTGGGCGGCCGTCCCGAGCAACGCTACTAAGGACCGGCCAGGGCGGTACATGGCGGCGGCGGCGGCGAGGGTAGCTGGCAAGATGCTGACATCTGCGATCAAGGCGATTCTGACTTCGGATCTGGATGATGAGGAGACGAGAAACGCGCAGGCCTCCTCGCTCGTCCACGGGCTCTCTGAAGGGTTGACGCACGCCTCGTCGATCGTGCTCAACCTCTCCGGACTGGCGGACCAGCGCCCCGTATCCACTCCCTCGACCGTGGGCGGTGGCTACCTCCAGCAGACGTTCCAAGCCACGCAAGCACGTAAGCGGGGCAAGATGATTGCAGGACGGCTTCGTTCGGACGAAACCTCATCTGAATCGGGCGGTAACAAACAATCGCCCTCTGAGGTGCAACGCGCCTTTGCGGAGCGAAAGAAGGGGAGCCGCAAGGACCTTCTGAGCGGCGCCGGTGTGAACGCAGCCGCGCCACGCTGTTTCAAGAGCGCTCAGCTGCCCATGCTGAGAAAGGGCCTCTCGTTCCGCGGCAAGAGGCCCGATGATGACACTCTCGACGAGCTCGCCGACCGCGAGGGTGAGATTATAGGCGCGGGGCGCAATCGGACCAAGGGCAGCGGAATAGCCTCGGGCCCACTGCGCAAGACGAAGCAGAAGATTGTGGCCCGGAAGCTTGCCCAGAAGATCGGTGCCGCCTCACCGCCACCGCCCGCGATTCTTCGGCAGCCGGGATTCGATAAGACGGCCAGCTTCAATGGGAAATTCTTCTCGATGCTCGAGCCCAAGACGCAACCCTGGCAAATGGCCGCCTTGCATCGCATATCGGAGAGGGCAAGCGGCCACGGCCGCGCATCGGGTCGTGTCTCGATAGGCGATCTGCCGAACCAGGGATCGGGCCGCTTCTGGAAAGCCGGGTCTTCAAAAATGCTCCTGAAAACGTCTTCTGGAAGATCGCTCCTGGACCTCATCGACAAGGATGAGTGGGAGGCTGCTAGGAACGACACAGACATGCAGGAGCAGCTGGCAGGGAAGACGGCGGAGCAGCGCAAAAAGACGCTCGTCGAAAGGGCCGAGAACTGCCACGAACTCGCCATGGAGGCAGCGCTCGAGCAGACAGCCGCTCTAACATTCTCGGAGCTTCTCGAACTTGAGAGGTCGGAGAGGCCTCTGCAAATCGTCATCGAGGGATTTGCTGGCGAGCTCCTGCCCGCCCCGCGGCGCACGCTGCTGCAGCGCTGGGGCTTGCGGTCAGTGCCGATGACAGTGATGCTGAAAATGGTGCATAAGGACGCACCAGTCAAGGTAGAATTGCGCACCGCGTCCACTAAGAGCCCACTTGCCAAGCCGTTTCGACTCAAGACCGTCGTGGACGCGGCGGACAACGCACGCAAGAAAGGGATGCTCGCAGCTGAGCGCGAGGCCGCCTCTGTCCTCAGCCAGCTCCACAAGCCCTCCGCGATTGCCGTGGATGAGGAGAGCATCCTAGAGTCACGCCGCTTCCCGGCTCCGAGAAAGCCACTCATGAGAGAGTTGGCACCCCTCAGCGACAGCTACGCGAAAGGGGAGGCGCGCAAAGAGAAGGCGCCGTCGTTGCGTAAAGGTGGAGGCCCGACTGTGATCGCACCCCAAGAGCTCTTGCTGACCACGAACGGAAGTGGAAAGTCCTTGGCTACCCCTGAGGCCTCCACTACCGATGCCCAACCATCGGAGGCGCAAAAGGCAGAGAAGGCGCCGGAGACGTTGCGCCTTATTGAAGGCACTGGCACTTCGCCCGAGCGTTCCAAGCCACTTTCGGCGGACAAGGCGAAGAGGGCGGAGAATTTAGCGGAACTCAACGAGAAGCTCAAGGAGAAGATGCCATCGCGTGTGGAACAGAGCATGGCGCGCCAAGAGCAAGTCCTCGATACGAGGCAGCGGATTCAAAGAGCTGCGAAGGAGATGCCTGCGCCTGCCCGCCCGCCCGCCCCGGGGACAGTGGGCTCCGGCCGGATGGACCGCACTGCGGCGTCCGATGCGGCGTCCGATGCGGCGTCCGCCACGCCCGCCACGCCCCCCGCGTCGCGCGCCGCATTCCCACAACGCCTGAAACGAACTCCGTCGGGGCTGCACGTGAATGCTGCAAAAGCCATCTTGCCGATGCTGCCCCTGAGCACCTCTGATGATTCCCCGGCGACTTCACGTGCGCCGGAGACTTCGCGCGACCCCACGCGCAAGACCGCCGCCGCCGACGTGATAAAGAAGAAAAGGGCCGCGCAGGCGCTCAATGTTGGCTCGTCTAAGAATGTACTCGCGGCGTGCAACACCTCTGAGAGGAGCACCTCCTCAGATGATTCCCCGGCGACTTCACGTGCGCCGGAGACTTCGCGCGACCCCACACGAATGACCGCCGCCGACGTGATGAAGAAGAAAAGGGCCGCGCAGGCGCTCAATGTTGGCTCGTCTAAGAATGTGCTCGCGGCGTGCAACACCTCTGAGAGGAGCACCTCCTCAGATGAATCCCCGGCGACTTCACGTGCGCCGGAGACTTCGCGCGACAAGTTCAAGAAGGCATCGAAATCGCACGGCTCGTCTAAGAATGTACTTGGTACTTCGGGGCGTAACAGCCCCTCTGTATTGTCCGAGCCCTCCGCAAGGCTAAGCGAATCCTCAGATGCCGCCTTGTCGAACGACGGAGACGTCCTCGATGCGTGAACAGTGATCATTGATCTTGACTTCGCCGCGCAGTCTCTCGATTTTCTTGCATCCTGTGTGGTGTGCTGTGTGCCTACATGTGGCGAGTGCCGAAATCACGTTGTATTAGTGCTGCCAAGAACATAGCCGTCTAGTATATAGACAGCGGACCGTGCAATAGAGTTTTTATTGTTTCGTTTGGAGCCTTTCGTTTGGACGGCATCATCGCGGCACATCGTTTGGATTATGCACGCGCGGTCGCGCCGCAACGGCCAACGCGCGAAGTGAAAGCGTCTCCGGTTTGTCACTTGTGGACTTGTACCCGACTACACGACAAGGTAAGCCATGGGCCTTTTTGTTCAGCTGTAATCGGAGGATGGAGCCGGGAAGAGGTCGCATGCTTCGGCTTACCTTCCGTATCCGTGGTTCCCCTGCGGCTGCTGCATGCCCGGTGGCGGCGGCTGCGTGCCCGGAGGCTGTTGCATGCTCCACTGTGGCGGCTGAATGTCCGGCTGCTGCACCTGTGGAACATGTAACATGCCGGGTGCCTGCTGCATGTCCCACTGCCGCATGCCCCACTGCATGCTTGGCGGCACGGACGTGGTCCCCCAGGGTGGCCCCGAGGTTAGCTGGGCGACGCTGCCGAATCCCGAGGGGTTGGCGTCGTATTGGGAAGCTCCGCCACCGATTCGGTTATGGCGTAGGCGAGGACCCATGTACGGCTGAAGTTCGCCGTGCCCTTGCCCATAGCGCATGGCACGGCGTGCGGCCGCGTCGCGGATCGCCACCGCCCTGTCTCCATTACCGCTGTACGTCAAGTCGCGTATGGGGGTGAGAAGGATGCCCTCGGGGCCAACGGCTCTGCCAGCGGTACGCCCTCGGAGGATCGAGTCACGCACGCTGCCAGGGCTTTCGTACCTAGGCCTCGTGTCTCCGTAAGCACCGCCCATTGGCCCGCTGCCTGGGCCGCCATGCTGTTGCTGGAACTGCTCAGGCGCGCCGTACTGCGGCTGCGGCTGCTGCTGCTGCATCGGCGCACCATACTGCGGCGGCGCGCCGTACTGCTGCTGCTGCGGCGCGCCGTACTGCGGCGCATCATACTGCGGTGGCGCGCCGTACTGCTGCTGCGGCGGCGCTCCATACTGCGGCGGCGCGCCATACTGCGGTGGCGCGCCATACTGCGGCTGTTGGGGGGGGGCGCCGGCCGGGGGCGCCTGCTGCGGCAATCCAGTTTGCTGCTGTCCCCAAGGCTGCTGACCAGGCATGCCACCCGGTGGCGTTGCCATGCCAGACTGCTGGCCAGGCTGCGGCCCTCCCTGATTTTTACTCCAGCGCGAGGAGACGAAGCCACCAGAACTGTCCATGGCCCCCTGCATCTTCACGAAGGGGAATCTGGTCTGCATGCACACTGGCGAAGTCCCGATCATTTGTACAGAGGCGAGGGCCATCGCGCGGTACGCCATTGGATGGAGGCCGAGAGAAGTCGGTAAAACCTTCTTCCCGGCAGGGACAGATTCTTCGATGAGATTCGAGTTTCGTCGTTTCGTCGTCTGCCGAACAAAACCGCCGTGCCTCCACACAACCGCCATGCATGGCCATGGTTTTGTTTTTGTGGTGATAGTGTGACTGTTAACACGCGACAACCGGTGTACATGTACAATGTACGCTGTGTGAGGGAGGAGGTGCTGCATCGGGGACTGGCGTGACGGTGTGCGGCTGTCTTTTTCCTGCTACTGTAGATACCAATTATTGGACCGGTGTTCGGCTCTTCGACACTTCAAGAGATAAGTGCACAATCCGCCATTCCACAGATTGCGTGCGCCATCATCTGGTCGACACGGTTCGTCCCGTTTCGACCCCTGCTCTTGCGTCAACCGACCCCGCCCTGCGGGGCTTTACCGTTTGTCGGCCGAATCATGAGAGGATCATTGCTTCGGGCTAAGACTGCGGCCCATGACCCCGCAGCCGATGGACAATCGGCCGCAGATGCAGATATTCTGAAGAAGCTCGCCAAGAAGCAGGACCTCGCGCGAATCACGGCAGCCACCAAGCAGACGAAAGACGTCTTCGCTCTGCTCGATGATCCCAAGCTCCCATCGATGCAGGATCTCGACCGGTGGTGGCCGGACCCCAGACAGCCAACGACGCTTAGCCCGCTTGTACCATTTGCAGCGTCGCCACACCGTCCCGGCACACCATCCACCCGTCCCGGAACATCGTCCGCCCTGCTGCCACCTGCGATCGCAAGGCTTGGCAGCGGATCCTCTCCAATTCGAGGTGCAAGTGCTTCTCCTGGACGGAGGGTGATGGCGCACTCCTCGTCGCAACCTACCATGGTACGCCCCTCATCGCAACCTGGCATGGCGCGCCCGTTGTCTGGCGTGGCTGGGCCACCCGGCGGCCCGTTGTCCTCGACGGGGCGATCCGTGCAGAGCAACGAGCGGAGGCGCAACTTGCCCAAGAGCCCGACGATCGGTGGCGACCCGAGCCGCCTAGCCGGGAACCCGGAAGCGCTCGACCTCCCGGAGTCCATGTTCCTTCCCCCTCCTACAGATGCATTCGCGGAGAATTCGTCGGTCCTCCCGCCTCGCCGGCAGCTTGAGGACCTCGACCGGTTCGAGCGCCTCAATCATTGGATGAGCGCCTTCGAGATGGACGAGGAGGGCTTCAAATCCAAAGCTGTGTTTGTGGAGATGCGGCTGCGCCAGGGACTTGCCTCATCGGTCCAGCTGGGGATGCCCAATGCCTTCCACGTCGCCATCGTGTGCGACGCCTTCGAGCGTGTGGCGCCCTTGACAGGCCGGCTCGAGGGCGTGCTCGTCCTCATCTGGCGCGAGCTCGTGCGCGCCATCTTCTCCGACTACACGCACGAGCTGCCCGGCTCAGGCGCCCGCGCGTACGCCGAGCGCGTGCCTTACTTTCTCGAGGCGAAGCGGTTGCGAGAAACCATGGCGGCCCAGGAAAAGACGATGAAGCGCATGCGCGCGCAACGGGAGGCGGAGATCAAGGCAACAGAAGGTCAGAACAGCCTCCTCAACAAGACGCTCGGCGCGTGGAATCGCGCGATGGGCAGCGCATCGGGGGGTGCGGAGGCGGAGACTCTCAGGCAGCGCGTCGAGGCGCTCGAAAAGCTCCTCGCCGACGCGCTTGCTGACATTCAGAAGCTGCAATCAGAACAGGACCCAGCGGCCAGATGCATCAATGCATACGATACATGCCAACCCGAGGAGCAGGAGCAGGTGTGCCAGTACGTGCTCAAATCCGAGGCCGCAGCCAAGACCATGGTGGGCAACTCGACAGCTGAGGTAGCTGAATACATCAGCCACCTGCTATCCAAGCTTCCTGAGGACACGGAAGCTGACCCCGCGGAGGCGACACGCAGCCGCGTTATGTCACACCTGAGCGCGTCACTGCGGATGAGCGACGACGACAAGCTCAACGTGGCCCATAGGATCTTGGTTGATCATGACGACGTGCGGACGGTTGGTGAGAGCCTCGCCGGCGTCTTGGTCGCGAAGGGGTATGCCCACAAGGATGCATGCGCCGGCATGGCTCTGCGGCTGCACGCGGACGAAGGGCCTGACTACTACCCGGAGTCCCATGACGCGGACGCCCAGGTAAGCTACCAGGTCCTAAACTCGCTGCGCGCATCGCTTGCGGGTGTAGGTCCAGATGGCCAACCATTGGGTATGGTTATAGGTCCAGACGGCCGCCCGTTGCCCGGCTTTGGAGGAGTAGTTAAAGACGGCCGCCCGTTGCCCGGTGGCGTGGCCGGCAAGGTTGGCAGCAGGGCCGGTGGCTTCGTCGACGCCAACGGTAACTACATCGACCCGGCAGCGGCGGCTGCGGAACTGGCGGGCATCGACGACAGGATGGCGGAGCTGCAGCGACGACAAGAGGCAGGTGAGTTGACGGATGAGGAGCGTGTGGAGCTTCAGGCCTTGGAGAAGCGGAAGGCCGAGCTCAAAAGCGGGTTGGCGAAAGGTGCAGCCGAAGCGGCGGCGGCGGATGAGGCAGAAGCAATTGCCACTCGCATGGCCGAACTCAAGCGGCGTCAAGAGGCGGGCGAGCTTACGCCTGAGGAGCTGGCCGAGCTGCAAGCCTTGGAAGTGCGCAAGGCTGAGCTTCAAAAGATCTTGGGTCCGGATCACATGACGGACTCTGAGCTCGCAGCCGCCCAAGCGGAGTCGGCAGCGCTCGCTGATCGCATCGCTGATCTCAAGCGCCGGCAGGCAGCAGGTGAGCTCACGCCTGAGGAGATGGCCGAGCTTCAGAAATTAGAAGCTCGCAAGGCTGAGCTGGATAGCAAAGTTGAAAAGGGAAAGCAGAGCAAGAAGAACCGAGGCGGTGGTGATGACGATGCGGCTGCCGAATACGATGCGGCGGCTGCCGAGAGAGATAAGGCGGCAACCCGCCTCGCCGATCTCGAGAAGCGGAAGAAAGCTGGCAAGCTGACGCCCGAAGAGCAGGCCGAAATGGAAGCACTGGAAAAGCGCATGAAGCAGCTAGACTCGGTGCTGGCTGCCGGCAGGCCGAGCAGCAATGGCCGCACCAAGGAGATTGGCGTCCAGGCGGGCGAGGCGATGGGCAAGGGCGGCAAGCGCGGCAAGGGCGCCACCATGGGCGATGACGATTCATCTGCTACTGGCCCTGGAGGCAAGCGCGGCATGCCGGCGGTCGCAGTCACCTCTCTTTGCGAGATCCGATTCGACCGCAAGGACGTCAGGGCGATGAACGTGCTCATGTGCCGTCGCCTCGTCGCCGCGCTCTACCAGGTCAAGGCGGACCTCAACGCCGTGGCCGACCAGGAGAATGCCCCCCGATCAGACATGCCCAACTTCGTGCCCGACCAGTTTGTGGTGCTCTACGGCATCAAGTCGCTCGCAATCAAGAACATCAACTCGTTCATGTACGGCGTCCGAGCTGAGCGTCGACGCAAGAATGCCGCAGGTGTCGAGGAGGAGGAACCGATGCTCTACTTTTTCTGGAAGGCGTGCTGGCACGGAGTGCCACAGGAGGAGCGCCTGTCACACGAAGATTTTGATTTCTACCTCGATTTGCTCGCTACGTTGGCCAAGCTGATCAGCGATGAGCACACGTTCAATCTCAAGGGTGGAGCCTTTTGGAACTGCTTGGGGTCGATGGAAGAGATGCGGATACCTCTCTTCGCGCTCCAGAACACGGTTAAGAAGTGCTTCCCAAACCACCACGAGCTGGTAGATCGCATCAATAGGGCGGTCGGCAAGGCCGCAGCCGACTTTGTCAAGCTTGTCAAGGGCCCGAAGCCGCCGCAGCCTGCGCCCTCGTACAAGATCAAAATGCTTGGCACGGAAACTCAGGACTCACGCGGCTTCTTGGATCTTGATAAGTTCCTCTCGATCTCGATGGAGCAGATGAAACAGCAGCGCATTAAGGATGGGAGGATCCTGCAAGGCATCTACGATCAGTGGTCGGTTGGATCATCTGAGAGCGGCTTCGATATCTTCGCCGAGATGCTCACGGCATCCAGCCCCAATATGGACGAGAGCAAGATCATCACCCTGTATCAGAAGGCGACGAGTGGCGAGGATCCCGACAAAGTCGACATGTCCCTGATTGAGCTCCCCCTGCGCAAGGCGAACATTCATATCAAACGCAAAGAGGGCATGACGTCCGTCACCGACGGCGTCGGCGATATCGATGACTTAAAGCTTGCGACGACGGCCCTGTCCCTCTTCGGCGGCAAACCGAAATCCTTGGCGACAGGGCTGCCAGCTGCGGATGCCAGCAAAGGCGGAGGCAATGGCGTGGCGATCAATATGCGCAAGTGGCGGAGAGTGAGTCAGGAACTGGGTAAATCGAGGAGCCTCATTCGGGACCTCTTCGAGAACGGTGCACCCAACATTGACGACGTGTCGACCCACTCCTAGCCAAAGCGCGAGCTTGCGCCTTGATGCCAATCGCTGAGACTGATTCAAGGTAAGGGTACCGAACGGAACCCTCCACGGACCACGCAAGCGTTCGCGCTACATTGTTTCTGGTCATTGCCACACCAAGAATCAAAGGTGAAACTGTTTCAAACTGAAACGACTCTCGTCGTGACGCTCTTTGTGTTTCTAGAGTGTTCAGTGTAGTGTGTACTAGAGACAGCCCGAACTCGTGATGTGAGCGGACCGCGCATAAGTTCACGGTACTTCACTATAGGCGCGAATTGGAAAGGGTCTCTGCCGGTAAAAATAAACTCGCTCGGCCGGAGCGACGCACCGCGGCGCGTCGGCCGTGCGGCTCGCGGCTTCAATAACCGCGTGCCTCGGAGGTTCAGCTGCTGATAATCAGCTGGGAGGCGTCGGATGAAAACTTCGAGTTGCAGTTGGAGCCATTGGAGGTGTAGGACTCCCTGCCCGAAGAGCTACTCCGTGCCCGCCGATGTACTGGCGGCACCAAGGCGAGCCCTTGTACGGCGCGGCGGTGAGGTCTTTGATAACGTCTTCGGCCTCTTGCTCCCAGCTGAGAGGACCAGGATTGATCTCAGCGCCCTCCATGCAGGCCTCAAGAAACTTCCTCTCCGCCCTGGCATACTCGGGCGTATTCGGGAGTTCGGGGACGTTGCACGAGGCCGGGACCGGTGGCGGTCCTGCGGGGTAGTGCCTGGGCTTGGCGTTTGCGAGGCCGTCGTCACTGCTCACCGCAACGCGCAGCTCGGCCAACACAAACGGCACAGCCGGGTCGTCTGCGGAGACGCGCGCGGTTCCATTGGAGGCGAGCGCGAGCGCGTTGCAAAAGTTCTTGACAGCGTGCACCCACACGCCAGGCGCGCCCCTGGCCCGGTGACGTTCGTAGAGGTCCTCCCGTTCCCATCGGGGCGTCGAGGCGAAGACCGACTCACTCGAGCCGTAATACTTCGCGTCCATGTCAACCGTACCCGCCAGCCGAAGGTCCGTAGTCTGGCACCACGGCTCTGCCAGGCACACAGTCGAGCTCAACATCTCGCCATGCGCGGCCACGCCACCCAGCCGGAGCAACTCCTCCAGTCGGGCAATCAAGGTCAGAGAGAAGCGCTCCACGTGCTCCCACCTGATGAGGGACGCAATCAGACGTTATCAGAGGAGCCATCAGACGCAATCAGGATCTCATTCGAAGCGCTCCACGTGCTCTTACTTGTGTACGCGCCGGCTGCCGTAAGCGCCCTCGAAGCCCTCGTTGCGTTTCCAGTCATGAGAGGCAGCCTCGACAGCACCCTCGAGGTTGGCAAAGGTCGAGATGTAGTCGGGCTGCTGCTGCGGCGGCGAGTGCTCGGCTGATAGCGGCGGCGGGTGCCGGAAGGCAGCGAAGAATCGGCGAACATCACCAAGGAAGACTGTGTCGTCCTCAATCACCCACACGTGCGACGGCAGGCCAACCGTGCGCCACCAGGCTGAGCCGAAAGACGTGCCGGCTGTGCCTGACGGCCCTGCGGCCTGGGCGCGCGCGCGCGCCCAGAGCACTAGAGAAGGCTCGTGGATCAAGTAGGAGGTGAGTCGAGCGGCCACGGAGGGGCCTAGTGCTTCCTTGTATTTCTTGAGCACATTCGTCCACCAGGTCCTGAGAGAGTCATTCCCTGAGAGAGTCCTGCGCCTGGAGTTGTGCGTCTCGGGGCTCGGCCAGTGAGTGACGGCCGGGAAGGCTGCATGCACCTGCTCCACCGTGTACGCGAACGCACCCAAGCCGAGCGTGCGCCGGAAGGTGGCCGCCGCCCGGCGTGTGAGCTGCTCGTGCGCCGCAGCGTCGAAGCCCGACGTGGAGCTTGCTGACGAGGAGCTTGCTGACGTGGAGCTCGTGAGCGCGCTGACGTCGACGAGGAGCTCGAGTGTCGCTTCGCCGGCGAGCGTCTTGCGCCACCAGTGAAAATAGCCCTCGTGGCAGCGTGTGACCATCTCAAGCTTCTGGGCGTCGGAGCGCAGCAGAACGACAGGCAGCGGCGCAGCTGCGATCAGCGAGGGCTCGAGGCGGCTGCCTGTGCGGCCGGAAGCTTTGCTAAAGGGCGGTGGCGGATTGGAAACCGCGCCATAGAGCACGCACTTGCCGAGAGTGCCGCGCATGCCAGGCGCGCGCGCGCCTGGCTTGTATTTTGCAAGCTCGTGCGCTGAGCGCTCGAACACGAGCCAATGACTACATGCCTCAAAGCTAGCGCACACTTCACAGCACTGTACCACACTTGGCGGTGCCTCCGATTTCTGCGTGCGCCACGGTGTCCACACACCAATGTCAATGTTGAAGAGCGCGGGCACCGACGCGCCTTGAGCGCTCGAGTAGCCTCGCTTGATGCATGGAGAACCACCTTCGCCCTTGCGCTGCCGGGAGCAGCGAGCGCCATGGGCTTCGGGCCCATCGGGTGGCGGCGCGGCGCAGCCGTAAGCATGCGATGCGACGTGGCACACGCCGTCGCGCCATGCCAAGCTAGGCATGGAGGCGCACCACTGCTCGGAGGCGTGCATCAATGACTGCATACATGTACTGTACCGGTATGAATACCTCGTGCTCGACAAATTCCGAAATCCTACGAAACTGGCGTGCCGCAGGAGAGTGGATCGTCTTATCTAAGCTCTTTTCACCCTCGTCCGCTACTCTTTTCGGAACGCCAAGTTTGTACCATGGTAGAACCAACGGAGTCATCGAATGGACGACCGGAGCATCGGGCGACGCCCGGCCGCGGTCTGCGGTCATGGTCGCATGAATGTTCTCGCACACACAGCTTGGTCACTGCTTTATTATCTTGTCGAACCATTGCAAGCGGATCTATTCATCTCGGCTGCACTCGACGAGACGAGGTGCCCGGACCGGACCATGTGCAGCAACTTCGACCGCGCAGCTGAGGTGCCTCACCGGACGCGCAGCGTGGCGATGCTATCAACACGCGACCTCAATCAATCTCATCGCCTTATCGGTGGCGAAGTTATCGGCGATGGTACTGCCGAAGAGCAGCAAGTCCGCGACAAGCTGCGCGGCACGCCATTCCACCGCCGCTTTGGTGAGTGGGCTGTGCGCATTTACTTCGACCTGTCCAACCAGCGACGCTGTATGGAGCTCGTGGCGAGACACGAGCGACTCGTCAAACACGAGTACCGGTTGCTCGTTCACATTCGACTCGACGTCATGCTCTTCCGGCCACTCGCACCGGCGACTGCGGCACGGCTGCTTGCGCTGCCGGCGCTTGGGCCACCGACCGTGTGGAAGCCTTGGGGCGACGACCACGGCGGGCTGATCGACCTGATGGGATTTGCGAACCGCCCGGGCGCCGACCTGATCTACGGCGTCGTGGGCAACGCAAGCCGTCACGTCACCGAGTACGAGGCCCAGCATCGGGCGGAGGAAGCGTCGCAGGCCTTCTTCTACCCGGAGCGCCTCACAAGCGCTCAGATGTACTCGTATGGGGCGCACGTGCGGCGGTTCGCGTGGCCGCACTGCCGCATCGACGAGCAGCTGCACTGCCGCTACCCGGGCGAGTCGCAGCGCCTCCTGCGCGCGGAGCCGAGGGCAGCGCCGCCGTCCCAATTATGTGGAAGCGTACTCCGCCATCTCGCGGCGAGATTGGAGCGACGCACTGACGCGGGCTGCTGCCATGCGGCGCGGCTGGCGCCTCGAATGTCCCGAGGGATGTTTCCGGGGTCGGCACGCTCGCAGCGCGCCCGCGTCTGCATTGTACGACCGCAAGATAGCAGTCGAACCCGCGTGACCTGAGCCCCGTTGTGCATCTGTGCGTCCCCTACTTCCCTGGCTGCCTGCCTGCCTGCCCTGGGTGGCACCCACGCGCGACTGGCTCGACTCCCGTCTTGGCAGGACGAGTGGAAAGGCTCGTCGCAGTGTGCGTTGGAGTGGGACGACCCGGAGTGCTGCGACCTGGCACGCGCGTGCGAAGCCATCGCCAACGGCCTCGCTCCTGAGCACGTTCCTCTGCCACGCCACACGCCACCTGCCGACGGCACAACGTGGATCACGAAGGTCGGCGCGGGGGGGCACGAGCGTTTGGGAGGCGGCCGACAACGCGAGCGGCGGCGTGGAGGTGCCTGGCGCGTCACGCGTTGAAGTGTACTACAGCCGTATTACAGCCGTGTACAGTACGGAGAAGCGACCGGTACTAGAAGTAGAACGAGCCCCGCGCTTGCCGCGGCACCGCCCACCGGGGACCGGCCCTGACTTCTGGTGTTCGTCTCAGCCCAGCTTGGACGCGCGGGCCCCTAGATTGTCGTGTCACAGTCACGTCCATTATATCTCAAGCACCAACCGCACTGCCACTGGCGGGCGAGCACATGTCAGACACTCCGCCCTTCGGTCACATCTCGGATCATGCCAGCAGCCAGGCCCTCTGGGGCAGGGCTCCAAGAAAACATACTCATGCGCACGGCACACGATACACACGAAACCACAGTACAGAGGCGCGGGGGCGAGATCCCGACAAATTCGCAGGCCAGCAGGCAGCCGCCCCGCGCGTCCGTCGGTGCCGTTGCGACTCGCGGCTCGGCGCTCGCCCACGTGGGCAGGCGTCACTCCACCCTTCGCTGCCCTGGCCGCTTCGCTTCCGACAGGGCCCCGCGCGCCTCTCGAGCCCGATCCACGTCTCCAAACGTCTCCGGCCACGATCGCAGTCGCTGCCACCATCCTCACCGCCATGGCGCCCGCGCCGAGAGACCTTTATTGGAAGGGACCAAGGTTATCAGGCTTCACACGGGCGGCAGCACATATGAGGCCATAGAAGACAGGCGACGGCTTGAGCGGCCGGCTCTTGAACTCGGGGTGATACTGCACGCCAACCATGTAGGGGTGGCCCTGGACCTCGAAGACTTCCATACGCTCGCCCGTCGTGTCGCGCCCGATGAACTCGAGGCCCTTGGCCTCCATCGCAGGCACGTACTCAATGTTGACCTCGTACCGGTGTCGATGACGCTCGTCGAAGGCCGTGAGGCCGCCGTAGAGCCGGCAGGTGTGGCAGTCCGTGCGGCTGAGCACGGTGCGGCGCGCGCCCAGGCGCATCGTGCCACCCATGTGCGTCTTGGAGCCCTCGGGCATGAAGATGATGACCGGGTGTGGCGTGTCAGCGACCATCTCTGTCGAGTGAGCGGCCTCGTGCCCCAGCACATTGCGCGCGAACTCGATCACGGCCACCTGGAAGCCAAGGCACACGCCGAGGTACGGCTTCTTGCTCTCGCGCGCGTATTTGGCGGTGGCGATCTTGCCCTCAATCCCGCGGTTGCCGAAGCCGCCGGGGACCATGATGCCGTCCGCCTTCTTAATGCGCTCCCAGTTCGTCTCGTAATCCTCAGTGTCGGCACGATCGGGGCCGAGCGTCTCGGACTCGATCCACTCGATGACGAGCTTGCGCTCGACCTTGCTGGCCGAGTGGTACAGCGCCTTGGAGACGGACAGGTACGCGTCGCAGAGGTCCGTGTACTTGCCCACCACCGCGATGGTCACCGGCACGTCGAGGGAGTCGACGAGCTCTGCCAGAGCGCGCCACTCATTCCACAAGGGTGTGCGCGGCCGCTCGTTCATCTGAAGCCGCTGAAGGCAATTCTTGGTCACATCCTGCGAGTGCAAGAGCAGTGGCACGCGGTAGATGTTCGAGAGGTCATGCACGCCTAGGCAGTGCTCTGCGGGTACGTGGCAAAAGTTGGCCAGCTTCTGTTTGCAAGCCTTGGTCAGAGGCTGCGTCGAGCGGCATACGAGGAAGTCGGGCGACAGGCCGGCCGCCCGGAGCGCTTGCACCGAGTGCTGGGTGGGCTTCGTCTTCTCTTCGCCAACGGCGCCGAGCACGGGCACGAGGCTGACGTGGAAGAAGGCGATGTTGTCTCTCCCAATCCGAAACTGAAACTGGCGCAACGCCTCCACGTACGGCATCGACTCGATGTCGCCCACGGTTCCGCCCAGCTCGATGATGCACACGTCCGGGCGTCCGGCCAAGCCGTCGGTGGGCATGTGGGCGACGCGCTCGATCCACTCCATGATGCAGTCGGTCACGTGGGGCACCACCTGTACCGTCTTGCCCAGGTAGTCGCCACGCCGCTCGCGCTCCAAGCAGTGGGAGTAGATCTTGCCCGTCGTGATGTTGTGGTCTCGTGTGAGGGTGAGGTCGTTGAAGCGCTCATAGTTGCCTAGGTCGAGGTCGGCTTCGCCGCCATCGTCGAGCACGAAGACCTCGCCGTGCTCAAACGGCGACATCGTGCCCGCGTCCACGTTCAGGTATGGGTCGATCTTGATCGATGTCACGCGAAAGCCCGACGAGCGCATCAGCACGCCGAGCGACGAGGCAGTCACTCCCTTGCCCAGGCCCGAAACGACGCCGCCCGTGACCACAATATACTTCATGCGGGTGGCCGAAACCGAGCGCGGCGTAGTGCCCCGCCGCCCAACTGAGGATGGCGCAAAAGTGTCCACCTCCTCCTGCACCTGCACGAACGAGACGTCCAGCACATCTTCGCCCGCGCGCAACACGCGCCCGGGTTTCCAGACGAACGAGTGCGTCATCGTGGAGGAGAGCGTCGCGCCCGAAGCTGTGCTGACCCGCACGGCTGTCGCCTCGAGACCCATGTCCTTTGCGAGCTCCGTAAGGAACGCGCCGACGGTGTCGGTGAGCGCATAGCAGTACACGAGCGGTACAGGCAGCTTGGAAGAGGTTACCTGCAGCTCCACGTGGTCGCTCTCGAGCGTCACGACCAACTCGCCCGCTGGCACCTCCAGGTCTCGCGGCATTGGCGATTGCCTCGGCGCCGCGTCGCACAACAAACGAGCGCGCGCTTTCAGCCGCCGAGGCAAAATTGCGCATGGGTTCACACCATGAACCGTGAAGGCGTGGGCCAGAGAAAAGGGCGTGTGGTTGAGTTTCCGTGATTCCTCCGAACGAGTGCCGTCATCCGGTGCCATTGTAAACGCTGTAAACGCAGCACACGTGGCCGCGTGGCCGGCCCGTGCCCCTACCCCCTAGTACAATGTACGAGGACACCTGACCCCTGCGAAGTGCGAACAGCCCGGCCAGCAAGAGCCGCCAGCTGCGAGCGAGGAGAGCTCTGAGCAGGGGATCAACTCCGATCCCCGGCTTCACGAGTGGGACACCACATCCACGCTCTCAACACAGCGGCGAGCTCCCCCATCGAGAGCACGTAAAGCACGGGATCGAGGTCCGCATCCTTACCGTCTACGTAGACAAACAAGAGTCTTCCGGTACCGTCGGCATGTTTTCCTTACCAGCCGCCTTCGTCTTGGCCGAAAGCGGCCCATGTACATATTTGCCAACTTTTGCGTATGATCGCCACCCGCAACCAAAAATAGCCCCACCATCTGACCTAACGCTTTCAACAGCCTAGAGCCTTGTCTGGTACCCCCGTCATCGCAGCAATGCTCTCAGGACTCGTTCCGCGCGACCTGGTGCTTCGCTGCCACCTCTACTTATGGTATTATTTTTTACAGATACATTGAACATTCCAAGTCCGCCCCGGCACTGTCGCCTCGCCTTCTGAAAACGTGAAAAGGGCTCCTCGGGGTCGTGCCTGCGAGCTAATGCTGTGGGGGAAGTCTTGCCTTTTGGAAACAACTGCACAGTACTGGCCCAAACTTCTCTTCCACAAACCAAACCGTACCAACGGTTGAGCGCGGCAGCGCGCGGCCGCCGGCTTAGGCGCCTGGGTGGACCGAGGCGCGGCCGTCGGACGTCGCCGCGAAGCTCGTCGCTTAACGCTTAAAAATAATAAATGGCACCATGGTCCCCGTTGCGGCGTCGCGTTCACAAGGCGGTCACTCGCAGTCCAGACGCGGCAACTGAGCTATTTTTTGGATTGATAACGAGACAGCGCCCGCCGGGAATTGAACAGCCAACATTTGAAAGACGAGCTTTGCATCGCACCTTGTTGAGTATTAGGCTATGGGAGCTTCACATCGCAAGGTCGCACCTTCCGACCTCTGACCTTGGATGCATACAACCGGAGAGGGTTCGACTCACACGCAACCTTGCGCAGATCAAAAGGCAGGCGAGACGCGAGCACCGGATTAAGGAACACTTCGCTAGTCCAGATTCCGAAATTCGACCTGACGAGGCCAGCCCCGGTGAGTCGTGCGCGCACCTTCTGGTCCTTGTCGTTGTCTCTTCGATCGAGCTCAACGAGCACCACGTCGAAGCGTGCAGGGTCGACAGTCGAAATCACATCAAACTCCGCACCCTCCACGTCCAGCGACAGAAAGTTGACGCGCGCCGGCATATCAGCACGCTTCATCAGGACGTCAAGCCGAGCGCACGGTACCTGCGCAGTATCGCTAAGGTTCACATAACGGCTAAAGCGCTTCATGCTGCCGTTGACGTAGCTGCTGAGAAAGCCTGAGATCTCGTGGTGCTTGCGGCTCAGTGCGATGGTCATATTGCCCGAGCCAGCCTCGCACACCGCTGCGTGTTCCTTATGGGCTGTGCGGCCGCTGCGCTCCAGCTCCTCATAAGACAGTGGATTAGCCTCTACCAACAAGCCCCGCCATCCCCAACAGCGCTCGAGCATGATGGTGTTTGACAAGTTGACACCATTGAGGGCACCTAGCTCAACGAAGCTGCCTGTGGTGTTGTTGCTAGCGTACAAAAGCGCGAGGAGCAGTCGT
>Ga0180443_100667_pt1 | contig 22451 bp, 10 predicted proteins | sample ChrtobMetP5_32mM_FD_119753 | JGI IMG/M metagenome (GOLD analysis project Ga0180443, IMG submission 119753) | Chrysochromulina tobin associated microbial communities from unialgal haptophyte culture, Seattle, Washington, USA - P5_32mM MetaG | ecosystem: Host-associated > Algae > Haptophytes >... | reverse complement strand
GTGCGGGGTGTGTGTTGTTGGTGGGTTTGGTTGGTTGTGAGATTCGTCTGTGTGCCTTTGTGCGTCCGCGTGTCCCGTGTGTCCCGTGTGTGTCCCGGCTCCCCCCGGTGTCTTTTTACCGGAGTATTTTTACCGTACCGGTAAAAAGACACCGGGGGAGCCGGAACACACCCGGGACACACGGGGACACACAGATCACACGGATCACACACACAAAAACACAAACCTCAGAACCATCCCAACGTCCCCCCAACGCTCGCACACCGCGCGAACGAATCCGCGGAGGCCGACTCAGCCACAACCCCGGACAGCCGATACCGGACAAGTTAAACACCGGGAGAAGCGGGACACTTTCGGGGTCGCACGAAAAAACAACCACTTCCTTTCTTCCTATTCACGAGAAACTCCACGCCTTTCAAAGTGTCGCGAGCGCGTGTGCGTGTTCACTCTCCAGCATCGCGTCGATTGTTCACTCATGGTGACCTTTCAATTTAGATGGCCTTTGCAATTCGTGGCCTTTGACACGATGATCGAGAACGTTCCACACAACAACCATTATCTCTCGCCGCTGCATTCCCTACAGCGGCTATACGCGTGTGGAATGGCAGCAGTTCTATTTTTTGTCGCGTGCACCATCACTTACCATGTGGCATCGCGATTCGTTTCGGACTGGACCGCCGAGAAACGTGTATCCTTCTGCTCAAATGCTGTGGGGACACTGAACTCGATCGTGTCCACACCGCTCTCTCTTTTTGCCCTCTACGACATCCTATCTCCAATGGTTCCGACAATAGATTGCAGGACTGCGAGTGCAGGCGAGGTCAACTTGGCGATGGTGACTTCAAGTCTCACCATTGTCATGACAACAGGCGCGGTGTGCGGCTTCTTTGTCTTCGACATGTCACTGCTGGCTGTATCGAAGACGTACCGCGACGTGCTCGGTGGTTCATTGACCGTGCTCCTATTAGTGCACCACATCATCTCCTTGGTCGTGTGGCCGTACTGCGTCCTTGTCGATCGGAGTGTCTTTTTTGTGGTCCAGCTACTCACAACGGAACTCTCGAACATCGGCCAGAACATCTACAACATCTACAACGCCTTGCCCATCCAGCATACCCTTAGCTTGCCCATTGGAATTACGTGGATCGTCCTATTCGCCGCGTGCCGCATAGTCGTCATGCCGTGGGTGGCATACGTATACTATGAGCTCCTCGTACTGCCGGGCTGCGGATACACGCCCCTCGAGCGCATCGTCGGCCTCATCACTGTGCCCATCCCGTCGATGATGAATGTTTGGTGGTTCTATCTGCTCATAGCTGGCGCCATTAAGCAGGTCGGTGGTGGCGACGTGAACCAAAAGTAACTTGTCGAAGTAACTTTTGGCAAAAGGAGAATGGCGAAGAGCAAAGCAGCCGAGGGTGATGGCGACGACACCGAACGAAAAGGATCTCATGTGGCGTCAGCTATCCTATTGTGGGTGCAATGCCACCGAAGATTCAACCTCAGCGCACGCAACCATGACCATGCACTCCTGCACATCCGCGGCGCCCGCCCCCATGTAGACGTAGCCCAGTGCGCTGACGGGATGTTTGTAATTATGTGTTCAATTTCACATGTCAAGGTCAAGGCTGGACGTGTGCGAACCTGCAACCTCAGAAAGAAACAGGCGTCGTGTTGTGACTGAATTCGCGCCCAAAGAGTCTTATGAACTTATCTCCGGAGCGGTGATCAACATGCTGGCTATCCTTTCCCTCGTCGGCACTCGTGCTGCCGTCGCGCATGGGCGTTCCGCGCATGGCATTGGTGGACGATTTCTCGATCTCCAAGGACATTAAGACCGTGCAGGTTTGTCATCTTCCAGACCCGCACCCTCTGATGCATCCGCATAACTTGTAATCTGCCGTTCTCGCGTGTAGGTCTTCGATGGCGACTACGCAAAGGAGATTTGTGACGAAGTCGCGGCCGTCGGCGCGGCGTGCATTGCCGAGAAGGACAGCTTCTCGCTCGCGATTCCGGGGGGCTCGGTTGTGACAGCTATCGCGGGTCTGTCTCCAGATGCGCTCGACTACTCTAAAGTGCACCTCTTCTTGTGCAACGAGAAGATCCCATCTTTCCCGTGCTACAGCGGCGCGCTCGAGGTCGCCAAGAAGCTCGGCATCCCCGAGAAGCAGGTGTACGGTGTCGATACGAAGGGCACGCCCGCTGAGCTCGCGGCATCGTACAGCAAAGTGCTCGCAAGCAACCCCAGCATCGACAACTCTGGCCCGATCCCGTCTGTCGACATGATGCTTCTTGGCACTGGCCCCGATGGCCACGTCGGATGCCTCTTCCCCGACTCGCCCGAAATCAAGGCGAGCGGCACGGGCAAGGTTGTGGTCGCTGGCAATGACGCGCGGGCGAACGGCGATTTCCTCGCTGTCACGATGGACGTCATGTGCGCGGCCAAGGTGGTCCTCGTCTCGGCCGCGGGCGCCGGCCGCGCGGACATGGTGGCCAAGGCACTTTCGGGCGACTTCGGCCGCTTCGATTGCCCTGCGGGCATGGTCGAGGGCATCGAGCAAACACTCTGGTTCACGACGCAAGACGCCCTCGAGAAGTTCGACGCCATGGCCGAGGACGAGGAGATGGAGGAATGAGTGGCAGCGGCAGGACTACACGGCAAGCAGGATAGAAGTTCGGCAGACGGCAGCACCAGTTGGCGCCACGACCAGGCTGCCCTGCCCGTCGAACAAATCCGATGACCACAGCAGGGTGTAAAACCAGGACTTGTGTTACACCGCCACTGTATTTGTGCTCTTGGCCCCGGGCGCCCGGTGAGATATGCGTATCTAGCGGACGGCCCCCGGCTATCGTTCACATGTCGTTCACAACTTCAGCGTGTGTGTTTTTCGCTAGGAGCGTGCGCGCGCTCATGCCGTCTTCTGTTCCTGTTTGGCACCCGCCCCCATCACACTGCTGGAGCCTGCCTAACTTCACGACGGTCGACAAGTACCCTATTCGTTCACCACTCGCTGTTGCCGACTTCCTCGCCAACCGCGTGGCCGGCAGAAACTTTTGCGAGATCGGTACAAGAAATGGTGATATTATGTCGTGCGTGTCGCACCACGCTGCGAGCGTGACGGCGATTGAGCTTGACGTGGTCTACTGCAAGAAGCTGCGCGCTCGCGGTTTCCGTGTGCTGTGCAAACCGTTCGAGGATGTTGCTGAGAAGACGCCAGAGGCACTCTCAAAGTGCGACGTGTACTTCTGGTGGCCGATGGACTCAGAGGCGCAAAACGAGAAATGGCTCAAGCTGCTGCTCGCAGTCCACGCGCGCACGCAAACCAATGCGAGCATCTACGTTGCGCATGACACGCACTGGAAGACGGACATGAAGACGCTTCCGCGGCTGACTCGCCAATACAAGGGTGTGATCTCACGTGTCTTCTATGACGAGGGCGGCTTCCTCGACGGCGAGGCGAGTTACCAGTCGCCCTTTTACGATCGCCCGGGCCGCTGGGGTGTCTTCCACCTCGCGCGCTTCCTCGCCGGCCCGAACGGCATAGCTGCGCGCGCGCAGCCGGAAACCCCACACCCGAAGCGCATCCGACCGGCGACATTGCGCGCTGCGCCCGACGAGGGCCTCCCTGGCTTTTGCGAAGCGACGGACGTCGAAGATGGCCTTGGCGACTGCAATCTCGGAGACAAGGGGATGATCACGCTCGACGACAACCGCTTTGGATTTGGCGACGTGCACTCGCTCGAGACGTGCGCCGACTGGTGCCTGCACTTCTGCGCCCGATGCAATTACGTCTCCTTCTCCCGGAAGGCCAACGACTGCAGTTGGTACTACCGCTGCGATCTCGACAAGCTTGACCAGAGCGCCAAGGCGATCTCACACCATGTCTCCCGGGCGGTCGTGCCTGAGGGCGTGGTCGGGAGCAAGGGCCGGGGCCGCAGGGGCCGCAGCCGGGGCCGCGGCCGTGGACGAGCTGCACGCATGGCGGCATGAGCGTCGAGTTGCGCATGTGCGTGTGCATGCACCGCTTCGTGTGAGCGCTCGAGTCTACCGCGATACGCAACCGGTAATTTCACAAGGTGGGTGGAGACCTGAGAGAGCGACTCTCGCCGCGCCGGCGCGTCCGGGCTCCGCGCGGCGCGCGTGCGGATTATTGCTTTCGTATATTGGCTTACCGTGGCGGGGTTTTTCACCGCCCACCGTGCCGAGACCGGACGAGAGCTGCAGTGACGCCACGCCGCGGTGTAGTAATGTAAAAATTGAGCTAATGACTTTATTCAGCCACATATATTCGTAATTCGATCGAAGCACACCCTCACCAAGGAACGTTATCGTGTTCCGGGCACGCCGCGGGTACAGAACGAACGAAGAGCGCGCAGCCGCAGGCGCCAGAGCGGCGGGCCCGCAGCCTAGTAGCTCGGCGGTCCTCAAGACTTGCAACTACTTCGACAACTACTTCTCGAAGAACTAAGAGCCAAAAACTGGAGTTGGGCTGACCTTAGTGAGCTCGCCGCAGGCCGCGCCTTGCTGTAGCCTCGCCGGCTGATAAGTGATATCCGCAGGCTCGCCAGATGATGTCACTAGCGCGCTCCTCGCTGCCGCTGACGATGTGAGGCAAGGGCGAAGAGAGGAATGCGTGCGGCGCATCGATGGGCTCAACGGCGCCACTATCAAAGCTAGCTTGCTCTGCAGCCTCAACCCACAGACAGAACTGGCGAAAGTCGACCACCCCGCCACCATTGTGATCCATGATATCAAAATCGAAGGTATTAGCATTACGTAGCCGAACGTATGGAGCCCACGAGCTACCTGCGTTGCGAACCTTGTTGATGGCTGAATTCCACTCCTTTCTTGTAATACGATGATCCTGGTCGCCCACCTCACCTGCCCACCTCACCTGCCCAACGTCGATGACATAAGCGAAAACCTCATAGAGCGTCGCATAGACGCCCAAGTAGACGAGCAGGAACCCAAACTCAGACTTCGTGACAAAGTCGCCATCGGCCGGCCGATTGGCTCGTGGGGGGACAGCCTCCTTGGCGCAAGTGTATGCTCGGATGTAGGACCGAAAATACCGTTGATAGACCACGGCGCCCTCCTTGCCGTGGTGGCTTACGAGCAACGACTGGACGCCCGCGCAAACTTCGGCCAGTGTCAGGTATCCTCGAGCGCCAGAAGCAAATCGAGAGAAGAGCTCTTCTCGCCTTTGACTTGATGCGGCTTCTTTGCTGGTGCACTGAAAGCAGACGAGGAACTGAGCAAGCGGCTTCGGAGTTGAAGGATCGACGCCCACGTAAGTTTCCCCGGGCTGCTGCACGGAAAGGGATGCGCACTCACTCGTGTGCGGCCGCGGCGGTGGTGGTAGTGAACAAGAGTCAACACGAGAGGCGTGTTCACGCAGCTGCCGGTGAGGGGGTGCTGCTTGCGCTCCCACGCTCGCATGCCCAGGCTGCATCGAGCCCAGGGCATCTAAGCATGGCGATGGGCTCCTATTGACGGCCGGCTGCTGCCTTGGAAACGCCACCTCATCTCTCATGTTCACAAAGTCCGGTCGCTGTTCTGTTGCATGTGATGGTCCACTGGTGTGCGAAGGCGAGTGCCGTGCCGATGACGTCAGCTGCGAGGAAAGGGCGTAAGAAGGCGATGGTTGAGCTATGGTGAAAGGTCGAGGCAGAGAGGACGTCCGATGTTGCGTTTGAGCAGCAGGCACGGACGCAGCAACCACTTGCGGCTGTGATTCACTCATCATGGGGCTTGCAAAGGAAGAGTCGTACGTGGTCGAATCCAGCGTGAGGGAACGCGGGGACTGTTCGAGTGACGGGCCTCCATGCTCTGCGTGCCACTCAGCAACGTGAATGAGCTTGCGAGCCATGGTCACGGCATCGCGCTGCGCCTTTTCCAAAGATCGAGTGCGTGCGTACAAGGCGTCCTGTGCGACAGTGAGCTCGTTGCGCTTCTCGTGGAGCGCCACTCGCATGTCACCAAGCTCTCGTGTCAAGGCATCCTTTTCTCGTTTCCAATCCAACATGCTGCGCTGGTGGTGTGCCCACTCTGCCTTCAACGTTTCTGTGTGTGCCGACGCCTCCGCTAGAGCCTCGGCATTCATCTCTGCCTGTGTCGCAGCGGAACGTGCAGCGTCTGCGGCTCGCAGCTGCGCCTCACGCTCTCTCCGTTCGGCGTCTGCCTTAGCGTCCCTGGCAGCGCCCTCGGCGCGCTTTGCAGAGGCTTCGGCGCGCTGTGCAGCCTCGACTTGCTGCAAAGCAGTTTGCATCGCTTCGTGACTTCTCAGAACCTCTCGGGTGGCCTTCTCGACGGCCTCCCGCTCGCGCCGCTTGGCCTCCTCCACGTCTTGTTCAGCCTGTCGCACCGCCTCGGCTTCGAGTCGGCGAGCTCGCGCCGCCTCGGCGATGGCATCTTCAGCCTGAGCCCGTTCGCGCTCTTTGGCTTCCTCGGCCTCGGCCACCTTGAGCTTGAGCCGTCGCACCTCATCCATCTGAAGCCTCAGCTGTCGCTTCGCTTCCTCTTCTTCGTGCCTAGCCTCCGCCTCGAGGCGCCGCGCGTCTGCCTCAACACTCAGCGCCCGCGCCGTTGCGCGAGCTGCCTCGTCACGAGCTTCGACTATTTCGGCGTCGGCTGCTTTTCTCTGCGCAACTGACATGCCCTTCTGCCACACATGCCGCGCCTCCGCGGAAGCAAGCTTTGCCCTAAACTCTGCCTCAACATCTGCTACTTTGGCTTCAGCTACGGCTGCCTTCGTCCTAAACTCCGCCTCCGCGGCAGCTACTTTGGTCTCAGCTGCGGCTACCTTTGTAATCGCTTCCTGCCGGGCGTCCTCTGCCGCCGCCATGGCGCGCTCTGCCGCCTTCAGTGCGTTCCCAATCTCATCGCCCGAGAGCAGTGTCTGAGTAGAGGCATCCGAACTCGAGATTGATGCGGCAGGCTCGGCGGCGGGCTTAGTGGCGGAGGCGATGGAGCTGACAGCAGTGAAGGCGCGGAGGGGTGGGTTGGTGGTAAGGGAGTGAGTAAGGGATGTAGACGCCATAGGGGTGGTGAGGGCAGTGGGAGTGAGGGTGGCGGTGAGAGAGGTGGAGGGAACGGTGGAGCAAGAAATGGCGGCAGAGACGGTGGAGATGTCGGCGGAGGTAGAGACAGGGGCGGTGGAGTGGGTTGTGGCGAGGGCGGCTCCATCGAAGAGGATTTTATCCTGCACGGTGGGTGGCGAGTTGTAAATGACCTGTTGAAGCTCACGAAAGCTGACGACATCGTCACCATTGGAATCGCTGAGGCTAAAGAGCGCATTAATGGTCGCACCTGATGCGTCGAAGTTCAGATGAGTCAGCGCTCGGTGGAACTCAGCTCTCGTTATGTTGCCGTTGCAGTTGGGATCCCAGTCGTATAAGAGATTGATGATCCTTGGCATGGTCTTACTCAGGACCCCACGCAGCTCTTTGAGCGCGCTGGGCTCACGTGGGAGCAAATTTGGCGGCAATTCTTCACTCGGCTCAAAAGCGTTCGGGGCGTCTGAGCTGATGACTTGCATCCGCACACGCGAATTTTTCGGCACTTCATTATGAATTCACAGTCAATGGTTCACAGCCAGGTTATGAAACGACTACCAAGAAACCGGACCGGCGTACACCTTCACAGCCATTTTGTAGCTGTTATGATCCGATACCCAAGAGCCAACTGCCAAGTCAATTTGTGGCTCTTCCGGGGGTGCTACACAGTCACACACGGTAAATCACAACCTCAGGATGGCGTTCTGAACTTCAGCCGCGGGAAGGCATTGGCGCTGGGCCTGGGCGGCCCCCGTGCAATTCTCTGAATCTTTGATATCGTCCAGTCAAGACTCAAAGCGCAGAGTGTGATCTGTTTGGTGCCTGGTATCAGCCGCGATGCGAGCTGCTGGCATACGCTGCACGCAACGATGCGTCTGCTGATCGGGGTAAGCGGGCAGAAGATGACCCCACTGCCGACGTTTGCGCTGTACGCAGGCGTCCTACTGGCACGCCTTTCAGCGCGCGTGCCGGCGGCTGCATCCTGCCGCGATCCGAGGCAAGCACGCCCTTGAGTCGGTTCTCGAAGAGCTTATCGTGCCACCGGCGGGGTGCCTCTTCGGGGAATCCTGCCTGCGTGAGGATGCCCCCCTCTTCAGTTGGAAACGACTCTCGCCAGTTCGATCCTGACACCTCGGTGACCTTGGCTTTGCCACGAAAGCGCGCGCGCTCGGCGGGGGCCGCGTTGGAGGCCGCATAGTCCGCCGCCGGCGCGGGCTTTCCTGGCGCAGCAGCCGCTGGCGGGGCGAGTTCCCACGGGAAGATCGCACCGAGGCGGTCGGGCAAGGCTCGGGTATCGCCGCGTAGCACCTCGCCCAGCATACCTACGGTCTGTCCCGGCCGACGGTGCGGAATGCCGTTACAGCCGGGCAGCTGCGGATGGCTCTGTGCGAGAACAGTATCGCTCGCGATGCCCGCCGCGCCTGCAAAGCAAGGGTGCGTGCATAGCTGGTCGGCAGTGCGCACCGCGCCCTCGATGGGTTGGGGGGCGGGCGCGTTGAAGACATTCACGGCGACCGAGTCGATGGCATGCGCGTTGCGGTAGATTTCATACGCGCTGCCGTTGACGAGGCGCGCCCCGCGGTGCGTCACCGAATCGTCGAAGATCTCTGCATGCACTGTACCTTGCGGCTGCGACAACGTGCCCGTACCCTGCGCCGGCAGCCCAGCATAGCCCGCCGTCGGGTCGGTTGCCCCTACCGCAACACCGGCCAGGCTATCAGTATACCTGACGCCGAGCAGATGAACCTGCGCCTGAGGAGCACCAGGCGCATGACGGCCGACCCGCTCGAGCACATCATCGAGAAAGCAAGGGGCACGGGTGCCTGGCTGCTCGGAGGCGCCCGAGGGCTTGGCGAGGTAGAGCGGATCATAGACGGCCGGGGCGGAGGGTAGAACAGCCGGCATACCTGCCGAGCCCGGCGGCGGCGGCGGCGGAAGACCGACGGCGCTCGCGGGCCAGCAGGCTCCAACATTGCCGTCCGCCGCAGATCCGCGGCATAGCGCAGATCCGGCCGCTCCTAGCAGCGTCCTGCTTTCCTCGGATGATGCAGCAGGCGGGGCCGAGACGGGCGCAGGCGGGCCGCAGATGTGCATGTCGGCACTTGACATCGTGTGCCGATACGCGCGGGAGAGGTGCGCGCGATCTCCCACGGTCGGCCGGTTGGGCGGCGGCTTACCAAAAATGGGAGACTCCGGCGGCACCCGCGGCGTTGGCATGCCCGCGGCCCGTGGCGTAAGCGGCTTGCACGATTCCTTGGCCATGCTTTCGTATAGGGGCTTGCCGGCCGCTTCCGATTCGTCACCAAGCTTGTGCCCAAAGATAACATGTTCTGCTGTTGACGCTGTGTGCCGGTGCGCGCGGCTCAGATGCGCGCGGTTGCCGACGGTCGGCCGCAGCGGTGGCTCGTTGCCGAAGATAGGCGTCGGTTTATCTTGAACCGAAGCGCGCGCAGACGACGCGCCAACGATGGGAGAGTGCCCCTGCCCCGAGGCCCAGGTGCTTCCACCGAAGATGATGTTGCCCGCCTCTGAACGCAGATGCGGAGCCTGCCCTTGGTGCGCCCGCTCACCACGCGTGCATGGGTGCTCACTACCACGGGACTGTGGAGGTAGCAGGCCCGCAGCACCTCGTGGGGTCGCTGGAGCGCCCGCCGCGCGTGGGGTAGCAGGGTCGGAAGGGGCGGCCGTCATGACGCTTCAAATTCCCGATCAGGTCCAAAAATTCGAAGTCCGTTCACACCAAACTTTACACACGAAGCTCCTGGTCGTACGTCAGAGAAGCGGTGCGATCGCGCCAATTTGCGAGAAGCAGCATCGTAAGCGGCGGCACGTAAAGCTGCGGGTTTGCGCCAGCGTGATCAATGTTTCGAAAGGCCATATCCTCAACGTCAAACGAGGCGTGCACGCCCTTGATCGAGCTCTCCGATGAGTTCTTATGCTGACTGTGGAGGCGCTGCCGACTCAACTTGAACACTGTGATGAAGACAAGGGAAAAGGTGACCGAGATCACAACGGTGGCGAACGCGAGTGCGACGGCGGGGTTGCGCAGCGTGATACCAAGCGCCTCGGGGCCGTTGAGCATGGTATGCTGCTTGTTCGTGCTGTTGGTGGTGTCGACGAGCCAACGGTTCTCCATCTCCATGTGAGCCGCCGTGAAGAAGGCGAGCAGGCAGTGGAGCACGAGCGCGGCGGGAAGCACCTGCGTGACCGCGGCGTCATACATCTTGTCCGACGAGGTGACGAGCCCCTTGAAGGTGCGGAGCAGACCGGACTCGTCGACGACAACGCTCACGGCGAGGAAGCAAAGAATAAGCAGATAGAAGACGGGGAAGGCATAGCTCCACGCGATGCCGTAGACCAGCTGCTTGAGGAGCAGCTGCATCCGAAAGGGAAGGTAGAGCGGGTTCTCGGCGGCGAAGTAGCTATTCATCTGCTGCTGCGCAAGCGCGCGCGGCGCGAGCAACGCCTTGGCGATGAAAACGTCGAAGATGCGCATGCCCTCGACGAACGGGTTGATGAAGAAGATATCAGCGAGCACCATCGAGAGCACTGTGGTGGCCCCGCCTTGCTCGTACCACGCGCGGTCGAAGACACCGCTTGCGCCGCCCTTCTTGGTCCACAGGAAGGACAGGGCCGCAGCGAAGGCGTTGCCCAGCTGGAAGAAGGTCAGCTTCATCGCGAGCATCGTCTCACGGTGGTCGGTGCGGATGTCGCGCTCGAAGAACTCTGCGTACACCGGTGCTGTCATAAAGATGAGCAGGTTGGAGAGGATGATGACGAGCGTCGTCCACGCCGTCGTGCCCATCTGCTGCGTGCTGGAAGAGTACTCCCCGAGCGTGTCGGCCACGTTCAAGTGGGTCACTTGGACGATCACGTACGTTGAGAGGCCGCACTGTAGCAGCAAGATGGCGTTGACGACCAGGCGCCGGAAGAAGCGTGTGCCCGATGTGAACTGCAGGTTCTCCCACACAACCTGGCTCGGGTGTGGCGGCACCGATACCTTGAGCAAGACGTGCACGTCCACCGTCTTGCCGTGGTTTGTCTGCAACTGGAGAGCGCGACGCGGGTTCTTGAGAAGGTCAACCGAGCACGTGCGGGCATCTGCCCGATAGTTGAACGTGACAAAGCCGGTGCCGGCGCATGGCGCTCGCTCATGCGTGGGCCGCTTGCAATAAGCTTCAATTTTGGCATCGATGCCCTGGAGCTTGGACTCAATCTTTGCCCGCGCAGAAAGGTCTTTGCTCCTCAAGGGCGCGCGATGCGCGGCGATTTGAAGATACAGGAGGGTCGTCTTCAGATCCTTCCTCGAGCGCAAGAGCTGCAGGTACTCGCGGTTGGCGCGCGCCAACGAGCAGCAGACCACTTCGCCATACGAGCCCAAGAGCTCCCGCAGTCCCTTGATGAGGCTTTCGACGCTCAGCATGGGATCGCGCGGCAGCCCCTCGATCATCACCGTGTAGTCGCGCGCAGAAAGGTGCTTGACATTGGTGGGTCGGAGTGGACAAATCTCAGCGGCAACAGCACGATTCGTGTGGGCACCGTAGCAAAGGGCGGCCATGGCGAGAAGGACGATGATAGTGTCAGGAACCCCATGCGCGAGCACCGAGACCTCGTCGGCGTTGCCGAGCGAGTGCAGAACGTAGTTGATGGTTGCGTCGGCCGTCGCCTTCGAGCCCATCATATTGTAAATGAGAGGCACAAGTGAGATTCCAAAGAGCGGCAGAAACAGATTCCGGCCGCCACGCACCATGCGCATGTAAAGGGCAACGCTCACGCCGAGCTGGTAATATACCTTGAAGCCCGGGACAGGAGCACCGTCGCGCCAGCTGCGGTACGGCTCCGTGAGTGGCTTGCAACGGTACAGTCTGCCGTCCTCATGCGGCATGCGGGCATCAGCCATTTGCATGGCACGCTCCAAGCTGAGCGGCTTGCGATACGCACGATGAAGCTTGTACTCGAATAGAATGTGCCGTGCCGCACGCTGCTCGAGTCTTTGCAGGCGGATCTCAGGAGCTCGCGTTCGACCCTCGGTCGGTGGCTCACCGGTTTCTGGTGAGCGCGGTAGTGTCGGCGATGGAGGAAGCGGAGGCGGAAAGAAGGTACTGGCAATGGTGGCAGCGATGCTACTTATGCCGGTGGCAGTGTGGGGCTCCATCTCACCCCGCGTCTCGCGGTCGGAAGGGGCAACACCTCGTTTAGGGCGCGGCGGGCAAGACAGTGTGAGGTTTGTTTTGTCAGATTCCTAAAAAGTCATCTTTGACTACTTTTTTGACCACTCAGCGTGCAGCTCGAACGATCGGCATGCGCATGTACTAAAAATGGTGGTGCTAGTCTTGTAAGACTGCATCGTCAAGGTCCCGTCCTCTGCTCACTTCAGTAGTCCGTAGTGCGTAGTCTCGATGCGTAGTCGTGCGCGTTATCCGTTCGGAAACGGGAATAATGAATAAAACACGTACGACGTACGTCGTACCACGTAGGTCCCCACCGTAACGCGTAAGGTGAGTCTCGTCCTCTCGACTCTCGTCTTAGGTCTTTGATTCGTGGGACAAAGAATTGCCTGAGTGCGCTCACGCACGTGACGTGTACACGTTCCTTCCGTCCGGTCGCCTTCAAGCTAGAAGCTTCCTTATCCGGGATCTCATCATCATATAAAATGGCTCATAACCCCTCATTACCCCTGCCTCTATGCTGCGCGGATGGTGACGGCAAATGGCGAGCCTTGGATGGGCACGTCGCCGATGGTCACATGAAGACGCGCGCTCTTGCCGGCGGCCGCTGCATCCGGTGTGAAGAGCGATAGGTAGGTGCCGTCCTCGCAGTCGATGAGCTCACAGCGGCTGACTGGTTTGCCGTCCGCGTCGCCGATGAGGCGAGCCTGAAAGCGGTCGCCGCCCGAGTGCTTGCGGTTGCCGAAGGCATCGAAGGCCGTGACGACGAAGGCGGCCTCGACGCCTACGAGCGCATGGACGAGGCCTGCCCCCTGCGCACTCGAGGTGGACGCGGCCGTCGGGCCAGGCTGCACACTCACCGTGAACGGTGAGCCATGCACCGGCGTCGTGTCCAGGCACACGTGTAGCAGCGCATTGCCCGCGCGGCGCACCATGTAGCTTACGAGCAACGCGGCTCCGTCCGCGCTCGTCTGTGAGCTCAGCATGTGTACCTCGGGCGCCGGCGTGCCCGGCGCCTCGCGCGGGACGCTACTCGGCGGCAGAGCGAGTGGTACGGCCGCGGCGGGTGGAAGCTCGAGCGCGAGATGCACGACCGATGGATCGGGCGGCCGCAGCGTACGCCCGCTCGAGTCGCGGCACACGATGGAGAAGCTCGCCGCGGCGCCAGCCGCCGCGCGGTGCAAGCCCTCGCCCAAGGCCACCGAGCGCACGCGAGTGTTGGTTGGCAATGCCGCATAAGAGAGCCGTGTGACCGCAGCGGCCGACGGCGGCGCGGGCGGCGCTCTGTGCTGCTGCGGCGGCGACGGCACGGCCGCGGGCGGCGGCGGCGGCGGCATGGCAGACGCAACGCCCGCGCGCCACGGCTGGCGCGGCGAGGTCGACTGCGAGCTGGCGCGGAGGGAGCCACCACGTGGCGAGAGGGGCCCGCTGCTGCCGGCGACGGCACCGCTGCGCACACCGCGCACCCCCAGCTCCTCAACGCGCCCAGGGAGCCCCGAGCCCCCTGGGCGCGGCCGCGGCGAGCCGCCCACCGCCGCGGCGGGTGCTGCGCTGGACGCAGTGACGCCCACCTTGGGGTCGGCGGGTGCCCCCGGGGACGGGTACGGGCGCGGCACGCTCCGCGGCTCGCGTGGCGAGGGGAGCTCGAGAACGCCTGCACTGAGCATCCCCATCAGACCGCTTGGCGCGGGCCCGGGGTGCATCAGGGCGGCACTTGTGCCGGTCGGTGGCCTCGGCGGTGCCACCGCCCGCGGGCTGCCGCCCAGCTGGCGGGGGCTGGCCGGGTTGGTGCTGCGGCGCGGGCTGCTCCCCTGCGGGGGTCCGCCGTTGTGCGTCGCTCGCCCACTGAGTGGATGCGGCAGGCGCGGACTGGACATGCCAGTCTCGTGGTGCCAGTCCGTATCGGCGGCGCCTTCGCCGCCTCCAGCGCCGCCGCCGCCGCCGCCGGGCGATGCGACGTTGATGCGCATGGGCGATCCGTTGAGGTGGAGCTTCTGGTGCGTCACGTGCAGCCAAAAGTCGCCAGAAAGGGGGAGCACGAGCCGCAGCTCGTATTCTCCCGAGCCGAGGTCGCGCAGCTCCTGCACGGTCGGGCGCGCGCCGCCACGCACGTGAACGTGAAAGTCGTCGCCGCCCTCGCCGCGTAGGTTACCCCACCTGTCGCGCGCGAGGACCTGGCAGAGCACCAGCTCGCCCGGCTGCAGCGCGTCCGCGGCGCCCGCCTGCCGGTAGAGCGTGCTCGAGCCCGCGTGCGTGTGCCCACCGAGCACCGTGATCGGGAAAGGGCTTCCGGGGAGCGGCTCGCCACGCAACTGAATGTGAAGGTAGTGACGTCCCGCGGTCAGGGTGCGCCACACACCGCTCAGAAGACCGGGGCTAGAGCTGCCGTCGCCCAAGCCACTTTGCGCGACGAGAGCCGCGCCGTTGGCGCCGTCGGCCTCGCCGCCTCCGCCTCCGCCTCCGCCTCCGCCTCCGCCTCCACCGCCGGCGCCGGCGCCGCCTTTCTTGAGTGGTGCGTGGTCGTAGGCATGGTAGAGGGAGCACTCAGGTACGCCTCGGCTGCCCACCGCGGCGTCGCCGCCTGAGCCATCGCCCGCTAGTGCGCCGGTCGCCTCGTCGTCGGCCGAGGGCGCCGCGGGCAAAGCGATGCGCGCGCCCACCGAGGGCGTGGTGACGCGCGCAGTCAGCTCCTCGACGCCATCGGCGGTGGCGTTGCCGAGAGCGTCCTTGAGCTGCACTGCAAAGTATGCGGGCACGCCCGCCATTGCCGTGTGCAGCCCATCTCCCCATATGCTCGAGGCGGCCGCGCTCGCGGCGGACGGGCGCACAGTGATCAGGTACGGCGACCCTCCGATCGGGTGGCCGTGCAGGGACAGATGCGCCCAGTACCGTCCGGCGATGGTCACGGCGGCGACGGCGGTCACCTCCTCCTCGGCGCCACGGCGCACGTGCTCAAGCTCGCCGTGCACCTCGGCGGGCCCGCGTAGGACGAGCGCAACCCCGTGCGGCGACTGCTCGCACGGGTTGCCGAAGCGGTCGCGGAGCAGCACGCCGATGCGCAGCGGCGTGTCCGTGGCGCTCGTCTTCAGGTGGAGGCCGTATGGCACGCAGTGCGCCGCATGCGGCTCGTCGGGCAGCACCGCCAGCCCCAACGGCGAGCCGCCAATGTGCAGACCGTGCAGCTTGATCGTGAGCTTCAGTGCACCCGCGCGGCTCCAGCCATACCCCAGGGTGTACATGCCGCTCAGCTCGTCAAGCAGTGTGGGCGTGGGCGGCACTTGCTGCTGCCGTCGGCGCGCCGTCACTGCCGGGTTCACGTCCGGAAGCACGCCAGCGGCCACCGCCTCGGCGTCGGTGCCCGCGGCACCGCCGTCCGCGTCCGCAGCGAGCGCGTCGGCGGCCGCGGCCGCTTCTTCAGCGGCCTCGGCGATGGCCGGCAGCTCAATGCCAGCGGTGGGGTCCACCGTCAGGTGTACCTCGAAGGGCTCGCCGCCCTCGGTGCACCGATTGCCGCGCTTGTCACACGCCTCGAAGCGCACGAGCGCCGTCTGCCCGGCCGTGACCGCGGCGGGCCCCGCGCGGAGCAGCCGGCAGCTCGGCGGGTGCGCGGCGCCCGCCACGACGCTCAGGCGGAAGGGCGCACCTACGATCAATTCGCGTCCTATGCGCACCTCGAGCAGGTACTCTCCCGCCGTCTCGACCGTGTATGAGGCCGAGTACTTGCCCTCGCCCACCGGCACCACCGCCGCGCTCACGGGCGGCAGCCGCTCGTGCACACCCACCGGCGAGCCTGCTAGCGGCGAGCGCGCCGGCGACCACGCACCATTGTCGCTCATCGTCAGCGCGCCGTCGGGCGCCGTGACGTGCGCCGGTCTGCGTACGTCCGCGTCTGCGCCTGGCCACACGCGCACCGTCGGCGGCTCGCCCTGGGCGGTGTGATTGCCAAACGAGTCACGGGCGTGCACCACGAATGCCGTCAGCTCGCCGGCGACGGCCGTGCGTGCGCCCGTACCGCTCACGGACGAGGCAGATGCGGTGGGCGGCCCTCCCGAGACGCGCGTACTAAACGGACTGCCGCGAATGTGCTCGCCGCCGAGCGTGACGTCGACGCAGCCGAGGCCCGATGTGCGCGGCACGAGCACCGCGGCCGCCGTGCCGTCCGCCTGCCGGTAGACCTCGCCCACGATGGCGCCCGCATCCTCGCCGTAGGCTCTCTCCCAACCCGCATGCCCAAAGTCGTCCTCGGCGTCGGCGCTGTCGGCGCCCTCGCCGGCGGGGCGACCAGCGAGCCGGATGGCGACCTCGAAGATGTCCTCCTCGCAGTCGCGCGCGTTTCCGAAGCGGTCGCGCGCCACAATCGTGAAGGTCGCACGGCTGCCCGCGACAGCGCTCAGCAGCCCCTCGCCCTCGGCCGTGGAAGCGGCGGCTGATGTCTTGGTCGGGAGGATCGTGAGCGTCGGGCGGCTGCTCAGGTAGTCGCCGCGCAGGCCTACGCGCACCTCGTACTCGCCGGCCGCACATGCCGTGTATTGGACTTCGTACGCATCGCCGTCGGGAGTCGGTACCACTCGGCACTTGATGGGCGCGCTCGGATGCTCGAGGCGCAGCGGTACCAGCGTCGCGTCAAACGCATCCTCGGACGCCATTCCGTTGGTCTTGACGAGCGGCTGGGCGCGCCGCGCATTGCCGAAACGGTCGCGCGCCAGGAGCTGGAAGCTCGAGGGCACGCCGGCCTCAGCCACGCGCACACCCTCGCCGCTCAGTGTGCATGAGGCCGGGTCGCTCGGCCCAGACACGACGCGCAGCGCGAAGGGTGAGCCGCCGATGGGTACGCCATCGCGCTCGACACGCAGCTCATACTGGCCGGTGTAACGCACCGTGTACCGTCCCTCGTAGCTGCCGTTGCCCAGGTCCGACATGAGGATGGGCAGCTCGTACTCGTTCCGCGTGACGACGCCCGGTGACTTGGCCGTTGGCGGCACGCTCGTAGCGGCCGAGCGTGAGAGCGTGCCGTTGGCTTCTCCGAGGGGCGAAGAGGAGACCAGGTACGCTCGGCGCTCGGCGTCGCGCGGCGAGAGCTGGGGGCTGGAGGATAGCGCCGCCTTGGCTGGTGAGCTGGGCGTGGGCAGCAGCCCTCCCACGTAGCGCGCCATCGCATCGAACCTCTCGCCTCCCATAATCTTGGGTCTGCCAAACTCGTCGTGCGCACGCACGAAGAATGAGGTGGGCTCGCCCGCGACGGCGAGGCGCAGCCCGCTGCCGTCTGCCAGGCACGAGGGCGCGTGCGCCACCGACGGCTCCACGGCGATCTCGAGTGGAGAGCCGACGAGCGGCGCTGCGTTGACTGAGAGCGAGAGCGCGTATGTGCCGGACACAGTCGCGAGGTATGTGACCGTATAGCTGCCATCCCCCTCGTCGGCAACTGAAGGGCGCAGCGGGCCAGGCCCGCGCGAAGAGGCGCGCACCTTGTCGCCGCCTTTGCGCAGCCGCGTGCCGTACGAGTCGCGGAGCACCACGGTGAAGCGAGAGCGTTGCTGCAGCAACCCCTGCCGAGCGTGATCACCAATAACATCGCTAGTGGCTGCACACGCCACGCCCGGCGGGCCGATCGGCGCGGAGGCGGCTTCAGCAGACACGGCCACGGGAGGCGTTGCGTGCGGCGATGGGGGCGGCGGCGTGGGACGTGTCGGCGGCGCGGTCTGCGGAGGTACTCGTGGACCTGTCGGCGGTGCACGCTGCTGTGGCACCTCTGGAGGCGCAGCCGTTGATGGCCGCGGTCTAGAGCCGTTGCTAACTGCGGGAATGGCAGTGGATGAAAGGCGCCGCGGTGTGGCCGCGCCCGGCTTGGGCTGCGCCTCCACCACGCGCGACGGCGGTTGCACTGCTGATCCGGGTCGGGTGGTGCTGGCGGGCACTGACTGCGGCGGCGGCACAATCAATGACTGCTGCTGCTGACAAATGCAGGACGGCGGATGATCTAGACCGTACTTGGTGCGCACCTCGCATGCTGCTTGCAGCTTCTGCAGACGACTCGTCGTAGCCATGCTGGTGTGACTCACACCTGCTCCCTCTCACCTGCTCACTCTTCAAAACCGCGGAGAGATCGGCGATTTTCCCGGGCGGGCAGTTTCGGCTCGACGCCATTCGAAGTCTTGACCGAACCTACATGGATGAGGACATTCCAGGTTTAGATGTTTAGTTTGGGTGGAATACAGCCGCTTCACAGTCTTCCTGCTTAGCACTCACCTGCCAATTCCCTCCACCACCGTCGAGAATCCGCTCCTGTTCGCGATGAAGGAGGGTCACCATCCGCTTCTATTCGCGATGGACGAGGGCTCTGCATCCCAGCCTCCCGCGCTCCCGGCCGACCTTCTGTGTCAGATCTTCCAGCATGCTACAGTGAGGCAGTGGGCCACGTTAGCGCGGATAAGCGTGGAGTCCCTCAATGCTGTCAGGCTGCTGCGCGCATCGTGCCGCATGGTCGAGTCGCACAACCTTTCCGACTTAGCACCATCGTTGCACTCCATGCGCCTCGCGTTGGCGCCCCTGCGGATGCTAACAACTCTGCGGCTTCCGGCGGCGATAGCCGATCACACATCGCACATTAATGACGAGCACCTTTTCGTCTTGAGCGAGCAGCTGCCATGCCTCGAGGTCCTCGACCTTCGCAATCAGCCGCAGGTCACCAACCGCGGGGTCCGCCAACTAGCCTCATCGAGCTCCAGCCTGGCTGCTACCCTGGTCGAGGTTGACCTCACTGCGTGCCCTCTTGTCGGCTATTCTATCGTGCAACAGTTGCACGCGCGTTGCCCGCGGCTGCGCCTGGTACGCCGTCTGCCCGCATGGCTTGTCGGCTGGACCACCACCTGCAACGGCGAGAAGCACACGTACTACGCCGACGGCTCCTTTGAGTTCACGCGTGACACGGAGGCTCGAGGGTGGGTGGCACAGTGCCGAGTTGACGAGCAGACTGGGGACGTCGAGACGCGGCTCATCTACATCGACGACCCTGAGGGTCTGTGGGGGCCACAGGCACACAACGGGCGCGTCGGGGTTCTCATCCGCCGCGTCCACCCGCACGCCGACAAGAACTTCGACGAGCACGCTCTGCCGAGCAGGCCTCTCGAGCCGACAGACTCAGAGGAGGCTCTCGTGGTCCAGAGCCTACGGGTACCCGAGCCGCCGCCCGCCTTCCCGACGCTCGCATCGTCGAGCCTCCCCGGGCGTGGCTCGACGCGCTTCTTCCGGAAGGTCGATGGCGGCGTTATGTGCTCTCGCTTGTGCATCAACCACGGTGCGCAGGAGGAGCGCCCGCCTATAGAGTTGCAGCGGCAGCTCAGCCACTTTTGCGTCGAGTTCGCATCGCAGCGGCGAGACTTCGAGCGACGCGCGCTCAAATCCATACTCGTGCGGCAGACAGCCGATGAACGGATCGCTGCCGTCATGTCGCGCCTAACGCACGCCCTCTCGCCACCCTCAATATAGGCGCCGATAGGCGGCTCGTCCTCGATGTATCCGCGATTCCGACGGTGAATGGCTGCGGGGGCGGGGGAGACCCTCCGTGTGGCATAGTGTGACAATAAGTGAGGACTGTGGACTCAGGGTTCTGACCACATATCTCGGCCCAGCGCGCGGCCCACGGACAAACGACGGTACGTAGACCGGTTCAGATCCTCGAGGAGCACGAGTTCAGATCTTCAGAATCTCACAGGATCAGGAAGCAACGCCAAGCACCGAAGCACGGGATACGCGATTAGTTAATTACACGCGGGCTCGGGCTTTCTCCCTGCCGTCTGTCCGAGGACCGAGCATCCCATTGGGTACCCCATTCGATTATATTACCTTAATACCTATCACGATTCGTTTCACGTATGACCATCAGCCTCGACGCACCTTCTGTGCTTCTGTCTACGCGTGGCAGTGAGCGGAGTGAGGGGTAAAGCCGTAATATGCGAGGTACAGTAGACAGAAGGTGGTGCGGCGGCTTGCTCGTCGTCGCGGGCACACTGGCGTGTCCTGTCTCCCTACGCACCGCCTTTGGATCGGGGCGGGCCAGCTGCGGCTGGGGGCGGTGCCGGCGGATGCATCTCCGATTGGTCTCGGTACAGGTGGAAGCGCCCATTGCCACAGTCGGTGACGACGACGACGTCGCCGTCCACACTGACCGCGACACCGCCGGGCGAGTCGAACTGCGTCATGCCGGAGCCTTGCGTGCCAAAGTGGCTCACGTACTCGCCGTCGGGCGAGAGGATTTGGACGCGGTGATTTTCATAGTCTGTGGCGAGGATGTGGCCATCCGAAGCGATGGCCACGTCGAATGGGCGCTCAAACTCGCCCGCCTGGTCGCCGGGACGGCCGATGGTGCGCAAGAAGCGGCCTGTCGCCACGTCGAAGCACTGCAGCCGGTCGTTCTGGTAGTCGGCCACGACCAGGTGTCCATCGGGCGAGAGGGCGATGCCCGACGGGTGCTTGAATTGCCCTTCACCTTCTCCCGGGCTGCCAAACTTACGCAAGAAGCGGCCGGTGAGATCAAAGACCTGGACCCGGCAGTTCTGATAGTCCGCCACGATGACCTCGTCGCCTTTGGGCGAGATCACCACGCCTGTCGGCTCGAGGAGCTGCCCATCTTCTGAGCCGGCGCTTGAGATGACGCGTAGGAACTCGCCTTCGGCGTTGAACAGCTGGAGCCTGCCGTTACCCTGATCGGTCACCACGACGATCTCATTGCCGTGCTCGTCCGATCCTACCGCCACGCCGCCTGGCATGTTGAAGTCGCCATTCGATGAGCCGTGCTGGCCGAAGGCACGGAGGAAAGCTCCGTTCGAATCGAAGACCTGGATACGGTGGTTGAGGCTGTCCGCGACGTAGATGCAGCCCTGGCTCGAGAGAGCGATGCCTTCGGGGCAGTTGAACTCGCTCTGCCCCTGCCCCTTCTTGCCCACCGCCATAACGAATGCGAGCTGCGACGCGTTAAAGCGCTGCCGTGGGCGTCGGCGCGTTCGTGGGCAACTGAGCCGTGCTAGCAGTGCCTCGTCACGCTGCGGCGCGCGTTTGAGCGCTTGGTAGCGGTACGCCTCGTAGCAGTACTCTGTCAGCGGCGTGCCGGGGTAAAATAGCGCGGGCCTCTCGATCTCGAGCCACGCGAGGCGCGAGGCTGGCAGCTGCGGCCAGTGGATAAGCGTCGCCAGCTCGGGAAGAGCAGGGAGCCGTGTTTCGTCAAAGTCGAGCCACGCAAGGACGGCATCGAGCACCTCCGACTCAGATCGCACGAAGAGCTCCTTATCCGCGAGCAGCGAGACGAGTAGCGGGCGTGGTACGTGCAGGAAGCTCTCGTGGTGTGACGCCGCCTCGAAGTGGCGCGTGATCACCCGGATACAGTGCTGCACGACCGGCGCGCAGTGCACCGCGTCCGCCGCAGCCAGCATCAAGCAGCACTGCGAGACGTCATCCGCCTGAAGCATCAGGTATTCGCAACAAAGGTCGGCGAGATCGAGAACTTCGTACATGTCCGCCACGCGGTACAGTGGCAGCGCCGTTTCCGGTCCGATGTCCACAGGGTGCCCATAGAGAAACTTGAGAAGATCGGCGAGGCGTGCTGCGCTTACCTCATGCAGCGTGAGCTCATTGTGCACCGAGGATGCCTCTCGCAGCTCCCCGAGCAGCATCGAATGAAACGGGCGGGAACTGGCGGCGAGCACCGAGCGGTGAGCATGGAAAACCACCTGCTCCTCCTTCTCATGTATGATCAGACGGCAGTCCATGAGCGCCGTCTCTTCGTACATCGCCGCGAGCGTACGCGTCGCTAACGAATCAGCACGCTGCACAGCGTACGACGAGGACGACTTTTTCTCGTCGCTTACGCTTACGCGCCGCAAGCGCTTGGCCGGAGGTGCGTCCACCATATGAAACGAATGAAGTTTTTGACGATTTGACGAGACTGAGGAGGGAGCGGGAGTTACATGTAATACACTCGGGTGAGGCGACAGTGCAGGGGCGGACTTGGAATTGAAATCCCGGAATTTCGGAATTGTAATCCTAGCCCCCTCGAAATTCCATGACGTTGAAATTCCCAGTTTCAAACAAAAGTCGTGGAATCGGGAATTCGAGGCTCAAACTCGGAAACTGGGAATTGTAATCCTAGCCTTTCCATGACGTTGAAATTCCCAGTTTCCATCAAAAGTCATGGAATCGGGAATTTGAGGCTCAAACTCGGAAACTGGGAATTGT
>Ga0180443_100648_pt1 | contig 22740 bp, 16 predicted proteins | sample ChrtobMetP5_32mM_FD_119753 | JGI IMG/M metagenome (GOLD analysis project Ga0180443, IMG submission 119753) | Chrysochromulina tobin associated microbial communities from unialgal haptophyte culture, Seattle, Washington, USA - P5_32mM MetaG | ecosystem: Host-associated > Algae > Haptophytes >... | reverse complement strand
TCCCCTGCAGGCGCTGAGGCCTCTAGTTCCCCCCCACCCTCGACCGCCCCCCTTTCGGCACCCAAACCCAAAAACGAGAAAAAAAAACCCGGGGGAACGGGGGAGGTGCGGGGCGCCCCCCCCCCAAGGGCTTCCCCCCCCCCCCCCCCCCCGCCCCCGGCGAGCTCGCCGCCTCAGGGCCTCCCGGCCGATCTCGGTCACTCGACGGCGGCGGGGGCGGCAGCGGCGGCCTGTTCGTCGGGTACATCAGCGCTCGGCATGCTCATCAACGTGTCGTCCGCCACGGGGAACCGATTCATCGCGCGAAGTGCCGAGCCGGCGCGGCGCTGCACGGTCTCCGAGACATAGGGTACCGAGGCGACACCGCGGAGAAGATCGATGGAGCGGCGGAGGATGCGGTAGAGGTCGCCGCCATCCAAGGACGTGTTCGCAACCAGCCGCTCCCAAGTCTCGCCCTGCGCCCATGCCTCGACGATGGCACACGCGCCCGTCTCGATGCCGATCGGAAAGGTGAGGCCGTGCGCGAACTGCGCCTGAGAGAGCACGTCCGCGCGCGCCTCAAGCGCCTCGAGTAACTCGAGCACCGGCTCGCTCGTCGCGTACGCCACATACGCATTCGGGCGCATCCGCTCGTCGAGGGTGGCGGCGAGTACAGCCGCGAGCTGCTCGGGGCGCAGATCGTCCTTGTCGGCGAGCTCGAGCATCACGATCGCGAGCCACAGCTCGTTCTCGCCCGCGAGCTCGGCCACGAGCTCACCGAGCTCGGTCGCCTCCCATTCGATCAGCGCGCCGTACTCGCGCAGCACCTCGCACACTGCCATGAACTGCGCCCACGTTGGCCCCCCGTCCTCGCCGGTTAACGCGCTCGTGGCTGCGGCCGCGGCCGCGGCGGGCGGCGCGGGCGGCGGGTTGGCCTTGCGACGCAGCTTTGCCTGCTGCTCCTCGAGCTTCGCCCTCGCCCGGTACGCCGCCAGGATGGCCTCGAGCTGCGGCTCAGCAGCGAGCGCCGAGGCGGCGAGTTGCTCATCGATCCACGCGATCCGAGCGCCCTGCTTCAGCACCGCCGCGGGAGGCTCGGGCACCGTCATGGCCGCAGGCACTTCGGTCGCGAGTCTGGTGGCTGCAGCCGCCGCCGCCGCGCGCGCCGCCTGCACTGCCGGCGGGACTGGGGCTTCGGCGGCGGCCACAGGGCGAGTGACGCCGTCGGCTATGGCCACGTTCTCGCCGTCTGTCTGTGCTCCAATTTCAGCCTCCTCCTCCTCCTCCTCCTCCTCCTCCTCCTCCTCCTCCTCCTCCTCCTCGGCCGCGGTTGCCGTTCCGCCACCTCCCTGTGCGAGCGGGGCCGTGACGAGCGCGCCATCGGCGCTCGGGCGCCACGCCGAGGGCGGTGGCAGGGCGCGGAGGAGCGCGCCGCGCGCCTCGGCCGGCAGCGGGCCGGCGCGCAGGTCGGGATCGATGGCAGCGACCTGCGAGGGCGTCGCGATGCGCAGTGACGTGTCGGTCGCGACGAGCAGCACCGCGGTGGCCGAGAAGTATGAAGGGAGCCGAGCGCGCAGATTCGCGGGCGCGTCGTCGACAAGGATCGTGCGCGTGCCGTCCTTGAGGAGAATCGCCGCGCCCGCGGGCACGAACGGCAGCAGCGCCTCCATGGTCGCCTCCGTCTCGGCCGCATCCTGAACCTTCAGGTAGTCGAGCGTGCGCAACTCGGCCGTGCGACGCTCAAGTAGCTTCACGTACGCGGCAAGCTCCGCCTCTGGGTACGCCGCGAGCAGCGCCGCCGCCTCGTCCACCTCCTTGTCCACAGCCGCGAGCGCGTCGATCGCCTCGCGCTGCTGGCGGCTCGCTAGGTAAGCGCCGAAGGAGCGCGCCACGAGCGCGCGGCAGCCGGCAGGCGAGCGCGTACGCAGCATCTGGAGCGCCGACGAGTACGAGACGAAGAAGTGCGACGTGATCGGCTCGGCAGGCTGGAGCAGCAATGCATGGCATGCCGCCGAATCCTCAAAAGGCGAGCGGCAGAGCACCACGTGGCCGATTGGGTCGAGGCCGCGCCGGCCGGCACGCCCGGCCATCTGGAGGAGCGCCGAGGGGGCGAGCGGCGCGATGCCATTGTCGCCGCGCTTGCTGACGGTGCTGATGACGGTGCAGCGCGCGGGCATATTGATCCCGGCCGCGAGCGTCTCCGTCGCGAAGACAGCCTTGAGCAGGTTGGCCTGGAAGAGGCGCTCGACGAGGGACTTCTCAAGAGGGAGCATGCCCGCGTGGTGGGCGGCCACACCGCAGCTGAGCAGCCGTAGCCGCTCTTCGTCGAATGCGAGGGCGGGGGCGCTCTGTCGAAAGGTACTCACCTGAACCTCGACCGCCGCTTGCTCCGCGTCGCTCAGCAGCGAGTGACGCGACGCGGCAACCGCCTGCGCGGCCTCATCGCACCCGACGCGCGAGAAGATGAAGACGATTGCGGGCACCATCTGTTGACGGGCGAGCGAGCGCACGAGGAAGGGCATAGTGGGCACTTGCTCGCGCGCGCGCTGCCGCTCGAAGTCGCGATCCATACGCGCCGAGCCGCGACTGCCGTACAGGCCGCCCCCACCGCCACGCCCGCCGCCGCCGGAGGCGCCGGCGCCGTCATAGTCCCGCTCGCCACCGCGCCCGCCACGGCGCGCGGGCGAGGTGCCTCGTCGGGAAGCTCCTCCCTTCGGAGCGACCTCGCCCTCGCGCCGCATGGCGCTCATCTCGCGGCGCTGGCGCCCCTCGGCCGTGAGCTTGGGGTTGAGCTGCCACTGGCGCTGGCGCTGGCGCGCACCCGTGGGTGCGTCGGGTGAGCCACCGGGGCCGGCGGTGGGCGACGTGAACAGCGGGAGCACGCCCAGATTGTCCGCGTAGTGGTAACGCAGAGGCACGGGGCGGTACTCGGAGACGACGAGCGCTGTCGGCCCATGGATGGCGTCAATCCACGAGGTTATCTGGCGCGCGTTCTGGATGGTGGCCGAGAGGGCGATGAGTCGAAGCGATGGCGGCGAGAGAATGCAGCATTCTTCCCACACGGTACCACGCGACGGGTCGTTCATGTAATGGAACTCATCGAGGACCACGTATGCGACGCCCTCGAGCGGGCTGCCCTCTGCCAGAACGCTGCTGCTGCTGATGCTGCTGCTGCTGCTGCTGCTGCTGCTGCTGCTGCTGCTGCTGCTGCTGCTGCTGCTGCTGCTGCTGCTGCTACTGCTGCTGCTGCTGCTGCTGCTGCTGCTCCTGCTCGCAGTGCCGTCGCTGCCAATCGCGTTGACTGCCGCCGCCGCTGCCGCCGCGGTGGGCTGCGCGTCCCTGAGGAGCATGTTGCGGTACACCTCGGTGGTCATCACGAGTACTGTGCCCTCGCGGTTGATGCACGTGTCGCCTGTGAGCAGCCCGACGCGCTCGCGCCCAAATTGGCGCTGCAGATCAGCAAACTTTTGATTCGAGAGCGCCTTGAGCGGCGTCGTGTAGATAACGCGTTGCCCGCGCGCGAGCGCCAGGTAGCACCCGAGCTCGCCGATCACCGTCTTTCCCGAACCCGTTGGTGCGGACACCACAACGGAGCTACCACTGTGCAGCGCATCAAGTGCTTGCAACTGGAAATCGTCGAGATCAAACGGGAAGACGTGCGGTAGCAGCTCGAGGGCCGAAGTGCCGGCCGCGACAGCGCACTGAAGCTCCTCCACGACCGCCGGCGTGCCGGCCGTCTCGCGCAGCCGCTGGGTTGCAGCTGCACACATGGCGGACGGCTGGACACGGACCCATTCTCGCGGAGCGCAGTGCCAGAAGAGCGGCACGCGTGGATGCACAACAGACGAGGCCGGCCGTCTTGAAACTGATAAGGGTCGGGTTGGGCGCGCCAGCAAGAACAAAAGACAGACACGCACCATAGTAATTCAGGCCACCTTATGAACCACCACCTCCCGATGCTCCGCCGGGCACGAAGCCGTCAGGAGTCGCGCGAAAAGTCCTGTGAACACGTTTCACGCCTCTCTTCAAAACTCTCCGTTATCATTTTGAGCTCGTCAAAGCCGCAAGCAGTTGTGAGGAGAGGTTTACTCGACCGCGACGATTTGACTTGTAAAGACTGTCTTGACTCTTGACTTGCCTCGTCTTGCCCCTTGTCATCGATTGGACGGCCCTTGTCGTTCACACGACTTCAATGCCGCTCGTGCAGCAGCTCTCAGCCGAGATGAGCGACGTGTCCGAAGAGCAGGTGGGCTTCAGTGCTGCTCCCTCGTCCCTCGATGATGGCCAATGTCACACATCCCATCCTTTGCCGCCTGCAGGCCATCGAGCTGCTCGCAAAGACGCAGGAGTGCAGCAAGTACTTTGGGGACTTCGACTTCCAACAACTGCTCGACCTCGTGCACGAGCTCACCATTCTCTACTTCAAGGAGGGCGAGACGGTCCTTCTTCAAGGCGAGCCGGCCACCTTTTTCGGCGTGCTGCTAAAGGGCGTCCTCACGCCGATGATCGGTGATGTGCCAGTGGGCGCGTTGCGTGGCATTGGCGACATCATCGGTGAGACGAGCCTATTCTCGGGCGGTACGCGGAACGTGTCGGTTGTGGCATCCGAGGACGGGTATCTCGCAGTCGTGCCGTTCACACAGCTCGAGCGGCTCAAGAAGTCCAATCCAACGCTCGCGACGAAGCTGAACACGCAGCTCGCAAATGCCGCGCTCGAGAAGCAGTTTGAGTCCGATGGCATCGACTTCTCGCGCGTAAGTGAGCAGCAGCGACAGCATGGCGTGCGTGAGTTGCTTGCCAAGCAGGCGCAGCAAGGGTGGGACGCCAATACACCTTTGGACCTCAAGAAGCAGGAGTCACTGCTGCGCAAGGCATCGAAAGCGTCCACCCGGCGCAAGGACCTCGACGACCCCTCGCGCCGCACCTCAGGCACCCCCAAGGTGAGGCGCTGCCAGGTCCATTCCTGCCTAGTGCCTGCTTGATCCATCAAGTGAGCCCATCCTTGCGCTCGCCGCCCTCCCGCCTCTGTGAGCAGGTCAAGCTGTCCAAATCGTCCAACGAGCCCGACGCGACGCGAGCACCGCGCTCAATCAAAGCTCCCGACGTGAGCGCCTTCCCGATGTCGTCGACCAATGCGATTGTCAGCTTGTCCACGACATCACCACCCCTCGTGCCCATCACCTCGGCGCGCAGAGGGGTCGACGCGCTTGTGCGCACGTACTCGTCCTTGCCTACCTCGCTCACGTCGGAGAAGGTGCTTGAGTATCTCATCGGTCTTCAGATCGGTCTTCAGACCTCCGAGGGCGACGGCATGGCGGGCGGCATGGCGGGTGGCATGGCGGGTGGAATAGCCGGCGGCGGCATGGCCGGCGGCGGCGGCTGGCTCAGTACCCTCAGCCCGGAGCTCACCCAGGCGCTCACGACGGCGCTTGCCGCGGCGCCCTTCCTCGCAGGCGAGGTGCTCTTTGCACAGGGTGAGGCGGCAATGTGGGTGGGGCTTATACTCTCGGGCTCGTGTGCTGAGTTCGGCCAAGCTGACAGCGGGGAGCTAGTGGTGCGCGGTGCGGCGGAGTTCGTAGGCGAGGCTGCTCTCTTCTCAACGGCACCAGCGCGACTGAGTGACATCGTCGCTCTTGAGGACGGGATAGTGGGCATGCTCTCGTTGGCCGACTTGCCCCGCATCGCATCCAAGACACCAGCCCTCGCCCACACGCTCCTCGGTGCGATGGCCGCCGCCTACGCCGACGCTGCTGCCGCCGCCGCGCCCGCCGATGACATGTCCATTCCCTCCGGGGCCGACCGCCCTGGGAGTGACGAGCCGCCTGGGAATGTTCACAGTGGGAGTGACGAGCAGCCGCTCTCGGCGTCGTTGCTCGTGCAGCGATTCCACTCATCTGGCGCCTCGCAGCGTGCGGCCTGCCTGCCCCTCGAAACATTCATAGTGCGGATGCGTACCACGGCCGTGACCCACGCGCACCTGGAACTCGGAGGCGCCGACTGTGCCGCTGGGCGTGTGAGTGAAAGCTCCTTCCCGAAAGACGAGCGACGAGGGGGTCGGAGCCCCTCCCAGCCCCTTGGTGGGAGTGCAAGCTCGTTCCACAGCGAGGGAGATGCCCTAAACAGGGACGAGCGAGAAGCCGAGCTTGCGGCGGCGGCAGGCGGTGGCAGCACGGTGCCCATGCTTCGCAATCTCCTTCGCAATCTCCTGCCCTCGCCCACGCCCACCGCCCAGGCGCTGCGCCTGCTGCGCCTGGCGGAGCGCAAGGCGGACTGGATGCGCGGCGAGCTCAGCCTCTCGGAGCTCGCGCTGCTCTCCCGCGCCCTCGCGGTCGTGCGCCTCGGCGTGGGCTCGCCGCTCCTCAAGGCGGGGGAAGAGGCGAGCTTCGTGGCCCTCCTGCTCGAAGGCTCTCTTGAGGTGCACCATCGTCCTGTCAGTGCCCGTGCCCATGACGGCACCCAGGCGCCCGTGACGCGCACGCTGCGCCCGGGCACGGCGCTCGGCTACGGTCCCCTCTTCCAGGGAGGGGGGCGCGAGGCGGACGTGCTCGGCGCGACGCCCGCGTATGTGGGCGTTATCTCGTATGCCGAGCTCTCGTCGCTCAGCCTCGCCGAGGATGCAGGCGCTCGAAAGCTGATTGTTCTGCTCGCTCGCCTGATGTACGTTCACATCAAGAAGGGCCAGCTGACGGGCGAGCTCACCTCCGAGCTCGTGGGTGAGACCTCGCGAGATTTCGTGCTCCCGTCGCGTAAGCTCGCTCCGGTGATCGCCGAGCAGGAGGCGCGAGATTGGCCCTCAAAGGCGCGCTGCTTGATCGATGAGACCCAAGCTGAGCATCTCTACCGGAGGCTGCGCCATTCCAAGACAATGGGCGGCGCACTTGCGGCCGAGGTGGCCAATAGCGGCGAGCCGCTGCCGCCCACGTTCTTGTGCCGGGTGCTGCTGCCTGAAGGCGCCTCGCGCCTGCACACGTTCACGCACGAGCACAGCATCGGCCGCGCTGTTCTCGCCGTCCTCGGCCATGCGGCGCGCACCGGCGGTCTCGGCCATGGCGCCGGTCCGGGCGCCTCCGAGGGCTCGCCTAGCGAGAGTGGCTGGGTGTTGCAGGTGCCCACAACGGGGGAAGTTCTTTCGTCCGGGGGCAAGGCGATGCTGCAGACGGCCCAGTATGTGCGATCCTTCCTAGAGCACCGGCGTGTGCCCATCCTGCGGCTGTGCCGTGCCACGGACGCCGCCGAGTACCGCGACGCCCTCGTTCCTCCGCTGGCCGAGGCGGAGGAGGTCGTGCATGCATTGCTCGGCCATCCTCTCGTTTGGTCCTCCGAGTCGATGGAGGTGCTGCACTTCCGGCGAACGATGATGCTGCTGCGCCCGACGGTGCTCGCTGAGTACGAGGCAGCCAAGGTGAACCGCGAGCTGCCCACGTTCACCGACCCGACGCCACCGCTTGCCACGCTCCCCTCGCGCTTCCTGGTCAAGATCTTCCTCCTCGGCCAGGACATTGCCAAGGGCTACATGGCCACCAAGAGCCAAAAGGTCTCCGAGCTGCGAGCCCTCGCGCACGGCCACTATGTGCGCGCCCTCAAGGATGAGTCGCTCAGACCCGAGCAGATGGTGCTCAAGTTCCTGGGCGTGAATGAGTATCTCGTCGGCGGAGAGTTGATCGACTACTCGACGGTGCGCTACTGCCTCAAGCGTTCCCAGGAGATACAGCTGCGCCTCCTCCCACACCCGTGGCTCTCTGCACCGCCCCTGCCGCCAGCGCCGCCGCCGCCCGCCTCGCAACACGTGCCGCTACCGCCACTCAATGTCCCCTTCAATCCGTCGGCTTTCCCTTCTGTGTTGGCGCTCTCGCCGCATACGAAGCTGCGCATTCGCATCGTGGCGCTTGAGAACATGCGCGCCGCCGCCCAGCTCCTCACCTGGTTCGTCAAGGGCCGGGCGGCTGCCGCCCTATCCACGTGGTCGCTGCACGTCGGCGCGGCACTGTACCATGGCGGCGTGCCGCTGTGCGCCCCGCGCCAGACAAGCCTGCTCAGCGCCGATGAAGGCTCCAACCCGCAGTGGAATGAATGGCTCGCCTTCGACCTACCCGTGTGCCACGCTCCCCAGGCGGGGCGGGCTTGCTTCACCGTGTACGGCCGGCCCGCCAGCGCTCGTAGGGAGCCCACGCGAGATCACATCGGAGCTCGTAGGGAGCTCACGCCCGTGCCGCTCGGATGGGTGGGGCTGCCCCTGTACGACCACGAGAATCGGCTCGCCTCCGGAGTGTACCAGCTGCGCCTCTGGCCAGGCGCCGAGGCAAACCCGATCGGAGCGGCGACCGAGAACGTGTCCACGTACGGGTCTGAGACGCCGGTGCTCTTTGTCCAATTCGAGAACTTCGTAGCGCCCCTCGTCCTACCTCGCCCGCTCGCGGTCGCCGAGGCCGGCGGCGGCGGCGGCGCGGACGCGCAGCGCATGCCATCGCCCGGTGTGATCAAGCGGCTCAAGGTACTCATCGAGCAGGATCCTCTCGCCGACCTCACGCAAGATGACAAGCAGATCCTCTGGACGCACCGGCACTTCATCCTCTCGTCGCCCATCGCGCTACCCAAGTTCCTGCAGAGCGTCTCATGGGCAGATCACCGCCAGGTCGCCGAGATGCATGCGCTGCTTGGCCGTTGGGCGCCGCTCAAGCCGGTGGCTGCACTCGAGCTGCTCGATGCTAAGTTTGCGGACGCACGCATCCGCGAGTATGCCGTGGGATGCCTCGAGGACTTTTCGGACACCGACCTCGAGTTGTACGTGCTGCAGCTCGTGCAGGTGCTCAAGTATGAGGCGCTCCCTCTCGCTGATTGCATGCTGATTTTGTCCCTCATTGCATGCAGGTGCTCAAGTATGAGGCGCGGCACGACTCGGCACTCGCACGCTTCCTGCTGCGCCGCGCACTCTCGTCGCCGCACCAAGTTGGCCACCAGTTCTTTTGGTGCCTCAAGGCAGGGATGCACGCGCCCGAGGTGTGCGAGCGCTTCGGGCTGCTGCTGCAGGAGTACCTGCGCTGCTGTGGAGAGCACCGGTCGGAGCTCGAGCTGCAGTGCCGCGTTGAGTCCATGCTCGTCGCCTCGGCCGAGCTCGTTAAGACCATCCGCAAGCCTGAGCGCAAGCGGGTGCTCCAAGCCGAGCTCGCCAAGGTCGCGTTCCCACTCAAATTCACGCTGCCGCTCTCGCCGCGCTTCGAGTGCTCCGGGCTTCGCATCGAGAAGTGCAAGACGATGGACTCAAAGAAGGTTCCGCTCTGGCTCGTCTTTTCGAACGCCGACCCAATCGGTGCCGACCTGTACGTCATCTTCAAGTGCGGCGACGACCTGCGCCAGGACCAGCTCACGCTCCAGATCCTGCGCATCATGGAGCGTCGCTGGGAGCGCGCGGGGCTCGATCTGCAGCTCTCGGCCTATCGGTGCGTCGCCACGGGCAACGAGCTCGGCTTCATCGAGGTGGTACTCAACTCGACGACTACAGCAGACATCACCAAGACTTACTCGGGTGGCGCCAGCGGCGCCTTCTCCAAGGAACCGATGGCTATGTACCTGCGCGAACACAACCCGACGCCCGACGCGTACCGCCGGGCGGTCGACACCTTCCTAGTCTCGCTCGCGGCCTACTGCGTTGCCACGTATGTCATGGGCATCGGCGACAGGCATAATGACAACATCATGCTCGCACGCACAGGCCACCTCTTCCACATCGACTTTGGCCACTTTTTGGGCAACTTCAAGTCCAAGTTTGGCATCAGGCGTGAGCGCGCCCCCTTCGTGTTCACGCCCGACTTTGCGTATGTGCTTGGAGAGAAGGGCGCGGACGACTACGCGCGCTTCAGTGACCTGTGCGGCCGGGCGTACAACGTCATCCGTGCGCACGCGAACGAGTTCATCAACCTCTTCCAGCTCATGCTCTCGACAGGCATTCCCGAGCTTCAGAGGGCCGAGGATATCAACTGGCTGCGCGAGTGCATGCTCATCGGCCACTCGGAGGAGAGCGCCTCCGCCCACTTTGCCAACCGGATCACCGTCGCGCTCCATACGCGCACCACCCAGCTCAACAACGCCGTGCACATTCTGGCCCACGGATAGACGGTGCGCCCAAGCGCCAGAAGTGGCGGCGGGGGTGAGGCTGGGGGCGTTGGGTGGGGCGCACGGCCATGGGGTCGGCACGGCGAGAGCGTCGAGTTGTGAGCGAAAGCTTACCTAACGCTTACCCCAACGCGCTCTGCGCAACGAGGATTGAAAAAGCGATCACCGAATCACACGTGCTGGAAAATCCTCAATGCTTTCTCGGCGACTGACGGCGAAAAAAGCGGCGACTCATTCTCGCACGGCGAGTCGGCGACGACGGCCTGTGAGAGGTAAACCAGAAGGTGCTGTCCAGGGCTCTGAGAGAGGTATAGACTAGCACAGGGGGCGTCCCGAGCCTTCTCCTCCCTCAGAACTCCCTCAGCAAGCGTAGAGGTAATCCCCTAGCTCGCACGATACATTCCTTTCCGTGTGCATTTACGTTAGGTCGCGAGGACGAAAGATGTCGCGTTTGAGGACGCGCGACGAAGATAAATGTCGCGTATGCGCGCGGATGCGGTGGTCGAAACATTTGGAATCGAAAAATCATCAATAGCGTGTGCGAATGTTTGCGAATGCTTACCCCAACGCGTTCCGCGCAACGAGCCCCAGTCTACCAATGGCTCTACAAACGGCCCGTAGCCTGTGCAAGATCGTTCAGCAGGCGGCGCCATGGAAGGAGGCCGCCCACGTCATTGAACATCGCTGGGCTGCGATCAAAGCTAAGTAGGTGAAGGCGTGGCGCCACAGACGAGTCCTCGTCACCGTCGCCACCGGCCCGGTCGACGTAACCAACGGCGCGCATCCACTCTTCACGCAGCTCCCCAAAAGAACGCGACGTGGTGCGCCGTTTGTTGGTTGGTTGCTTGGTTGATCGTGCGCTGCTGCTGCGTCCAGCCAAGCTACCGCCGCCTTCCTCACCGCCGCCTTCCTCACGTCCATTGCCATCGCCGCCGCCGCCACCGCCGCCGCCGCCACCGCCACCGCCGCCGACGCCACCAGCCCTGTCACCGCCGCTCCCGCTCCCGTCCACGTCGCCGCTCCCGCCACCGCCATCAGCGCAGTCGTAGATAATGGCCACAAGCGCTCGAATCGCCCGGGCGGAGCCAGCCTCGGGGCCGTAGAGCGCGGCCGGCTGCGACTTCTCCGGGTGGAAATGGCGGAGTAGCAAGGGCGCCGCCTGCGTCAGGAATGCATCCCAATCCCACGGCGGCTCCGACGGCAGCACGCCGCGATCCCGGAGCAGCTTGCAGAAGATGAGAAAGTCCATGAGCAAGCTCGCAGGCGAGTAGCTCGGCGCGCCCAAACCATGAGCAGTGCGGCCCGGCTTGCCGTTCTGGCGCGCGTCCTCGACGGCGGTGCGATACACGTCGATCAGGTAGCGGCGCTGCGTCTCAGCTCCTTTGGAGATCATAGGGAGCTGCCAGCTCGGCACGGTCGCCGGCGCGGGCGCGTCGACCGACGCGCTCGCTGAGGTCGAGGACGCGTACTCTTCACGTGTGAGCTTGAGGTCACCCGATACGAAGGCCCTGCGGAGACAGCCCGCGTCGCGCCGGCGCACGAGCCGCAGCTCGTCACGAGCTGCATGCAGCCGGCGGCGCAACTTGTCCGACTCTGGTTCCATGCCGCCTCGAGCCTCGATGCGGCCCAGCGCCTCCAATGCTGCCTCGAGGTGCTCATCGCCGCCAAGTACCTCGAGTGCGCGCGCACGGCGGTAGTGTGCCTTGACATTGTCCGCGTCGAGCTGGATGGCCTTTGATGCTGCCTGCTCGGCCGCCAGCCATTGCTCTAGCCGCAGCAGGCACTCGGCGCGGTTGGCGTACAGCTTGCTCTTTTCACGGCGCTGATCGGGCGTGCCGCCGGGTCGATTAGCATAGGTCTGAAGAGCGCAGTTGTATTTCTGGCAGGCCTCCTCTACACGGCCAGCCTTGAACTTGGCATTGCCCTCCTCCTTGGCCTCGAGGACGATTGCCATCTCCTGCGGCGTCAGCACGTCTGGCCCACGCGCGCGGGCCTCCATCTCCTTGAAGTCGGCAGCATCGAACTCGGGTGCCCCATCCGCACGGTACTTGGCCTTGACGATCGAGGCCGATGGAAGGTCCCTTCGCACGTCGTCTTCCGAGGCGTCGTCGGACATCCGAATTCGTCAATTCAACGCGGTAGGGAACGATGAAGAGTCTATCAATTGCCGAGTCAGATAGTTGTGCAAAGGGAGAGTGCGGGCGTCATCCTTCCAAGACACTTCCAATCTCCGACATGATCGGGCTCAGCCTCCTTTCGCTGGCGCTTGCGCTCACGCCAGGGCCGAATGTGAGTCCTCGGCTAGAGTCCGTCAGCCGCCGCTCGGCATTCCACGGCGCTGCATCTATTGCTCTCCTGCCGCTGCTCCCGACCGCTGTTTTTGCCGTTGACGGCCAGGCCAATGAGATTGGCTTCAGCGGTGCGCTGCGGAACGACATAGGGCCTTCGATTACGGGCAGCGGCGTGGAGGTGCTCATTTCGGAGCAGTCCTACAAGGAGCTCCCCGCATGTCCGAGTGCTTTCTTCGTCCCATCCAAGGGCGGCCCTTGGTCCTGCCTCGAGGTCACATGCGTTGCGACGAACAACGTGAGGAAAATGGCTCAGCATCAGCTCGTACTGCACACTTTCGCGCGGCGCTGAGATGCTGTGCCGTGCGTGTTCGATTCGCTCACCGAGCAGGGCCGTCGGAAGACGACGAGCGCCATCGAGATCTTCGGGTTCCTGTTCGACGCTGAGGGCTTTGCGGCCGCGTCCACAGCGCTCGATCCGACGACCAAGGGGTCTCCCCTTGCGAGCATTCCGATCAACATCCCTAAGGGCGAGTCGAAGACGGTCAGCTTCTATGTTGCTGTGCAGCAGCGGTCCCCGCGACCCTTCCGGTTTGGCGGCTTCAAAGGCGTGTATCGCAATGCGGGCATCGAGAAGACGTTCAACACTTTCGACCCGTGTGAGATCGACTCGAGCAAGTGTGAGGAGGGCGAGGACCAGCCAGAGAATGCGTCGGCCGGCTACTTAGGGGATGGCTTCAAATATGGCGGTGCGACAAAGTGACAGGCTTGCATTGATGAAGATCCGCGCGCCGAATGTCCGCGCGCCGACTCCGATTGGCCGCGTTGCGCGTGCACCGGAAAACAAGACGCGTGTCACGCCGCTGCACGACGCGTGACGGAAGAGAACGTGACGCGCTGTCGCATGGGCTGTCGGCCCCGCCCGTCCGCCGCGGGTCGTCGCCCGCCACGGTGTACTGACCCGGGAACGGTTGTAGTAATAAAACCGAGAGGCGAAGAGCTCCGAACGATGAAGCTGTGCAGCGAGCACAAGGAGGCATAAAATAGTGTCGACCCCAAATCGTCAAGTGTTGAAACGTTTTTCTTCGTGGACGCGCGCTCTACACTGAGGCGACTATCGCTGGGCAGTCCAAGACTAGATGGCCACTTTCGTTGCCGCACCGCCTCTCCACAAGCCGCAGCCGGGCCTCGTGGGCAACGCCTTGCGCAAGCAAGAGGTCAGCAACCCTGGCCTCCGGCAGCAGCTCGCAGTTGCCGAGGTGAAGCGACAGCGCGCACTAAAAGAGGAGGTATCAAAGCTGTCGGCGCAGGTGGCCGCGCTTGAGCTCAAGCTCGCGGCCAAAGACGCGGCTGCGGCGTCCGAGCTCGCCGCGCTCGTCGCCAATCTGCGAGCGCTCACTGAGGCCGCATTGAATGGTGATGCCATCCTCGCAGGGCCCACTAGTGCTGGCGCAGTAGGCGCGGCCGTCGGCCAGCGGCCGTCGTCGGCGCCGTACCGCACGCTCAATGACGCGGCCTCTGCCGTCTCGTGGTCGGCGGATGCGTACGGCAAGTCGAAGACGCCCGGCTGGTACCACACGTGCCGCAAGGAGCTCTACAAGCTGCGCGCGGCGCGCGCGGCGGCTGAGCCCACCGGCTGCTTCATCTCGCACTCCAAGTACGCGGCCGAGGCCACTCGCGTCGCCCCTGCCGACCGCCCTGCCTTTGGGCCCGGCAAGCACCCGCGCAGCAAGCCGACGGTGAGCACGCCTAGGGCGTGAGGCGGACATCGGCGCGTCGAGACGAGGCGACGGAGGAGTGGAGCGCCGAGCCCCGCAGTCTAGAGCGTCGTCTATTGGTATCAGATGGCGGCGGCGGCGGCGGCGGCGTGTTCATGATGATGATATAGATCACGGGGCAGCGGGGGAGCGGGGGATGGAGTCAATGGCGCTCCACTCCCCGGCTCTCTCCCGATCCCGCTTGGCCTCTTACCCGCGACTCTCTCGGTCTCAGTCTGCCGATGCCGTGTATATCCGGGGTTATACGTTCCTTCCCCCTGACCCGCTGACCCTCGTGCCTACCTCTCTTTCAGCTTCCATGTGCACTGGTTCCTGTTCCTGGCCCTTCTGTGATTAGAGAGTTCATAGCGAGACCGAGAGGAAATCCGCCTCAGCCTCACCTTTCCATGCCACACGAGGGTGCCTTCGAGCTCCAGGAGGTGCCTGAGCGCGAGCAGCGCTACCTGAGGTACTATGGCCAACCGCTGCCGCTCATTAGCAAGATGATGCTCTCCATGCAGGACAACCCGAGCATGACTCGTGAATTTTACCGCCAGCACCTGAGCAAGGCGCAGGAAAGCGCCTCTTTTCGCAAGGTGATCCTGGCGCTTCCCATCAAGGATGATGCGGACATTTCGAAGCCCTCGCGCAATAATGGCCATCGGAAGGCGAAGGAGGCACTCGAGGCGAAGCCAAAAATTAGCAGCGCTGCCTTCTACCTGAAGCAGTGTGAGTGAGTACTCTCCTGCGTGACTGCCAACCCTCGATGCCCTCTACGTTCGCTCGACGGGGAGGCCTTAGCGCGCACACGGAAGAGGAACAGTAACTCATCTTGGTGAGTTGATCGTCTCGCCAGCACATCGCGTCGATTGCGGGCACAGTGCTCTGAGGCTCTCTCTCAGAGTTTTGCGTGCGTTGCCTCCAGACCGTGTGTCTGCGAGCGCTCATTCCGGCCCCGGAGCGGATTCATATTTGGGGATTCGCGCCGAGGCGACACCGCCGCTTGTGCCGCCCTCTCTTTCTCTCTCTCTCAGTGTGAGTGGAGGTTCTACACGCACCGCGCATGTTGCAACGATCCAGCCCGATGTATCCCGATATCGGCTCAATACGAATTCAGCGACCGAGCGTCGTTAAAGTGTGTAGTTTCTCCTCAAAGTATGTTGCATGACGAAAGACTTTGAGGCGCAAACACATACACACACGCACACATGGCAACACGGACAGAGCGTAAGTACGAGTGGCCGAGTGCGTAAAAGACGATCACAAATCGGGCCCTGCAGACCGAGCGGGTGGGATCTGTACAGCAGTGTACAGATGGATTTTGGGGGCATGCCATGGAGTTGCGGAGATGAGGAATGCGAGCCGTGCAGGATGCACGCATCGTGGCCACGGCAACTGCCACGCCTGCATTTGCTGCCGCGCGGTCCATCAGCGCGACGCGTATACCACGCCTGTACCACATCAGCTCAGGCTGCTCTCGTGCCGGCGCGTCCGCCGCCACGTCTCCGCCGCCGCCTCCTTTCCTGCACACGTACCGACTGATCGCTCCAGTGCCGCCGCATGATGCTCGTTGTGTGCCGCCCACCACACCCACGCCACACAGCCCACGCTCACTCAACATTCGGGTTCTGGACCACAACGAGGATAAAGTCTTTGTCGGGCGCCACCTGAAGACGATGCACGCGCGTGTGAGGATAAGGTGATCGAGCGCGCGACGCGGCAGGAGGTTATGTGGTGCACAGAGAGGCCATGTTCGCCAACATTCTCGGTCTCTTGTTCGAGGCAGCAGCTCTGGCCGTGGCAACGGCGCACCAGTGTCTCGTTCTTCTTGCTCCGGATGCGCAAGAAGGTGAGGTCGTTCTGCGGATCGAGGTCGCGCACCACGCTGCGCGCCTTCTCAGCCAACGGTTTGATCGAAGCAGAGATCTTCGTTGCAGTTGCAGAGTCAAATGTGGAGCGGATCGGCACCGCGTCTGAGTTCATGATGACGATGCCCTGCACACCCTTGTGCGAGTTGATGCGCTTGAGCGTCTCCTCGACCTCAGCCATGGCTACTGCTGCTGCTGCTGCGAGCTCACAAAGAACACGTGCCTGTGAAAGGCGGGCGCGACCAAGGTGAGCAGCAGCGATACATGAAGCGCTTGCGAGAGGGAAAGGAGCTTCAAGCGCCAGGATAGCAACTGCTGCTGCGGCCGCGCGGAGCGTGGCGTGACCTCAGACAGGAGCGGGGCAGCGAGGGCGGCGCAGCTTTCGATCCAGGCCAGCCACGACAGGCTCGTCGCGCAGCGAAGCGCGACCAACGCAGTCTGACGCATTGCATACCGTGCAACGGCGAGAGGAGGGCGATTCACAGTACCGCCGCGATCGAGCGAAGCGAAAGGGATCGCAGCCCAAGTTCGCACCTAATCATAGTGCGAGCCGTCCTACCGGCCCCCCTCTTGGGTCTGTGACAGGTAATCGAGCAAGATTTACATCTCGCCCGATCGTCGGAAGATGGGGAGCTGCGCCTGGTTGCTCGCCGCGCTGGCTGCGTCCTGCGGGTGTGCGGGCGCGTTGCGCGCGCCGGCATCGACGGCCATGCGGCCCGCACGTCCCCGACTGGCGCTCGCGACGCGCTCCGTGCCGCTCGCGATGCAGCAGCAGCCAGTTGCAGCCGAGACGAACGCAGAAGCCGAGGACGGCAGTGGCGGTATCCGGCAGCTGCTCGGGCTAAAGGGTGCCAAGGAGGCTACTGGCAAAGAGTTCCTCAACTGGAAGATCCGGCTGCAGCTCACCAAACCCGCCACTTGGGTGCCGCTCATCTGGGGCGTCGCGTGCGGCGCGGCCGCGTCAGGCAACTACCATGCGGTGTGGAACCTCTTCGGCGACGCGCCGACGACGGACAGCTGGGCAGTCGTGGGCGAGGACACCATCAAGGCGCTTTGCGCGATGGTGCTCGCTGGCCCGTTCATGTGCGGCTTCACGCAGACCATCAACGACTGGTACGACCGCGAGCTCGACGCGATCAACGAGCCCTATCGGCCAATCCCATCGGGCAAGATCAAGCCGTGGGAGGTGTACTCGCAGATCGCGTTCTTGATCGGGGGCGGCCTGCTGCTCGCCAGCCGGCTCGATGGCTGGGCGGCCAACGACTGGCCCGTCATCACCGCCGTCGCCACCTTTGGCGGCTTCATGGCGTACATCTACTCGGCGCCGCCGCTCAAGCTCAAGTCCGAGGGTTGGCTGGGCACGTACGCGCTCGGCTCGTCGTACATTGCACTGCCGTGGTGGTGCGGGCACGCCATGTTCGACGCCGCCTCGATCAGCCCGCAGGAGATCGTGCTCACCATCCTCTACTCGATCGCCGGCCTCGGCATCGCCATCGTAAACGACTTCAAGTCCATCGAGGGAGATCGGGCTCTTGGCATGAACTCGCTGCCAGTCGCCTTTGGCATCGACACGGCCAAGTGGATCTGCGTCGCCTCGATTGACCTCACGCAGCTGGGCGTCGCCGCCTACCTCTGGTCGATTGGCGAAGGCTTCTACGCGACCCTCCTCTTCGGCCTCGTGCTGCCCCAAATCTTTTCGCAATATTCCTTTTTGCAGGACCCCGTGGCCAACGACGTTAAGTACCAGGCCGCGGCGCAGCCCTTCCTCGTCTTCGGCATCCTCACCACCGCCCTCGCCGTCGGCCACCACACGTTTTGAGAGCAGACAAAGGCGCGCGCATGCGTGCGCGGGGATTGAGATCAACGTAAAGACTGACTGTGAGTGAGACACTGTGACCGTGTGTGCGAGCACTTACGTATCATCGTATCTCTCGAACTCCTCGTCCGTGATCAGAGTTCTTGGGCAGGATGAGGATCTCTTCCATCATCCATGGATTAGTCGAAACAAAGTCCCTCTCGGACTTGCGAGATGCGACTAGCGGAAGTCGCAAGTCCATTCCCCTCAATGATTCCCCCTCAATGATTCCCCTGGAGGCCCACGCTTCTCAACTCATCCCCTGGAGGCCCACGCCCTCCCTCGACACCTATCCTGCATGCCCGAGGTTCTGAGAACTTTTTTTGTTTTTCTTGACTTGACTTTGACTTGACTTGACTTGACTTGCTTGACACCAAACAAACAGGCCTCGGACGGACGACGTGGCGCTCCCCAACGCATGGCCCTCCTGCGCGTCCTCGACCCCCTAGAATACCACCGCGCGCACGTGCAGCGCGGCGTACGGCCCGACGGGCGCGCGCTGCTCGCTGCGCGCAAGCTATCAGTGCGCGATGCCTCGCTCTCATCGACCGACGGCTCAGTGCTCGTTCACCTTGGACAGACCGCAGTGCTTGCTGGTGTACAATGTGACCCGACGACGCCCTCGGAGGCGGAGCCCTCACGGGGTCGCGTGGTGGTCAACCTCGAGCTTCCGGCCAGTTGCTCACCCGCCGTTGCAGCGGCGCACGGAGGTGTCGGTGGAGGTGGTGGCGGCATCAGCATCGGCCGGTTGGACCGAGAAAAGGCTGTGCTGGTTGAAATGCTGCAGCGCACGGCGAATAGTGGCCTAGTGGACCTAGAGGCACTTTGCATAGCTGAAGGCACGGCCGTCTGGAGCTGCTATTGCGACTTGTGCGTGCTTGAGCACGATGGCAACCTGACGGACGCGGCAATGATGGCTATGATGGCAGCGCTGGCGAGCGTGCGGCTGCCGCGCGTGGCGAGCGACGAGGCCACGGGTGCGCTGACCGTGCAAGCCGAGGCGGCGCTGCCGGTGCGCGTGGTACAACCGCTCTTCCCGTTCAGCTTCGGCGTGCTCGCGGGCACGCTCATCCTCGACCCTTGCGCCGAGGAGGAGGCCCTCAGCTCAACTGCGGTCACCGTCTTGCTCGACTGCCAGGGCGAGCTGCGAGCCGTGCACAAGCCCGGCGGCGCGCCACTCCCAGACGGCGGTCTCGCCGCATGTGTGGCCGCCGCAAGGCAGCGTTTGCCAGTCCTCATAGGGGCACTCGCATCGCGGGAGGCGCCGGCAGAGGTTCAGAACCCAGAGGAGGCAAACGAGGCGTAGGCCACGCTCCAGGGCCGAGCCATCGTTGACGTGTTGAGGAAGCAAACTCAACCTGCTCTTGGCACTGTCGCGTATGAACTCGTGTTGATTATTAATGGAACGAACAGTGCGGAAACAGAACCTTAACCTTACCTTAACCTGTTACGGCCGGAGGCCAGGTGGCGGGCTGGCGCCGCAGCGCCGCGCGGTACGAACGCGGGCCGCCCCCGCGGCGGCGGCGGCGCGCCGCCCGGTCCGGCCTGGGTCGGGTCGTCGCGGGAGCCGGAACAGGGAGCGTGGACGCCGCGGATGGACCTCGGACGTTCCTCGGACGTCGGACCGCCCGGCCGCGCACAAGCGGGACCCAAGCGGCGGGGCGACAGCAAACGTGAAGGCTGAAGCAACGAACGTCGGGCGGTGAACCGCGGCGTTACCGCGGCGCGGGTCCGCCGTGCCGCCTCGCGCCAACCGGCGGTCAGACCGGGCCCCGGGGTACGCGCAGCGGGCACTGCGCGGCGAGGGTCGGAGCCGGTGTTAAGGAAGTGTGTATGTCGCTCAGTTGGCTCCCCTACTGCACCGCCAGGATGCAGCAGGAAAAGTGGAGCGGAGGGAGACGGCGCAGGTCGGCATAGCCCCCGGCGCTTGGAGCTTGGGAACCGTCAGGCGTTTCTCGTTGCGGTGCCGGCCTTGCGTGGCCAGTGGCCTCTTCTGAGCCTCTTCTGCGCGTGCGGCATGTGGTTGAGAGCGCGCTGCTGCTACCCGCTGCACATTTGACACTCACCAGGCCGAGAGTTCAGAGCGCAGCTCGCGGCGCGGCCCTCGAGGCTCTGCGCGTCCCCAGCGCCATTGGGGTCGTCCTGCGGCGGCGGCGGTGGCTGACCCTCCTGACCCTCGCGAAGCGGCGGCATGCTCGCGGCACTCTGCTGCTGCGCAACGCCGAGGCCCTTGATGGCCTCGGTCGCGGGCTGCGTGCGCAGGTAGTAGAGACCCGTCTTGAGGCCACGCTTCCATGAGTGGAAGTGCATCGACGAGAGCTGGGTGAAGGTAGGCTCCTTGATGAAGAGGTTGAGCGACTGGCTCTGGTCGATGAAGGCGCCGCGGTCGGCGGCCATGTCGATCAGGTGGCGCTGCTTCATCTCCCACGCGGTGCGGAAGACGGCGCGCAGCCGCGCGGGAAGCTGGACGAGCGGCTCCACCGAGCCGCCGCTCCCGATGATGGCGTCGCGCGTCTCACGGCTCCACAAGCCGAGCGCCGAGAGCTCGCGCTGCAGGTGCGGGTTGAGCACAAAGAACTCGCCCGCGAGCGTGCGCCGCGCGTACAGGTTGGACGTGTACGGCTCGAAGCACTCGTTGTTGCCCAGGATCTGCGCCGTCGACGCGGTGGGCATGGGCGCGAGCAGCAGCGAGTTGCGCAGCCCGTGCGTCGCAATCTTGGCCTTGAGGGCGGCCCAGTCCCAGCGCGCCGAGGGCGTCACGCCCCACATGTCGTACTGGAGCACGCCGCGCGAGGCGGGGCTGCCCGCGTAGCTCTCATGTGGGCCGAGCGTGCGCGCGAGCTCGCACGACTCCTCGAGTGCGGCGTAGTACAGCGTCTCGAAGATGGCCCGGTTGAGCGCGCGTGCGCCTTTGGACTCGAAGGGGAGGCGCAGCTGCGCGAAGACGTCGGCGAGACCTTGCACGCCCACGCCAATGGGCCGGTGGCGCAGGTTGGAGTTGCGTGCCTCGGGCAGCGGGTAGTGCGTCACCGAGATGACGCGATCGAGAGAGCGCGTCACGAAGCGCGCCACACGCCGGAGTGCCTCGAAATCGAACCGCGCGAGGGCCGCCGCGGCCACCTCGGGCCCATCGTCCTCGGCGTCGAGCCACGGCGCGCCGCTGCCGCCGCCCGGCGCGCCGCCCGCCTCGGCGCGCACGAAGCGCGGCAGCGCGATCGAGGCGAGGTTGCACACGGCCACCTCGTCGGGCGCGGTGTACTCAATGATCTCCGTGCACAGGTTGGAGCAGCGGATCGTGCCTAGGTGCTGCTGGTTGGACTTGGCGTTGGCTGCGTCCTTGTAGAGCATGTAGGGTGTGCCCGTCTCGATCTGCGCCTCGAGAATCTTGAACCACAGCTGCTGCGCGGGCACGGTGCGCCGCGCCTTGCCCTCGCGCTCGTAGCGCTCGTACAGCGCCTCGAAGGCGGCACCGTGGGTGTCGACGAGGCCGGGGCACTCGTCAGGGCAGAAGAGCGACCACTCGCCGTTGGCCTCGACGCGCTTCATGAAGAGGTCGGGCACCCAGAGCGCGTAGAAGAGGTCGCGCGCGCGCGCCTCTTCCTTGCCGTGGTTCTTGCGCAGCTCGAGGAAGTCGAAGACGTCCGCATGCCATGGCTCGAGGTACACAGCGAAGGCGCCCTTGCGCTTGCCGCCGCCCTGGTCGACGTAGCGCGCGGTGGCGTCGAAGACGCGGAGCATGGGGACGAGGCCCGACGAGACGCCGCCGCTCGAGCGGATGTACGAGCGCGCCGCGCGCACGTTGGAGACAGAGAGGCCGATGCCGCCAGCATCGCGCGAGATGCGGGCGCACTGGCCGAGCGTGTCGAAGATGCCCTCGATCGAGTCGGCGCGCGTGGAGAGTAGGAAGCACGACGAAAGCTGCTGGCGCGGTGAGCCCGCGTTGAAGAGCGTCGGCGTCGCGTGCGTGTACAGCCCGCGTGACATGAGATCGTATGCCTCGAGCACAGCCGCCTCGTCGTCGCCGTGCACGCAGAGTGCCACGCGCATCAGCAGGTGCTGCGGCCGCTCGATGGGCTGACCATCACGCGAGCGGTGCAGGTACGAGCGCTGCAGCGTGCGCAGACCGAAGTAGTCGTACGCAAAGTCCGCATCGTGCCGCAGTGCCGCCTCGAGCCGCGGCGCCATGCGCTCTGCGCGCTGCAGCAGCTCCGCCGTCACCATCGGCGCGGGCTCGCCCTGGTGCGTGTGCTCGCGCATGCGGCGGAGCGTGGCGACGAGCCCGGGCTCAGTGCATTCTTGCAGCCGTACGACGGCAACCCGCGCCGCCAGCCGCCCAAAGTCGGGGTGCATCGACGACTGGTACGCCGCCGTCTCAGCCATAAGCGAGCTGAGCTCCTCCTCACTCACGCCCTCAGCGGGCAGGCCACCGCATACCTTGTCGGCGAGCTCCGATGGCGATATCAGCGGATCTAGCCCGTCGAGCAGCGCGCGGAAGCGTGCCTCCACGGCCTCGCGCATTGCGGTGGCCACAGAGGCAGAGGTGGATGGATGGCAGATGGGTGGCGGCACGGAAGCAGCAGCTGGACGGCTGGTGATGACGTTGGGCATAGCGTTGGAGGCGATGGGCGCGACGGGCGCGACGGCGGGGGCATCGCCGCCGCGCAGCCGGTGGAGACTGGTCGCGGAGGCGCTCGCGCATAGGATGAACAAGAGCGTCCGTGTCATCAGTACAGGCCCGTGGATCAGGCGCTAGGCGCTAGAGTCGGGCCTGTGGGGTTCCAAACTGGGAGAGGGAGGCCCGAAGCGACCTCCGCACCTCTTCACCTCTTCACCTCGTCGACGACTCGACGCTCGCCTTGACAGGGGGGCTGCTGAGGCGTCCC
>Ga0180443_100576_pt1 | contig 23741 bp, 7 predicted proteins | sample ChrtobMetP5_32mM_FD_119753 | JGI IMG/M metagenome (GOLD analysis project Ga0180443, IMG submission 119753) | Chrysochromulina tobin associated microbial communities from unialgal haptophyte culture, Seattle, Washington, USA - P5_32mM MetaG | ecosystem: Host-associated > Algae > Haptophytes >... | reverse complement strand
GACCATGTCTCACGAGCCAACTCGTCTTATGGCATGCGAACGCGCACGCGGCGGCCAATGCATTCGCGTGGCAGTCCATCGCGGGAGCCCTCGCGAGCGCCGGACCGAAATTGAGAAAAATTCTTTTTCGTCCAGGGTTTTTGAATCGCGTTTGGGCTGACACCCCTACTTATTCAGAATTCAGGGCACGGGGGCCACTGGACGGACGAGGCGCCCCCCCCAAATTGGTACGCGGGGTCTCTAGCCGAGCTTGTTCCGGTACAAATCTCTCTCCCGCTTTCCGGCATACCCCGACGTAGGACTACTCCATGACGTATAATCTCGACTACACGATGCAACTACGGTACGTACGGGCTACGGCTCGTTACTCGTTTACACTGTATCGCGTGCCTCTGGCTCTGCGCTCTGGCGGCGCCAACGGAACGCCATGCAACAAATCCTATCCGGATATCTCTGAATATCCTCTATCGCCCGCTTGTAACCCGGGGTTAAGCCGGTCGAGCTTTGGAGGTGCACGGCAACATGCTTCGGCAAACACAGCTAGCGTCATCTCGCGCGCTCAGAGGCCGTCGGCGAGGATCGTAAATAGCTGGCCAGGTAGCATGCACCTTGCCGGAGGGGTGGGGGCGCTACAGGAGGCACCGGCAGCGAGCAACGGCGACTCCCCTCGCACCGTGGCACTGCACGAGTCACGGACGCACGCATCACTTCGTGGTGGCGGTGGTCGGCTCATGCTTGGGCAAGCTATCGATAAGGTTAGGCACGGCTTCGACGACGCGGAAGGAAACCTCGCGCGCTCCCACGGAGCCATTGACCGTCACTTCGGATTTGAGGTCGAGGTACGTGCACGGCGGGAGCAGGCACTCGCCCTCTTGCGGGGTGACGGAGAAGAAGGAGATGTCGACGATGTGGTCGGTGCGCAACTTGAGGAGCGTGGGCCGTTCGAGCAGGTACGAGTCGGTCCGGCTGATCTTGTACGCGTGCCGCTCGGCGGTAGCTTTGTACTTGGAGGCGGTGAGAAATCCCATCTCGAGGCAGCCGCGCTGCTTGTACTCGGCCACATCCTCCCCTGATGCGAAGACGCAGTAGAGGCATGGGCGCGAGCCGTCGGTCTCCGGCACGCCGAGCGCACCAAATTTGGTAAAGAGCGTCGGCTTCTCCGCCGCCGCGGCCCGCAGCCGGCCCCACGCGTCGAGGAGTGTCGCGACGAGCACCGGGTACGGGTGAGGCGCCTCGCGTGAGCACCCCACGAACCAAGGCCTGTTGAGGCGCGCATGCAGCGAGGTCGAGAACAGACGAAGGGCGAGCACATGCGTATGCCCAAGCTTGGCCGCCACCGCGAGGGGGTGTGTCACGAAGTCGTCGAGAGTTTTCCCCTCGTTGCCTTCGTCGAGCGGCGGGGCGCCTGCGGCGCGCGGCTTGCTCGGCATCCCCGCACGCTCCTCGCGCACGTAGCGAAGCCAATCCGCGGCCGACCATCCCCACTCGTCCAGCGCCGAGTCGAGCGCCATCGTGAGCACTTCCTCCCCAATCGCCGCCACGCCCGCGGTACAGAGCGAGCGGAGCTCCTCTTCGGATGCGAGCCCGAGCAGCGAGCCAAGGCCGCGGTATGCCTCGAGGGGCTTGCCGAGTCGCAGCTTATTGGCAATAAACTTGCGCTCCGGTGGGAGCTCAGACGGTGCTACAGAGGCAAGGGAGAGATCGAGGGGCGCCGGTGCGGGCGCCTCCTCCACGGTGATGCTGTGAACCTCGAATTGCTCGCCGCATATCTCGCACTTTTGCGCACGAAAACCAAGGACGCTCAGCTGCCATTGCGTTGGCGCGAGTCCCAGGCTCGCGCGGCGCGCTCGCTGAGCCGGCGTGAGGCAGCCCGGGCAGCCCACCATCGGCACTATCTCGAGGCCGCTGAAGTCCTCAAGGAGCGTCATGACAAGTGCATGCACGCGTAGCAGGTTGGCCCACGCCTCGCGCCGTCTGCTCTTCGGGCCGCGCGTCTCAATCGCGAGCTCATGGGTGTGGCGCGGGGGGGCAAGGTCCGCACCAGATAGGCTGCTTGGCGGTCGCGTAGACTGCACCACGCGCCTCGGGGTACCCGAGATGAGCGATCTCGGGGTACCCGAGATGAGCGATCTCGGGGTACCCGAGATGAGCGATCTCGGGGTACCCGAGATGATCGGCCGCGGCGGCGGCGGCGAGGCGGGCCGGGGCAGTGGCTCAACAGCCTTTTCCTCTGGCGGGGCGTCATCAGGCGGCGGCGGTTGGGGCGGTTGGGGCGGTAGCTCGACGTCGCTGTTGTCACGGGCAGCTGCGTCACGGGCAGTGTCTGGCGGTGAGGGCGGCAGTGAAGGAGGCGGCGATTCGGGCGGTGGTGGCGGTGGTGGTGGTGGCGGAGGCGGAGGCGGAGGCGGAGGCGGAGGCGAACGTGGCGGCGGCGGCGGCGGCGGCGGCGGCGGAGGCGGAGGCGGAGGCGGAGGCGGCGGCGGCGGAGGCGGAGGCGGCGGCGGAGGCGGAGGCGGAGGCAGTGAAGTTGACGAACGAGGCGGCGGCGGCGGCGGCGGCGGCGGTGGTGGCCTCGGCGGCGGCGGCGGCGGCGGCGGCGGCGGCGGCGGCGGCGGCGGCGGCGGCGGCGGCGGCGGGGGCCATCCCTTGGCATGCACATCCCAGTACAAGGGAGAGTGCGCCACCTCTGGAAGCGCCGAGGAGAGCGCCACCTCTGGGAGTCCACCTGGACTGAGGTCCTCGTGAGGTATCTCCTCTGCCGCTGTGAATGTGAATGTGAATTGACTGAGGTCCTCGTGAGTTATCTCCTCTGGTCCCTCGGCGCTCACCTCGGCGCTTAGCTTCCGGTTCCTCTTCTTCAACTTTGGTGATACTTTGTGCGCGTTGGGCTCGGCCTCGGGCATCGACTGGCCGTCCACGCGCAGCTCGATGAGCAGATGCGTGCTGCGCGGGAAGTCGAGCTTGAGCAGTGCACCCTCCCGCCAGCACTTGTAGTAAGTCCCAAAGCCGTGCAGGGCGCCCATCAGTCGCTCGGCGATGCCCGGCGGCAGGATGTACCCGATCGGGTAGATGATGCCCAGCTGCTCGGTCGGCTCGGGCTCGGCTTCGGTGCCCTCAGGCTCCAAGAGCGCCTCGTGTGCGCCCAAGAGCGCCCCGTGCCACGCGCGCACCACCTCTGGCGGACACAAGCGCGGCAAGCGCATGGGCATCACCCATCGGCGCCCCTCGACCCCTTTGTGCGAGAGGAAGAGGACGCCTGACGTGCACATGAGGAGCAGCTGCTGGCCATACTCTTCCAGCTCGAGCCCCAACGGCTCCCACATAGAAGAGAGGAGCTCCTCGCGCAGCTCACCCTCCTTGACCAGGGCCTGGATCGCTAGGGTCTGCACGCCACGAAATTGAATCAAGTGCCTCTCCGCCGTCGTGAGCGCGGTCGGGCGCGCCTGCCCGCCCAGTGGGATCTCGCCCTGTGGGATCTCGCCCTGTAAGGTCCCGCCCTGTGGGATCTCGCCCTGGGGGATCTCTAGCATGGCGGTGGGCGTCAACGCAGCGGGGGGCGCCGGGCTGAGCATGAGTTCGAGCGGGTTTGTGCTCTGGCTGGTGCCCAATCGATGGTCGACCAAGGGCTTGAGGAGTCGTGTCACGTGGTCGGGCTGCAGGAAGATGACGCCCCCCCCCGCAAAGAGCTCTCCCTGGTTGATGAGCAGGGTGAGGGCGTCATCGAGTATGGCTGCTTCCGGATCGAGAATGGCCGAGCACGGCTCGATCGTCGGTTGGACCTCCAGCTGCCACTTCCGGCGAGCCTCGGCTATTGTTATGTATGGGCGCGGCGCGACCCGCGTTTCTGTCCCCAGGTCGGGGAGCTCGTTTCCGATAGTTTCCTGGGACGCGAGGGTCGCTTTCACAGCACGGAGCGCTTGGCGCCCGTCACGGATAGCGCGCAAGAAGGACATAGCGAGCAACCAGGTGCGCGGCACAGGCATGCCCACGCTCGGAAGCAGCGCCGGCTTCGCAAGCACAATTAACTCAAGGCGTGACTTGAAACTGCTCAGTGACGCGTTGCCACCCGCCACGGAGCACACACATGCAACGCCCGGCTGGACCTTGAGCCGGCGCTTGCCCGAGCACCCGTCCTGATGGCGCTGCACCGCGCGTTCGAGCCACACCATCTGATCCTTGCACTGGCTCTCGATGTAAAAGACGGACCACTCCTTATCACGGCGCAGCTTGGCGTCGCATTTGGTGAGAACAAGCTGCACCACGGCCTCGGGCGCGCCCACCTGCAAGTAGTCGAGCCAGCGGCCGAGGAGCTCGTCATAACGAGCCTCGAGCTCGGCCACATCGAAGCAGGGCACGAGGAGCAGGTAGAGAGAGCCGGTGACGATGTATGGCTGAAGCAGCGCGGCATAGTGCACCTGCCCGCCCAGATCCCATGCTGAGAGGATGACCTGGCTCTCGCCTTCGCCCAGCACGAGCGTTGAGATGTCGAGCTGCACCGTGCGCTCGTCCTTGTCGGCCGGATGTGGCGCACCGTAGCGCAGCCCGCGCTGCAGTGATGTCTTGCCTGCCTCGCCGTGCCCGAGTAGCACGAGGCGCGCCCCCTGGCTCCGAGCCTCTCCCGATCGGTTGAGCTCCTGGAAGTAGCGCCGGATGGGCACGACGCCCTGCTTGGCGATCGAGAGCGGGGGGCGTACGAGCGGATTCTGCTTCACCTCGAACCGGTCGAGCTTGATGCAGTCGCAGATGGTCGGCTCGAGCTGCGAGATCAGATTCTCCGACACGTCGAGGTGCTTGAGCAAGCCGAGCTGCCCGATCGAGGGCGGCAGGTAGGTGAGACGGTTCCCCTTGAGGTCGAGCGATTCGAGGGATTCGAGCTTCCCGATATTATACGGCAGCTCGAGCAGCTTGTTCGAGCGCACCGAGAGCCGCTTCAGGTGGCGCAGGAAGCAGATGTCATCGTGCAGAGTCTCGAGGCGGTTGTTGTTGATCGTGATCGTCTTGAGATTGTGCAGCTGGCCCACGGCCGAGAACTCGACCAGGGCGTTCTTGTCGAGAGTGAGCTTCTCGAGGGCCGTCAGCCGGCCGAGCGAGCGGCAGAAGCGCTCGAGCTGCGCCGCCTGCCGCTTGCCCTTGGGCGTGTCGGCCAGTGCCGGGTTGGGTGGCGGGATCACCGAGTTCAGATCAAGCGTGCGCAGCGTGGGCGCGTGCACGCGGTCCACGATGGTGCGTGCGCCTTCGGTGCCGAGCGTCACGTTGTTGAGGAGAGAGAGCTCCGTCAGGATCGTATGTTCCGCGATGAGCTGCCCGATTAGGATGGCCGAGAGCGGATCAAAGCCCTTGCCCGAAAGGTCGAGGACCTTGGCGTGACCCACGCCCGCCGCCCCTTTGATCTGGAGCAGATGCATCGGCTCGAAGTTGCCCGCGAACGTGAGCGACTGCAAGGAGGCCGAGGCACGCACTGCAGCCGCAAAGGCCCGAAAGCCGGAGCCCGAGTACTCAAGTTCGCTCTCCGTGTACTTGGACACATCCGAGAGCGGGTTGTGGCTGATGTCGAGCTTGGTGAGCGTCGTGTTGGTCCGCAACGCCTTGGCAAGCGCGTGCGAGGCTTGTACCACGAGGCCTACGTTGGACAAATCAAGATCCGTGATCGTGTCGTTGAACCTGAACACGCTGACGAGCAGCCGCGCCGCGCCGAGCGCTAGCGCCGTGTTGCGCATGGAGAATTCCGTTGCGCCCTCGAGCACGTCGAACGCGTACGTGCGCAGCACCCCAATCCGGCACTGGCAGTCCTCCTCGAGCAGCAGCCCACCGAGCACCCAGAGCGCGTTGTCATCGACCGCAGTATTGCCCCGGAAGTCGAGCGAGGTGAGTGAGGTGTTCGACCGCACGGCGCGTGCCAGCATCGCGCCCGTGAGCTCATTGTTGGACAGGTCCAGCGAGGAGAGCTTGCACTGCTCAGAGCGCAGCACGTCGACGAGGGGCTGGCCGACGCCCGCGTCGGTCAGCTTGTTATGCCCGAGCTTGAGCGCCGTGAGAAAAGAGCACACGCCCTGGGAGAGCATCTCGCACAGGCGCGGCCCGCCACGCTCGCCCAGCCCAATCCCCGTCAAGTCGAGCGCGCGGAGAGCCGACTTGCGCGCAACGTCCAAATGCTCGAGCACGCCGCCGCCCTCGGCGCCCGCGCCCGGGTTGAGTCGAAGTGAGCGCACGGAGTCATTGGTGGAGAGGAGGGCGCCTACCATGGCCACGGCCGCACGTTGGATGTACGAGCGCTGCTCCGGTTGCGAGTCGATGGTGGAAATGCCCGCCTCCCATAAGTTGATGTGCTCCACCTTGTTGTGTCCGTTGAGGTCCTGCACTGGCAGCGTCGCGACTGTGCGCTCATTCAACTTGGGCATGTGCACGAGACGGAGCTCCTGGAGTGTCACGTTCGTTCGTAGCGCCTCAGCGAGCAGAGGGATGTGGTCCAAATTCAAGCCGATGAGCTCAAGTGAAATGAGGCGCGCGTTGCCACGCATCAGGCCCGCGAAGAACACAAACGAGCGGAAGGAGCGGATCTGCGTCTTGTCCTTGAAGTCGAAGGTCTGCGCCTTGGGCCCGTCGGGCTTCAGGTCGTACAGGTCCGAGTAGCCCACATTCCCGTTGAGGTTGCGCAGGATCGCCCTGCCAAGGATGTCGCGCTCAAAATCGCCGAGCTCCCCCGGTCCGCTGCCCACGTTGATCGCGGTCAACGAGTGGTTGGTCTTGAGCGCACCGGCGAGCAGCACGGAGTCGGACTGCTGATCGGACGTCCACGTAAGCGTGGTCGTCTCCGGCTTGAGCGAGAAGTTGTCGCACTGGAGGTAGCGCATGGTCGCCGTCGACTCGAGCAGCGCGTACCCGATCGCCTCCTTAGCGCGCGCATCCAGGTGGAACGACTTCTCGATGCGCGTCAGCGGCGTCTTCTCGACGACGGCGAGCGACTGGAGCGTCGTGTGCTCTCGCACGAGCTCCGAAAGCGCCGGCTCGCGCCCCGGATGGTTGTCCGAGAGGTCGAGCGTGCGCAGCGCCGTGCACGAGCGCAGCGCGCTGCACACGGCTTTCAACCCTTCGGGCCAGAGCAAATTCGAAGCCAAGTTGACGTCGGTGAGCGACTTGTTCGTCGAGAGGCCGCGCGCGAGCTGGCGCATTCCAGCCGGCGTCTGGCGGAGCGAGCCGAGCATGTTATTCGACAGGTCGAGGGCCGTGAGCGCCGTCGAGGTAGAGAACATGCGCGCAAGCCCTGCCGCGTCCTCATACTGTTGGCCGACCTTGTTGCCGCGCAGTACGAGCCGTTGCAGCGTCGTGTTGCGCTCCATGAGCAGCCAGAGCGCGTACAGGCCGACCGACTGGAGCTGACAGTTCTTGGCCGAGAAGTCCCAGGTCGGGCGCCGCTTGGCAAGCAACGAGCCCAGATGACCCGCCGCAATCCGGCAAGTGTTGTTCATGAACGGGTCGTTGAGGAACTTGGCCGCGAGCTCGTCCGAGGCCCAGCCCGCCCAGCCTTCGGCGGACATGATGAGCAGGTACTGCGCGAACAGCCCCTCCTGGAACGAGAGGTGCTTGAACTGGTACTGCGCGGCAGAGGTTTCGGTCTGCACCTCGAGCGTCTTCGTGAGCGGAATCCCCGCCTCCTCCTTGTCCAAGTGGAGCCACATGGTGAACGCGTCCGCATTGGGCATCTCGAGGAGCAGCGTGTTCGAGGCGTGTGCGCTCGAGAACTCGCGCCGTCCATTCTGCTGATTGATGACTGCCACGTTACGCAGCATCACGATGCCGCAGTCGTGAGCCTTACCACCGAGGAGCATTTTGAGATTGCCGTTGACGAGCAGCATCACCGTGTCAACGAGCTTCTTGGGCATCGAGAGCTCGATGCGGTTGAGCTCGGTGCGCTGCACCTCGGGCTTGGCCGCCTCGCGCAGGTAGTGGTGGCCGTGTCGGAAGACCTCGTAGACCTCCTTCGAGTCGAGCTTGATTGCGACCCGGTTCTCGGTTTGGTCCTTCTCGCCATCCTTTTTATGGGTATCCGTCGTGAGCTCATCGAACTTGATCGTCTCCTTTCGGCTTGCTCGCTTCTCGCGCTTCTTCTCCTGTAAGCCGCCGCCGTCGTCATCGGCGGTCATCTGCGAGCGGTCGAGGTTGAAGAGCATCATCCAGCGCCGGATGATGATGTCTGACGCCTCGCTGATGGACAAGTTCATCGACGCCTTCGTCTGGAGCCGTTTGGTCATCGCCGCCTGGATGCCGAGCTCGTACAGCTCGATGCGGTTCGAGGGTAGCTTCGTCAGGTCCTCCCCACCGGCGGTGAAGATGAGCACGAGCAGCGAGAGCAGCACAGGCACGCCGGTCGCGTCCACGAGGAAGACGAGCTTCTCCTCGAGCAGCTGGTTGAGCTTCTCCTCGGGCACCGTACCGAGGAGCCGATTGCGGAAGAAGTTGTAGTGCTCGTATGCCTGGTTAGACGGGTCGTGGCCGATTTGGGCGATTCGCGTGACGTGCACCTCCACCTCGCCGAAGAGCGCTTTGCCCTGGTACGTGAGCTTGAGCGTGCACGTGGCGTACCGGAAATGAGTCGGGTCGAGGTCGTGGAACTTATTGGCCAGGTCAAAGAGCTCGACGAGCACGAGCGCCTCTGGAGGGGGTTTGACCGGCGGCGCGGGCGGAGCCACCACTTTTGCGGCGCTGTGCGCCCCCCGCCGGCCGCGCCGATCGCCGCCGCCCTCGCCCTCGCCCTCGCCGCCCTCTCCGCCCTCAATTGCACCGGCGCCCTCGCCACCCTCGCCACCCTCTTCCTCTTTGCGCTCGATCGGCGGATAGACGACGCCACCTTTCGTGTCCACCTCCAACACCCCTGAGGCCCTGCATATCCGCGCCAGCAGCAAGTGCGCCTGCGGGCCCGTCTGGCACTTGACGCGCGCGCGCACGACGTCGGTCACGCACGCCTCGGGCAGCCCGCCGTCGCTGAAGCGCGTCGAGTACTCCTCCTGTGCTTTGGCCACGAGCCGCACCGGGTCCTTGTATGCGGGCAGCTCCACCTGCCGCGTGGCGCGGTGTCCCTCCTCATGCGCGAGCAGCTCGACCACCTTGCGGAACGTGCCGGAGAGCTCCTCTGCCGCGAGGTAGACCTCATCCGTGCGCTCCATGATGCGGTTCCACAGCGCCGCCGCTTGCCCGCCTGACTGATTGCCTGACTCATCGGATTTCGCGGCACGCTTAGCACGGCGCGAGCGGCTCGCACGATCCGGGTTGACCAAGGCCTCCTTGCGTAGCATCAGCCCGAGCTCCATGGCGACCTTACGCGAGGCAGGCGTCAGGTGCGCGAGCTCGCCCATAGCAGACCGCATGGCACTCTCGTACATGGACCGATGCGCCTGCGGTGGCACCGTAGACACGACCTGGTCCACAAGGTCGAGTGTTGTCTCCTGCGCGTTCGAGTCCGGAGCAGCGGCTTGTCCGGTGCGGCCCATGAGCAGGGTGCGATTGATCGCATGGAGCGTGAGCGACTTGGGCGCCGTGTTGGGCGGGAGCGGCCGCTTCCTCACGATGCGGTAAGTGTACGTCACCACAGTCTGCACCACCTCTTCCAAGACCGGCACGGCCGCCGGCACGGTCGTCAAGGCGGTGGCCGTGGTGGCCGCGGTGGCTGCTGTCGAGTTGCACGTGGTACCGGCCGTGTCGCTCACACCAGCCGATGACGGCGTGGACGTATTCACAGCAGCAGCGCCGCTGGGCGCGACGGCGTTCGCACCCTCGGTCGACGGCGCTAGCAATGACGGCAGCGAGGCAGCGCCGGCAGTGGCGGCAGCGCTTGATTGGATTGATTGGCTTGATTGGAGGGCGGCCAGGGCAGCGGCGAGCTCCGCGTCCGAATCAGAGACGGTCACTTCCGCAACAAGGATGTGCTGCCGCTCCTTGGGATCGTACGGGCGCTCCTGCTCCTTAAGCATACCGGGGAGCAGGAAGCGGCAAGGCGCGACGAGCTCCTCGAGGTCGTGCTGCGTCGAGTCGCGAAACTTGTCGTACACCTCGTCCAGCTTCTTGCGCACCTCGCCGAGCGAGAGCAGGTGCTCAAAGAACTCAGAGCCGTGCATCTGCACCGAGACGGCCGCGCGCTGCTGCTCATTCGAGAGCGCATTCAGGTTCATGATCACGAAGCGACCCTTGTACTTGGCGGTGTTGACTCCCTCGGGGCGCGACGTGACGAGCACACGGTTCCCGCTCGGCACGAGCTCCTGATGGATGAAGTACTCAATCTCATCACGCAGCCCAGCGGCCTCGTCGACGCCATCGATGAGCACGATGAGGGCACGCATCTCGAACGCTTGGATGAGCATCTTACGCCACGTCTCGGCCTTCTTCCCCGCGTACACCGACTCGATGTAGAGCATCAGGAGCCCGCCCTTGGCGCCGCCCTCGCGGATGAGGAAGACGATGCGCTGCACGTACATGACCATAGGGACGAGCCGGATGCCGCCGTCCGTGCGCGTCTCGCGAAGCGCTTCGGCGACGATAAAGGCCGCTTGCTTGATCATCCAGGTCTTGCCCGTGCCCGGACCGGCGCGCATGAGCACCGGCTGGGCCGGGTGCGTCCCCATCGGTCGGCCGGGCGAGGGGCGCAGCAGCAGAATCGCGAGGTCGCGCACGTCGTTGATCTTCCACTCGGCGGGGATCGACTTGTTGTCCAGCAAGTCGGTCGCGGTGGACACGTGCAACGTCTGGTCCTTGATGCGCAGCATATTGCCCGTGATCGCATCCTCGACGAATTCCTCGCGTGACATCATGTCCTCGCAGTAGCTCACACGCGCGGCCTCATACTCGCTCGCCGTGCCGAAGCGCTGTATCGAATGGTTGAACTCGTTGAGCGCCGCCGCGAGCACGACGTTCGCGCCCTTGATGGTGGTCACGTGGGCGCGCACCGAGCCATCCTTGAGCTCCTTCTTCTCGAAGAGGGTCACCAACGTCTTTGGCGCGAGCAGGCCCGCCTTGTTGCTCTTCTCGGGGTCTAACCCCTCGCGCACCATCAGCGGCTTGTATGAGATGACCGTGAACGTGGGGCGTCCGTCGCCATCGTCCTTCCCCTCGAGCTCGCGCAGGTTGAAGGAGCCTTCCTTGGTTCGCATCGTGACCCATCCGGTGGTCTTGACCGGGGGCAGCAACATCGCGTGCCGCGTCCCCTCCTTGACGTCAAAGTCGCCGTCCCACTTCTCTACGACAGCGTCGACGCATCGCTTATTGTGCAGGAAGAGGAGCCGTGTGCCCACCGCGTGCCGCGGCGCGTACGCGCGCACGACGGTGAGCGGCGACGGGTCCACGGAGCTGTCGCCCATCAGGCCGTCGAACTTGATCACCACCGAGTCGTCCCGTAGGGCGCGCTGCACCGTCGCGCACTTGCCCTCGATGGCACCGAGGCAGCGCACCGCGAGACGCGCGCCCTCACCACAGCCGTACGCAAGCCAGGGCGTCACCTTGATGATGGCGGTGTGCAGGGCACCTGGCTCATTCTCCAGGTGCCAGTCGAGGCGCAGCAGCAGCGTCGCCTCGCCATGCAGGCCATCGTGCTCCACGCCGTGCTCATCGGCCCGGTGCCACTGGTCACTGAACTCGACGCGCTCGACAAGCGGCGCATTCTTCACGGGCGCGATCTTGACGGACCCGAGCCTCTGATGCGTCACGAGCGAGCGCAGCTCGTACGCGCCGCTGTCGGGCATCGTCTTCAGGTCGCCAAGCACGAGCTCAAACGTGGCGCGGTACGAATTGAACATGAGCGCGATCACCGTCGGAGGTATGCCTGCGTGGCGCGAGGGCATCTTCGCTTCGTCGCGCCCGCTCGGCCGATGGGCCTCGCGCCGCTCGTACAGGGTCTCGTCGGGCACGGGCTCTGCTCTCTTGAGCCTCTTCTCGAGATCCGCGCACATGGCACGCACCGTATCAAGGCTTGCCGCGGCCTTGCGCTCAATCTCGAGGCGAGCCGCCTCCATCTCCCGCAGCGCCTGCTGCGTCCGCAACTCCGCCTGCCTGTTCGCCTCCAGTCGCTCCGCCTCGAGCACCGCCTCGCTCTTGGCCGGCACCCCAGGCGCACCAGGCGCACCAGGCGCACCAGGCGCACCAGCGGCTGCGGCCGCAATTGTCGCGCCGCCCTCAGTGCCACGGGCTGCCGTCCCGCCGCTTCCGCCATTAGGTGCGTTTGGGGGAGATTGAGAACGCGGTGGCGGCGACTTGTTGGACGGCATTGGATCCCGTGGCCCAACGCCTTGTTGGTACATCTTGTTGGCGGCTTCATGGAGGGCTTGTTGGCGGGGCGCCTTCGCCTCAGCGAGGGGTGGAGAGAACGACCGCGGCAGGGCGGCCGCTGTTGAGACCGCGGCAGCCGGCTGCATGGCAGCGGCGCGATCGACGGGGGCGAGGCTGCGAGCGCCATCTTTTGCGAGAAAGGTGACCCATCCGAGCGGCTTCACCTGCCCCTCGACCCATATTTGGGCGCGCTCGATGCCCTCGGGTGTTGCGCGTACCTCGAGCACGTGCACCCGCGTGCCCGGCTCGAGGTTACCCACCTCCGCGCTCTTATTCTCAAAGCCACTGCGCACGACGATCTGCTTGGGTGCACTCACGACACTCAGCGGGTGGTAGGCGGTATGGATGCCTGCCTTGCTCGTGATCGTGACCCAGCCTAGTGATCTGCCGCCCTGGCCCACGTCGCCCACGCGCACGCGCACGGTGCCGTCGCGCAAGGACACCGTCTCCAGAGTAAAGATGCGAGAGCCACCGAAGAGCTCCCCCAGCTTCTCCGAGTGGACCTCGGCCGTGGCTCGCAAGATCATCGGGCTGGGTGTGATCACCTCAAGCACACGTACATCGTCCGCCTGCACAGAGGCAGAGGTGAACCCTCGCCAGCCCACATACGGCGTGCCCGGAGGCGGGCACAAGTCGGCGGAAGTGGGCACCATCCGGTCTCGCCCAGCTGATCCGCTGCGCTTGGTAGCGGCAGCAGCTGCAGCGGCGGCGGTCGCAGCAGCGGCGGCGGTCGCAGCGGCCGGCGGCGAGGTGGCGATGATGAGGCCGGCGGCGCCGGAGGCTTTGGCCTTAGCTAGCACACTGGTGAGCACATTCGTCTTGGTCGGACCGTTGGAGAGCGCACTGAGCATCGCGCTGGCACTCATCACCTGACCGCCGCCGAGAGCTGAGAGCATGCCGCTCATCAGCTGGTTGCTCGCGGGCAGCACTAGGCCGGCAGCTCCCTCCTTGCTTATGGAGGTGATGATGCCGGCGATCTTGCCGTCGAGCGATGTGATGCGCGCGCGCTTCGAGCCGTCGGGCATCGTGCGCGTCTCGTGCACCGTCACCACGGTGCCCGCCAGTAGCTTGGCCGGTAGCTCGGCGGAGTTCAGGTCAAAGTCCTTCCGCAATCCGAGCGTCTTCGCCGCCAGCATCGTCTCGCTGCCGCCTACGCCCACGCCGCCGCCAGCCGCGCCCGAGGCCAGATCACGCTCCGGCGTCACGCTCGGAGCCATTGTCAGGCGCTTAGCGATCACTACACTTGTCCCCATCGGCCTGGAAAGGTTGGGTGACCGACCGCCCGGAGCTGCAGCAGCAGCAGCGGCAGCAGCAGCGGCAGCAGCAGCGGCGGCAGCGGCGGCAGCGGCGGCAGCGGCGGCGGCGGCAGCAGCTCCTGCTGCAGCACCGGATGCAGCGGCTGAGGCTGCTGCACCGCCACCTACGCCGCTGAGGCGCGGCACCAGCAGCGGCGACGCCGTTTGCGTCGAGGCGCCGTCCTCGCTGATCGGCGCAATCGCAGCGCCGCCGCTGGTGCCGCGCAGCGGCGGCGACGCAGACGAGGAGCGTTTTGTTTCCTTGCGGTTCGAGTTCTGAGCTGGCGGCTTGGTTGTACGCGAGGATGACTGAGACGGCTGCTTCGAAGAGCGCTTCGACCCCTGCAAGCTGCGGTCCGACGGCTTTGGTGGCGCGGCACCACCCTGATCAATCTTCATCTTGGAGCTGAGGTCGAGGCCCGGCGTGGCTTCCAAGGTATTGGCGTGGCTGAGCTTCTTCGTGGGCGAAATAGGACCCGGAAGCTTCGCTGGAGGCTCTGAGGCGGGCTGGAAAGCAGCGGCCGCAGTTGTCGGCAGGCCGGCGGTGGCGGGTAGCGCTGGAGAGCTGCTCCGCGGCTGCTTTGCTGCATCCTTGGTGCCACCCTTCACTGCTGAGGGTATCATGGCAGCAGCTGCTGCTGTGGGTCCCGGAATCCACCAGCAACGAGCCGGCCCGGCTGCGGTTCCTGCGCCGGAAATGGGTCGTCCTCCCTCTCCTCCTTTTTTGATATTTCCAACTTTTTGGCGCGTGGTGTCGGGCGTTTCTCGCCAGTGTCCACTTGGCAATGCTTGATGGAAGGCCAGTCAGTCAGTCAGTTATTTCGCAGTCCCTCCCCGCACTCATATACCGCCGTTTCGCAGTATGGCTCCGCGGCTCCCGTCAGTGACACAAGAATTTGTACTGTGGAAGCTCTGACATCTCGCTCACGGGGGCTACTCTGTTAGTGAGGTCGGTCTCTCCCAGCGGACAGGGTGATCGCATGCAGAATGTTGGCTTTCCTGCATTTCTGCATGCATCATGAGACATGTTATCCAAAAACTTATTAGCGAACAAGCGTTACAGATGCGCTTCACGAACGTGCTAATTGTGAGCAATGTTAGAACCTGGACGTTCTTGATGGACGCCATTACGCTCCATGATACGCTCCGTGACGCAATCGAATCGGCGCTCATGCAGGAGGCCATCGAGGATGATCAGGTGATCCTCGCGCAGCGTGCGCTCGTCGCACGGATGAATCCCGCCGAGTTCGTGGAGCTCCTTTACGTCGACAACAAGGCGCTCCTCAAGTGGCATGAGCACACTGTCCACGGCCATTTGTGGACCGTGCTTGCGCTGCGCCTACAATACACGTATCGCTACCGGCCGTCAACCGTGACGGCGCGTCTTGGCCTCTTCAACGCGATCTGCCGGGCCCTTAAGTCGACGCGCCGGCGACTTCGCGCCATCCAGGAGCTCCAACAGGACGTCCTTGCGCAGGCAGTGGTCTTCTTTCGGCAAGTGGGCGTGCCGCTTGCGAAGCGCGTACATGATCTACGGCGCATCCTCAGCACCATGAAGTGCACGAGCACCAACCGGCATCAGGTGGCCGCCGCCATCCGCAATAGACATCAGTCGCTGCTCGCGAACGGCAAGAAACTTTACGCGCTCGAGCTCGCCATGTGCCGGCTCGTCGACAACCCCAAGGACGCGCGTCGGCTGCAGCGCATCATGATGATAGACAACCCCCAGGCCACACCAGGCTTGCTCACGGGTAAGCTCCTTAGGCTGCACTCGCTGCGCAAGGCCATCATTCTCGCCGAACCGCCGCCAGCAACCACTGCTGCCACCGCTGAGCAGGGCTCCTCTAACGCTGACATGGAGCTTCAGGCACGTGCCCTCGAGGCCGCTGCCCTCGACGCGGAAGCCGCAACCCACGGCGCAGGCGTGGGCGACGACGACGAACAGGAAGCGGAAGACGAGGAGGCCGCTGCGCCTACGCCTGCACGCTCATGGATGCTGGCGATGCTCGACGAGCCTACGAACGCATCGGGGGCGAGCGGTATGGCGAGCAGCGAGCTTGCTATGCAGCGGCGGCGGCGCCTACTCGCCGCCGTGATGCCCAACCTAAAGAGCTGCTCCACTGTTGTGGAAGAGGCGCAGGCGCACCGGGAAGAGCAGCGGACGTTTCACGTGCGCATGGCGGCGCTGTACCATACGAGACTGCAGGTGCGCAAACTCCAGAAGGGTGACCATGCGGGTGCGGCTCAGGCGCGTTCTCTTGCCGATCGAGAGCTTTCGAAGCTTCATCTCGATTATGATCTCGATGGCAAGGCGACCGTCGGCGAGCGGCTGCCAACCGCCTCCGCACGGGCCTCGACGCCGCGTCGGAAGATCATCCGTGCTCTGCATGTTCCTCCCAGGCCGGCAGCCTCCCCATGGTCCGACCTACCGCCGCTCGACAGCTCCACCATCGTCTCGCCGACACACCGGCACAAGCCACTTTGGGTCTATGCCTCGCCGCCCTCGCCCTCTCATCACGCCGTCGCCGTCGATCCCGGCGTCGCCGCAGCCGAGGCCGTCCAGACGATCACGACGTCGGCGGCCGCAGGCGGCGGCTCGCACACTGACGTGATGCACTTTGTCAACGACACGGGCGGCGTTGGCAGCCGCAGCGGGTTCCGTAGCCACCTGCCCTCACGCCTTGGCTCTCGCCAGCATGCACGCCAACCACTCGCTTCTTCGGACAGCGTCGATGGCGCCCTCGGCTCGCATCTATCTCCCGCCCGAGCCGCTGCAGCGCGCGCCGCGTTCCAGGCGTTCCAGCGCTACCCTTCTACATCCCTCCTCGTCACCCCCTCGCCCATCTTCCTTGCCCTTCCGTCGCTCCTCCATCGCCCACCTTCGCGTGCCGCCCTCGCGCGCACCGCCGGCGGCGGCGTGATAACCGGCGGCCTCGGCACGCGGTCTCAAGCCTCAGCCTCGTCGCCCTCTCCCAGTGCCTCACCGCCCGCGTCGAACTCAAATCCGGATCAGGAACTGCTTGACCAGTTCGCCGCGGCGCTCGACGAGCAGCGGCAGGGGATGCTAGCATGCCCTACCAAGGCCGCTCCCCTTGCGCCGGCCGCTCTGGACGATCAGCTCTACCAGACGAGCATGAGCTCGTCGATCTCGAGGCACCCGCGATCCGGGCTGCGGTCGCCACCACGCCAAACTCGACCTCGCTTGGGGAGTCTGGATGATGCACTTACCTCTTCGTCCGGCCTTTCCTCTACCGACCTCCTCAACTCGTATGGCACGCCTCTCCCCTGGACGCCGGTCCGTTACGACTACCACTCACGCAACTACGTCCACAACGTGCAGCCCGTGTACCACTCGACGATCGCACCCGGTGCATCAAAGCAGCTCCGCCACGTCTGTTCGCTCTCTGCGCTCGTGGTCGATTCGTATGACTCTACCACCATCCGAGGACGATAAGAGTCATACCCCAAAGTTTGACTTGACTTCATTCGCGTGCACGCCTGTCCACGACGGATCCAAGATTCCGAGTAGGCGGCCGAGTAATATAAACAGCCAGTTCAAACACACGGATTCATTCACGGCGCTGCCCCCGATGAAAGCACTCCTCTCCGTTTTCCAGGGGAGTCGGCTCGGCGCGAGCGCTCGGCGAGTGTTAGAAATCACACAGACACACATTCACATTCACACAATCGCGTTCACACCATGGCGTGACTGGGCGCTCAGGGCCTCTAATGACCTCCACGGCCGCGTCCACGGCCGCCTCTGACGCCATCTCAGATTCGACCACCGACGCAAGCTCCACGGCCGCCTGCGCATTCGAGCGCCACGTGAGGCGTATCCACGCCAGTGGCAGCCATGCAAAGGCGCCGTGTGTGCTCGATATTTGCCCTACGCTCTGCACGCACTTCGCGATTGGAAGCTTGGATCTCGTGCAGGCTGACCTGCAGGCGGTGTGCAACTCGGAGGTGGCAGCCACAATCCTCGACTCGCTGACTGCAGCGGGGCTGACACGCACCTTCGGGCTGCGGACGGAGATTGTCAACTTCAAGAAGGCCCTTCTCCATGTCGTCGGTGACGTCCAGAAGCTCGAGCGCTCCATGGTGCGGCAGGCGAGCTTTTTTGCGAGCGAGTCGCCACGGTGCAAGATCGAGGGCCACGATTGCGAACTGTGCAAAAAGTGGCGCCGTGCACGTCAGCGTGACCTCGCGTTCTGCCAACGGCCTGATGGCGGCGACGACGGCTCGCCAGAAGACACCTACCTGCGCATCATCGAGTCGATCCACAGGATCAAAGGGCTGAGGATGGCTCTCGTCGACTTGCGAAGCATCCTCAAGCAGCTGTGCCTGCTCCCGCGCCATCCGGACGATGCGCACCGCATGCCGAAGCCGCTGCTCGACCTACCGAGGGCATTCTTCGCCGCGTCGGCGATCGCTCGCGCCGAGGCTGAACAACTTGAGGGGTCTAGAGCTCAGCCACTCCCTGACGCGCCCGCGGGTACCACCGCGAGCGCAACAGATAGCCAGCCAGGGATCGGCCTGCTTCCAGACTACTTCCGGAACGCGGTGGACATGGTGATGAGCGAGCTCCCGCCGCTCGCGCCGCACGTGCTCCATTACACACGTTGCTCCCTCGTCGCCCGAGGTGCTGCGAAGGCCCTCGCTCAGGCCGACGGCGCAGCCAAAGTCGCCCTTGCACTCGCACAGCAGCAGGAGAGGACCGCGAGGGTGCTTGAGCTCCTTCCGCACAGCCCACGTGGCCATCCATCGCTAGCAGAGCCATCCACTGGCTGTCCGAGTGCCGCACGTGAGGGCGAGCCGCTCTCGGCTGCTGGCTACGAGGCAGGCTCGCTCGCTGCGGATGACCGTGCGCTCGTCACGGCCTTGTCATTCGAGATGAAGGTCGGAAACAAACGGCGTGTGCTCTCGGCGCTCCACGCCGCAAACGAGCACCTGTTGGCCACGCTCCGGCTTGTGCTCGACGGTCGGGAGCATCCTTCGGCGCAGCGGCTCTTTGTGGCCAGCGACTCCTCGCGAGGGCAGAATGCGATATGGTTCCCCCCGCCCTTTGCCGGCATCATTCAGATGGCCAAGGAGGGGAAGGAGGCCTACGACCGGTTCGAGGTGCAGATGAACGCCGCGATCGCGGCGGAGGGCTGTCCGTTAGCCGAGCTGCTCAGGACACGGCTGACGCTGCTAGACGGCGGCAGCTTGACCTGTCGCGTCTGTGGGCTGCAGTATCCAAAGCTGTGGCTGGATCGGGGCGTGTGCTGGCGGTGCGATGACGACGAGCGTCTCGCCGGCCGCTGCCCTTACGAGGCCGTCCCCGCCAAAGGCAAGAGCAAGGCGCACCCCTTTTGCCCGCACGAGCAGCTGCGCTGTGCATGCTGCGACGCGGGGTTTCAGAGATGCGACATCTGCCGATTAGCGCAGGGCGACGGGGAGGCCGTGCTTGCGGCATGCGCGACCTGGCACCCGGACGTGCTCTTTCTCGATTTCGATCAGACACTGTGCTCGACGCGTAGCGGTGCAGACCCCCTCAAGGGCGTGCACAGCGTCGATGCGGAGCTCCACGAAGCTGCGACCAAGATCTCGACGCACGTGCTCACGAGGAACCGCCACGTGGTCCCAATCCGTCTCTTTTTGGAGGAGCGCGGGGTGCCCATCGTTGGGATTCATTCCACGCCCAGCGGTGACTCGAAGGCGAGTTACATGCAGTCCATCCTCACTCAGGACGCGAGGGCCATCTTTGTCGACGACGATGCCAACGAGGTGCAGGACCCCGAGATTGCCCGAGATACACGTATCTTCCGCGTGCTGTTCCAGCGGACGTGATGTGTCTCACACCGCTCCCGAGTCTCTGTTATCTTGCCGGCGCTCGGCTGTGGGGTATTTGAGAACGTTGGACGCTGGTTTTTGATCAGACGACGGACGCGACGAATTGACGTCGCGGTCGTCGTTTTCAATAGTCGCGGTCGACGTCGGGGAAACCGAACCGGGCATGACGCACCGCTCCCAGGGGTTTGTGGTCGTTCCGGTCGGCACTCGACTCGCACGGAGCAAGTAGTATCGGCGATGAATCGTTCCGAAACTTGGTTCACTGGAGAGCCGCGTGCGCAACTTGCGACTCTGCTTCGTGCACGGCGATCCGTACGATGGAGGAATCGGCCCGGTGGGTAACCCCGGCTAGCGGCCCCTACCGCGCGGTAAAATCTAGACGAGACACTAAAAACGACAAAGGAGGCGCGGCGGGGGGGAGCCCGCGGGTATAGGGTTGGTACCAAAGTCAACTCCCCACTTCCGCGTTGCTTCACAGCTTCTATCAGACACAGTCACACGAGTCTGCCTTCAGTTACGTTATGTCGCCCCCTCCCCCCCGCGCTCACCACACCGCCGTCTGTTGTATGGCATGTTGTATGGCATGTTGTGAGGATCTGGCGGCAACATCCGCGTCGTTCTGTGTACGAAGGCGACTCTCGAAGGCGACTCTCTCACACACATCTCTGCCAGCGCGCCGCGCGCTCTCACTCGGTCATGCTGTGGAGGCGGCGGGGGCGGCTGCGGCATCGGCGCATGGAGTGCGAGGCGCAGCCGCCTCCGGCGGCCCGCCTGCGGGGCCGCTGCCGGCGGGCGCCTCGACCGGCTGCCGGCTGCGGGACCAGCGCTCGGGGAAGTGCGCGCCGCGCCGGACGTACGCCTCGGGGTGGAAGCCGCGCCCCGCGCTCGCTAGCAGCTCCCGCGCCGCGGCCTCGACGCCCCCGGCGTGCAGCACCGACGCAGCCGTGGGCGTCTTGGTGCCCGTGGACGTGTCGAGCAGGCGGCCGAACTCATCCACGAGGATGTACGACGCCTGCATAGTCGCGTTGTCCTCCTCCTCGATTATGGACGGGTCGGACACGCCGGCCCGCGCGCGCGCGACGTACTCGGCGAACTGCGCAGCCGTCACGAGCAGGGGCGCGACGTCGTGCCCGCGCGTGGCGGCGGCGCCCGTGTTCTCGCCGCCCATGGGCAGGACCTGGAAGATCTTCCAGCGCATGGCCCCGGTCTCGTTGACGAGCGGGCTGAGGTCCTCATGCACGTTCAGCGCCGTGACGACCGTGTTGAGCTTGAACAGCACGCCGTGCTCGCGGCACAGCGCCGCGGCGCGGCGCACGTGGCCCAGCTGCCCGATGTCGGCGGGCCCCTCGCCCGCGCGGGGCGGCCGACCGCCCGCGGGCCATCGCCCTAGCTGGAACAGCGTGGCGGGCTCCACCGAGTCCACCGATACGCCCATGATGTCCAGGTGGCGCGAGTGCGCCTCGAACCACTGCGACGTGAGCCGCGAGCCGTTGGAGATGATGCTCGTGCTTTCGTACGCGAGCTCTTGCTTGCTGTAGCGCAGCAGCTCCCCTGCGAGCGGCAAGACGAGGACACCGACCATGAGAGGAGGGCCGTCGGTGGCTTCTTACGAGGAGGAAATCGATGAGGCCAGAGGGGAGGCGGCGCTACCGACAAGCCCGTGGTACTGCGGCAGGAGCGGCTCGCCGCCTGCGATGTTGAGTTTCACGGCGCCGGCCTCGCGGAACAGGCGCAGCACGCGCTTGCAGTCCGCCTCGGACAGCACGTGCGACGACTTGGCTGTGTGAAAGCAGAACTTGCACGCGTAGTTGCACTTGCGCGTAAAGAAGAAGTTGATGGCGCGGCCGTCCACGAGTGTCGTCGCGGCCGAGGGTACGGGCGTGCCCAAGGTGCGCGCGCACACCGCGCCCGGCGGCACCAGCCGCTGCCGGAGGGCTCGCAACATCTGCGGCATCATTCGCGCCTTCGCGCGCTCGGAGGGACGGAGAGGGACTCGAATTGCCGAAAGCCTCGAGTTGCCGAATTTGGTTCTCCTGTCTCGCTATTAATTAATGATGGAGCGTCAGCCACCTAATGTTGGCCGCGCGTTCGCTGATTCGCATCCTGCGGCGGAGCGGAGCGGTCGGCGGCGGGGCGGCAGCACGGCACCTCAGCACCGCCACCCCGTCGCCCGCCGACGCCGCCGACGAGGTGGAGCGCAAGTTCGCGCCGACGCCGCGCACGCTCGTGCTGCTCGCCTCGCTCGGCACGCCGCGCGCGACGACTTTCGTCGACCGCTACTTTGACACGCTCGACCACCTGCTTACGACGCGCGACATGTGGCTGCGCCGGCGCGACGCGCGAGTGGAGCTCAAGTACCCGATGGCCGCCCAAGACGACGCCGCGCCCGCGCCGCTCGGCGGCGTGGATTACTACCACGAGACGGGCGACTGGGCGCTCATTGCGCGCGTGGCGGACCTGGCGCGTCTGCGCGCGCCGTACCCCGCCCCCGCCGTGCCCCCGCCCGACGTTGAGCGCTGGCTCGAGCGCAGCGGCGTGCACTTGTTCGGCGAGCTGCGTACGCACCGCCGGCGCTACGTGCTGACGCTTCCCGTGGGCGGCGGCGGCGGGCCGCAGCAGCACCGGGTGCACGTGGACGTCGACAGCGTCGAGCTCACCGCGGTGGTGCCCGACGGCGGCACCGCCCGCGACGGCCGCGCCACCGCCGCCGCGCACGGGCGTCCTTACGCAATTGGCGAGGTGGAGCTGGTGGCGGCGGGCGGCGGCCTCGCGCCCGCCGCGGCGCTGCGAGATGTCTTTGGCGCTTTGGGCATCGACCCCGTACCCACAGTGCGCGGCAAGGTCCTCGCGTACCTGCACGAACACCGGCCGGCGCACTACGCGGCACTGGGCGCCAGCGGGCTGCTGGCCGCGAAGCTGGGATGAGTGTACGTCTTCTGATCGGAGTTAGCAGGTCAAACGAATCACATTGGAAAACACTCAGGATGCACTTAGGATACAGTATCCGATAACAATCCCCACCAAATCGGACAAACCCCACCTGACCCACAACGGTCAACGCACAACCAATACGCACAACCATCGGACAAGGGAAGGGAGCGAGGCCTCATCGCCTGACCCTATAAAGATATCGGTAGGCTCACCCATTTAATCTTTGGTTCTCTGTGGGATGGTACCTATACCGCGTACCTACATTAGACAAATGCCGACGCGTTCAAACGAGACTAAATATAAACTCACGTGAACGAAAACATCTCTCGTTTTGGGCAAAACTCCGATGCGTCGGAGCCCAAGCTACCCCTCCACCGACGTGCCATTTGTCGCCCGATATGGACCGGCGCTTCCGTGCCAACGGCAAGATTGACTATCTGGCCGACCCGCGCCTGTCCAAACTCACCTTTGCCAGCATCCAGAAGCACATTGAGGCAACGTGCGTGAGCCGTGGCTTTCCGGCTGTGGAGCTCAAGAAGAAGCTCTTTGGGTGCGCCACCAAGTTCGCGCTTGTTTCCGTTGCGGATGAGTTCAACGTGGAGCTCGAGACGCTGCTCAACGAGCTCGGTCCGATTAAGACCTTCACGCCTGTGATGCGGTCCATGAATGATGTGAAGTACATGGAGAAGCACGCGGCGGAGAAGGCGGAGCGCGAGCGGTCGAACGCCGCCAGTGCTCCCGCCGATGTCGCCGACACCTCCCACGCGCAGAGCCCGCCCCCTCGACGCAAAGCAGCCCCAGCCAATGTGACCGACCTCGAGGGTGACCTCAAGTTCATGGACCGCAATTCGCGCATGATCGGCGCCTTTGGCCTCGACGTGATTGCTAAGATGGTGGGCATGAAGGTGCTGATCGTTGGCTGCAAGGGCATCGGCATCGAGGTGGCGAAGAACACGGTGCTCGCCGGCGTGCACACACTGACGATCTTCGACCCGGCGCCCACGAGCGTGCGTGACCTCGGCACCAACTTCTTCCTGACCGAGGCTGACGTGGGCAAGCCACGCGCCACCGTGTGCGCACCCCGCGTGGCCGAGCTCAATAGCAATGTGCTTGTGCAAGCCGCGGAGGGCGGCGAGCTGACCGAGGCGCTCGTCGCACAGCACACGATCGCCGTCTTCACGCGCGGAAGCCGCACGGAGCTCACGCGCTGGAACGAGTTCTGCCGCAGCCAGAAGCATCCGATCTCCTTCCTGTGCTGCTATGGCGGCGGCGCGTGGGGCGGGCTGTTCGTCGACCATGGCGACAGCTTCACGATCCGCGACGCCACCGGGCGCGCGCCGCTCATCAAGCTCGTCAAGAGCATCGAAGTCAAGG
>Ga0180443_100565_pt1 | contig 23989 bp, 8 predicted proteins | sample ChrtobMetP5_32mM_FD_119753 | JGI IMG/M metagenome (GOLD analysis project Ga0180443, IMG submission 119753) | Chrysochromulina tobin associated microbial communities from unialgal haptophyte culture, Seattle, Washington, USA - P5_32mM MetaG | ecosystem: Host-associated > Algae > Haptophytes >... | reverse complement strand
TTGGCCCCATCGGCACCACCACCGCCGCCGGCGGCCACCCATGCAGCAGCTGCTGCAGCACCGCCCGTCGTCGCGCAGTCGATGGGCAAGGTACACAGCACGCGGCTGGGTAAGCCCACTGCCACCACGGCAGCCTTGCTGACGCGGCGGCGGAACGCGGCCGCGGCTGCAGTTGGGGGCGCAGATCAAGGCGCGAGCGTGCTCGAGCACGCGTCGACACGGGATTGGGCTCCGACGCGTGACAGGGCGTCGACACGTGACCGGGCTCAGACGCGTGACAGGGCGCCGGGCACAGGACGGCGGCGGACTAGCACGAGTAGCAGCACCGGCCGCGGCGGAAGCACCAAGGGCAAGAGCGCCGCCAAGGTGCTGAGCGAGTATGTGGACGGGATCGAGCCGGCGCGGCTGCTTGAGCACGCGGAAGAGATCCAGCTCGCCAGGCAGGTGCAGCGGCTCAAGACGCTCGAGCAGATCTACCTGTCGCTCGGACAGGGTGCGGTTGGAGCCCCTGAGGGCGGAGCGCCAACCACGGGTGCGTTAAGGCGTGGCGGGCGTGCAGCCGCCAACGCCGGCACCGCAGCAGGATCCGCCCCCACCGTGCGGGGCCACATCCTGTCGCTCAAGGACACCCTGTCGCGCTCGGGCGATCAAGTGGTCGATCTGTTCCGTGCGTGGGACGAGGACGGGAGTGGCACCGTCGATCGAGGCGAGTTCTACCGCGCCATCCGGGCGCTCGGTTTCGTCTTCAAGCAGGAGGAGGCGAACATGGTCTTCGACGCTCTGGACGAGGACCAGTCGGGCGTGCTCGAGTACAAGGAGTTGAACACGATGCTGCGCGAGAGCGCCCGAGAGGCGATCCGGGCCGACGGCGGCGCCTCGCGAGACGAGTGGGCGGCCGCGGCCAACGTGTCCGTCGCCGAGCTGCGCCAGCAGCTGAGAGAGGGCAAGCGGGCACGCGAGCGCATCGTCGCGTCGAACCTCGGACTTGTCGGGCACGCCATCCGGCTGCTCAAGCGCTCGAGCGGTGGACGGATAGACGAAGGGACGACCGAGGCGGACTTGCTGCAGGAGGGCTGCATCGCGCTATTGCATGCGGCGGAGGGGTTCGACGTGTCGCTGGGCGTGCGCTTCGGCACGTATGCCACGTTCTGGGTGCGCGCAGCGATCAAGCGCGCTCTGCAGGAGCAGACCCGTATCGTGCGCCTGCCCTCGCGCGTGCAGAACACGTACGGGCAGATCATGCGAGCTACCGACGCGCTGAGCCGAGGTCAGTCGAGCTCCGCTGGAGGTTCTCAGCTCCCCTCCGACAATGCCATCTCCGAGAAGCTCGAGGAGGGGGGCGTGAAGCTCTCGCCGCAAAAGGTGCGGCAAATCATCGGGCAGGTGCGCGTGCGCCCCACGTCTCTCGATCGCACCCTCGACCGGCGCGGCGGCAAGGGCGACGACGACGGCACCACGGTGGGTGACCTGGTTCGAGACGCCTCTAAGCCGCCACCCGAGAGGGAGATGATTGAGGACTCGCTCCGGACCGATCTCAGCAAGGTGATGACGAAGCATCTGCGCGAGGACGAGGCCAAGGTGCTCACGCTACGCTTTGGACTTGGCGACGGCGCGTCGCGCACCGTCCGTCAGGTGTCTGAGGAGACGGGGCTCACTTACGCGCGCACCAAGCACGTGCTCTTCTCGGCGCTCTCGAAGCTTCGTAAGCCGCACGTCGCGGTCGCCCTACGTGACTACTTGCCTGGTGATGAGCTGTGAATGACGAGACGAGCGGTGTGAAGAACGAGCGGAGTGAAGGACGACAAGAGGACAATAGGGAAGGGCGAGGCGAAGGCGGCGGATGCGGCGGACGCGGCAAGGCGGCGATGGCGCGGCGGCCGCCTGGCGAAGGCAACAGGATGCATGCTCGAATGGCACGGCGCCAAAGCGGCCGCGGACGCGGCACCCTGGTGGATCCCCGACCTGGATAAGGAGCAGTAAGGAGTATAATCACATCGATGTACGGAGGTGTCTTTGTAACTTTTGAGGTTTTGTATACGTGTCTGAGATGTAGAGTATACCTTTTGACCGGGATGGTCCGCTAGTGGCACCTGCTGGTGAAGAGTACTCTGAAGTCAGACATTGTGGCAAGTGCTGGGACACAGGACAGCTGGACCTGCTGGCGGTGCTGCTGAGCTCGCCGGGGGCCGGCGACGAAACTGACTGACTGACAGATGTGGTATACACGAGAGAGTTGACGCTGCACCATGCTGCACGCACTCTCAGTTCGCCCCAACCAGGAAGTTCGGTCTACATGAATAGTCGGCTGCCGATCGCCGAGATCCAAATCGAAGTTCGTCGTCGCGAACAGCAGGAATCCCCCATACTCCACTGATGCGAGGCGTCCGTGGCGTCCTCGGCACGTCGGTGCTGCGCCGACCGGCCGCTGCGCTGCTGCTGCGTCGCGCATCGGCGGCGCAACCCGCCGCCGCAGCGGCCGCATCGAGTAGCATTCAGCAGTCGCGTAACTTGCCCGGTCGGAAGGTGGAGTATCGCAACGTTGATGGCATGCGGCACGACGACGGCCGGTATACGGCCTTCAAGGCCAGCGTGCGCGGTATCGTGGGCGACGATGGCGTGATCGACGATCCAGTGCGCACGTTTGCCTATGGCACCGACGCCAGCTTCTACCGGCTGACGCCGCAGGTAGTCGTCAAAGTGCGCTCCGAGCAGGAGGTAGTTGACGTGCTTGAGGTGGCGCGCGTCCACCAGACGCCTGTCACATTTCGAGCGGCTGGCACGTCGCTCTCGGGCCAGGCGATCACCGATTCGGTGCTGCTCAAGCTGTCGCACAATGGCACGGCCTGGCGCAAATACAAGATTGAGAATGGCGGCCAGCGCATCACGCTCGAGCCGGGCCTCATCGGCGGCGAGGTCAACCGGCTGCTCGCCTCGTATAAGAAAAAGCACAACTGCGAGACCCAGTACAAGATCGGGCCCGATCCGGCCTCGATCGATAGCTGTATGATCGGCGGCATCGTGGCGAACAATTCGAGCGGCATGTGCTGTGGCGTCAAGCAGAACACATATCACACGCTCGAGGACATGCGCGTGGTGCTTGTCGACGGCACTGTGCTGGACACGGCCTGCACGACGAGCCGAGCCGCCTTTCACGAGTCACACGCACCGCTGCTTGCTGGCTTGTCGTCGCTCGCGTCGCGTGTGCAGGCCGACGCATCCCTCCTTGCGCTCATCCGCCAAAAGTACGCGATCAAGAACACGACCGGCTACTCGATCAACGCGCTGGCCGACTTTTCGCCGAGCGACCCCATCGAGATCCTGAAGCGCATCATGATCGGTTCCGAGGGCACCCTTGGATTCGTGTCGCAGGTGACATATAAGACAGTGCCCGATCACCCGAACAAGGCGTCCGCCTTCCTCGTCTTCGCCGACATCGAGGAGGCTTGTGACGCCGTCGCGGCGCTTCGCAAGAATACCAAGGTCGACGCCGTCGAGATGTTCGACCGGCGCTCGCTCAAGCTCACGTCCGACATGGCCGCTTTGGTCGCGCTCTGCCCCGAGCTGCCGCACCTGCCCGCGGACGGAGAAGCAGCGGCTCTTCTCATCGAGTGCCGTGGCAAAGACGACGAGGCACTCGCCGCCCAGATCGAGTCCGTGTGCAAGGCGCTGCGCGACTCGAGGGTACCGGTAGTGTCGGCGGTGGGCTACACTCCCGAAGCCTTCAAGCACGACCCGAAGGACTTCAACGTGTATTGGGACGCGCGTAAGGGGCTCATCCCGATCGTGGGCGGCGGTCGTGAGCCCGGGACTACGATGCTGCTCGAGGATGTCGCGTGCTCGGTCGACAAGCTCGGTAAGATGTCCAAGGACCTGATCGCCATCTTCCAAAAGTACGGCTACCACGACGCGTGCCTGATGGGCCATGCGCTCGAGGGCAACCTGCACCTCATCTTCAACCAGTCCTTCAAGACGCCGGAGGAGCTCAAGCGGTACGAAGACGTCCTGTACGAGATCAACTACAACGTGGCGATCGTGCACGGCGGCTCGCTCAAGGCCGAACACGGCACCGGGCGCAACGTGGCGCCCTTTGTCGAAATGGAGTGGGGCACCAAGGCGTACGAGCTCATGTGGGAGCTCAAGCGGCTCTTCGATCCGCAGTTCATCCTCAACCCGGGCGTGATTCTCAACGAGGACCCTCTCGTCCACGCCAAGAACATTCGGCAGGACTTCGTGGCGCACCCGCTCGTCGACCGGTGCATCTCCTGCGGCTGGTGCGAGTCTAACTGCCCGTCAAAGGACCTGACGCTCACGCCGCGCCAGCGCATCCAGGTGTACAAGGAGATGAGCCGCATGCGCGAAGAGTGGACCGCGAGCGGCGCGCAGCTCAAGCCCGCGCGGCTGCTTGCCTTCGAGTCGAGTTGGGAATATGCGGAGAACACGTGCGCAGCCGACGGCATGTGCCAGGAAAAGTGCCCTGTCAAGATCAACACGGGCGAACTCATCAAGACGCTCCGCCAGAACACGCTCGAGGGCGACGGCACCATGTCCGTTGGCGGGCCGGCAACTCCGCGCGGCGCGGCGCTCGCGGCGATGCTCGCGGCCAATTTTGGGACCGTGACTAAACTCGTACCGCCCCTCCTGGACGTGGTGAGCCTAACGCATCGGCTCCTCGGCAACCTGCCCATGGCGACGCTCACATGGGGCCCATGGCGCGTCTCGAACAACTACCTGCCACTGTGGAACAAGTACATGCCGCGTGGTGCTCAGCCAGTCGTCGTGCCCACGCCGCCCGAGGTGGCGGCCGACGCCAAGCCGAAGCGCGTCGTGTATGTACCCTCGTGCGTGACACGTATGATGGGACCAGCGCGCGGCGACGCGGACGCGGGCGACGAGGCGGTGCACACCAAGTTCATGTCGCTGCTCTCGAAGGCCGGGTATGAAGTCGTCATCCCCGAGGGCCTCGGCTCCATGTGCTGTGGCATGATCATGGACTCGCGGGGCTTCCGCGACGTGGGCGCCACGCAGGCGGCGCAGATGCAGCAGGCGCTACTGGACGCGTCCGACCGCGGCAAGCTGCCGATTGTGTGCGACACGAGCCCGTGCCTTCAGCGTATGAAGGAGAAGTTTGACGATCCGCTGCTCAAGCTTGCCCTCTTTGAGCCCGTGCAGTTCATCCTGCTCTACCTCAAGAGCGAGCTCGAGTTCGCCAAGGTGCGCGACTCGATCGCGGTGCATGTGCCGTGCTCGTCGAAGAAGCTCAAGGTGGGCGAGCAGATGGTGCAACTGGCCGAGCTGTGCGCCACGGAGGTGCACGCGACGCCCATCCCGTGCTGTGGCATGGCGGGTGACCGCGGCATGCGATATCCCGAGCTCACGAGCTCCTCGCTGCAGCACCTCGACGGCATGATGCAGAAGCACGCGTGCTCGGACGGGTATTCGACCTCGCGCACGTGCGAAATGTCGCTCTCCAACCACTCGGGCGTCCACTTCCGATCACTGCTGTATCTGCTCGATGAGGCGGCAACTCCGAAGGCAGCGCCCATCACAGCGCGTAACGGTCTCTAAGGCAGCGCCCATCACAGCGCGTATCGGTCTCTCCGCTGCTGCCAAGCCGTGAGAGCTTGGGCACGCCGGCGTGATCCAATCCATGAATGTGCATGCAGCTCGGTGGTGTTTGTGTATACGCTGGACGGAGAACCACTCGACTGCACATTCGTCGCTGGAACGTCCGCGGTCCTTCCCGGGTGTACAGGGTGGCGCGGTCGTTCTCACGTGACGTTCCGCAGTGATACGCCTGTAGGCACGCGCACTCCTCCACTGTCGGCAGCGAGCAGGCTTGCTTACATTAGGGTCCATGCCGCATGGGGCCGTGCCCGGGTGGCCCGCGAACCGCAACCGCCGACCCCCCCCAAGCCCACCATGACGCATGAGATGCCGCATGGCGGCATGGGATGTGTTTAGTGCCGCGGGGTACGCACGGTCCGACACGCCGCGGAAATCGCCCATGAAGTCGCCGTACACGAGTGGACAGCGGACAGTTCGTCTCTACTTCCGACCTTTCGCATGTGTGTGACATGTGTGATGTGCGACACGCCGAGGCGTCGTCCCGCGTCGCCGCGCCGGCCCACCGGGCGTGTGATCGCGCGCGGCGACCGGCGTGCGGTGACGTGTCCCTGTCGGACCTGTGCCGCCGCGCCTAGTCGCTAGTGAAGGGCTGACAATGCGTGCGCTGTGGCTGTGTGCCCGCATGCCGCGTGAAAAAAGCAGCAGGAAAACCTTTTCAGCATGATTGCCGATTGAGTGGCGCGTATGATTAAGGTCAACCTCATGTACAGGACGGGACATCGTGTCGCAGTGTCGTTCGACTTGGCGTTGAGCCTGAGCCGAGTCTAAGGGTCAGGTCAGTGTGACCTCACCGACGCGCCAGGTGCGCGGTCCGGTCGGCGAGTCCCCTCGACATTGCATCACCTGTGCGGGGAATTGATCGTCGCCATTCCACGGCAGCAGCGGCCCACGCATCCGAAAGGCATCTAGACACAGCCGTTCTCTCGCTGCAAAGCGCTGCACGCTACGGTAAAGGACAAGTCGGTACGCTTACGAGCCAAAGCCTGGCATGCTCGCCATGCCCAGCGGCGGCACAAGGTCGCTGACACCATTGTACGTGTAGGGGAAGCCGCCGCCAGTGAGGGTCGCCTGCGTGACGATGCCGCTGAAGGCCATCATCGCAAGGCGCCCGTTGGCGAGCTCCTTCTCCTGCAGGTCCTTGGAGCCACCGAAGCCCAACGGGTCGAACTTGTAGTCACCGCCCGGCGCAGCGTCGGGGTCGTTCATAATCTGGAAGCACTTGGGGATACCCGCGAACACCTCGATCACGGCAATGGGGATGAGCATCGCGAGCATCGGGCCGCGCTCCACTGCAGCGTCATGCGCGTACAGCGACAGCACCTTGGGTGCGTAGGGCACCGTGAACCCCCAATCGACGGCCCACCAGCCGGCGACAGCAAGCATGCAGACGCGCGCGTGCTTCAGCTCGGCCTGACAACGAGGCACGGCGCAACGCAGACTCAGAGAGAGGACGGCAGCACTTGCTTTGGCTTTTAGTGGTCTCCTGGCCTGAACGCACCTCGCGCGACCACTGGAGCGGGACGAGGTCGGAGATCTGAAGCGGATCGAAGCCAATGTCACCGGCCATCGAGCCTGCGACGTGTCACGGCCAGGCATCTCAGCGTGTGCAGCTGGACAGACGTGTGCGTTGGTTTGGACAGTGCCCGGGTGCCGCCTCACCGTCGAGCGCAGGCGGCTTCTTGAGGAAGGGAATGGCCTTGCTCTTCTCCTGCATCAGCGGCGCGGATGTGCGAGAAACCGCATGGAAGGTAGGCAGCGGCGCGCTGAAAGAGAGCGAGGCCTGTGCGACTGCAGCATTTTTGCGATGCGAGATTGTCCCTGAGGAAAATGAACAAGATTCGTCTTTACTCGTCTGGTGCATTCGAAAGCATCCCCACAGTTCTCCCGTGTCCGCAAATTGTGCTGGAATGACTCGTGACTTGACTTGACTTGATTTGGAATTGACTGCGCGCTCTGGGAAGTTCAAGAACCCTCATCAAAGATCAGCCAGGCGCAGCATGGGCATTCAAGGTCTCCTACCCTTCATCGACTCCGTCGCCGTCGATCGGCACCTGAGCGACTTTGCCGGGCAGACGGCGGCCATCGATGGCTACTTCTGGCTGCGTGCGCGCTCGTCTCACCTGCTCCATTCGTGCACACATCTCACTCACCACGCAGCACGCAGCACGCCGCTCACCAGCGCATCGCCTCGCTCACTCTCCGCGCAGACAAGGGTGCCAAACGCTGCCCGATGGAAATGGCACGCGGCTCTCCGTGCACGGGCTTTGTCGACTTCTGCATGAACATGGTTGGGCTGCTCCGCCGACACGGTGTCGAGCCCTATGTGGTGCTAGATGGCGCCCGACTGCCAGCCAAGGCGGCAACTGAGAAGGAACGGCGCGACAAGCGTGCGCGTCACATTGCCTCGGCCAACGCGCTGCTGGCGGCAGGGTTTCGCGACAAGGCGCTCGTCGAGTTCAACGGTGCGGTCAACATCACGCCCGAGCACGCATACCAACTCATCCACGCGCTGCGCCTTGCGCGCGTGCGGTACGTGGTCGCACCGTACGAGGCGGACGCGCAGATAGCTCTCCTGGCTCGGCGCGGTCTGGTTGACCTTGTGATCGCGGAGGACTCGGACATGCTTGCCTTTGGCTGCCCGCGCGTTTTCCTCAAGATGGACGCGCAGGGGAGCGGCCGCTTCCTCGAGCGACAGGCGCTGAGGCAAGCGCGCGACGACCAAGGCCAGCTGCTCTTCGTCCCGTGGGAGGACTGGGACGCGGGCGACCGGCTGCTCGAGATGTGCATCCTCAATGGGTGCGACTACCTCTCCGGCATGAGCGGCTTCGGGCTCAAGACGGCGCACAAGTACCTGCGCAAGCACCAGACTATCGAGACGGTGCTGCGCGTGCTCGAGATGGAGGGCAGGGAGCCGCCCAAGGGATTCAGCACGTTTGCCAGGTACGTGCAACAAGTACAATACGCGCTCCAGACCTTCCGCCATCAGCGCGTCTTCGACCCGATCTCCGCCACCGTCGTGCCGCTCACGCCGCCGCCGCCGAACGCACCCGAGATGCCGCATTGCGGAGCACCCATCTCAAGCGCGCTCGCGCATGGGCTGTGCGCCGCAGGCGATCTGAGTCCCGACACGCACCAGCAAATGTCGTACCCGGGCATGCCCGCCCAGCCGCCACCGTATGTGCCGCTCAGTCAGCCGAACCAGCCTGGAGATCCGCCCGTGAAGCAACCCGCGCCGCCGCCCGCGCCGCCGTCCCATCAGCCCTCCACTGCCTGCGCCGGCGCAGCGACGCTGCCGCTAGCACCTCCTCCGTCTGCCAGCACCAGCATCAGCGCCAGCGCCAGCAGCGCCGCGATGTGTCCAGCAGCCCTTCCGGGCGGCTTCGCGACAGCGGCGAGCCTCGGCTTCAGCACGGCGGCGGGCTTTCGGCTGAGGCCGCAGCTGCCGCCTGGGAGCTGCCGGACGGCCACTGCAATGCTCGTGCAGAGCAGGCTGCCCCTCGCTCCCAAGCCTGCTTCCGAGCCTGCTTCCGAGCCTGCTTCCGAGCCTGCTTCTGGCGGCCGCAGCAGCGTCGACGCCAGCCTTATCAGCGGCGAAGCTCATGGCAGCAGCGTGAGCGCCGTCGCCGATGGCAAGCGGCCACACGCGCCGCGCGAGCCGGAGTTGGCAGACGAGGAGCTCCCGCCGAGCCATGTCGAGCTGCTCAGCAAGCCCAGCGCTCGCCAACCGTTCAAGAAGCCACGTTTGGCCAGTATGCTGCCGCCTAGCGCGGCGTCCGTCCCATCGCCCGTCGCGCCGCCCGCGCATCAGACGCTCAAACGCTCTCCATTTTTCCTCTCTTCGCGGCCGATGGCGGCAGCCTCCCCGATGCGTCCTCCTCGCGTGGCGACCACCACCAGGTCCTCCTCGCATGGCGACCTCGAGTTTGGAGACGCGCTGGGCGGCGCGGATGGCGTTGGTGAGACGTGCGGTGACATCAGCACGGCTGCTGCCGCTGAGGCGGTCGCTGCCGAGGCGATGCTGTGTGCGCACTCGTTCACTCCCAACGATCGGCGGGCATCTCTCGGCAGCAGCGCTGGCATGCCAACAATGAAGGCGATGCCCGGCACGCGGTCGACGCCGGGATCGAGGGAAAATGCGCCCCACAACGGCAGCGTACGCACGCCTGGAGCGGGTTTGCGTTTCTCGCCGTGGATGGCAGATGAGGCCGGCGCCCCCAGCGGGCTCACCCACGTCGACCTCGACTCTTTCTGCTTCCGAAGCAACCTTGGGGGGGGACCTCAACCAGGCGCGCGTAGCCGCTGAGCTTCAGGATGTGATACAGCCGGTATGTATGCGTTGTTCCGTACCACACGTCGTGTCGGATCGACGGACGGCTCTCCCGTCCGGACCTCCGCGGCGTCGCGCCCGTGTGCCGTGACGGCCTGACGCCGTGACGCGTATGTCTGAGCCCGACCGCTACAAAACCGCTACACCGGCCCAGAGCGCGCGGCCGAACCGCGGTGCAAACTTAAACTTAACACAAGTCAGTCCTAATCGCTCTCTCTGTATCCTCTAGACCTCTGTAGGTACTCCGTAAACTCTCTCTCTAACAGCAAAACTCAAATCATCTCGGCAATCTCGGGGTCGTAGGGGTTGGGCGCCTTGGGCGGTTGGGATTGCCCTTCGCCCTCGCCAGCTGCCGTCCGTTGCTCGCCCACCTGCGTGTAAACCTTTGGCCGGCCATAGTCAAGCCAGGTGAGCGGATTGTAAAGATTGAAGAGGCGCTTTCCTTCCATCTCCTCTTGCGACCATTTGCGAGTCACGCCAAAAGCATCCTGGTACGTGTCGAGCTCCGGCGGCTTGCCAGCACGTATGCTGGCAAGCTTGCCCTCGATGTAATCGACACGCTTATCTGTCAGCTTGCCATACACGAGCCGACCCAGTGTGAAATCGCGGATGACCGAAAAGGGGAGCGTCTTAAACTCCTGCATGGCTCGCTCGTAGAACTCTTTTGCGGGCTGCAACATACCGAGTGCAGCGAGGCACGCTGCTACGTTGGCGGTGAGAGTCGCGCGCAGCTCGCTGGAAATTCCCGTCGATGGGTCGGTGTCAACAATGGCCAGCCAATGGCAAAATCGGTCGAGCGCCTCCTCGTAGCGGCCCTCCTTGTACGCAGTGGTCGCCTCCTTCTCAAGTTTCGATGTGATGGCAATGCGTGAGCCTGGCAACGGGTAGCCAACGACGGCGCTAAACCATTCCTTGGCCACGTTAGTCCTCACCTCCTCCGTCGCGCCTGCCCTGTACTTTTCGTACATGTCACTCGCAAAGAGGCCGTCCATGGTCACCGCGCAGAAATACTAGTGCGAAGTTCGTGTCGGTCCGGTGTCTTGGATGCCGAATTAAACCATTGGCTGTGAAATGAAATGAAAACCCTCCTGCTCCTCTAAACGACTCGACTTCTCACGCGGGATTGACATGGGGATTGACTCTCGTCCTCATCCGGCGAGCGCCGTCCTGCGACTCAGGCGTCTCGCACACCCTCGCGGTCTGGTGCGCTGCCATGATGGTGTTTGCCCAAACATGCTACATGCCGATCAACATGTCGTGGCCGTTGGCGCTGAGAGCCAGCGTGCAAGGCTGTCCACTCTGCGTCGTCCCGAACGCTCTTGCCGCATGCGCGCGTGTGCACACCGCTGTCACGAGGCACCCAAGCCGACGCGGGGCGCCGTTTCGAGCGTTCACCATGGCGCTCACTCGTCCTCCTCGTCGTCCCAATCGTCCCCAACGAAGTCGGCGTCGGCCACGATCGCGACGCCATTGTTCTCCGCCACGACGAGTCGTGCCGCCTCCTCAGCGGCCGCCGCCGCCGCCTCGGCCGCCGCCGCCTCGGCCGCCGCCGCCTCGGCCGCCGCCACCTCGGCCGCCGCCTCTGCAGCCGCAACCTGCTCCGCCTTCTCACGGCGCCTCCGCTCGGCAGCCTCCTGCCGCTCCGCTCGCACCGCCGCCTCCGCCGCCCTGGCCTGCGCCTCCTCTGCCGCCTGCGCTTTGGCCGCCGCCTGCGCCTTGGCCAGCCTCTCAGCCTGCAGCCTCGCCGCCGCCTCGGCTGCGGCTTCCTCCCGCCGCGAAGCCTCGTCGGCCTCCTCGTCGGCGTCCGCGAGCGGGGGCTGTGAAGCCAGCGCGCACGGCGCCTCGCCGTCAAGCCACGGAGGCGAGGCCATCGTACCCGGCGAGGTCTCGTCAGGACGGCTCCGCCGGGTTTCGTCAGGACGGCTCCGTCGGGTTTCGTCAGGACGGCTCCGCCGGGTTTCGTCAGGACAGCTCCGCCGGGTTTCGTCAAGTCGGCCCGGCGAGGTCTCGTTGGGCATCGCGTCGTCTTCCTCCCGAGGCTGTGGTTGTGGCGGTGGCTTACGCTTTCCTGGGCTGGCTGGGGGCGACGTCTGCAGCCGACGCTTGCCCGGCGAAGGCGGTGCCCTCCTACCAGCTGCCTGCGTTCCCACTGCCAGCTGCGCCGCCGCCGCCTCTTCTTCCATCGGCTCTGGCGGCGCGGCGGCGGCGGGCTCGCTGCTCAGCTCGACTGTGACCCTGGCTGCGCGCGAGCCGGACGCACGGCGGGTGGATCTGGAGCCGAAGACCCCGGCACCATCGTCCTCATCACGGTGTGCCGAGGCTGCCGGTGGCGGAGGCAGGTCGGCGACGGGAAGCGGCGGCAGTGCGCCCACCACGGCGCCCATGCTCGGCGTACCTTGCGCCGCCGCAGCCAAGGGTGTCGAGCTTGGCGAGCTGCGCGCCGTCAAAGACGATTGGAGCGCGCGCGGCACGTACACCAAGGGGCTGGGCACGTGCACGTGCGCTGGGATGAGCTCGAGGTACTCTGCGGGGACCAGGCCGTGGGCGCCCCCCTCCGGGCGTGCCGCAAAGATCCAGCCCGGCGGGCTGGTCATCCAAGGCAGAGGCAGCAGCAGCTCGCCCGCGACGCACCCCAGCTCGATCTCGTGCTCAGAGACGAAATCCGCACGCAGCCGGCCAATCTCGAGGATGAATGCGAGCGACGAGGGCTGGAGCACCAGCCCATTGCCCTCGCCGCTCGGCATGAGTGCTGTCGCGTGACCGGCCGGCGGGCGCCTCGTCGCGCTTGCCGACACGGCGCTGGCGGGGTGGCGCGTTCGCGTCGACTGTGCAGTGCGAGGCGGCGGCTCGTGAGGCACCTCCTCATCGTCCTCGTTGTCTGAGTCCGTGAAGAATTCGGGTGCGCCATTGGACGACAAGCCCGATGAGTCCGCAGGGCGGCGCGCCGTCGCCGCGTCCGCCGACTTGCCCACGCGCTGAGCCACTGCGCTCGCCCAGTGCACGGCGCGCAGCCTCAGCTGGTGGACCCACATGATAGCGTCCTCGCGATCCCCGGCACAGAATTCGATGTGATCGAAGGAGTACGCGCCCTTGCAGCGGACCACGAAGTGGCTGGGCGGCATGCCCGTCGCCGCACCGCTCTCTACTGCGATGATGTCCGCGAGGTGCAGGCACACACGTGACGGCAGATCCATCGCCTTCGTGTAGCAGAGCGTGCCCGAAGTCTCGTCAACGGTCACCCAGCGCTTACCCCATTTGAAGCCGAGGATGCCTGCGGCGGTCGTGTGCTTCTTCTTCAGCCACCCGTGCAGGCTCTTGCTCATCTTCACGTCGCTCGCAACCTCCAGGCTGTGAGCGACAGATGTAGGAGACGATTCGCCGCTCCGGCTGCGCTCCCCGTCGGCCAGCTCCGCCAGGGTGAGAGCAGACGGCTTCGACGCGCTGCGCCCGCGCCCAAACGAGGGACGGCGGGTCAATAGCGGCATGACAGTTAGGGCAGTTGTCGGGTGCAGTTGTCGGGCGGCACAGTGAAAGTTGGATCTCGTTTCGGGTTCCGTCAAATCTGTCAAACATTAAAAACGTAAGGTCAATTCGCGAGAAGGACCTTAATTCCATAGGCATCGAAGCATGCTCGGAGCTCGCGTCTGAGTACTGTAGCGCAGTTGGCAGTACCTGTCCGCAGCCGCCGCCCACACCTCACTGCCACGCTCCGAAGCCGGCGCCAACGTAACTATCGCTCTCTCATCACGAATCCGTGCAGTGTCCTCTCTGTATGCTCGCGCACACCTCATCATCGTTACGCACGCGCGCATCGCGCAGTCGCCCTTTCTCGCATGGACGGAGCCGGTTCCGCAGCCGCAGCCGCAGCTTCAGCTCACATGCCCGGCCGTGCATGTTGCTTTCGCGCGCGAGTCGCATCATCTTGCGCTTCACTTGCCGGCGCCGCCGTTGACCGTCAGCGGGCCTACCGCCCGTCGCTGCTGCGCCGCGGCCAGCGCGGCTGCCGCGCCACGCGACGTCTTCGGTTTCGAGGCGAGCTTGGCGGCGACGCTGCTCACGACGTGGGGCGCGGCCGGGTGCCCCACGGGCCCCCCAGGCTGCCCCCCGGTCGGCTGCACCGCCGCCATCGGCGCAGCGCCCACAACAAAGCCCGCATATGGCGGCCGCGTCGCACCGGCGGCGACATGGGGCAGCGGCTGGGTCGGCATGGTCGCGTAGACCGGCGGCGGCGCGCCCGCGGCCGCCGCTGCCATCGGCTGTGCCTGGAAGGGGCTGCCGTGGCCAAGCGCCGCCATATGCTGCGTCAGACCGGAGTGGACGAACGCCGGTGGCGCGTGGCGCGGGTCGACGCTGCACTGCCGTTTGCTGCGCGGGCCGCGCCGAGCTGCCTGGGTGCCATCCACCTCCTCATCGGAGTCCTCAATCTCGTCCGCGGCGCGTGTGTGCGCCGCGTCCCACGGGCGGAAGGAGCCGAACGCTTGGATCTCTCCCTGCATCCATGGGTCGGCGAGCGCCTGCGCGACGCTGAGCCGCCTGCGCGGGTCGACGACGAGCATCCTGCAGATCATCTGTTTGGCCGCGGGCGAGACGCGATCCCACACCGGGTGCCGGAAGTGCGCCGCGTTCACGCCCGCCTTAATCTGGTCGAAGATGGTCGCTGGCGCGCCTGAGGCACCCGGCGGTGCGACCTGGTCGGCAAAGGGCGGCGAGGCCGAGAGCAGGTTGTACATGAGCACGCCGACGGACCATACGTCGCACGCCCGATCGTAGCCGCGCCCGCTCGAGCGGGTCTCCAGCACCTCGGGCGCAAAGTACTGCGGCGTGCCGCAAAAGGTGGCCGCACGGAAGTGCACGTCGGCGCCGACGAGCTTGGCGAGCCCGAAGTCCGCAATCTTCACCTCGGGCAAGAAGGAGGTGGCGCCCGCGGGCGGCTCCTTCAGCAGGATGTTCTCGGGCTTCAGGTCGCGATGCACGATGTGCCGCTCGTGCAGGTAGTTGAGCGCCGAGAGCAGCTGGAACATGACGTGGCGCGCGTCCGCCTCCGCGAAGGGTCCATCGCGCTCCAGCCTGTCGAAGAGCTCGCCGCCCTGTACGAGCTCCATGACGAGGTAGAGCTTGGTGGCGTCCTCGAAGATGTCGACGAACTTGATCACGTTCGGGTGCTCGATCGTGCGCAGGATGCGTGCCTCCATGAGCACGCGGCTCTGCAGCTCGGTCATCTGCTCGGCCGTGCAGCAGCGCGCGTCGCCCGCGGCCGCGCCGCGTAGCAGCTTCTTCTTGTCCATGACCTTCATGGCGTACTCGATGCCCGTCGGCCTGTGCAGCACGCGTTTGACGACCGCGAACGAGCCCTTGCCCAGCTCGCAAACCTCCTCGTAGTCCTCCGCGCTGCTCTGCGCGCAGAGCGACGTCTCTCTAAGCAGCGACGGCTGCGTCGGCGGCGGCGGCGGCGGCGGTAGCGGCGGCGGCGGGCGCAGGTCGATGAACATGAACTGGTAGTTGATGGCGTGCGGGACAACGGCCGGGTCGTCGAGCATCGCGTTCCCCGAGCTCATCGACGCGTGCTTCGGGTTCGGGTTGAGCAGCACAATGTTGTCCGCATTCTGCAGCCGCCGGATCTGGTTCTTGCCCATCCGCTGGTTGTTCCACCACGTGCCGTTGGAGCTAAGATCGATGACGTGCGCGAGTCCATTGTCGTCGAGGAATATGCGGCAGTGCATCGAGCTGACGCGCGGGTCATTGAACTTGATGTGCGCATTGCTGTTCTTCGCCACCTTGCCGAAAAGGATGACGCGCTGGTTGAGGTCAACGATGCCGAAGCTGGAGGTGGGCCCCATGCCGATGAGACGGGCCCACGGCTCACTGAATTCCTCCTCGGCCAGGGTCCCCGCATCCGGCTCGTCGGCCTGCGTAGGCGGCGCCGCGTCCTCGACCTCCATTAGGAGACGGTGTCCAAGGCGGCAGCTCGCCGACACAAAACTTGACCGCTTGATGACGATGATCATCAAGCCAATTCTTGCGCGTGAGGTCCTGTGCATGGGCTTGCGAGCGCAAATTAATGCATTGGAAACGCGCCGTAATCTACCGGCCGGTTGTCCTCGCAACAGATTGTTGGTTGGATGGCGAGGAGGAGCTCGGACGGCCAGTCGCGACGAAGCACGGTGAACGGGCGGCTGTTTCTCTACGGCAGTTCGGACTGGGCCTCGACGGTTGCCACCTCGCCCGCCGGCACCTTCTTCGGCTTCCCTCCGGTCAATGGCTCCAATGATCAATTGAGACCCGCAACAGCGAAACACAAGGTCGGCCGCTTTGACGTAATGAAGCTGACGCCCGAAGTGCAGCTGCTCGCCACCAGGTTGCTCTCGCCGCGCCGTCCTGCGAGTGCGCGCGATGCAACCGCCACTACGTCGCCGCCGAGGCCTGTCAACCTCTCGCCGGGCTCAAAAAGGCCGGCACTGCCGCGGCCATCACCCACGCATCGACCTGCCACACCACGAGCCGCCTTCGGTGGCGGCGAACGCGGAAAAAGCGAACGCGGAGAAGCCATCGACAAGCTTGAGGAGCAGCTGATGAGGAGCAGCTTGAGCGCGCGGCCTCGCGGCCGACTCGTGCCAGCCTCTGCGCGGACCACGAGACGCAGCGGCGGCAGCGGCATGATGGCGGAGGAGCCCTCGACAAGTGCCATCCCGCTCACGGAACGGCCGTCGACCTCGCCGCAACGTCGCCGGGCCGTCAGTAGCGCCCAACGAGCTGAGCCGCCAGCAGTGGCAGCCACCGACGAGTCGCCGATGACCGCCGAGGTGCGGCAGCTGTGCGCGTGCCTCAGATCGTCGGCGGGCACTGCGTCCGCGACGGCGACGGCCACTGCGGCGGCGGCGGCCGCCTCCGCCCTGACCGCCGCCACCGCCGCCGCCGCCGATGATTCCTTTGAGCTGGGCTTCGCGCAGCTGCGCCTAGCTGTGGCCGAGGATGAGGCGTGTGTGCAGCAGCTGCGCGAGGCTCTCGTCGAGGCGCTCGTCGAGGCGACGGAGCATCAAGCACTCGCCCTGGCTGCAGCGAGCGCTCAAGCGGAGCGCACGCGCTGGCGGCCGACGACGCGCGCCGCCCTTGATGCGCCCTCCAACGGTATGTTCGTGCCGCAAGAGCTCGGCCTGCTGTATGCCAACGTGCCCGCCCTCGCTGTGGCCAACCGCCTCGGCCCTCGTATGGGCCTAGCATGCGAGGCAGGGGGTCAGGTGGCCTGGCGCGCTGAGTTCTCTCGCGCGCGCCGGCTGCCTCGGCTACTCGAGCACGCGGACGCATCGCTCCATTATGCGCTGGGTGCCGTGCGCCACTACGCCTTGAGCGGCTGGCTCGAGCACGTCACGGCGCGGGTCGCCGCCGCGGATGAGCAGCATGCGCAGGCCGAGGCGGCCGCGAGCACTGACGCCGACGCCGAGGCAGCTGACGCCGAGCTGCTCGCCACCGCGACGCGGCTGAAGGAGGAGACCCTCGGCGCGTGCGAGCGCTGCCGGCTTCTCGAGCGTAGACTCCCGCCACTGAGCGACGCGGCGCGCGTTCAGTCAGGAAGGCACGTGAGGGAACATTTGGCGGTGGCGGTGGCGATGGCCGATCCAGCGGCTGTGCCGGCGGAAGTGAAGGCGCTCGACGATGCACGGCGCGAGCGTGCGCGGGTGCGCACGGCCGAGCGCGCGAGCTTCGAGGGACTGTGCACCCGGGCGCTCTTGGCGTGCGAGATTCTTAAATCGAAGGCGCATGCGGCCTGTGCGCGGGACCTTGACGAGAAGCGAGCGGCGAGGATGGCGAAGGTGAACAAGGTCAAGGCGGCCATGGGCAAGGGTATTGCGAGGGTCGGCTTGTCAAAGTTGCTCGAGGAGGAGGGCGTGACGCTGGCGGAACGACGAGCGCATGCGGAACGACGAGCCCACGAAGAGACCATAGCGGCAGCTTTCGCCGCCTCCGACTTTTTCTCGACGGCCGCGGAGCCCGACGCGCCCGAGCCCGAGCTCGACGAAGTGTTCGATGAAGCACCTCCCGAACAATTCTTTCACCACAACCGAGCACTTTCGCCCCGAAACTACCCACCGCCTAAAGCCAAGCCAGAGACCCCGCCGCCGCCGCCGCCGCCGCCACCGCCGCCGCCGGAGCCGGAGCCAGAGCCGGAGCCCGAGCCGCCCCCGCCCCCCCCACCGCCGGAGCCCGAACCCGAGCCCGAGCCGCCCCCGCCCCCGCCACCTCCACCGCCGGAGCCAGAGCCGGAACCGGAGCCTGAGCCGGAGCCGGAGCCCGAGCCGCCCCCGCCCCCGCCACCGCCACCGCCACCGCCGGAGCCGGAGCCGGAGCCGGAGATGGAAGTGATAGCGGAAGCGGCTGCAGAGGAAGAAGCGGTTGCAGAGGTGGAGGACCTCGAGGCAAGGCTCGAGGCCGAGGCGAGGGCGAGGTGCGAACTCCTCGAGGCCGCTATCATACGCCTCGTCGATCGCATGCCGGCCGCCGAGACCGATGCCGAGCTCATCGCCGAGTCGGCGGCTGAGCGGCTGCGGCGGGACGGGTTCGGATTCTGCCATGCCGATCCACTAAGTGGTGTACCACTCCGCCGCGGTCAGATCACGCTCGACATCGTGCACCTGACACATGCCGACGCCATCCGCTCATGCCGGGAGGCGAAGGCGAAGGCGCCGGGATTCCAGGCCCTCGAGAAAGGGCTGCATGCATTCCTACTGTACTACAAGAAGCGCACCGAAGAGCTCGAATCGCTGCTGCTCGACGTGCACGAGGTCTTCGAGATCGTCGAGACCCTGCGCGCGCTCGCGAACGCGCCAAAGCCGGTCGTGGTGGACGATAGCGAGGCGAAGAAGGCGCTGCTAGAGGAGGAGGGGCGCTTGAAAGAAATGATCGATGCGCAGCGTGCGCACCTCGAAAACTTGCGACGGGCCATGGAGGCTAAGATGAAGGTCGTGGAGGAGCTCGAGCGTCGCCTCCGCGCGGCACAATTCGCTTGGCAGCGCAAACTTGATAAGTTCATGGGTGCCTACAACGCGGCGGCCGCTTTGATGGCGAAGCTGCCCGCGCGTGACTTTTGGATCCTGGCCGATGTGCTGCGCGGCCACCTTGGCCCACGCCCGCCAGCGAAGCCGCCGCCGCCGCCGAATACAATGCCGGTCCTCACGTCCCCCGCCGTCGCCAAGCGTGCGCGGGCCGCGAGTGCCATTGGCGGAGATCGCGCGCCCGCTCTCGCCCGTCCACCCGCCATCAACGTCGGCACGCGCCCCACCACCGCAGCCGCGCGGGTGCTACCAGCACTCCCGATCTCTGTCGTCGCCAAGCTGCCGGCCAAGGCCACGAGCCTCGCGGCGCGAGATCCGCTTGAGCTGCTTGCAGAGGCCGTGTGCTTTCTGCTGCCGCGACTTGCACAGCCCGAGGCGCTTGGGTTGATGCCAGGCGCACAGGGCACCTTCCTCACGGAGCCTCCGAAGTCAGACTTCCACGCCGCCAGCGACGAGGGCGCCGAACTGGGCGCCGAAGCAGACCAACGTGGGGAGGCCGATGCAGCCGTTGCGGCGGCAAGGCTCGTGGCGGCGAGGGCGGCGATCGCTCCACCTCGGCCGCCTGTGCCAGCGACCGTCAGCTCCACGCTCATGGGCAGTGGCAACGGCGCGCTGGTGATGATCACGCGCCAGGGGTATCCAGCGGCGGGCGACGCTCAGTGGGAGCGTCCTATTGAGCGTCCGCCAACGCGAGGTAGCCGACGGGGGGTCGCGACCGCCGGCGAGGGCGGCGAGGGTGGCGGGGCTGCCCTCGCCCGCCCTACGGCCGCCTTCCCTCCCGAGGCATGCCCGTACGCTGGAGCCGCGGCCGAATATGCACGCATGGAACAGATGCGGGAGCGCCACCTGCTCAGCACTGAGCGCCCGCGTACGCAGAGCCATGAGCGCTCGCGTTCCTACGGGCCGTATGGGCCGTATGGGGGGGCGGAGGGCGCCGTCGGGCTGGACGGCATGGCAGCGGACGTCGCTGCACGTCCCATCACCGCCCCGGGGCTTACGGGCGTCGAGCCGAGCGACGGAGTCCGGCCGGTGCGCGGGATGGAGCCATCGACGAGCTCGGATGAGCGGTCGGATGACATCTCGGATGTAATCTCGGATGAGCGGTCGGAGCTCGAGGGGACGGAGGAGGATTTGGACGATTTGGACGATTTGGACGAGGCCCCGCAACGGGCGCGAATACCTGCAGGCATCGCTGCGCGCCGGCACTATGCCGACGAGGGGGAGGACGACGACGAGGAGGAGGAGGAGAAGGAGGAGGACTATTACTCAGAGGAGGAGGAGGAGGAGTTCGAGGAGAAGTTCGATGAGGATAAGTTCGATGAGGCGGAGATCTCGAAGGGCTCGTACTCGAAGGAGAGTGAGGCGAGCGGCTCCAAGCACGAAGGGGATGGCGCTGCCGTCGCAAGCAACGGGCGCGGCGTCGTGTGGTCGTCGGCGTCGGGTGGTAAGGGTGACGCGCCCGCGGTGGGGCGTAGCAGCGTGACGATTGGTGGACGCCCTGTGGGCACTCCGCGCCCCGACGCCGTGACCGCGCTCGTCATCGCGCCCCCCGCTACGACCACAGCCGGCAAGGGCGTCACGGCAGCGGCAGCACCGTCTAACCCACCTAACCCACCGGGCGGTGCGGCCACAGCACTGGCGAGCGTCATGGTGAGCGCGCCGTCCGCTCCGACGCCGGCGTCGGGAGGTCGTCTGCTCGGACGAGCGGCGGCGGCGGCGCTCCAGGTGGCAGTCGAGACCTTTGCCCCCGGACTCCTGCTTGAGATCTCCCGCTTTGATCCTCGGAGCGTCAACGAGATGATCCTGCAGGTGCTCCAGCCTCTCGTGAGCGACCCGAACCTGTCGGTGGCCGGTCTCGGCCCACTCTCAAACGCGGCCGCCGTGCTGTGCAAGTGGGTGCGCGGCGTGTACAAGCTCGGCACTGGCCTGCGCGACCTCATGGCGCAATACGACCGGGAGATCGGGGAGCTCGAGAAGGAGCTGCGCGCCGCCCAGAAAGTCCTTGAAGAGCTGGCCGAGGACCTCCGGCATGAGGAGGAGCGCCTTGAGCTGCTCAAGCGTAAGCTCGCGGATGCGAAGGCCGAGCGTGAAGCGTTTGGCCGGAGGGTCGAGCATGATGACTCGGAGCAAAGGCACGCGTCCGCGCTTCTGTTGATCGTGTCGCGAGGGCCCCCCCGAGGGCCCCCGCTCCTGACGGTGTGGAGCGCGCGGCAGACGCGCCTCGACGAGACGATTGAGCAGCTGCCCTGCGCTGGAATCCTCATCTGCACCGCCGCGCTCGTCGATGGCTACATGCCCGCCACCGAGCGGTACCTTGTGCTGTGCGTCGCGTGGGACGAGGCGCATCAGGTCGGACTGCCCGCACCGCCCTCGGTGCAGGAGGTGATGGAGGGAGAGGCAGCGACGGAAGCTACCGGTAAGCGAGTCGCCAACGCAGCTGCCGGCAGGCGAGACAAGAAGGGTGGCGGCAAGCAAGCGGCCGGCACGAAATACATGCTCGGCGGAGGTTCCAAAGCAACGCCCGAGGATGAGGTGGTGGAGGGTTCCGCGCCGGCATCGTCCACGAAGCCAGTCACGAAGCCAGGCACCAAGGGCGAGGTCGCCCCCCCCGATACCGCCGAGGTGCGTAGCATCGAGCTCTTTGTCAAGGCGAGCGCGGTGAAGCTGCAGCCCGACGCGGAGCGCAAGCTGACCAGCGAGCTCGTCCAGTCCGCCGAGGCCGCAAGCGCAGCGTGGGAAGATCATTTTTCAGGCAAGCAGTAAGTCAGACATAGACAAGGCTCCCACAGGTCTCCTATCGCGCTATTTTGAAGCCCTCGACGAGCTCGATCGATCCCAAGCATGGGGGCCCTCCTTCCTGAGCGATTGGTAAGCGGTAAGCTGATGTGGTTTAGGTGAAGTTTTTACCCGTGCTTGTCTATACGATAATTTTATGTAAGTTGTAACGCGATGAGCATTGGAGAGCCAGTAGATGACATGCTGTTATACTAAGGCGTACTGGTTTCCACTGTTGTATGCTCCACTGAGCTGTGCACTGGCGCCACTGCGCACACGCACAAAGACAAGGACCACCATCGAGGTCGCTGTCGTCCAGTCACGGAGCAGCGGTCAGGGACTGGCTCAGCCCGGATACTTGCCCGGAAAGGCAACTGGACAACCTCGACCATGCGATGATCGGTTACAGACACCCACCACTATTCACACATGAACACGGTTGTGTCAGAGCACGTGACCCCGGTGTTACGGGGGATTAGTATGACCGCTGCCGTGTCCGATACCGGTAGCCCGTAAGGTCGAGGCGGCCTTGATGTGCCACACCTCCGCCTTCCCGGGTACGGCCCACGTACACCTCCGTCGGTAGAATACCGGACATACGACATACACATCAATCACATGATCAATCATACGGTCGCCACGCAGAAACACCCGCGTCGTCACTCGTCAGCTAGGCGCTGGGGCAAGGTGTCGCTCAGCGCTGCTGCCTGCTGCCTGCCAGCGCGTTGCAGCCAGAGTCGTTGGGGTCCGTGCTGCGTGTGAGCTGCGATTCGCGTGCACACGACGACACACGTGGCGTGTAGGGGAAGTGTTGTCTGTGGAGTCTGTACGCATAGCGTATACTCTCCATCGGGCCAACTTGACCGGGTGGGCGGGCTGGTACGCGCGCAGGCGGAGAGGCGGTGCGCCGCGGTCGTTCCAGGAGAGGATGCCCTTGATGTCGTCGTTGATATTGTTTGGAGTGAAGAGCATGAGAGACCCTTGACCTTGTGTGAGCGGATGTGTCTGGAAGCTCGCGCAAGAATGTCGAGCATTTTTTTCTCTTGACTCGCCAACCCGACTTGCCTGTGGAAACTCGTGCTCGTTTTCCGAAAAAAATTCAGCACCCTATTGAAAACGCCTTTTAAGGCAGCTTCCATATTAGGAAATAACTTCACAGAACCCAAAACAGCGATTCACACATGTTCACAGTGCTCTCACAATCATTTTCTACAGCTGCAACACAAATCCACTCCGGTCCTTCACCGCATCTCGCACCGCTTTTTTCCCTGCGTCTCCCATTCCGTTGATCCGAATGTCCAGTTTGGTCAGGACCGCGTTGACCTTCAGCGCCTCCGCGATCGCGATGGCACCCTCATCCCCCATGCTGTTGCGATTGAGGAAGAGGGTGGTCACCACCGCCGTGACCTTCAGCGCCTCCGCGATCGCCTTGGCACCCTCAACCCCGATGTTGTTGTGTCCGAGGTCGAGGGTGGTCATCACCGCATTGACCTTCAGCGCCTCCGCGATCGCTATGGCTCCCTCATCCCCGATGCTGATGGAGTAGAGGACGAGCTTGGTCAAGACCGCGTTGACCTTCAGCGCCTCTGCGATCGCCTTGGCAACTTCATCCCCGATGAAGTTGATCCCAAGAGAGAGGGTGGTCAAGACCGCCATGAACTGCAGGTCAGACGCGATCATGATGGTGTTGGCGGGTTGTAGGCCCTCATTCATGAAGTTGGCCACCGTCTGGTCGCGCATCATGCCCGAGAGCATGATTCCCTTCTCCGCGCCCATCTTGGCGAGCTTCTTGGCTGACTCAACGTCGAAGCTGTTCTTGAGCAAGTTGCAGCGCCTGAGCACCGACGTAGCAGGAATGAGAGAGGCGACAAGCATGGCCGCAGGCACGTGGAGCCCCCTATTGGACAAGTTGAGCTCTGTGACGCTGTCCTCGCGCAGTTGCTGCACCGGAATGCCGCAAATGACTCCTAAGCCGGCACAGGCAACGGCTGCGATCGTCAGCCTCAACGGTGGCTCTCCCTCGCCTGTGATGCAGCTGTTGAGAGCATCCTTAGCAGCACCATGTAGCAATGAAGGGCGGCGCCAGTCGCCCACCATCTCGCATTGCAGATCCGCGGCCCGAACGGCGGCCACGTCCACCACATGGCCGTAGCCATGGAGGCGCGCAAGCCCAGGCAGCATCCGCCCCGCTACGGCCGCGTCCCCGGGCCGGCCG
>Ga0180443_100556_pt1 | contig 24121 bp, 19 predicted proteins | sample ChrtobMetP5_32mM_FD_119753 | JGI IMG/M metagenome (GOLD analysis project Ga0180443, IMG submission 119753) | Chrysochromulina tobin associated microbial communities from unialgal haptophyte culture, Seattle, Washington, USA - P5_32mM MetaG | ecosystem: Host-associated > Algae > Haptophytes >... | reverse complement strand
TCCCGAGGTGATCGCGACGCCATCGATCTTGACGCCGATCTCACTCGCCCAGGTCTGTGTGACCAGCGTCACGGGATAGAAGCCGCCGCCGGGGCAGCTTGGCGGCGGCGGCGGCGGCGGCGAGGGCGGCGGCGAGGGCGACGGCGGCGAGGGCGGCGGCGAGGGCGGCGGCGGTGGTGAGGGTGAGGGCGGTGCCTTTGGATATGGCGCGTAGCTGATCGGGGTAATGACAAGTTGCCCGTTTCCCGAGTGAACTCCTTGTGCATTGAGCTCGATGTAGCCAGAAGCGAAGCTCGACCCTCCGCCAGCACCTCCGCCGCAAGTACGCAGATGATCTTGCGCTGCAGATGTCCATTCACCCGGCAGATGATCAAAGAATGCTGCGCCACCAAAATACCCCCCCCCCCCCCCCCCCCCCCCGCGTAGGCCCCCCGTGTGGCCCCCTCGCGCTCAACCCCGATCCCCCCGCCCCCAAGAAGCAAAATATCTTTCGCCGCCGATGTTCCTTCACCCGGCAGATGATTAAAAAAAGCTGCGCCCCCAAAAATCCCCCCCCCCCCCCCACCTGCACAGTTGTACGCTCCAGTTGTAGGCACACACTGTCCAAAGCCGAATCCGCCTCCACTTCCCAATCTGCCGTCGCAACTCCCTGGGAAGTAAGGGGCAACGCCGCCCAGCAATTGGGTACCTCCTGTGTTGAGGCACCCACCGCCACCGTGCCCACCGGCACCGTTGCCACCAATCGGACCTCCTCCTGCGCCACCTGAAGACCAACTAGACGCTCCTCCACCACCGCCAGCAACGACCAGACGTGTTGTGAGGTCGGTCAATCTGGTCCGGACATCAGTTGCGCCGCCGCCAGGCGCAGCATTTAACAATTGATTGGGACTAGGGGGCCGGCTTGGACCTCCTCCGTTGTATCCTCCCAGATTGGTCGAGATGGAATAATCCGAATTGCGAGACGCCCCTGCTCCGCCAACAAGGATGTACAGCGTTTGACCGGCGCTGACATTGATCAGCGCTGTGATACGGCCACCAAGACCTCCTGCGCCCCATTGGCCGGAGTTGTATCCTGTTCCTCCAAGAGGCGCCATAAGCATCGATGCGAACCGAGGAAACAAATGGCGGAACGATGTAGGTCTGAGCCATACCGGAAAACATGAATGTGGTCGCTGCTGGTATTGGTGGTCTTGAGGGCGAGGACGGCGGCGGCGAGGGCGAGGGCGGCGGCGGCGAGGGCGAGGGCGGCGGCGGCGAGGGCGAGGGCGGCGGCGGGCATGTTGAGACTGTGCCTGGGCCAGAGACGCCGTCAGTGAGGGTCGTTGGCCAAAAGCAGACGGCGGATATAGGCCAATGCGCCACATCACGAGTGCCGACATAGACATTTTGTCCCCCTTGGTACGCGGTATTCCCGTAGATCGAGGAAGACGTTATCCTGGCTGTGCCGGAATTGACATTGACACCGCCGCCATATCCCGCCCTCTCCCCCCACCAATAATATCCATTTCCAGCTGTATTCCCGTAGATCGAGGAAGACGTTATCGTGACCGTGCCATAAATGACATTGACACCGCCTCCATCATGTGAAACTGTGTTCCCACTGATGGTGCACGATGAGATGGCCACTGTTCCTGTTCCACCCTGCTGATACCAGACAATGACACCGCCGCCCCAAACAGCTGTGTTCCCACTGATGGTGCACGATGACAAGGTCACAGTGCCGCTGAAGACATAGATACCGCCGCCATCGTCAGCTGAGTTCCCACTTATGGTGCATGATGAGATGGTCACTGTGCCAGAATAGACATTGACACCACCGCCCCTTTGCGATCCGTCAGGCTGACCAGGCACACCCCCCAATACGTACCCCCTGGTGATGCTGAGCCCGATCAGTTGCACGACGCCCGACAAGCCCGGGTTGATGTACAGCACGCGACGCCGACTCGAGTAGCTCCCTTGTGCATCCAGCACGACCGAGCCTGCCACCGCCGCCTCGATGACGACGCTCCTGGTGACGCTGAGCTGGGCGGTGAGGTAATAGGTGCCGGAAGCAAGGACGATGCGGCCGACGGCGGTGTTGGCGAGTGCACTGGTCAGGTCGGCGACGGTGCTCACCGCGGTCTGCAGCTCACGGCGGTGGCTGGGCACAGTGGACTGCGAGGCGACGCTACCGACGATGAGCAGGAAGGTGCCCAACATCATCGAAGAAGGGGCGACGACGCGCTGGATGTGCGCCGCGACGAGTGCGCAAATGGATTATTGCGAGCATTGCGATCGCGCCTCGCTCGGTTTCTTCCACACGAGGAGCTCGTTCCGCACAAGTTTCCACAGGCGATTAGTGCCGCGAGTTAGTTCGGCGCTCGGGATCGCCGTTTCGGAAGGTAGATCATCGCCCCCAGCCCCCTGGAAACCTCGATGGAAACCTCGGATTGGAGAACAAAAATTTAGTAGTTTCGTTTTCACAGATCACACGACGAAACCGTGCATTCACGTTCACAGTTCCTGATGAACCGCGTGTTACGCGATAATCTGAGTGAGTTTATTGATAATAATCATGTCGTATCCATGGTCGTACGACACCCCTGCCACGACAACTGCGCTCCACGGTCGACTCCACGGTCCAGGTCGAAGCGGTGGAATCCAGGGACGGACCGCAAGCCGAGCAAGAGCACACGCTGCCCGCCCGTGGGTTCGGCTCTCCTTCACTATCTTGGACCCACCTCTCCACGAGTCTTACCAAGACCGCCTCCGCTTGCCTCCGCTTCCGCCGCGCCGCCACGGCGGCCTGCACTCTTGCTCTTCTTGGCCTGTGCCGCCACCATCCGTCCTTGACGCTTCCCTCGTCGTCCTCCCTCCTTGACCTCAGCTCGCCGTCTCTCCTCCCTCCTTGCGTACTGCACTCGCTCCTTGCATATTTCCAGTCGCCGTATCTCTTGACCCACCACCGCAATCGCCAAGACAGTTGCCATTGCCTCCGACGCCACCCCACCTTTCCGTATGGCCTCAGGTCAGCCCTGTTCTTGAACAAGCCCTGTTCTTGAACAAGCTCTGTTCTTGAACCAGCCCTGTTCTTGAACAAGCCCTGTTCTTGAATCAGCCCTACGGCTTCAGGCGGCTCCGAGGCGCGTGGAGCGCCTCGTAGAGGTCGCCTGCTGCGGAGTTGCTCCCTCGGGCGCCATCTTGTTGCCGCGCTTCGGACGGGGAGCTGTCTGGGGAGCGGCCACTTCGGCCGCCTCGGGAGCGATCGCCTTTTCCTCCTTCGAGGACGTGACGCAGCAGGTCTCAAGGGGCTGTGAAGAGGTCTCAAGGGCCGCGGCAGTTGGGGCAGCTTTCGACCCGAGCAGCCGCTCAACGAGCACCGACTTTTTGCCCACAGTGCTCAGGCCTCTCTGCTCGCAGAGCTCCTTGAGCTCCGCGACCAGCATCGCCGTAAGCGACGCCTCCGTCTCCGCCACAACCTCTGTCATGCTCGGCTCCTCTAGCACAGCAGAGGCCGCGGTTGCCTCCGCGGGCGCTGCCTCGATGGGCGCTGCCTCGATGGGCGCTGCCTCGATGGGCGCTGCCTCGGCGGGCGCTGCCTCAGCGGGCGCTGCCTCGACGGGCGCTGCCTCGGCGGGCGCTGCCTCGGCGGGCGCTGCCTCGACGGGCGCTGCCTCGATGGGCGCTGCCTCGATGGGCGCTGCCTCGATGGGCGCTGCCTCGATGGGCGCTGCCTCGATGGGCGCTGCCTTGATGGGCGCTGCCTCGGTCGGAGGGAGCACGACTGCAAAGACGTTCGAGATCGAGCGGAGATTGCTCTTGGGCGTCTTGCCGCCTGCCCTTTTGGCCGGCGGCGTGGCGGCGTCGGCCCGAGTGTCGCTCGGCTTCACAGCGCTCAAGGGCGGCGTTGCGGCCTGGTACGTCTCGCACGCGGCCTTGAACGTCTGCTCAGCGCCTCCCTCAGCGGCGGTCATGGCGGCCACGGGCTTGGGCGTCAGCTGGGGCGTGCATGCCAGGGCTTCGAGGGCCGCCAGAATGGGCCCCGGCGACGCGATGGGCGTGCCGGCGGCATCAGTCCATGGGCTCGGCCAGGACGCTGCCTCGACCGCCTTGGCGTCGGCCTTGGCGGTGGCCTTGGCGGTGGCCTTGGCGTCGGCCTTGGCGGTGGCTTGGGCGGCCTCCGCGGCCGCAGCCGCCGCACACATGGCCTCCAGGGTCAAGGTGCCTTCGGCGCGCTTGGCCATCTCGGCGGTGAGCTTCGCATACTTCTTGCCGTTCCAGTGGCAGATGAGCTCGATGAGGCGCGGCCACATCTCATGCCCGGTGGTCGTGCAGCGCACCTTCCCATTCGGCAGCCACTCGTAATCCCCGACCATCTCGAGGAATGCATGCGCCTCCGCCTCTGCCTCACGCCCCTCGTGCTTGTGAGCTGCGGGCGTCGCGCCGCGCGCCTCCTGCAGCACGCCGTCCGTGCCGAAGACAGACAGCGTGGGCGTCGCCTCGGGCGTGCCGACGAAGCGGATGTGCGTATTCAGTTTCGTGGCCATCACCTCCGTCGGCGGCGCGTCGTCGGCGCCCACCTCAGCGAACAGCCACTCGCTCTCCCACTTGCCATCCCACTCCTCCACTTCCCAGGCCTCGTACGCGGCCATGTCCCACGCCGACCACTCCTGCGCCCCCCAGTCGGCGGCGGTGCCCTCCTCGGGCTCGTCAATCGCGTGCCAGAGCGTCAGCTCAGTCGTGTCGCCGACCGGGGAGCTTGCCACCCAGGCGCCCGCGCGCGCATTGGGCACCACGCGTGCCTCGCCGCCCGAGTCGAATCGCACGTGCACATTGGTGCGGCCGGCGGTGGGCATGGGCGAGCTGGTCATGGACGCCGAGACGCTCATGGCGGCCGTGTGCTCGGCGTCCATGTAGACCGAGGGCGGAGGCGCGAGGGGTGAGGCGCGGGCGACCGGTGAGCTTAGAGCCCCCGCGGGCGACGTGGGCGAAGGGTGGAAGATACCGACGGCGATGAGCTCGCCCGTGGGCGACGTGGTGGTGCGAAGAGGCGTGAAGTCGCCCTGGACGCTCATCGCGCTCGGCGTCCGCCGCGCGATGGGGGTTGGCATCGCATAACGAACGGACCGCTCCGGCACGGCCATCTGCTCGAGCTTTCCGAAGGACACGCGCCTGGACTGGAGGCGATCAGAGCGCGACAAGGGCGTCTTCTTGGCAGACTTCTGGGCCGAGGCAATGCTCTGCGGCGTGGTCTTGATCGGCGTGGGACGCGCGATGACCTGCGAAGCACATTGCCGAATGAGTTGGATCGCGCGCGCGCGCGCGCAAGAGACTCATTTCGAAGGCGTGAATGGCGCCGGGAGGGATGTTGAGTTTGAGTGGCTGTCAGGCTGACGCACCGACGGCTTGACGGGCGAGGCGCTGATGCGCACGTTGGGCGAAGAGGCTGAGAGCGGCATGTGATGAGAGTCGGAAAGCCGATTATTTGAATGCGTCGTGGAAGCGAGCGTCTCGGGCGACGTGGCCGCGAGACTGTGCCGCGAGCGGGAAAAAGTTTGAGAACGTCAAGAAGGACCCTGTACGGGCGGAGATGTACGGGCGAAAACTACATTGTACTTCCCCGGGCACGGTGTCGTGCCTTCCTGCATCCGCTGATGAAGAAAGTCTCTCGCAGCCTCAGGTGGCAGCCTTGCTCTCCGACACAAGCTGACGCACGAGGTCAATGGCGGCCACCGAGCCCACGATGACCGCCTTCGAGAGGTCGACGTCGCCGCTCTCCATCTGGCTGATGAGCCCGTCCATCGTGGCCACGCGCACGAGCCCAATCGGGATGCCCTCGACCGCACCACCGCCGGGGGGCGGAGGCACCGCGCCTTTGGCGACGAGCTCGCGATAGGCGGCGTCGAGGTCCTCCTTGACGAGGAAGAAGGGGAAGAGGGCGCCGCCGCCCTTGTCTTCGAATGCGACGCGCTCCGAGTAGAAGAGCGGCACCTGCCCTTTGGTCTCGTCAAGGGTAGTGGGCAGCAGCACGCCCTCCTTCATATTGTACTGCAGCGCACGGTTGGCGAGCACCACTTGCCGTTTCGAAGGGCGCAGCCGCAGCTCGCCTCCCAGATCGGGCTGCTCCTTGCGCACGAGCGGGAAGTAGACCTCGGGCAGCGTCACCACCTTGAAGCGCGCCTCGGGGCTCGTGCGTTGGAGCACGCGTAGCTCGAGCAAGGCTTCCGAAGGGTCGAGCCACAGATAGCCCACCCGACCGCCATTAGCGGTAAGGAATGGAGAGCTCTCCTCGTTGACAAGGGCGACCACCGGTACCTTGGCCAGCTTCGCCTCGATCTGTTGGCGGCTCAGCTTGACGCCGCCGGCCGAGGGGGCCGCCACGCCACCGTCGGCAGCCATCGCAGCCGGCGGCCACACGCCGGCGCGCGTTGACGTTGCGGCGGCCGCGCCGGCTGCGAGTACAAGGCGCCGCGTGGACGAAACTGGCGGTCCGTCAAGGCGCCGCGTGGACGAAACGGGCGGACCGTCTTCGTCTTCGCCGTCGTTCCGCAGCTGCATCCTGGTCGACGCGCGGGCGCGGTTGGGCAGCGCCACCGTCCGGATGGCCTCGGCGACCCCGTCCGCCGCATTCGAGCTCACCACATGGCGCGCGACCTTCTTAACGGAAGCGACCGCGTTCCCCATGGCCACCGGATAGCCCACCAGCCGAAGCATCTCGAGATCGTTCTCGCCATCGCCCACGGCCATGACCGAGGATGGCCGCACTCCAAGGGAGCGGAGCATGGTGCGTACGGCAGCGCCCTTGGAGGTGCCCGCGGGCAAGATCTCGAGCGTCCAGTCGAGCGCCTGCACCACGCGCGCCGGCTCTCGCGTCCTCCTGAGCGCCTCCTCGAGCCGCACACGCAGCGGCGCCACCGCCTCCGGACTCGAGCAGAGCACGAGCAGCTTGGAGACGGCGGTGCGCGCGTCGGCGCCGCGCGGCACCGCCGCCGCGCGCACCGCCGCGCTCACGCGCCACGGCGCCTGCACGTCGCCCTCCGTCGCCGCCGCCGCCGCCGCGAGCGACGCCCTGTCCCAGGGCGTCTCGCACTGGGCATCGTCGTAAGAGCTATATTTGACGGAACGCCCGTCGAGGCACGGCGTGATGAGCCGATGCGATACGGTGGTCGTCGGGTCGTCGTTGCGGCAGTAGGCGCACACGGTCACGCTCGGATCGCCCTCGCACGCCGCCTCGATGCGCTCGATCGCAGAAGGCGCAAGGATCTCATCCACGATCTTCTTCCCAGCGATGTCGTAGGCCACGAGGCCCTGGAGAAAGACTCCCGGCGTGACGAGATTGTGCGGCTCGAGCACATCCTGGACCCACGGGCCAGCGCGTGCTCGGCCGGTAGCGAGCAGCACTTTCAGGCCAGCGTCGCGTGCCTCCTGGATTGAGGCGGCCACGGTGGGCGTCATTTCGTGCTGTGGATTGAGTGTTGTGCCATCGGCGTCGAGGACCACCGTGGTGATGGGCGCGCGGCGTCGGAGCAACGAGCGGATGAAGGCGCCATTCGAGGGTGTCGCTGCGGCGACGAGCACCAAGAACGACGATCGCATTTTCTGCGAGTGCGCGTCGTTTCGAGCGTCCTTACGTTCGATTCCCCCCCTGTGGGAGAGTTTCACCGGCACGAGTTTCTCCAGTGAAGTGAAAAACCAGATATATTCCACTTCACATCGCCGGCACGGGTGCGGCGTGCGCAAGGTGCCCCGCAATCTTGCCGAGCGAGGCGACCTGCTTTGCGACCTGCTCGCTGATCACCCGGCGCATCTGGGCCTCACGCTCCGCGGCGCTCGCCGCCGCCACCTCGCTCTTCGTCGCCCGCGCCTCGGCGCTCGCCGCTGCGTCGCGCAGCTTTGCCGCCTCCGATGTCGCAGCGTCGAGCGAGGCGCGCGTGTTGCTCGCCTCCTCGCGCGCCGTGGCGAGCGAGACCTCGGCCGCCTCGGCGCGGGCCGTCGTTGCCGCGAGGTCCGCTCGCAGGGCATCGGCGGCCGCCAGCGCCTCGGCGAGCGCGGCGGCGTGCCGCTCCTCTGCCTTCGCTTGATCCGTTGCCATGAGGTCGATCTCCTCGCGCAGTGCCTTCTCGCGTGCCGCAGCCTCCGCCTCGCTCGCCTCCGTGGCCGCTTCGGCCGCCGCGACGGCCGCGGCCGCCGACGCCTCCTCTGAGATCGGCGCCTTCTCCGAGGGCGGCGGCGGCGGCGGCGGCGGCGGGGCACCCGACCGGTTTCCAGACTTGAGCGCGTCGAGCTGAGCCTGCACGTCCCGCAGCGTCGACTCCGCCGTCAGCGCGCGCTGCATTGCGTGTGGCAGCGCGCGCAGCGCCTTCTCGGACGCGCGCGCCTTACGCTGCGCCTCGCGATGGGCGTCACGCTCCTTGGTCAGGATGGCCGCATGGACCTTGGCGGCCTCCTTGAGAGCCTGCTGGGCTTCTGGCCACGACTCCTCCCATTCCATTCCGGCCTGGGGAGGCATGCTGGGCGTAAGCCGTAAACGTGTGGAGGCTTGCTCGGAGGACTGCGACTGCGCTTTCGCAACACGAAGTTCGAGGGTGGAAGCGTGTGAATCTCTAGATCGCAGTGTGAATATTCCTCAACTCGACCCTGAGTCCTCGAAAGGGAATCCTTAGGCATGGCATGTATGCAAGCAGATTTGCGTTTCCCGGTCCGCAGTCGCGCATTACAGTCGCGCCCCGTACAAGTAAGAATGTGGATGATGAGTCATCGACTCATCATCGCCCGTCGCCTCATCGGGAGGTCCTCGCCTCGTACATTGGCCAGCGCTTACCCTGCCGCTAGACATCTCCGCCCTGCGGCGGTCTCATCAGTCGTCATCGCGCTCCACGTACAGCACGCCGGCTTGCTCGGAGCCCAGCTGCAGCTGCTTGAGGAGGCCGAGCGAGATGCTGAAGAAGAAAAGGATGAGGATGCTCGGCGTGAGGCAGGGCTCGATGTACTGCACGAGAACCTCGTCGACTGCCGTGGGTAGCGGCTTGTCAAGCACCTTGCACACCGCCTCCACCGAGACAGCGATGCCCGAGAGGATGAATGTCGAGCCGAAGACGATCGCGCCGCCGCCAAAGAATCGCTCGAGCAGTTCCTGCCCCGCCTTGGGAATGCGCGAGAGCGGATCGGCCGGACCGCGTTTGACCTCCTCCGCCTGCATCGACGAGCGCGTCACGCCCGCCTCGCGCAGCACCTCGTCCAAGCGGCGGTCGAGCGAAGACGAAGACCCGCCGCCGCCGCCGCCACTGCTGCCGCTCCTGGCACTGGCATCGCGGCTGGAGCTGGGCGTCGCTGCCGGCGAGGAAAAGCCCATCGGCGCGGACAAACCCACCGGGCGCTGTGGCTCGGGCTTCTGCGGCTTGGACTTCTTCTTTGCAAGTGCGACCGCGTGCTGCGCCCGAGACCGGATACGCTGCACCCTCAGGAGCGAGGTACTCGGCTCAAAGCAGACGGCGACGACCACGATCGACAACAGTAGCACCAACAAGAGTCGTGGGTTCATCGTCGGCGGAATGAGGCCTGTGCCTTCCCTGACACGAGATGTCTTCGAAAGTGCCAAGTCAAGTCAAGTCAAGTCAAGTGAAGTCAACGTGATCGATTCGAAGAGCATTCTCATCAGAAGTGTTCACATAATTGACTTGCTTTGACGTCGCTTTGACTTTTATCTGAAATGCTTTCATGTCGGATCCCACGTGCCGCGTCGGCTGCACGCTTCGCCCTCGCGAGGCGTTGCAGCACCTCGAGCGCCACCAGCTCGACGGCAAACGCCCTCAACTATTGCGTCCAACGCGTCGCTCAAGCCGATCGTGAGCGCTATCTGTGCAATTTGCACGCGCCGGAGGCAGCCCGCCCTGGCCTATTTGCGTTGCATGCCTTCAACGTGGAGACGGCACAAGTGCGTTCGTCGACCACGCAAGAGGCCGCTGCGGCCGGTCGCTTCAGCTGGTGGCGCCGCGCGCTCGCTGGCGCGCTCGACGGCAAGCCTCCCGAGCACCCGGTCGCGATAGCCTTGGCACATGCCTGTGAACGGTACCGAATGACGCCGCGCTACTTGACGCAGCTGCTGGACGCACGAGAAGCCGATTTGCACGTGAAGCAGCCGGCTGACCGTGATGCGTTGCAGCTGTACTGCGAACAGACCGCCGGCGCGTTGCTGCTTTTAGGGCTCGAATGCGCTGGCGTGCCGCCTGGCGAGAGTGTGGCCGCAGAACATGCGGCATCTCAGGTTGGCGTCGCGTTGGGCATGGCCACGCTCCTGCGCGGCACGGCGGCGCACGCAGCGCAGGGCTGCACATATCTGCCGGCCGAGATCACCAAGCGCCACAACGTGAAGCTGAGCGAGATGCTTCGAGGGCACGCCTCCGCCGCAGTCTGCGACGCGGTTGCCGAGGTGGCCAGTGATGCAGTCACGCACTTGATCGCCGCGCGCAGCTTGCGTGACGACGTGCCCAAGGCAGCGCGACCCATCCTGCTCCCCGCCATCCTCGCGGAGCACATGCTCGATAATCTGAAGCGTAACGGTTATTCACCCTTTGCGGAGGGCGTACGGGCGCCCCCCGGTGGTGCGAGCCTGCAGCTCTCGCTGCTTTGGAGCCGTTGGACGTCGCGTTACTGATGTGGCTGTGCGTGGCACATTGCCAAGAATTGCGGCCCGGAAAAGGGGCGGGGGAGGCGTTCAAGAATTGAATGCAAGAATTCTCAAACCACGAAAACGGAAGTTACGTAACGCGCACCGCGCCACACTTTGACTTTCTGGTAGGGTAGTACGGCGTTGCTTCTCGTCTGCCTGCTCTGACGACGGCTTCACTGAAGTCGACTCTCACTGAAAGTCGAGCAGGCGCAGCGGCTCGGTGCGCCAGCACAGTCGGCCCGCGTGCTCATCGGGTGCGTTGGCGCCGAGCGCGTCGATGGCGCCCATTTCGGCGTCGCTCAGCGTGAAGTGGCCGACGCACGCGCCATTCTCGGCCATGCGCGCCTCAGAGGCCGTCTTGGGGCACACGGCAGCACCTTTTTGGAGCGCCCAGCGCAGCAGCACCTGCGCTGGCGTCGCATGCACGCTGGCATGCGCCCTGCATGCATCGAGTACAGCTGGCGCCTCGAGCAGGTGGCCGCCGAGGCTCGCCCACTTGGCCTTGCTGCCGTCCTGGCCGCCAAGGGACGCGTACGCCTGCAGCACGATGCCCTCGCGCTCACAGTACGCGCGCAGCTCCGCCTGTGGGTACAGCGGGTGCATCTCCACCTGGTTCACAGCGGGTGGCCATATGGTCGCAGTCTGCTTGAGAGTCTCGAGGTGCGCAACGGTGAAGTTGCTCACGGCGATCGACCGCGCCTTGCCCGTGCGGAGCGCCTCTTCCATCGCACGCCACGTCTCGGCGCGCAGCGCGACGATCTCAGTCTCAGCATGGCCATCCATGGCATAGTGCCACCGCCCGTGCTCAGTGAGCTCATCGTTCCTGCGGTTCATCGTGCGCCACGCGGGGCCTGGCCAGTGCATCATCCAGCAGTCGACGTAGTCGAGCTGCAATCGTTGCAGGCTGCGCTGCAGGCAGCCGAGCGCAGGCTCGTAGCCATGGAACTTTCGCCAGTGCTTGGTGGTGATGAAGACCTCACTCCGCGAGACCGTGCCGGCCGCGAAGGCCGAGGCGAGCGCCTTCCCGACCTCCGCTTCCGTCTTCTCGCCTGCATAGATGTAGGCCGTGTCGACGAGCCGGTAGCCGTTGCGGAGCGCCGCAGCAACGGCCTTGCACGCCTGCGATGCACCGAGGCGGTAGGTACCGAAGCCGACGTACGGCATGAGTACACCACCGAGCAGGAGCGCGCAGTCGGTGAGTGAAGATGCCGCTGCGGCGGTCGTCATGCGAAAGGGCGCGGCGGCGGGAGGAGCAGGAACAGCCCCGTCGGCGTCGGCGTCGTCCAAGGTCCGTTTCATTGTGTTCACAGGGGTTCACGGAGCGCGCACGTTCACGTCAAAAGTAATTTGCGTAGTGGCAAGACGCACTGCGACCGGTCTCGTGGAGACACACCGTGGGGGGCCAGTCGGGAGGCGCATTCCTTCCAGACTTCATTCATCCACACACGCTATCCCACGCTATCACGTTTTCGAGTACAACGCAATCTCAAACACGTGAAGGGCAACACATTGGGGCAACACCACAGACTAAAATGTGTAATGACACTGGGTCACTGCCGAAACTTCGTTTCGCGCACTGCGACCAAAAACGTTTCGTCAGACCGACATCGCGGAGTCCGGAGCAAGATGGTCCGGAGACATCCACGGTGTCGCTAGCTCCTAGTCCTACCCACCTACGCTCGTGGAGCACGCCATGCAATAAATCGCCTTCACAGGACACAGCGCGTTATTCATCAGCCCCCGTCCCCGGTCGCTCCTCAGACGCTCAGAGGCCTCACAAAGACGCCTCAGCGAGTGGGAGCTTTTTTGTGCCGCGAGACACGCACACACACAGAGATGCTAACCTAACAACACGGCCATACTCGCACACGCTGCCGAACAGACATAAAACACAATCAACCTTCGTTGAAAAACAACTTGAGCGGCGCGCGCGGGCCAGCGGCGAACACCCCAGATAAAGGCGAAACGCGGGCACATCTGGAGGCCTAGGCGAGGGCCACGACGCGTACATTGGACGCGTATAAAGAGACAGGAAGTCATGCATGACAGCAGGGAGTAAGTATGGAAACGGCGATACACGCGCGGCGCAGGCGCGGGGCGCGCAGAGGTGCGGCGTGGCGCGTTGCACATCGCCATTCACACCTCACTCAGGGGAGGGGGAGGGGGCCGCAGCACTAGAGAGTGGTGCCGAAGACGCCAAGTTCGCGACGGGCGTGACACCAACTTCGCGACGCTGTAGGATGCGTCGTAGGAGGAGTTCCGAGTACGGTGCCGTCTCAATCTCCGGGAAGTCTGACCACTGGCGATCGGGGTGAACGTCAGAGTCTGCGACCTTATTGACGCTATCATGCTCGTCCACCACAATGTGTCTGAAGGTCGCGTATGGGTCGGTATTGCAGCTCGCACTCTCCACGTGCACGTCGCCGTCATTGATCTCCCCGGCCATCACCTGCGTCCCATTGGTACCCATGAGTTCCGGTGACAGGCCGACCAGCTGCAGAGCATCGCGGAGGCACTTGGCAGCACCCTCAGCGTCTTTCCAGCAGTCCTCGATCTGGAGTTGCCTCTCAGTGCGCAGGGTTGCCATGGTGGCAAACGTGCTCGGGGGGCGCGGCAGGCTGCAATCGAACTCGGTGCCGTCCGGAGTGAACCGGCGGAAGATGGAGAACTGCCGGTCCCGCTCGAATCGCGAGAGTTTGAACGTCGCAACCTTGGGGTTCTGCTCGAAAGTCGCGAGGGCGTCTTGCCAGGCGATCATTGCGTTGTTGTTCCGTGCGATCGTGCATTTGGTCTTTTGGGCCACGGAGTTTGTATTTCCGTTCACGAACTGCGGGAACATCTTCAGCGTGATCGTGCAGTTCGAGGGGGCGCAGACCTCGGCGGGCACGCTCGCACAGACGTAATCGCGGATGCGGACGAAGTACTCGGAGATGTCGTAGTCCAGGTCCTTGTAAATCGATTTATTCTCATCGACAAGTTCTGGGCTCGGTCTCATGCCGCGCGGTTTGAACTGGAGGGCTTGTATCTTCAGCGTCAGCTGGGGATTGTACTTCTGCAAGATTGATTTGGTGGTCGCGTCGAAGATTGAGTCAGGCTGCCTTGAGCCTTGTGCACTATCCGAGTCGCAAGCAGCTGCATCCTCGCTGCTCGTAGCCCACAACACGTTGGCGTTAGCAAACGGCTCCCCGAGGTCGAACATGCACGGGTGGGTATTGAGCGCCTCCCCAAAGTCCGTCGTGCCGCTTCCGTGGTCAGAGACTATGACAAGCACCTGCGCCCGGCCAACAGGAGCAGCAAATGGCCACTCGGCCTTGTCCGGTACGTCCGGAATGTCGGGAGCGTCGTGGTTCTTGGACGGAACATCGCTTGCGTCTTTGTGTCCGTTGTGGCCGCCTTCGTCGTGGTGGCATCCTCCTGGAGCGCAATTGAACTCAATTTCCTCCTGCGGCGAAATGCCCAGGAGGAGGAAGCCAAAGAGCGCCAACATGGTTCAAGGCAACCAAATTAGGTCGAGAAAGTTTTTAGCGCCGCATTTGGATCAGCAGCATGCATTCCTTCGATCGAATGTTTCTGTATTATCTCTTAGGGCTCAATTACTTACGCGTGTGCGGCGCGCTGCCCCCGTGCCACTTACTGGGCCGACGGTCCATTCGGAATGAATCGTCAACTTTGGTGTCACCCTAGATGTGACGGGTGTTTGGCTCGCACGTCTCTCTCTTGCCCATACGGCGCATTTATCCAGCGCCTCCGCCAGCTGCAACATCGCCTGGTCCCTTCCTGTGGGCGGCTTCACCGGCGGTTTGCCCCGGCTCGGCGGTTTGTCCCGGCTCGGCGGTTTGCCCCGGCTCGGCGGCTTGCCCCGGCTCGGCTCAGCGGGCGGGGGCGGCAATGCAGCAGCAGGTGCGTCACTCGATGCGTCACGTCGAACCAACTCGGCGCCACTGGGCCGGTGTTGGTGTGGGCCTTGGTCGCTGTGTGCCATCCCGGTCCGACGTGGCGTACCATCGGGGGGGGGATGGGGCTTTCCAGCATAGGGTTTGAGCCTCGGAGTGTAGGGATTGGCGTGGTAGGAATCGCGGGCAGTGCAGGGATAAAGGATTGAAGGTGGGTCTGCTATGGCCAGGCTCCTCGCCCGCGGTTGCTTCGCAGCGCTCTCGATCCTCGGAGTTAACGCCTGTCCGTGTCGTCCCCTCGCGCTCGGATCTTGACCCACGCCACGAGCAGCCTTCTTGGCCTCCTCGTGAGTCCGGGCGCTTAGTGAACCACCTGCCGCAATCTTCTTCTCGTACGCTGCCATCTTTGCCTTGTACTTGGCGAGCTTGCGCTTGAGGCGGGTGTTCTCCGCCTCAAGGTCGCCTTCAAATTGCTCGTCCTCGTCCTCGTCCTCGTCTACCTCCAGCTCCTGAAAACTCGCCTGAATCTCGCGATCGTAGCGCTCCGCTGCGCTGAGATGGGCCGCTGCCATGCGGGGAAACTTTTGCCGCACGGCAAGGCGAAAATCGCGGCAGTGCCCTTGGCGAATCGTCCGCTGCTGCTTCAAAGGCACCAGCAGCGCCCTCTTGGGAGCTGCTGCCACGAAGCGTTGATCTGCGGCTATGAGAGCGCCTGCGTCTGCATCGCCATCGGTAGCGGGCGCGGGTTTTGCAGACTTTGTGCTACCCAATGTAAGCATCGCCTCAAGCTCGTTATACTCGATACTGCCCGACTTGTCCTTGTCGAAGCGATCGAAAAGGGCGTCGACCGCCGCGGTTGCTGCTTTGAGACTGAAACCATTGAGATCGCCTGGCTTCGCTCGTGGGATCAAACCCATAGCAGCCATGGCTCCCCGAAACTCTGTCTTTGTGATAGTCCCGTCGCCGTCGAGATCCATCTCCCTGAAGAAGGTGAGTGCTTTCATCGAAACTGCCTGCAAGGCAGCTGATATCTGCACCATCAGGCTCTCGGCTGTCTGCGTCTCCACGTCTAAAGACTTGCCATCCTTGATGAGCTTGTTTCCCAGAAGCTGGAGTTCGCTCTCCTCTTGTTTGCCGTCCTTGAAAAGTCGAACCATAACAGGAGCTTCTTTTTTAAGGCTCACGAGGCGGTGCCGCGCGACGTTGCTAGGATCGGTGAGGCTCCCGGCGCCCTGTCGGAGGTGTCGATTGAGCTCCTCATAGCTAACATATCCAGAACAGTCGGCATCGATCTCATCAAAGAGCAAGGTTGCAGCTCCCATAGCTTCTGGGCCGAAGCCCATGCCAACTACCACCTTGCCAACATCTTCACGTGCGAGCGATCCACGGCCATCTCTGTTCCACTTTTGGAAGAGGTCGAGCACCCTTTGCGAGGACCGTACCAGAGCGTCGCGTAAGGCAAACGCAATGAACTCATGCAGTTCGATCGTACCGCTGCCATCGACGTCGATTGAAGCGAAGCGGCTGCGCAGCTCCAAATCAGTGTGCGGGCCCTTCTCGCGCGCACGGATGAGCGCAGCAAACTCTTGAAAGTCTAGCACGCCATCTTTGTTTGCTGCTCGCCAGCTGATTGCATTCTGACGCATGCCCTGCTCAAAGTCTTGCTCTTCAAAAGTCTCGAAGCCGTGAAGATCGCCACGGTACACCTTTTGGCGATGCGCCCGAACGTCATCGGCGAGGACGCTGTATTTGACCATGCTCGCTGTGACAGTGGACGCGCGATCCAGGTCGAGTGCCTGCGCGCACGCAGCGGTATAGAAAAGAACGGAAAGGGAAGTTTTTGACGAACGCTGAAACGACAGAAAGGGACTTGGAGAGGCCGCGCTGCACGAATACACCGCCCACAGGTCTACGACACGACATCATGCTCCGCCCTACGCGCGCGTTACATCGCGCTTAGTGTGGGTGGCATCCATTTGAGGCTTCTTGATAGGGCTCTTGATATTTCTTGTTGAAGGATGGAGTGAGAAGAATGAAGCTGCGAACGGATCGTTACAGTCATGTGAAGTGTGTGTAAAGTACAGGATCCGTCCAGATCCTGAGTGTAAAAGAGCAGTGTGGTGTTGAGCTTGCGGGGCATCTGTCCAGTTGTTGGCTTGTTGCATCTCTTGAGGCGTGGGCCCACCATGGGGCCCAGAATTTCCCAGCGACGCCGCTCCGAACGATGTGCGACGATCAGATTGTTCGTGAGAGAGAAAAAAGGTTCACACCAGTCCTAATGTTTGACTTGTCTTCACAGTTCACGACTGGGTGCGTTCTCTCCATGCTCGCCGCCGCGCCTTGCTCCGACATCACCCGCCACGCGGTTGAGCTCCGAGACCGCGGATTCACTGTCATCCGAAACAGCGGACTCGATGCAACCCTCGTGGCCGCTGCACAAACCGCATGCAGCGCAGAGTTCGAGCGCTTGCAGGACATGATCGTTCGCCTGGGCCTAGATCCGGTCGAGGATAGCTACGCATTCGAGGAAATCGATAGGCGCCACCGTAATCGATGGTCTTTCCAGCCACCTCCGTCGGCCTTGGCTCCACTGCTGGACATGAGCGTGCCATTGGCTACGAGAGTCATCAGAACACTGCACACGCTCAAACCCCATCCGGATGATGCGGGTCTTGCACCTGCTTGGGCTGAGCCTCTTCTTCCAGCGCAGCCGATCGTGCGCCACGTTGGCGCCATCACATCTCGGCCGGGCGCTGCAGCCCAAAAGTTCCACGCCGACGCTGGCGATCGGCTCCTGAAGCTTGGCCAGCTTCACAGAAGGCACCGCATGTTCAACATATTCATCCCTCTGGTGGAACTTGCCGAGGGGGGCACGGGAACAATGATGTGGCCGGGCTCGCACCTGGCCCGAACGCGAGCGGCAGCGTACCAGGCGGCCATCGAACGGTCAGGCACCCTCGAGGCTGACGAGGCAGTCATGGCGGAGATGGAAGTGCCCGGCTGTCAAGCCGGCGGCATCATCCTGTTCGACTTCCGCCTGCTGCACCGTGGCCAGCCGAACGACACGAACGACGAGCGCACTCTAGTGCATGCGTTCTTGTCGACGGGTTTCGCGACGGATGGCACGATCACGCACAAGCCTGGGAGCTTGAGCGCTGCTCTGGACGCACTCCCGCATGACCCACTGGCGAGAAGTAAAGCGACCGCAAGGATGGCAGCCACGCAGCGTGAAGCGTGGCTCAGATTCAGGACCCATTCCGCCAATTAGTCCGCGTCTCTTCTCTCTCGATTCGAACACCGAGGTGACTGGTCGGAGGTGTCTCGTGAGAGAGTCAAGAGTCCTGTCTCCTGACTCCTGATCGAGGCGGCAGGCGTCGCCCGAAGACGTGAATGAGGAATGTACACAAATTCGGTACCTTCAAGTACCAACTCCAAGTTCAATAGACTGAAGACTCGCGAGTTCGAAGAGCAAGAGAGTGAGAGCCTATGTGGAATCGCCCCACCCGACCTAGATCCTAGTTGAATCCCGTCCTAGAATCGCTCGGTCTCGTGTGCGCACGCTCACACGGGGTATTCGGGCCACACGTGGTACCCGCGGTACCTCCACATCATATCATCTAAGCTCTACACAGGCAGCAGATTCTTCGGCCGTGTCCTGAGCGCGCCGCCTCTGCTCTTGCTCTGCGCAAACGCGAGGACGCCAAGCACGGAGAGGACGAATCCCGACCCATTGAATGCCGAGACCGGCGTCGCAAACACGGCCGCGGCGACCGCGATGACGAGCACGCGGCGCACAATGTTCAGCACGGCATGGGTCGCGATGCTCACCTTAGCCAGTACGGCGAAGCTCACGCCGTTGTACAAGGCATGCGCCATGCCGTTGAGAAGCAGGAGCAGACCCAAGCGCACCGGGTCGGCCCCGCTCGCGAGCCACGCGCCCGCGTCGAGCACGAGGGCGCACGGAACCAGGATGCATAGCCCACAGCGCGACACGTGGAAGAAGAGGCACGCGTCCGACTTGGTGACCTGCGCGCCCGGATGGTCACGCTTCAGCAGCTTGGTCAGAACTGCCCGTCCGGAGAAGGCAAGGTTGGAGGCGAGCGCGAGGGCCATTCCGGCGGCGCTGAAGACGAGCCCGTTACTGCTCGCCATCGCGACGCCGATCACAATGGGCAGCAGCGCGACCAGCGTTGGCCACCTCTCGTGCTCTCCTAGCATTAGGCTCGCCATCGCCACTGTGGACAGCGGCTCACTAGCCTTGAGCGTTTCCACGAAACTCGGAGCAGCAATGGCGATGGCTGCGTTTGTGAGCAAAAATCCCAAAGTGTAGGCCAGTGCGATCTTGCGCACAAGGCCAACCTCTGCCTTGCCGTGCAGCAGGCCACAGGCTGCGGGCGGCACCGCCATGCCAGAGCCAACCACGGCGACAGCAAATTGGACGGCGCACAGTGTAGCTGGGCAGGGCAGCTCGCGCAGCACGAGCTTGGCCGTCCACACCGCTATGATCGAGGCTAAGTACCACACACAGACTAATGGGCCAATTCGGAGCCGCACCATCACGAGAGCTTCACGGACCCGAAGAGAAGTCGGGTTCGACAGTTGGTTCGTCACGAGTGACGGCCATGGCCCAGTGGGAAGAGGAGGAAGGTGAAGTCGAGGCTGTCGCCGAAACAGGTACGCCGAGCAGGAGTCGAGCTGGTAACTCTTGGACTTCACAGGAAGAGATTTGCTTGCGGACCTTCCGGGACAAACCGTTTTGACATGCCGCCGCCGCAGCTCGCGGCCTCCTCGGTAGAGGAGATCATGTTACGGCGCAAGGCGACTGCGGCGCTGTCAGCTTTTCGGCCCGAGACAATGAGACAGAAGCAGCCGCCGGCGCCGGCGCCCATCTGGGCTTCTGCGCACCTGCAGCGAGCGCTGTCGGCGCCGGGGCTCAGGGCGCCGCGACCACGGCCGCGCTCTAGCCCGTTTGCGCCGCAGTACACCGAGGCCGTCGCCTTTGGCAAGCGTGCGACACTGCCCAACATGGCCACACCCTCACCAGTGGCCAACGCATCGAGCGTTGAGTACTTTGCCATGAGCCGGCCGCCATCTGCATTTCTCGCAATGTCGCAGCCGGCCGGTGCTCGTTCGGCGCGAACGGCGCCGAGCCCCGGCGGCATGACGCCCATCGATCACGCCATCACGCCAATGGGCAGCGCCCACCTCCCAAGCCAAGGTGGAGGCGTACACACGCCGGCCGCTGGCGCCGGGCGGCGCGCCTCGACGGCGGTTCCGGGATCGCGACCTGGTCGCGGCAGCAATGCGAGCCCCGCCTTTCGCGACGGCTCGCGCGGCGTCGACATGGGCGCGGGCGCCGCCGGCGCGGCGACCTGTGCGTGCGCGGGCGCGTTCGAAGTGGGCGACGTGGGTGGATTGATCGCTCCGAACTTCGTCGGCCTCTCTGACGAAGTGGACGAGATCTCCGAGCGGCTGGCGCAGGTGGAGCGCGTGACGTCGATTATGACCTCTGATGACCTCTGATGACCTCTGATGACCTCTGATGACCTCTGATGACCTCTGATGACCTCTGATGACCTCTGATGACCTCTGATGACCTTCCTCATCAGGTGGAGCGCGTGACGTCGATGATGACGCCCGCCTACACGGTCGAGCTCCAGAAGAGACTCAAGCAGTCCTTCCAGCGGATCGACGAGGTCCTCGGCCACACTGATGTGCTGCTGCTGACCGAGCAGCAGAAGCGACAGGTGCAGGCGGCGACGGCCATCCAAGCACGCATACGCACGTTCGTGCTCCGGAAGCGCTACGTGCGCGGGGCGCACGCGCTGCGCACATGGGCTTCCCGCGAGCTCCAGGAAGTGTGTGCACAGCTCGTCGCGTTGCTGCGCAAGTGTGAACAGCAAGATGAGACCGTCATGCAGCATCGAGCCGAGTTCTTGCGCAAGCACACGAGCAAGCTGCTCACCGAGTGGAGACGGCTGGCGGTCGAGGGTCTGGCGGCCCGCGTGGCGCTCGATTCCGAGCTGCGCGCGCGCCGCCACTACCGGCGCGCCTTTCTCAAGCGTGTCCTGTGGGCGTGGAAGCAAGTGGCGCACTTTGCGAGCTTGAGAGAGGTGCGCTGGGTGACCCGCGGCCACCGGCGCGTCGCGCTGCCCAAGGAGATTGTGGACTCGCTCGAAGGGCACCTGCGCGCATGGCGCACCCTCGTGTACGTCTCCGTCGAGGCCCGCAAGCGCTTCGGCGTGTGCGGCCGTCGGGAGATCTCAACGGCTTTCTACGCGCTGCGTGAGCTCGTGCGACGGCGCAAGCGGCTGCGCTCCCTTACCATCGAGCGATGGAAGGACTACTGCCGCTCCTATTGGCAGTTGCCCTTCCGCGCATGGTACTTGTACGTGCTGCCCGTCGAGTGCCCGTCGAGTGCCCGTTGAGTGCCCGTCGAGTGCCCGTCGAGTGCCTTTGTTGACCGCCGCTTGCCCCCGCCATCAGGTACCTGATCGACCAAAAGCTCATCCGGCGTGTGCGCACGATGCTCATCGGCTCGTTCCGACGCAAGCTGCTCCGCCGGCTGCTGGCGCAGATGGTGCAGGCGTGGCACGAGCTGGCGAAGTTCAAAAAGGTGGAGACGCGCACGCGCGCGCAGCTGCTCGAGGCGCTCAAAGCGCAGGATGCCCTGATCGTCGCGGCCGAGGAGACGCTCGACGAGTACGCACGCGTCCTAATCGGTGCCGAGAAGTCCCTTGAGAACGAAGCTCGCACCCAAGCGTACCTGACGCGGATCGCGGACGATGCGCACACGGAGCTGACGGCGATGCGACTCAAGAGCCATGCTGCACAGCAGGAGGTGCTGCGGCTGCGCACGATCATGCGACACTTTGAGATCCGCTACCCTCGTGCGACCGCCATCCTGCGCATCGAGGTGCCCGACGCCGCCGCCATGCCCGCCGCCGCCGCGCACGTGCCGATGGCCCTTGAATCATTCCCACCGCCGCCGCTGATCGTCGACGTGTCCGAGATGAAGGCGACGCAACGCCTCAAGGCTGCCACGTCGGCGCTGGCCTCCCGTCAATTGTATACGCCGCCCACCGAGGGCGGCAGCAACGCAGATGCCGAGTTGCGGCGCATGCACGAGCTGCTTGCCTTTGTGCTCGACGGCACGCTCCCCGAGAAGCCCTCGGCCGACCTAATCGAGGTCGAGCAGGCCTGCACCATCAGCATCCAGCGCGTGCTCGCGCAAGCTGAGGCTAGAGTGCTCTCCGAGGACGGGAGTGCCATCCGGCAGTTGCACACGCTCGCGGAGCTGCTACCGAACACCGAGCCTGGTGCGCCGCCGCCGCCGGAGGTGGTGTCGGCAATCCCGGCTGTCTCGGCGATCGGCGGCGATCGCGAGCGCAAGCTGCTCCTCGGGGGCCTCGAGTTTGACAGCGCCGATGCCGAGAGCGGCGGCCCGGTGCCCCGTACGAAGGTCGAGAGCAGCGCCGAGGCACTCGCGCGTCGTGTGGCCGAGCGGCGCGAGGAACTCGAGCAGCGCATGACGCGCCACCGCGTCAACTTGTATGCCATCCAGAAGGAGCAGATCGTCGAGACCGCTGAGGCCGCCGAAGAGCGCGCGGCCAAGGACCCCGGCGTGGCCTCAGAGTTTGGCGCCGCTCTCGTCGGGTTTTGACGTGGCCGCCACGCCGCCCTGGCCGCCAGAGGATGGTGAAGCCAGGTGGACACGCAGCGCGTCTCAGCGAGAACGCTTGATACCATTGTTCAGCAGGGGCATACAGTGTGTGGAAAAGGTTATTTCCACACTGTGCCTTAAGGTGATCCTGGCTTTTTAAGATTGAACGAGATCGTCCAACATTTTTCAAAAATAAAATCACCTTGCGCCGTTGCGGCGGCCGGCGGTGCGGCATCACCATCACGGGCAGTCAGACTTATAGATAAAAACTCAGAGAGACAGTCCGAGCACAGTCGTGGTGAGTGGAGTCCCAGACACCTATTCGCTATAACCCCTGGTACACCTGTGGCCGGGTTGCGTTGCGGCTCGCGTGATATTTGTTTCTCAGAGGCCGGTGAGTATGCAGTATCCGTCCGCGGTCCGCCCGTCGGTCGCCCAATTGTCGGTCCCTCACGTCCCGTGAGGTTCGCGCGCGTGGCGCGTCACAGGACCGGACTCCACACGCTCAGTTTGATGGTGTGTCGAGTGCGTGCGCGCCGGCTGGCCGGCCCCGCGCGCCCGGGCGCGGTCAAGGCGCGGTCCGGCGGGTAACCCGGTTCCACGGTACACGGTTGACGGTATCGACTTCTTGCTGGCTTTGGTCGTCTGGGGAGTTCAAAAGTACCTTAGAACCAGACCTTCTGCGATGGACTACCTTCCGGAGGAGCCCCTGGGTATGGGGTCCTCCAATCCCACGCGGGGCCGCGCAAGTTCTCCGACGGCGGTGGAGAGCTCGCTGCTCGGTGACGCTAAGCACTCGGTCGCTGTCGTCGCGTGATACGCTGGCGCTCGCCTCGTATTCTCTCTCAACTCCTCCATGCTGCTGCCCGCCTCGCTCGCCGGTTCGTCGTGTCGCCGCAAGGCTCTCCAGCTCAGGAGCATCACCGCAACGCTCGCTGCGGCCACCTCAGCCAGAAGCAGCATCTGCGAGCCTGACCAGCCAGAAGACGCAGCGAGGGCCGCCTCGCAGAGATTCGCTTTCGAGGCGGAGCGCGGTACGGGCGGGTGATGCGCTGGCATCGCGAGGGGATCGCAAGACGGCAGCGTGCCGCGCCAGACCGGCACGCAGCCTGGAGAGCAGCCAGTCCACGTAAAGTGGCACGGCGCTCTCGCATCCTGCACGCTCCCAAGCTGCTGCTCTGGCTCTTCCGAGAGTCTGCTCATGGCATAGCTTACGAGCCAGGCGATTGCGAGCCAGAAGACCAAGGAGTGCACGTCGGTCTCACGATGCTCGACTGGCGGAAGGCGAGTCGATTGCGCGTCGATGTCGTCCGCCATAGAAAATCAAGTTATGAAACCACCATTGAATCGTGGGAAATCGGGTTTCTCTCGCGAAAGCCTGGTCTTCGCACGGAGCGGCGTCTTCGCGAAATTAATTTCCGAAACACGAGCACACGCTCGTGGTCATTCACGCGGACGCGATGTCTGTCAGCTGTCTTCCTCTTGAAGCTCTCTGCTCCGACAACGAGGGCGCGGCCGCATCCTCCGTCGCGACGCCGACTCCCCCGCCGCCCACATACGTGCACAAGCTGTCGGGCCACAACTTCCGGGGTGACGGCACCTTTGGCGAGATCAACGACCGTGCGGCGCGGCCGTACGAGGGCGCACAGAACCTGCCCGACCTGAACGTATTCCTTGAGGCGGCGGATGTGAAGCAGAAGGACGCGCCCGACACGGCGCCATTCGAGCCGCTGCCCGGGATCCCGGGCATGCCCATGACCACCGACCAGGCCTACGACTTCCTCGGCGTCAAGCAGGAGGACCGTGGCAACCTCGACAAGGTCAAGATGCGATTCCGCAAGATGTCGCTCAAGTGGCATCCGGACAAGAACATGCGCCGCCAAAAGGAGGCGGCCGACGTGTTCACCGCCGTGCACG
>Ga0180443_100535_pt1 | contig 24479 bp, 18 predicted proteins | sample ChrtobMetP5_32mM_FD_119753 | JGI IMG/M metagenome (GOLD analysis project Ga0180443, IMG submission 119753) | Chrysochromulina tobin associated microbial communities from unialgal haptophyte culture, Seattle, Washington, USA - P5_32mM MetaG | ecosystem: Host-associated > Algae > Haptophytes >... | reverse complement strand
CCCCTCTCCACCGCCCCCGTCGCCACCCCCTCCCTCCCCCCCTCCGCCCCCCCCGCCGCCTTCGCCGCCGCCTCCCCCGCCGCCGCCCTCCCCACCCCCCCCCTCGCCTCCGCCTTCTCCACCACCGCCTTCGCCTCCTCCTCCGTCTCCGCCGCCGCCTTCTCCACCACCCAGACCACCACCCTCGCCACCGCCTCCCTCACCTCCTCCTCCTTCACCACCACCTCCAAGCCCCGATCCGTCGCCGCCACCTTGTCCATCGCCACCCTCTACGCCACCACCGCCCCCCCCGCAGCCGCCGTCGCATTGTCACGCGCAGTGCCCCCAGGCTCTGAACGCCACCACGCAGCTCAGCGAAGCTTGGCGCTCAGTGCACAACAGCCTGGCAGAGATGGGCGCGTACTACAATACGAGCTGCGATCGCGCGCCAGGGTCCCCCCTGGCTGGCAGTACCAACACTTCCAATGCTGACTGGTTCCACTTTTATGGTGATGCGGGTCGCCGACTGCCCACCGCACCTCCGGGGTTCCAGCGGTGCGGCTCGCAAAACACTGGTTGGCTTGCAACGCCGCATCCTCCAGTGGGAGCAGCTCCTCGCCATGGTGTCGTCTGCTTCCAGACTGGGCCACTCTCGGCGGATACTTGCGGGGCCACCGCGTCGATTGAGGTATGCGCGTGCTCCTACGACGGGGGGATGTCGGAGACGTTCACCTACCGGCTTGTCGTTCCCTGGGCTTGCCCTGCGGCTTACTGCGCGACCGACGTCGACAATGTGTTTCTCCCGCCGCCCTCTCTTCCACCCTCACCTCCGCCGTTACCTGCGCCGCCGCCCCCAAGCGCGTCTTCGGAGATCGTGCTCACTTGCGGCGATCTTGTCAATGATACCCTCCTCGCCGCTGGGCCAGTGTACTTGCTCGACTGCTCCGTATACGTCAAAGCCGGCGTGACGCTGACAATCGAAGCTGGCGTGACAATCTACGCTAGGCGCTCGGCAGCTGTATCTCAATCTCTCTTCATCGAGCGGGGTGGCAAAATTGTTGCCGACGGTACGGCTAGGGCGCCGATCACCTTCACCACGCGAGATAGCGTGGCAGCCGCATCTTATGCGCGGGGCGAGTGGGGCGGCATCGTGCTGGCTGGGTCTGCGCCAACTTCTGCGTCTTCGTTCCCTGCTTTCCAGGGTGTCCCGTACGGCGGCACGAATCCAACGGACAGCTCAGGGATCTTGCGGTTCGTGCGAGTGTTCCATAGCGGAACGATTGATTCTTCAGGCGATGAGATCAATGGAATCACCTTTGCTGGTGTGGGCTCTGGCACTCTCGTCTCGCACTGCGAGGTCGCATTCGGCGCGGACGATGGCTTCCAATTCTTTGGCGGCACTGTCAACGTTAAGTACGTTTCGGCGCTCTTTAATGACGATGACGCATTCGACGTAGAGCAGGGCTATCAAGGCAAGGGCCAATACATGTTCGCAATGCTCGGAAACGACGGCGACAATGGCGTGGAGGCGGACTCGGGGACCGATGGCGACCGCGACTCGATGCCGCGCACGCACCCAGAATTTTATTCGATGACCATTCTGGGGGCCAGCCGCAATGGCGGCCCGGGCGCGCTCATGAAGCTCCAAGGGGGGAGTGGGGGCAAGTTCGGCAACTCCATACTGGCATTCGCATCCGACGTCGCGGTCCTGAACCGGGGCTGCGGCGCCGAGTTGCGCACACAATTCTTGCCACAGACCGGTACACACGCATTTCCGGCCGTCTCCATCGGCATGGGTGGTGGCTGCACCCCGGGTTGGCTGCATGGAACTGTCTGCACGGACGGGTACCTCTACTTTTCGCACAACAACATGGTTTACTCGGCGTCCACGACGTTCCGTTACGAGCCTCCATGCAGCAATGCCGGCCTTGCAGCGATGACGTTTCACAACCCGGGCTTTGCGAACATCGATGGCATCTGGCAACTTGACGCACGCACGATGAACAATGCATTCAACCCGCGGCCAGCAAGTCTGAGCGCAAGAATGTGCTCGGCCGTCGACAATCTACCGATGCCCAGGGCAGTGGACCCCTTCTTTGACACCTTTTTCCACAAAGTCATATGCAAAGGCGCATTCAATACACCAACCACCAACTGGCTTGATGGGTGGTCCTGGCTTGCCTGCGAAAACAAGCTCGCAGCAAGCATGTGTTATCCCAAGGCGTGCATCACCGACGCTTGCCGTGTTGCGGCACTTGCAGTGCCACCGCCGCCACCACCGCCGATGCCACCAAATGGCTGGTGTGATGCAGGGTGCCCTCAGTCGCTTGCAGAGGTCGTCGTGCTCGATGAACACTGGCGCTCCACTGACAACGTCTTTTCCTTCAAGCAGGATGGCACCTTCACCGGCCTCAGGTACTCGGGCCCGACGCCGTATGCCCTCAACGAAACGGTTATCGCGGCAATCACTGCGAATGCTACCTATTTCAATACCTCGTCCGCCAGGGATCTCATCTGCTCCGCGTCGTACGCTGCTGAAGGCGGTGCCGGAAGTGGCGCGGCAACGTCGAACTCGTGCGGCGACCGCACTCGCACGGGGATCTTGCACTTTGGGACGCAGCCCGGCACATTGACGTTCACATTCACGTCGGCTCGGGAGCTCGTCGAGCTCAGGTTTACTGTTGCAGGTCCCACAGAGTGGCGAGCATTTGATGTGTTCTTCTCCGACGACAGCGACAGCGGGCCGTGGACTCGCGCTGGTGCTCTGTTCAACAGCCTCGGCCCAACGTACAACATCTCGTGGTCCAGTGTGGGAGAGCACGTCTTCTGGCGTCTCGCCCAGATGACGAACGGCGTGACGCCGTTCTCGCCGCCATCACCGCTGCTTCCCCTGGGAGCACACGCATCGCCGCCACCGATGGCATCCGGAGCGCTCATTGCGTGGCACCACTCGTTCCGCTTGTATGCTGCGCCTTCCGCTGCTGGGCACCGTGCCACCAATCGGTTCGAAGCCCGATGCGATCGCAACGGCCCGATGGCTGGTCACCACAACCTAAGCGCCGCAAACTGGTACTCATTCACTGGCGAGTCAGGCAATCGCATGCCGCAGTTTGCTCCTCCGTATCAGGCTTGTGGGACAATGCAGCCGGGATGGTTGGCAACGGCGCAACCGAAGGTTGGCGATCCGCCTAAGTACGGGCGGGTGTGCTTCCGCGGCGACCCAAGTGATGCTACGAACTGCACGTCGCACGTCGAGGTGCGTGTGTGCGCTTGCAGCTACGATGCGGGTCTGGTGCAAACGCTCCTCTACAAACTGCCCGAGCCACCGTCGTGCAGCCAGGCCTACTGTGGCGACGGGTCTCCTCCCCCTCCTCCGATGCCACCGGAACCGCCCCCCTCGCCGCCGCCTCCCTCTCCACCATCTCCGCCCCAAAATCCACCGCCACTACCGCCCCACCATCCACCACCACCCAACTGGTTGGACCCGCCTCCTCCTCCACCTCCCTCTCCACCACCTCCAATGCCACCTCCGTCTCCACCCGCGCCGCCCAAGCCGCCGCCTTTGCCGCCACCGCGGCCTCCACCACCCTCGCCTCCACCTCCATCGCCCCCACCCTCGCCGCCACCCCCCTCACCACCCCCCCCCTCCCCGCCACCGCCATCACCACCACCTCCTTCCCCTCCGCCCCCGTCCCCTCCCCCGTCCCCTCCGCCCCCTTCGCCTCCACCGTCGCCGCCTCCCTCGCCGCCGCCACCCTCTCCACCGCCATCGCCGCCTCCGCAACAGCCATCGCCGCCGTCCTTCCCGCCTCGACCATCGCCGCCGCCGAAGCCGCCGCCTGATTCCCCTCAACCATTGCCGCCACCGCCAAGTCCGGCGCCTCCACTCCCCCCACCATCCCCTCCGCCCCCAGCACCGCCGCCGAGTCCGCCGCCACCAATTCCACCGCCTTCCCCAGCACCATATCTGCCCGACAGGGCACCGCTGCCTCCTCCGCCCTCGCCGCCGCCGCCCTCTCCACGTCCACCCGGTGACGGCCAGAGCGCAGCAAACGCCTTCCACTATGTCGCCCAGGCCGACTCGTATCCTGATGGCACGTACTGGTTCTACGTCTCGGCGACCGGTACGAAACAGCTTCGAGTGAAACACCACGGGGGGCGGGCATGGGCGAACGTGATGCTGAGGCAGCCTGGCCCACAACCCAGCATCTACACCATTGCCGCCGTGGGTGATCCCCTGGTCGAGTCCAGCACATGGAAACTCTCGGACGCGGAGCTGAATTACTTGACCGCAACCCGTCATGAGTTGCATGACGCGTGGGGCGTCGTGCTGGTGCTCAAGTACAACGACGGCTACTTGACGGGTAACCTCCTGCGAACAGACGAGAACTCGCGGGCATATCCGCTTGGCGGCTCGATTACGCCAAATGCCGGCGATATGATCAAATTCGCCCTCGACGATGCTCACTACCCATCGGGAGCTTGGGACACCACGCTCGAGACCAACGGCTACTGCGGTGGTAATCAAGTGTGGGCCAACTGGCGGTCCAGCGAATCTCACAAGTTCCGCTGGACGTCGGCCGGCGGCTGTGCCTACGTTGATGGAGTCGTCAACGGCTTTGTGGGCGAGGGAATGCCCTACCACCGAATCTATGCCTGGGCGCGCTGATGTTCCCTGTGCACGAAGGACCCCGTGCCGACGTGCGCCGTAGCGGCGCTCCCAAATACCGAAGCGGCCACAATCATCTCCGTCCATGTGATTATGGCCCTCGTGCTAGGGGGTCCGGAGAGTATGCGCGTTGTGTTTGAACAGCAACAGCAGCACCGAAGAGGAAAGCTATGCTAGGCATGCGTGCCCGGTGCAGAGATTGCGCGTACCGAACTACGAAGCATGAAGAGTGTGATCAATGTAGTTGTGAATTTTTGAGTTCGTGCATGTCGTTGTGTCTCTTGTCAGCCGGCTGAGGGGTGGTCAGCGTTCACCATGATTTGGCTCAAACACGCGCTATTTCATGTGTGGCACTGGTACGTATAACGTAAGCAGCAGGTGTAGCGGACTTCAGCCGGAGCGGGCCTGTTAGTACTCGACTCCCTACTCGCTACTGGATTCGATCCCACGGCCACCGCACGTCGCCAAACAGCAAACTTGGGTGGAGGCCCCGGGGTGCGCGCCAAACAGCAAACTTGGGTGGAGGCGGCAGCATCCCACCTTCGCGCCGGCGCAGCTAGAGCGCACTTCGAGGGTGCTTTGCCTGCGTAGCGCTGAAGAGTCTCGTCTCGACACTTCTCGATCTTAATCTCGATACTCGACGAGACTTCGCTCGTTCGCTGAGCTTTCAAAAGGAAAAATTGTCAGCAAACTCAAGAGTAAACTTGGTCGCGTGTTTGACTTGAATTGCTGTTGATCGTCAGAGCTACACAAGCAGCCTGGTGAGCGCGACAACCCGGTCCCTGCTAAAGCTAGAGAGCTAGACCAGGCTTACTATCGCCCAGTGGGTGGGCGGGACCACTCCGCTCTCGACTGAGAGCTAGACATGAGAGTCACCATCGTTCGCGAATCTCCTCGCAACGAGGTGTATGCACCCAGTCCGTGCCTCCCGTTGGAATTAAGTCGGGATGCGCATCAATCAATTTCGAGATTCCCTTGAATCTGAATTCTGAAACGTGAGCAGCTTAAAGGATTTAAGGATCCTTTAACTCCCGGTATGCATCCGCACGGTACCCCATATGCCCAAATATACCCCTTCTCCCTGCTTGGGCCTGTGGTAGCTCTGCCAACAGTCTCATCACACGTTGATTTCACGGTCGCTTAAGCAAGCAAGCAAGCTTGCTTGCTTGCTTGGTCGCTTAACTTTGGATTGTAAGAGAATGGTTTCACAGCCAATGGTTTCACAGCCAATGGTTTCACAGCAGCGCCGCCAACGGTGTCGCAATGCGCGTCAAGGTGCTGGTCCGAGCGCGCCCGCTCTTGCCGGAGGAGGTCTCCTCTGGCTGTACCACCAACTATCTCTCCTTTGGGCCCAACCGCATCGGATTGGTCAACAAACAGGGTGGCATCTCAAATTACGATGCCGATCACGTGTGCCCGCCGGGTACTGCGCAGGATGAGATCTTCAGGCTCGGAGGCCTCACGTCGCTCGTCGGCTCAGCGGTCGACGGGTACACTGCGACAGTCTTCGCGTACGGCCAGACAGGCAGTGGCAAGACGTTCACAATGGAGGGCTACGACTACAAGCGCGCCAGCGCGGGCAAGGGGCCGCAGGTCGACTTTGACACTCCGCACGAGCGCCTTGGCCTCGTGCCACGCACGCTCCGCGCGCTATTCGAGGCGGTGAACGCGCGCAACGCGAGCGCGACCCCGGGCGCGCCGCGGCTGCGCGTCATGTGCCATTTCGTCCAAATCTACAAGGAGCAGGTCCTCGACCTGCTCAATCCGGCGACGAGCAGCAGCAGCGCCGCGCCGATCTTCGGCGGCGGCAGCGGCACGGGCGCGCCCCGTGGCCTCAAGCTGCGTTGGTCGCCTGAGAAGGACTTTCATGTCGACAACCTCTATGTCGAGGAGCTGGGCGGCGCCGAGGAAGCCGAGGCACTCTTCCAGCGCGGCGTGAGCAACAAGCGCGTGGCCGAGACCCGAATGAACACGGCCTCGTCACGCTCGCATTGTATGTTCACACTGCTCGTGCAGCAGCTCGCGACCGACCGCGCGGAGAAGGTGCTCGCCGAGGGTCGTCTCACGCTCGTCGACCTTGCCGGCTCGGAGCGCCAGCAGGCCCTCCTAGACGCGACCTCCAAGGCAGCCATGCTCGAGAGCGTACAGATCAACAAGTCTCTCTTCACGCTGCGCAAGGTGGGATGCTCGCGTTCGTAGGACGGCCCCCTCGCTTTCGGACTGCCTCGCTTTCGGACCGCCTCGCTGAGTGCCTCCCTCTTTTGCAGGTGATCCTAGCTCTCTCGGACGCGTCCTCGGATGGCAGCGCCAAGGTGGCGAGTCACGTGCCGTACCGCGACTCAACGCTCACGCGGCTCCTCAAGCACGCTCTCGGAGGCAACTCCCACACCCTCATGCTCGCATGCATCTCGCCGAGCGACCTGCAGGCCGAGGAGAATGCTTCGACGCTCGCATACGCGGCGCGCGCGCGTGCGATCACGAACGCACCTGTGATGAACACCGACCCGCATACGGCCCAGGTCAACCAGCTCCGGTCGGAGATCGAGCGCCTCAAGGCAGAGATCCAACGGCTCCAGATGATCATCGAGCTTGGCGGCCTTGCGGCGGCCGGCGCCGGCGCAGCCGGTGGTGCCCACGGGACGGATCCATGTTCACACCAGCTTCTCATCGGCCCCGTCGGCCCGGGTCACGGCACGTGTAACGGTCGGCCCGAGGCCTCGCCCGCCTCCCCGCTCACTCCGAGCCGCAGCCTCAAGGACGATCAGTCCGGCGGCGGCGGCGGCGGCGGCGGCGTCAGCTCGCAGCGCGAGGCGGCGCTTTCACAGCGGCTTGCCAAGGAGGCGGCCGCGGCGCAGCAGCAGGGCGCGGCGCTGCAGCGAGCGCTCGCCCTTGCCAAGCAGCTAGCAGCAACCAATACGCAGCTACGTCAGGCCTTCGACGCCCTGGCCGCCAAGCGGGACGCTCTCGAGGCGGAGCACGGGCTGCTCCTCGTCGAGAACACGCAGCAGCGCGAGCGTGTGGGGCTGCTCGAGCTCGCCCTCGCGATGGAGTCGTACCCGAGCGCGCCTCACGACTCGCTGCACGCGCAGATCGAGCAGCAGCTGCGCGCGGCCGCGCAGGAGGTGGTCGCCCTTCGGCACGAGAATGCGCACCTTAGGGATCAGCTCGGCACTGCCCAGCTCGGCACAGCCCCGCTCCCCAAGAATCCCGAGCTCGCGCCCGCCGCCGCCATAGCCTACGGGCAGCCGGCACCGCCCACACAGGCGGCACCGCCCACTCAGCGCAAGCTCAAAGCGAGCGACAAGGGGAGCGCTCTCTCGGGCAGTCTCGCCGAGTACGGCGCGCTACAGCGCCCGTCGCAGCGAGGCAACGCTCCCGCCCCCGCTCCCGCCGCCCCCGTGGTCAAGCCGGAGCCGCCGCCGCCGGCGCAGCCGACCTTGAGCCTGAGCAGCACTGGTGGGCTCCTCGCCACGTCAGCGTGGATGCTGCCCGTGCCGGTGGCGCTCGAGAAGGGTACGGGTCCGCGGCCAACGAGCGCGGGGCGCACCGTGCCCAAGCTGATGCCCGCCGGCTCGACGGTTGAGGAGCTCGATCAGCTTGCCATTCTAATGAGGAAGCGCGCCGAGCTGTCCGCCCAACAACGCCCAAGCACCGCGGCGCCGATGGGTGCACGATTCTTTTGATGCCGCACGACAGGACCGCTGCACAGCCTTCGGGGCGCCGTCGTGAAACGCGGGTAAGCTTAGGCGACACCATCGCGTATTATTGACCGCGGTGCGCGCGCTGCGCTATTGAGGCGCTTGGTCGGTGAGATCAAAGAGGTTTTCCGTTAGTCTTTCAGGGAAACCGCCCACACCCGCTACTGTACGAAACCGTTCCCGGCTCCGCCGGTGTCTTTTTACCGGTAAAAAGACACCGGGGGGAGTCTTTTTACCGGTAACTGGGTGTTTTGTCGCAACGCGGTCGGGGGCACATGGCCGACTGCGCGCAGCAACCTGAGGGAGTCACGGTGCCGTGCTCTACGTTGCCTCTGTCGGGCGTTAACAACGCATGCGGTACGTTGCTTCTGAAGCGTAAGCGGCGACTCGTTATCAACTCGCATCCTTCAGGGAGCCAAAGAAGGCTGCTTGAGCTGTTTGCATCATTGTGGATTGCGGGCCTGCACCAAGATTGGCATGAGCGCATCATTGTCATGATGGCTGGCTCGGACAACTGCAGTATCGGCAAGCAGCTCGTCTCCGAGGTGTTGCACTCAGTCCTGCCAAGGCTGCCGTTCTCCAACCAGAGCGTCGTCGTGGCACACACTACCGTGAATCTGTGGGACTACTCAGGCTTGCATGCATTATGGCAGTGGCAATGGCATCCCTTCGCAGCCTCCGACAGCTATCTTTATACACTCGACTCAACTACCTTCGAATCGCTCCAAGGCCTCTTGCACGATAAGGATTCACAACCCTACATAATTGAGAACGCAACCTCAACACTGCTATACAGCTTCCCTCTCGCGCACTCCAACACGGGCTTCATCTTTGGCCCCGGGCTGATTGCCTCATACCGCGACCATTATGTCCGCCTTGGGCCAAACATGAGCAAAGCACAAGCTGTAGCGGTGGAGCTCGGCAGTAAACACGCTTCGTTTCGACCGTTTACTTCCTTTGGCAGACCAGTAAGGTGGTTCTCGCGCCGTGAGCAGGTTCCATTAATGTTCGACATGTATGGCAACGGCCTCTGTCGACACTACTGGCACAGAGAGGTCGGCATTCACAAGTGGACTTCTTGCGGGAGGCATGGGCCGTGTGCACGCGACTTTGCCAGCGATCAGAAGACCCATACAATGTGGTCGCTGACCTCCGGACATCCCAGCAGGAACGCGTCCATGCCACCAGGCTACTGCGGCCCGGCTACTAATTCATTGCAACCGGGCTACTGCCACATTCCAGCCGCGCTACTGCAAACATGCAAAGCTCCACTGCCAAAGCATGATCTCAGACGGTATCGCGTCACGGACGCGACGTGCATGCTGCTACGCGACATTGGGTCGGGGGTGCTCTCGCCGAGGAGGCCGAGCGAGCTCTGCGCGAACGCGGACTTTAAGTCAAGCAGGGGAAGCAGGTCTTCTGATGATCATCATAGCGGCTTGCGCTCGGGCAATAGGAATACATCGGCGGAGTTCTGTTCGCTAAATGAGACTGTGTCGGTACTCCCAAGTTTGGATGCTACCTGATCGAGGCAAGCCTGCACATGGTACGCAGCACCTGCTGCAGCAAGCGAGCAAGCGGCTGCAGCAGGTGCATGCGAGTCGAATTCACCCATATGTACAGTATCGCCGGGGGCACGGCTTGGGTCCAGACGCAAATGCCAAACGGCGACACGCCAGGTCATGCCGCACCTTGACCTTCGGTAACATATCGTGAGATCGTTAGCCATATCTGATTATCATGGAGCTTGGAGCAGCCACGGGCAAGATCATACTTGGTATTCAACTTGGTATCATAGTCTAGTGGGTAGTGGCCGCGCCGCGATCGCCGCGTTGTGTCGATGAGGTCTAAAAAAATGTCATTGAGATATTCATGAGAACTTCGCCACACATGCGAACGTCCGTCACCGCGAGCGCGTGCCCGCGTCCCATTGTGGTCATAGGTGATAGGTCCTCACGTCAGGCCTTGTCAGGCGGGCGCAAGCGGGCGCTGTGCGAAGCTGTGCGGTAGAGTGTTATTGGCCGCCGGAGCGCGCGCATTTCTATAGCATTTCTACGCGCTCGTTTCCGAAGCCGATGACGGAATGTTGACGGAATGTTGAAAGGTCATATATCCGATATCGTCCAGCTCCCGAGTCTGAGGACCCTCTCACGGGAGAGGGTAACGATCCGTCCGCAACGCGGCCCCTGGGTGTGTAAGTTCGCAGCGATCTCCACATGCTCGCCACACGGTGTCCTCACTGAAGCACAGCCCAGGTGAACCACATGAGCCACGAAGCACGATCTTGTTTTTGTATTTTGAGGGTGATTAGTGATTTTCCGCGACAACGAAGATTTATCTATCGTGTTAGCGCACTAGCTTTCTGGACGACCTGAATCTTATCCTTAGCAGCTCGAAGAGCGCTCCACGCTCTTTCTCACCGGAAGTTCACACTTCACTTCCTCACTAAAAATATCAACGCGTCAAGCGCTCTGCGCTTCGCGCGCGCCTTCGCCCTTCCGCGGCCGCCGTCAGGCTGCTGCGCTGATATTTTATTTTAGAGATATGCTACACGGTCAACGGGCGACCACAAAGTTAGTGTACGTTCCATGTGAACGTCCGACCTCGCGTACATCCCATTTTGGTCCGACTTGTGGCAGAAGGTGAAAAGTGCGCTCAACATAGCGCTTTCTCAGGAGAATGGCCGCGTTGTCTGGATAGTAGCACAGGGTCCACCGGGTGCGCATCCCCATAAGGGAGCTGGACGACCACCGTTTGGGACATCGGCAGTAATAATGTCCTTTCGCCAGGTTGCTCTGCCAGACTTCTTGAGCGCCAGCTATCTCGATAGACCCGCCATGGCCGCCAGCGATCGCTCCATCTTCCTCTTTGGCGGCATCCTGGCCTCCGGCGCTCCTGCAGACGACGCTGTGCTCGAGCTCGAGCTCGGGACGGGGATATGGCAGCGCAGGGCACCCTTGTGCCTCGCCGCCTCACCGCGTGCGACCACTGGGCACACGCTCGTCGCACTGCGCAGTGACTTGCTCCTCCTGGGTGCCAGAGGCAGCTACAGCGTCGGTGACCGCAAGCGCAGGCCGACGCACGCCCTGCAAGAAGAAAAATCCGAGCAGCCAGCTGCCGAGCTATGGACGCTCGCGATGGATGGCAGCCGCCCGCTCGCCTGGCGGCGCGCCAGCACGCCGCCAGAGCTCGCGCGTAGTGGGCACTGCGCGGTGCCATTCGATCCTCTGGCGATGATGCTCGTCCATGGAGGTGAGGGCGCCGAGGGGCTCTTGGATGACGTGTGGCTGTGGGATGCGGTCGTGGCACGGGCACAGCAGCCCGATGGCCACCCAGCCTCCGCCTCCGGAGGCTGGCAGCTCCTCAACGGCGGCGTCTCGAGCGGGGGGCTGCGGCCGGCCGCGAGGCAAGGCCACGCGTGCGCAGTGCTGCCGGGCGGTGCTAGGCAGCTGCTGGTGAGCGGTGGATTCGGGCACGGCGGCGTGGCTCTGCATGATGGCGTCTGGAGCTTCGATCTGCTCGAGCGCACGTGGCGGCTCCTCACTCCGCGCTCGGACCACTCGCCGCTGCCTCGACCTGAACAGCTCCTGCCGCCGCCGCCCCTCGCCACCTGCGCCGAACGCGCCCTCTCGCTCGCGTGCGAGGAGGACTACGAGGAAGGTGGGGGCGCAGAGGTCGCGGGCGGGGGGAGCCGAGGCGCCATCGAGGCGGCTCGGTCCGAGATGAGGGCCGAGATTAGGGCCGAGATTAGGGCCGAGATGCGATCTGCACCGATGGCTCCGCACGTTTGGCAGTACAGCGCCTCACGCGGCGGCTGGGAACGCTTGCGGCTGCGGGCGACCTCCAGCTCGGGCGCGCGACTGGCGGCTTCGCCGTGCCCGCAGCGGCTGCGGCACGCGCAGGCTGCCTCGCCGCCCACCTGTGATGCGTCCACGCGGCTGTGGCTTCTCGGTGAGGCTGTGGCTTCCGAACCGAACTTTCACACCCGAGGCGTGCTCACCGAGGGTGCAGCCGAGGCAGCGGACGCCCCTCGCCCCTCCGCTGCGCCGCCGCGCTGGGAGCTCTGGCAGCTCGGGGCAGCGGGCATCGACTGCGGCGGTTGCGTGCACGGCGAGTGCCAGGCCAGCAGCAGCACATGTACGTGTGAGGCGGGCTGGGCAGGTCCGCACTGCACGATCGCCATTTGTGGCGTAGGGTGCGGGGCACACGGCACGTGCGATCCGCGCACGCGCCGCTGCCGGTGCGACGCGCCTTGGTACGGCGCGCAGTGCGATCGGCGTGTGTGCCTCGACGAATGTCGCGCACCGCACGGCCGGTGCGACGAGCTCTCGGGTGGATGCTTGTGCTCTGAGGGACGATACGGACGTGTGTGCCAATCTCAGCGCTGCCCGGATTGCGCGATGGGGACACAGTGCAACGCGGCCACTGGCTGCTGCAACTGCCCGCCAGGCTACGAGGGCTGCGACTGTTCGCAGCCGTCTGCAGGGATTTGGCACCGGCAGGTGATGGTGCCCAGCGTCGCCAAGGCGACGGTGGCAGCCGCGTCCAATGCTACCTTCCTCGGCGGCACGGCGGCCTCGTACTTGCCATCGTGGCGGCACGGCGCCGCATGTGGCGTGTGCGATGAACGCCCAATCCTCTTCGGAGGCCTGACGGCGGCTGCGACGCCCACCGGCCCACCCACGCTTGCCGCCGACGTGTGGCAGGCGCGTGGGCCGGCGCGTGGGCCGCGGCAGACGAGCCAGGCGCAGTGGGTGACGCTCGCTGCATCTGAGGACGTCGAGTTTGGCGCTCCGACGGCGCGTCGGGCGGCTGCGGCAGTAGGGCTGGGTGGGATGCTCCTGCTGCTCCATGGCGGCCTCGAGCGCGGCGCCCGGCCGTTGGACGACAGCTGGGTGCTCCGGTGCACGCCCATCGCCCCGGGGGCGCCCTCGGCCTCGTGGCAGCTGCTACGACCCCGAGGGGATGGCCGCCCCGCTGCCCGAGCGTACCACACACTGACTGCGCTGCCCGCGACGGAGCATGCGCGAGGGGTGCGCGTGCTCCTCTTCGGAGGCTCCGCTCCGTTGCCCTCGGCCAACGCGGCCGCTGACGGCGCCGTCTCGGAGCCGACGGGAACCTTCTTCGGCGACGTGTGGATGCTCTCGATTGGCGAGGCCGAGACTGACGAGGCCGAGACTGAGCGGACCGATGCACGCCGGCTGGACGCGGACGTTTCTTCGCGCGCTCCTGTGGAAACTTGGTCTCAGCTCTGGACGCCTCGCGACGGCATGCATACGCAGGAAGATGATGACGAGGATCATCACCCTCGGGCCCGTGCGCCCTCACCGCGCGCCGCCCACGCGGCAGTCACGCATGCATACGGCCCGTGCTGCGATCTGCGCGGGTGTCTCGTCGTCTCCGGAGGCGTGGACGCGCGCCATCGTCCATTGGGCGACCTGTGGCAGTTCTGCGCCGAGACGCGCGTGTGGAGCGAGCTGCATGCAGGCGGCGACGGCCTCGACGACGGCCCTGGCGGTGGCGGTTCGACAGCCCCGTGGCCTGCCCCGAGGCATCAGCACTCGCTCACGGCCCTCGCGCCACCTGCCGGAGCTGCTGCCACCAATGCTCACTTTGCGCCCACCACGGCGCCCGCCCTGCTGCTGTACGGCGGCATCTCCGTGCCCGCGCACGCGAACGCCTCGCCGCTGCTAGACGACGGGCTGTGGCTGTACGGGCTGCGCGAGCGCGCGTGGGTGCGCGTGCACACGCCTGCAGGGGGTGCAAGGCCGGCGGCACGCTTGGGCCATGTCGCTGTGGCCTCGACCCCCTCGACGCTCTGGCTCTGGGGAGGATTGACGGACGATCCTGATGCGTGGTTCTTCCGCATGCCAGCAGCTTTCGACTTGGCACTCGCGACGTGCTTCGGCGAGGCTGTGGGCGCGGACGGCGAGACCACGAGTGTGCGTCCTGGCTGCTCTGCGCAGGGGTCGTGTGACCTGGCCATCGGCCGTTGCATCTGCGATCCGCCTTGGACCGGCGACGACTGCAGCGAGCCGCCTCTGACGCCGGCCGCTGCGAGGCAGCCCATCGCTCGCCGCACGCTCGTCGTGATGCTGTGCTTCTTCGGAGCACTCGTCGCGGGTGCAGCTCTCGGCTGGCTGCAGCGCGGCCGTCGCCTCTTGGGCGAGGAAGTGCAGCGGGAAAAGGATCGAGCGCGGGAGGCCACGCGCGAGGCCGCGAAGCGCAAGCACCGCTATGCAAGCCAAGCTCCGGACGTCGGCCCTGTCGTGTGAACGTATGTACACCAGTCCGGTGTCTTGGGTGTCGAGTTTATAAACGTTGCTTTATTTGTTAATTTGTACATTCGTCGTGCTCGCTTTTTCCCCCGGACCTGGCACCGACGCCCAAACCATCCTCAACGCCGCCAGCGCGCGCATGCTCCGCGTCTCATATGGGGTCATGTAAGGTGTGTGTATTCTGAGCGGGCAGTAACAGTGCCGTAGCACCGGTTGTCGCGTCTGTCGCGTTAACGTTCACACCGCGTCACATTTTGTCCACACAGTTGCAGTCCTCATCCCAAACCCTCCTATTCTGGCAACGTATGATGGATGTGGGCCAAGGAGACGCTTGTCGATTCATGCGGCACGATGCGTGGAAGGACGCCTTGTTCGTCTCGTGGCCCATCGATCCGGCCATGATCGCCAGGCATTTGCCAGACGGCCTTATCCCAGATTTACACGAGGGGCAGGCGTGGGTAAGCGTCGTGGCCCTCACCGAGCAAGGAATCTACCCTTTCCCAGTGGGTCTGCCACTTTCCCTTGCGCGCTGGCTTGGACTGTCGCATCACGCCGTCAACGTGCGCACCTATGTGCGCCCCACTGAAGGCGGTGCTCTACCGGGAATCTTCTTCTTCAGCCTCGATTGCTCGGCATTGCTGCCAGTTCTTGGTGCAAGGGCGCGCTATTTGGCCTTTCGTATCGCTATGCAGCCATGCGGCGAGGGCTCAATGGAGACTCGCTCCTGAGTGAGGGGCGTGGTGGCACAGCAATGTTAAGGGCGAAGTGGCATGTGGCAGAGGAGGTCTCCACACCGCAAGATGCATCACTCGCCTCCTTCTTGGTCGAACGCTTTGTTCTCTACAATCCGCCGTCGCTGCTCATGCGACTCGTGCATCGGCTGCTGTACGGCGGCCGCAAGCAGGCACGGTATTGGCGCGGATTGATCACGCACGAGCCATGGCCTCTCTATCGCGCCGAGCTCGATGCGTGGCATTGCACGTGTCTTGAGGCGACTGGCCTTGCAGGCAGCACTACTGGCGCGCCGAGAGTGCATTGCACGCCAGGAGTGGGCCCCATTGAGTTCTTCTTCGACGGGCTGTTCTGACAGTCTTCACCATGGATTCGCTGCGGCAGCCTTGTGAAATCGTCGGTATACCAAGCTTTCGCGGTTTCAGCACTCAACCCTCTTCCACGCCCGCACGCCGCAGCACCCGACCGAGTCGCGAGTGGAATCGCAGCAGTGTCGGTTGTCACACTTCAGGCATCAGGGTGGGACGCGGACGGGGTTGACTCGACTCTAGAAAGAGCGAATCCAGAGAGAAATAAAACCTTACCACTTCCCTTTGGTCAAGCTACAAGAATCAGCAAAAACAGCCCGTGCATTCGGAAAGGGGATTGTGATTTCAGGTGATTTGCATAATGAATGAGGTTGATTGTGCCAATCACAGGTCATCACAGGTTTTCTTAATGGTCGTAAGCGCAAAACTGGCTGCCGACAGTGCGGAGCTCGTTTTGCTCACTGTCAACGGCATGCGCCAGCCTCACCCAATCGCTCTTTTCTCCCTCGCGGTGCTGCTCTTTGAGCATTGCGCCTCTGTGACGCTTACGCGGATCACTCAGCAACGCTCCAATGCGCCGCGCCCGATCGCGTCGGTGCTTGTGCTCCTCACGGAGGCGCTCAAGCTCGTTATGTCTGTCTGCTTAGAGCTCACAGACTGTGGTGGGCTGGGTTCCGCCTCGACGTTTGCTAGGCTTCGCGATGCGCTCTGCCGCTCTCCGCCAGACACGCTACGGCTCAGCGTACCGGCTGTGCTCTACACCTTCCAAAACCTCGCCATCTACTTTGCTCTCGGCCACCTGGAGGTCATCATTTTCCAAGTGCTCTACCAGACAAAGCTGCTGCTGACGGCAGTGCTCTCAGTGCTGCTGCTTGGCCGCCGCCTCACGCTCCGCCAATGGGCCGCGCTGATCGTGCTCACGATCGGCGTAGTTACCGTCGAGATTTCCGACGGCATCAGCGGTGGCGGCGGCGGCGCCCGGCCGGTTGCCCAGGTTGCGCAGGTTGCCCAGGTTGCGCAGGTTGCGCAGGCTGCACGTCTCGGCGAGCGTGGTGTCCTCGGCGATGCTGCAGGCGCCCGTGCCCACGAAGCTCCCCCCGAGCGGCTCCATCACGTTCGTGATCAGCATCGTCCCAGCCGCGGCCCCCTCCGTACTGAAGTTCGTGCCAGCGGCCAGGTGCACACTGGGGCGGGCCCCGGTGGCGGTGCGCGCCATCGCCTCCTGTCACTAAAAGACGAAGATAGATCCGACGGTCGGCATCCTGATGGAGTGCACGGCCGCAATCTAGGCAGCAGCGGGGACGGAATCCCTTCGCCAGCCACAGCTGAAGCCCGGTCATCACGGCAAGCGTCGCTCGGCGTTCTCGCGACGTTACTCGCGGCGTCGCTCTCCTCGCTTGCGGGCGTCTACTTCGAGGCGATCGTCAAGAAGGCGGAGGTCGCTGCGCCGTCACTCTGGGTGCGCAACGTGCAGCTGTGCATCTTCACGCTGCCGATCGCGGCGGCCACGGTCGGCTGGCAGTGGAGCGCCGTCCGCGCGCAAGGCCTGGTGCTCGATGCGCCCACGGTCACGCTCATAGTGCTCAATGCGGCAGGCGGACTCGTCGTAGCCGCCGTCATCAAGTACGGCGACAACCTGCTCAAAAACTTTGCGACGTCGTGCTCCGTCATCTTGGGGACGCTCATCTCAGTTGCCCTCTTCGACTTCCAACTCACCATGAGCTTCGCGTGGGGCTCGCTCCTGGTCATCGGCTCCGCGTTCGTGTACGTCACGTCGCCAGAGCCCGAAGCGCCACCCGTGGCGCCCAAGGAAGTGGAAGAGATCGGCACGCCGCTCATGACGAATGGCAAGCCGAATACTCCACCAAGATAGTAGCAGGTACAGGCGGTGTGGCAGCCCCACTCTCCACGTGGCTGACCGGCCGAATCTCGGCTGTCCGTTTGGCATCGACGTATGCGGCTCGTCACGGCTCACGGGCCAAACCAGGAAACCAGGCAGATAACAGTGTCACGAGCGGTTTTGGATAGGTTATCATGTGTCACCGTAGCTTTGCAGGCGCCCGGTATTGCCGGTCATCGGCCGCGGCCGTATTTCAACGCCGTCAGGTATCCATCATTTGAAGGTCCTATAGGAGTCATAACCGTCATATGTCATTGTCACAAGAAGCAACGGAACGTCGAAGTGATATCGCGTCAGTTGCGGCTTGCGCACGACCCACAAGACCCACACGACGCTCGACGGCGCCCTTTTTCAGATAACATTTGCAGGCCGAGCATCTTGCTTCTAAGCCTAGGAACTAGGCCTGGTTATTTAGCGTTGGCCGTTGACGGCGTCACGCCCGGTCCCGGTTTGGCCGCCTGCTCCGTCGGCGGCATTCCGGCACAATGCCTGTTAAGGGTTGTTGGCTCAATGGCTGGTTCGTCGTTAATCCCTCTTTGGGATTCGAACCGCGTCCCAGTACGTTTGAAGTACGTTTCAAGGACTGCACTAACCACTCGGCCACTATACCGACAATGTGAATATAGACTAGTGGTTAAGCGACCATCTATACTTGCATGCATAATTGCCGTCCGGAAAAGCGACCGGGGTTCGAGTCGCCGAGAACGTGTCGGTCGGCGGGTAAAAGATAACTGGGGCGCTGTGACCAGCAACATTTATTGACAACCCCGCAGGGCGCGCACCGGCACGCTCTGCAGCGGCCAGCCGTCGGGACTGTCGGGCGGCCGGCTTCGCCCGGACCGGTTGACGCGTTGACCAACCAGTTTTGGAAAGTTAGCTCTTTCCTCTTAGGTCTTAGGAGTCATAACGTAAGTTGAGACCCGCGACGGGCCTCAACCCGCCTCATCAAGCTCGGGCGCTGCGCTGTAATGCGGCCCGTGGTACGTGCTTTCCCATAGCCACGGTGCGTCTGGGCACGTTCCGTTCGGATTGCCGCAGCCGCTATGCGCGTACTCGAGGTGCGTCGAGCGCCAGTGCAGAGCCGGGTTGACGTAGATGGCCGACTCGGCGACCGCGCTCGCTCCATGAAGCAGGTAGTCGCAGCGAGCCAGCATCATGATGTCAAGCAGCACGTCATGTGCGACTTTGAGGGGCTCGTGCACGTAGAAGTTGCCCTTCCGTCCCTCAACGCGTGTGTCGATGGGCTGCATGAGTACCCGCCCGCTGAGGGTCGTGTTCCACAGCTCAACGGCGCGGGCGTAGATGGCGCTCTCAGTGGCGACGTAGACGAGGCCGCGCGGGAAATTTGCGCCAAAGAGCTGTACGTATGGCCAGAATGCCTCGGGACGCACTACAATGCGCCCAGAGCGCTTGTCGGAACCGCGCATGTGAAGGCCTAGTACCGGTCGTACGCCGTCTGGGTTGAGACGATGCCACAAGCGATCCACTTCGGCCTGGTAGGGCGCGCTCAGCCTGTGCACACGCCGGCTGGCCGCGTGCCCCTGCAGGCGCCACTGCTGGAACACTGCCGCGTTGAAGCGGTCGCACGTATCTGTCTCGTCGCACTGATCCTTGGCTGGCGAGTCGGCATTGTACCACTGGTGAATCGGCCACTTGTACTTGTACTGCATGCCCGGGTAGAAGAAAGACTTGAGCTTAGACTGCTCGCGCATGACATTGGAGCAGCTCGCAAGCCAGACCGACACGTTGTGGCAGTATCCCTCAAAGAAGACTTCCCACAGCTTGCCGCCATTGGCCGCCCATGCGGTACCCATCGTCCGCTTCACCCAGCTCGGTTCGAATTGAATGAGCGGCACGAGGCCCTTGTGCCCGGCATACAAAACAAAATTGGCCACCATGGAGAAGAAGAGGTTGCCAAATGCCGCGTCCTCCTTGGCACCTTGCATGACCAGCACGCGACTGGTCTGGCCGGCCGGTGGGCAGGTCGACGTGTCTGGGCACGGAGTGAAACGCACGGTTTCGAGAAGGCGGTCGTCGCGTGGCGGCTTCGGATGCTGGAGTGCAATACCTTTTCGCAAACGTGGAGCCTGGATGCAGCTACAGTTCTTCAGGGCCGCCGAGCAGCCCTCGCCAATCCTGCAAGCACCACACCACTCGACAAGGCGGCCTTTGACACCATTACACTGGAAAGCGCCGAGACACCGATCCTTGACCCAGAATTTGCTCTCGCCTGGGTAGCAGCCGTACGTCACGTTAGGTAGGCAAGGATTTTTTGTCTTTGAGAGAACGAGCCGCAGCGGTGCGCAATGGAAGCGCTCGGCCTCCATGCTGCTGTTCAACACAGCGCTCCCCGGACGGTTAAGGGTGTTTTCAGCTGGCCCCAAACCTGCCCCAAACACCACCCCACGGAAGATGTCTGCTCGGCAGCTTCCGGACATCCGGAGCTGTACTAGTACTTCCTTGAGCTGTTCGACCGGAGACATTGTGACATTCGTGATTCGAACATACATGTAGGCTTCCGACCCGACGACCGGGTTGTCCGCACCCTTTGTTGCTTGCCAGGGGGTCAGGGGGTTGCGAGTTGACCAATGGAGGCAGCCCGCAAACATGGAGTTGACACATCTTTTGAAATCTTGCGTTATGTATACAGTATCAACTGGACTTGCGCTCGCCACCTGCCAGATGTTCGACGAGGACGGCACGCCGCTTGTGCTCTAGCTCGGACCTCCACATCCTCTTGTACCCGTCGTATCAAATTCACGAGACAAACGCCATCAAAAGTGTAATGCAGCACTCGAAACCGCGGTAGCACAGACATCGCGATGCCGGCGGCCTTCCTACTGGCGCTGGGCTTGCCGGGGCGGTTGCCAGATATCATGGAGGAGGGCCGTGCCGTGCGCGGTCCGTCTGGCGCGCTCTCTGATGCGCGAGAAGAGATTTGGGAGTGCACCAAGCCGGCACCTCGCTCGCTGCTGTACAGCAACGCAAGCGCAACAAAGAAGGGCACTTGCGGAGTGACCGTCAGATCCAAGAACCATCCGGATCATTGCACGGGCGACAAGGGTTCGTGGGCGCTTAATGTGGCATCGGAACACTGGGCCGCTTCCGAGTGCGCGGCCCTGTGCTCCAGATGCAGAAATTGCAATTTCTTCTCCTTCTCCACGCAAGAGAAGGATTGCTCCTGGTTTGCATCGTGCGACGTTGGTGCGCTTCGGACGCACATCGGAGACTTCAACGCCACCGTGTTCTCGACCGCGCGCATGAACGATTGGCGAGCGGCGGCAGCGGTGGTCTCATTGCGCGAGGCGGCCGGCGACACCTCAGCCGATCGGGAGGATGACCACAGCTGGCGGCAAGTACTTCGCGACCACCGCAAGACGCTGCGGCGCGATTCTGACTCAGCATTTGTGCAGGTGTCGATGAATGATATGAATACCCTGCACCACGTCGTCAAGCGTGTGGGCGCAAGGATCACGGGTGAGACGGGCTTTGCTTCCGGAGTCTCATCGCTGGCCATCGTGACTGCCTTGGCCAAAGGCGGGGCGCACGTGGCGATCGATCCTTTCCAGGGCGCGTACCATTATGACGGGTTGCGGGCGGTGCGCTCTTACATCGAGTCGGCTCCGGAACGGCGCCTCACCTTCCAGCACGTCAATGAGACAGCCTCCATGGCAATGGCTTACCTGCACACCCAGCGCGTGTGCTTTGACGCCTTCTTCATCGACGATGGCCACAAGTTTGACGATGCTCTTGTCGAGCTCTTCCATGCGCACAAGATGCTCGCGCTTGGAGGGGCGCTCATGCTGCACGACAACTGGATGCCCGCGATCAAAAAGCTGGAGAGCTTCATTGAGAGCAACATGGGCAACCTGCACCGCGTGCCTAACCCACTCGGTCACGCGTGCTGCATCTCCATCTATACAAAGTCTGACATCGACCGGCGCGCATGGAACCACTACCAGGTTTTCCGGTGATTGGCATGTGATTGGCATCCCATGCAGCTGCAAGCGCGAGACGGCCTTGAGCTTCAGACGTCACGGGTCGGACGGGTGGCCGCCTTCGCCCTTACGGCTGTCTACACCGGAATCGACCCGCGCTGTCGAGCACGGCATAGGGCATACCGCCGTACCTGCACTGCTTACCGGGACAAGTAAGCTGTAGCGCAGTATTGACTATGTAAAGTACAACGCACGCGTACCTACGTTGGTACCGTACGCGATACCGTTACGCCCGGTTACCGTAGTCCGTAACGGTCAGGGTCAGCGTAGGTTTGTACTAGAACTAGTCTACCGTCGCGACATGTGTCATGTCCCACACTGTTTTCGATCGTGGCTCTCACGGTGCTCTTCGACAACGCAGAGACGATGATTCCGCGGCCCAGGTGAATCGACGGGGCAATGCCTGCACCGACGAGGCTCTCCGTGACTCTGTCACAGCGCATGAGCTCTGTCACCGCGAAAAGCTTCGCCGCGTCCTCGGACGGGTCGGAGCCACCCTCGCTTGCCATGGCTCTGCGCGCTCTTGTGCGCCAGACCACGAGAGCAAAGCCAAAGCTAGCTCTACAGTGGTGGCTACCGGTAGACGCGAGGCGCGCATACCCAAGGTTTTTCCCCACAGCCCTCTTCACGCTGGACGAAGGTGCAAGGTCGACTCCCTATACGGGCTTTCGGCCACACTTCCCTTTTCTCATGGGGAACCAGTACCTGGCCCCAGAACCGCTCAAGGACGTATGGCGCTATGTGCCTCCCGGCAGCACGGTGCTGGAGATGGGCGCACGCTACGGCACAGTGTCGTGCGCTATTTCCAGGCGACAGCACAACTCGGGCCTGCGCGTTTCTCTGGAGCCAAGCCCCTCAGCTTACCAAATCCTCTATCGCAACACACGTGCTAATGGATGCGAAGGGCTCAACATCCACGGCGTCGTCGCGCAGCGTCAGGTCTTCAACTCTTCGGGGAACCACAATAATCAGATGATAGTAAATGTTGGGCGCGATAGCCACGAGGTCTTACACGCTGTGCCGAGATACAATGTTTCAGGCCTAGCGACGCTCCTTAGTAAGCGCATGGGCCGGCCAATCTCGTTTGATACGCTAGTGTTGGACTGCGAGAACTGCACCCGGACACTGTTGCACGAAGAGGCATCTTTCTTCGCTGACCAGCGCCTGAAGACCATCGTGTACGATGCTGACGAGCGCTCACCGGAGCTGATTCTCCATATCTGCACGCTTGGTTTTGGTTTGGTCAGCAACCAGCTTGACTGCCTTTATCCGCGGTGGAATCTGACCCAACTCGTCTTCGTGCGGAGCGCAGGGCTCCCATGCCCAGTGACCACAGACGGCTCTTCAGCCAAGGTTGTTGCCACCTGCATCGTCGATCGTGCGCCGGTAGTAGCTACAAGAACAACGTGCCCTTCGACGCTGAGCATCGGCCGAATGATGTTCAATACGAATGACTTCAGCTGGTTCAAACAGAACTTCCCGAGGCACGACTTCGCACTTCTTTGGCACGAGCTGCCCCCTAACGAGCACACACGAAATATGACCCAGAACATAGCATTCTTTCCTGGCCTTATGCGTGCGTGGGATAAGCTTGGCTACGAAGGATTCTATGACAACTCCAACGCATTTTTCAAGAAATTGATATCAGCAGTTCGCATTCGACATGAGCACTTTGTCAACATGTCGTGGATGGTCGCGCGAGCGGTTCGGCTCCTTCAGCCTCTCACATTTGTCCTCGCCGTCAACATCACGCTCGCACGTATCAGGGAGTACAACAAGTGGCAGCCTTTGTCAGTCCATGCAAAAATCATTCCGCCCGTGCTCAACATTTTTTGCGCAGTGGAGATGGTGGCAATAGATGCGGCTGTGCCTGTGCACATCATCCACTCGGAGGCGCTGCTGCGCGTCTGCGAAGCTGACGGGCCGGTCGCATGTGTTGAGCACATTGCGCAGCAACGACGCCTTGGCACTTATGCGCTCACTTTGCAAGACATGTGCGGCGCTGTCGACGTGGCCGTCGTCTCGAGACAGAAAACGCACCCGAGGCACGTTTGCTCCGATGCATGAGGCAATATTAGGCGTAGTTCGTCCGGATCACCGTTCCCCTGATTATTTGGATCCGGGTCCGACTCTAATACGATATATCCGGATATATGCACGCAAGTGCGGCGGGGTCCTTCACACAGAGTCAAGTCAAGTCAAGTCAAGTTGTTTGTGCATAGACTTGACTTGACTTCACAGACTACACGCTACATGCAGATGGCAGATCTCATGCGAGATGGTGCATCGCATGCGCGAGCGGGCGCGAGCGCGGCGTGCGTTATCCGACACACACGGATCACGCAGCGTAATCAGCCACCGTCAAAAACGGGTTCCGATTCAAAAAGCACCGGCCGGGAGCCGGGACACGACACCGCTCACCGGACGGGTCGACGGACGGGAGTCGAGACTTCGAAGTCTGGTCGCGTCTCTCAGCGTGGAGCCGAGCGTGCAGCGTCAATCGCCGGCGGTAACTTGATTCAGAGATGCGCGTGACCGGGTCGGAGCGTGGGAGGGGGAGGGAGGGGGGTAAATCCGTAAATCCGTAATTACGTAACAGAACGCCCAAAACGGCGCCAAGTGCACCCCCCTGGGGTGGGGCATGGTCGCCCGGCATGCTTCCGCCCCCCCAGTGCGTGGGTGACCGCATTCTTGCGTTTTCGGCTTTCGCGCTTCCGTCGGACGCTCGGAGCACCTTCCATGGCACACCACAGTAAAGGCTTCGAAGCGACAGCACCTCTGGTGGCGCTGCAAAGCAGTGAATCGCCCGCCGACGCGCGTCCCAGCCGGCCGGGCCCACTGACGCACGCCATAGCCGGCGCGCGCGCTCGCGCAGTCACCGTGGCCACCGTGCGGCCACCGTAACACCTCAATCACT
>Ga0180443_100487_pt1 | contig 25221 bp, 15 predicted proteins | sample ChrtobMetP5_32mM_FD_119753 | JGI IMG/M metagenome (GOLD analysis project Ga0180443, IMG submission 119753) | Chrysochromulina tobin associated microbial communities from unialgal haptophyte culture, Seattle, Washington, USA - P5_32mM MetaG | ecosystem: Host-associated > Algae > Haptophytes >... | reverse complement strand
ACTGTTGGTCACCGAACATGAATTTCAGAAGTGAGAAGACGCGCCAGCGTGTCGAGCCAGCGTGGGTGCGGCGGGGCTGGGGAGTGGGGACGAGGGTGGGCCCCGATGAGCGAGCGCGGCGCGGCGCGGCACGCGGCGCGGCGGGGCTGTGGGGGGCTGGGCCGAAGTTGCGAAGATGGCGAGACAGTTTGAGGTCAGGTGCTGTCTGAGATGTCCACCTAGTGACCGGGGGCCATACAAGAACCTTTCGATGATTATCCGGTACATGTGTACTGCGTGTGCTTGAGAGGCAAGTGGAGCGGTGAGTGGCAAATTTCGAAAAATTTCGGCGCCTGCGGCGTCTCTGGCAAATTTTTCTCTAAATTTCGCGAAACTCTGAGACACCCCAATAAACCCTCGACCCTCAGGGGTACAGGGGAGTGGGCTGGGGAGCCGGGAACAAGGGGGCTATCATTCCTTCATTCGATTTCGCAGGATTTCCGGTTTTCCGCTGGGGATTCGCCTCCAGCGCACTCCACTCGTCTGACACTTCGTCCACGTATAGCACCACCCGATTTTGAACTCAGTGCCCGATTTGTCCTTTGTGTGCTTCTAACACTTTACCTCACACGCCACCACGCCACAGCGACTCAGCGAGACGCCACAACCTTTACAACCGAGTAGTCGACCACACGACATACATGCTGTACTTTTTCAATCGACACGTCCCTGACGCTAACACACGCGCGGTAAAGTCAATGTGCGGCGTGCTCGAGCCGTCGAGCGCCTAGTCCTCAGCGGCCAAATGCGACGACGACACGAGGCAATGCTGATCCCAACTTGTTTATGCGGCCCCGCGACGCTTGGCCTTGTCGAATTGACCGTTCTGCCTCTTCTTGTTAAAGGTCGGGACACCGGCCGGCCCAACCTTGGGCGCCTTCTTCGCATCTCTCTTGGCCTTGTTTGCCTCGTAGGCGGCTTTGGCGGCGGCACTGGACTCCGGAGTGCTCGCCTTGACAACCTTCTTCTCAGCCGGCAACATGACCGAGTCGATGACGTGGATGACGCCGTTGGTGCAATCGATATCGGTTGTCACGACCTTTGCACCGTCGACCATGACACCACCGGACACGTCGACCTTGATTGTGACCTCGGCGCCGTTGACTGTGGCTACCTTCTTGCCATTCATGGTGACGACAGTGCTAGCCATGACCTTGCCAGAGACGACGTGGTACGTGAGGATGCCGGCGAGCTTCGCCTTGTTCTCGGGCTTGAGGAGGGTTTCGACGGTGCCTGGCGGGAGCTTGGCGAAGGCGGCATCAGTCGGCGCGAAGACGGTGAACGGCCCCGCACTCTTCACGGTGTCGACGAGGCCAGCTGCACCGAGCGCTGCGGCAAGGGTGTTGAAAGATCCGGCGCCGACTGCTGTGTCAACGATGTCAGGCATCATCTGCACAATTCACGCAAGCCATGTGGACACTCGCGTCAACATTCAGGGGCTCGATTCCTTCGTTGTACGCACGGTGGCGCACCTGAACCCCCGAAGACCTGCAGACTGCTGGGATGCGCATGCCCATGGGCATCCCAAGCTGGAAAGCCGACGTGCTGGCGAGAGTCGCGAGAGTGAAGAAGATGCGAGACCTGGAGGCACACAAAGCGCGATCGTCAGAATACGAAGTCCACTACGCTGAACCCTCGACTCGCTCGGCGTCGTACATGACTGGTCGCCCCGTCGCGCACAGACGCCCGACGATCTCGACCTTTCCAGAATCGGAAACAGCGAACGAAAAGGGAAGCCAAAAACGATTGAGCAGGTGAAGCCCACCCCGGCGCGCACGGGCGCACAAGCGCACAGCCAGACGCCGGGATGAGCGTCGTCATGTGCGTGAACTGTCACTTGTTCACACTGACGTTTGCCGCAGACGCGCGCGCGCGCGCCGCGCCGCTCGTGTGTGTTGCGCTCGAGTTATTTTACTCGCGGTGAAGGCAGGCGCGCCAACCGACGGTCGTTGGCCTCCGCTGCGCAAGCGACACACCATATTCGCAGGTTGCCATGAACCTCTTCGGCGCCAAGAAGAAGCCAGAGTCCTCGGCCCCCATTGGTGCGTCACTGGCCCAGCCCCCATTCGTGCCTGCTCCTTCATCCGCACATCTCCCAGCGCACAGAATTGACGGCGGTCGCGCGCGCTTGCCCGTGCCACAGCGGCGCCACAGCCGCCCGCCCAGGACTCGTCCAAGGCGGCGATGGCCAAATTGAACGAAACGATCGAGAACATCGGGAAGAAAGAGGACCACTTGCAGCGCAAGATCGACGCGGAGTTGGGTAACGCAAAGAAGTTCCACACAGCGGGCAAGAAACGGGAGGCGCTGCAGTGTATCAAGAAGAAGAAGATGTATGAGCAACAGTTAGCGACCCTCGGGACGTCGAAGATAAACCTCGAGAACCAGAAGTTGACCATGGAGTCGATGAAAATGAACGCGGAGATCATTGACGCGCAGAGAGTGGCGGCGAAGTCAATGCAGGAGCAGGTAAAGCAGATGGGCGGCGTGGACAAAGTGGAGGAGCTAATGGACGAGGTGGAGGATGCGCAGACGGACGCGCGGGAGATTCAGGAAGCGATGGGCCGCCAGCTGGACCTGCCGGGCATCGACGCGGACGATGACGAACTTCTCGCCGAGCTCGATGGGCTCATGGAGGAAGAGCTGGCGGCCGATTTGTCTAAGGTTGAGCTGAGCCGCGCGGTCGAAATGCCCTCCGCGCCCATCAGCTTACCCGCCGCGGGCACGAAGAAGGTAATGACGGATGAGGAGCGCGAGCTCGCCGAGCTCGAGGCGGCTATGGCCGGATGAACGCGCTGTGCTCAGCCGCGGTGCTGAGCCGCGGGCCGGGTCGATAGCACGGCGGCGGCTTCGGCGTTCGTGGCGTGAGCGACGGTGCGGCGCGCAGCTCAAGGCAGTGTAAATAAAGGAATGGGCGGATGTTGCAGCATACTATAGGGAGTAATACGGGGTGGCGCGAGGCAGGTGCCGAGGTGGGGCGGCGCGGCGCCGTTCCGGGTCCGTGGGTATGGGACTGGCCCGGTCACGCGGGCGCGCGCGCGTCGGACTGGCAAGCGTTGTGGTCTCGCGGCGTGTGAATGGTCCTAACCGAGGAAACTTATGTCGCGTTACCAAGCGCGTCACGTCAAGAATCGGTAAGGGAGACCGTGCGTATAGGTAAAGGTATGGACCGGACAAACGGTCGAAAGTCCGCAAACGGTCGAATCGCGTACGATAGCACATACACACGCACCTGAGCTCGACACCTGAGCGCCTGCGCTGAGAAGGCGGCGGAGAGCGAAGAGCAGGGCTTAGCGAGAGCAGAGAAGAGCTCTGAGACACTTCAGACCTTACAGCCGCTCCGCAGATAACCAGACAGAAGACAATCATCAAACAGCAGGCACTTCATCGGAGCACAACCGCCCTCGCGCCCGCGGTCCTCGAGAGGACTTACAGCACGCGTGGGGCCCCCGCTCCGATCATGTGCTCGCCGTGGACGGCGCGCGAGCGCGCTTGGCTCCAATAGCTAGTGCACCGGTACCGGCTCAGGGGCCTTGCAGGGCTTGCAGCTGCCCATGAAGGGCGTTGGGCCCTCGCGGTGGAGCTTCCAGGCGAGCGGCTGTCCCGCGCCGTAGGGCACCACCACTGTGTTTCCAAACGGGTAGGAGGGGGGTACGGTCCACTGCTCGCGCCGAAGGGTGACCGTTTCGGTGGACGGTGGCAGCCCATAGAAGGCCGCACCGAAGCGCGAGGCGAAGCCCTCGAGCTTGTCGAGTTGACCGACGGACTCGAAGGCCTGTGCGTACAGCTCGATGGCCGAGGCGCTGTTGAAGACTCCGGCACAGCCGCAGCCCGTCTCTTTCATGCCGAGGGCGTGCGGCGCCGAGTCGGTGCCCAGGAAGATGCGCTCGCAGCCCGAGGTCGCCGCGGCCAGCAGCGCCACACGATCTGCTTCCGTCTTGAGGATGGGCAGGCAGTACAGGTGCGGCCGGATGCCCCCCGCCAGCATGTGGTTTCGGTTGGCGAGCAGGTGGTGCGGCGTGATGGTGGCGCCCACGTTTGGGCCAGCGGCGAGGACGAAGTCGACGGCCTCCTTGGTCGTCATGTGCTCAACGACCACCTTGAGCTGCGAGGCTCGCTGCAGAATCTCGGGCAGCCGCTGCTGCACGAAGACGCGCTCGCGATCGAAGATGTCCACCTCCGACGCCGTCACCTCGCCGTGCACACACAGCGGAAGCCCGTAGTGCGCCATCGCCTGGAGCGCGCCGGTGAGCTTCGAGTAGTCGGTCACGCCGCTCGCCGAGTTCGTCGTCGCGCCCGCAGGGTAAAGTTTCACCGCTTTCACGTCGCCCGCGGCCGCGCACTGCTTGATATCCTCAGGCGTCGTGTTATCGGTGAGGTAGAGCGTCATGAGAGGCTCGAATGTGACCCGCGCGCCCTCGGGCGTGCGCGATCGAAGCGCCTCTAGGATTCGCCCCTTGTACGCCGTCGCCATTTCCGCCGTCGTCACCGGCGGCACCAGGTTGGGCATGCAGATCGCGCGGCCAAACTGGCGGGCCGCGGCCGCCACGGTGTCGGCGAGCACCTCGCCATCGCGCAGGTGGTGGTGCATGTCATCGGGTAGCGGCAAGGAGAGCTCCTTCACGTCCTCGGCGTCAATCATCGCTACGACGTTCGTCCGTGCACCATGGTACCGGTAGGAACTCGGCTGCCGACGCTCACTGCTGCTGCTGTGAAAGTTCAGTTCAGTTCAAGCTAGCAAGCTAACCCTACCTTGCTTGCTTGTTCAGTTCAGTTCCGTTGTGTCTCATCCTCTCCGTCGACATCGACTCTCACCCCCACTGCTAGCCTCGAGAGCACATTCGATAGGCTTCCGTTAGGTTGTCTGTTGTTTATGTAGTAACTGAACTGCTGTGAAACACACAACGCGCACGCTCTCCGGACCCCCAAGCACGGGGGTCGCAATCGCAGTGGACGGAGGCGTGGCCGACACAGCCTAGCCTCGCTCACGCTCGCAGATGCTCGCCTCTCGGCCGGCCCGTGTCCGATCGCGGATCGAGCAATGAAGCACCAAGAACAGCTATCAGCTTGAATACGTGCTCAGACCCTAGAAAACCAAAAACGCACGCCACCGCAGACTCGCTCTCAAATCACATAGAGAAGTTCGTCTATTTGGGTCCGTCACGCGTCTCACGCCTCACCGCGGACAGTAGCCGTCTCAAATCACATAGTAGCCAGGGCCGGGCGCTCTCTCCTTCTCAAGGTCCGAAAAGCGCTTCGAGCTTCCAAACCCCCAGGCTGCGCCCGACTTCTGCAGGCCGGCCTTGACCGGCTTGCCTGTCAATGCCGGCATCGGGTACTGCCCCGGCCCGGGTGCATCGCGCGAGCCTTCGGTCTTCGAGTGCTCGTGAGACACAAAGACCTTCTCGCGGTGCTCGCGCGTACCCGTTCCGAAGCCAAAGCGCGGCGCGTTGTGAAGCTTGCTGTCCGCCTGCGGACCCACCGCCGGCTTAATCGCGTACTGCCCCGGACCGGGCACAAAGGCTGTAGCATCCTTGGTGAAGCGCTCAGCCGTGCCCATCACCCACGCGGGCTGCGTCGCGTTGCGCACCCGGCTCGTCGGTCCAAGGCCGTAGATGCTCCCCGAGCTGTAGCTGAGCGTGTGCTTGTGCCCCTTCTCGAGGATGGCCGTTTCCCTCCTGTAAGGCGCCGCCGGCCCGGGGGACGCTTTGCCGTAGTCGGAGGTGATCGTATGCTCCTGTGAGACGAAGACCTTCTCCCGGTGCTCACGAGTGCCCGTTCCGAAGCCGTACCTGGGCTGCGTCTCTTTCTTACTCTCATGCTGTACACCTATGCTGCGCTCCATGTCGTACTTTCCGGGCGCGGGGTTTTCGAGCAGCGACTTGTTCTCGGCAGAGGGCCTCTGCTCGCTCGAGCCAAACACCCAAGTGGGCGCGGAGGAGAAGGCGCCCGTCGGCTGCGGGCCGATCGCGGGTAAGTGGTTGTAGATCGGGCCGGGCGAGCGCGACGAATCGCAGGCGAGCGCCGCGTGCTCATGGGAAACGAAGACCTTTTCCCGATCCTCGCGGGTGCTCGAGCCAAAACCGTATATGGCTGGTGAGGCCCTCGTGCTCATCGGCTGCGGGCCGAAGGTCGATTTCGTGCCACCTATATGGCGTGAGGCATCGTACGCGGCACCTTTGGCGTCACCTTTGGTGGTGCCACCCTCAGCCATGAGGGGCGCTCGGGGCGAACAGGAGGAGCGCTTCGAGGAGTCTCGAAACGAACAGATTCATTCATCATCATGAATACTCTCAGCCCCTTGTGAATACCCGGTACCTCCGAGTTTCACAAAACGTTCACGCGGCACAAGTTGTGGCCCACAAGCATGTTCCTGATTTTGGCTGAGATTTTGGCACACCCTCAATGGCCCTCAAGCAGCAACCATAGCTCACCATAGCTCATCGCCGTCCTTCCAAGCGCCGCCTCGCACGAGCACGAAGTGGTAGTCGGCCATATTTTGCAGGCCTCCTGGTGGCAAGATGAGCCGGCCGCTCTTATCGATGAGCCGATTACGCGCCTGCTTGTCTGCGCCCAGCTCGGGCTTCTGTTGCAGCAGGCTCGTGGCCGCGTCGCGTAAGGTCGTCTCGAAAGGGTCGAGCTGCGCGAGGTCCTGAACAGGCCCGCGCGCCCGAAGGTAATCCGAATCGAGGTTGGTGTGCCATGCCGTCTCGCCGCGCTCGTCGAGGAATATGTGGAACGTCTCGTGGAACGAGTCGTCGAAGATGGCGAGATGCACCCTGTCAGAGATGGTCTTGTACGTCTTGTACGCCTTTCGTCGCTTCTCGCCGTCGAAGATGACGGCAAGCCGCTCGGTCGGCGGCGCCTTGCGCACGAGCTCGGGTACTAGGACCGAACCGTCGCCCACCGCTTGCATGATTGAGGGTGCGGACTGGCGGAGCGCCTTCTCCACAAAGTCGATTGGTAGCATCTCTATCGAGGTCACCTTGAAGCCGTGCAGTGCGTACACGTACGCTGAGAGGCCGCCGTACCGCCCCTCCTCAATGATGTGTGTGATGCCCAGCCGTCGGCATGCTCCGATGACCGCGAGCAGCTTACCCGGGCGCATGTCACCGAAGAGGCAGCCCGGACCGGGCTGCGTGCTCATACCGCTGATCCCCGCAGCGCCAGGCTCGCTTGGCACGAGGCACGAGCAGTTTCTGTGGAAGTTCTTGCAGGAATGGCACCCACTCTTGCCGCTTGGGTTGTTGGCTTTCGAGGCCCCGTCGCGCCACGCATCCGGGTTGTCAGCGATGATCGGCGAGCCCTTGACGTGGAAGCAGTAGCACGCCGCGGGCACAAGACGACATCTGCGGCTCACCGGCCGCCATGCGGACTCGATGCTGCCTCGCTCCCAGGCGTCACGGGGTGAGGGCGGGTAGAGGTAGTCGAGCACGCTCTTGTTGGCGCTCGTGGCGGTTGCCATCCACTCGGAGGAGAGGCCGTCACTCGGGCAACAACGCGGCAGCCGCATGCCGTGTTTGATGCGCATGGCCTCCGCATCAAACTCAGCAAAGCCAGTGCAAGCCTTCTTGCAACTAGGGCCCGACGTGCTACCTTTGGCACGCTCAAATGCGCTTCCAGGTGCTGCTGCAGCCCCTGCCGCGATAAATAACATCGTGCAGATGGTTGATAGCGGCCACATAAGGTCGGCGTCGCGTGCTGCCGTTGCGTTGATGAAATTCAAATTGAAAAACTCGCCACGATAGACGACGCAAACCAGAAAGGAAACTCTTCTTTCTAATTGCATGCGTTGTCCGTGACACGGAACCGTTCGATTTCGAATCACAGATACACGGTTATTCATGAACACGTCTTCTAATTGACTCAGCATACTGAGCACATACTCCCGGTCGCGAGCCAGCACGTCTCCTCTGCCTCCTCTCACGCTGTGTAGTCTTTGTCAAAGTTGCCCTGATCCTTGGAGGCATCCCAATCGGGATTTGGCATTGAGCCCACGTTGTGCTTGCGAAAGGCACGCTCGACGACCTGATCGGGGTTGCGCGCGCTCGCCCCCTCGGGCGCCGCAGCCGCTCGTTTGGGCGTCTCAGCCACTCGTTTGGGCGTCTGGGGCTTGGACGGATGGCGCGTGGGCACAGGCGGCGGCTTGGAATGGGACTCGAGCGAGGGTGGAAGTGCATGGGCGGGCGCCGTCTTGACGGTAGCGAGCAGCTTGCCGCACACGACGGGTAGCTTGCCCAGGAGCTCGGCCTCGAGGCCAACGGGTAGCTCGTCTTGGGCTCCCACCTGGCTCTCAATCGCTGTATACAACGCATGCCCCGCGCGCTCCGCTGCCTTGGCGTCCGTGAAGGTGCCGCCGCGCTTGACGCCGCGCTTGACGGCCGACGCTGACAGTGGCTTGCCCGTGTACGCGCGCGCCAAGCGCACGAGAGCCTCGTCGAACTCGGCCCCGCGCCTGAGGAGGGGCTTGCGGTCGGCGGCCGTGTCGTCGCTAAAGGGAAGGGAGTTGACGAAGGCCTGCTTGATGGCGTTGCGCGAGAGATCCGCGCCAGCCAAGCGCGCGTCGCTGCACATGTCGTAGAATTGACGGATCCCGAGGGCTCCGGCGGGTGTATTCTTAGGCGCGCCGCCTTCACCTGGCTTGAGGCCATACTTGAGGTGTAGGGGCTCAAGGAGTGGCCGCACGGCGGTGAGAGCCTCTGAGAGGAGCGTCGAACCGAGCACCATCCGGCGAAACCCGAGCACATCGCCGTACCGCTTGTCGAGCGCGGCGTCATGAGGGAGCAGCTTGGTCTCGAGGAGGCGTGAGACCGACGCGAGCACGCTCGACGCGGTTAAGGGCTGGCTCGGCTCGAGCTCAAGCGCGAGGAGCACGAGGCCCTCGAGGCACTCGGAGAAGGTGAAGGCGAAGAGCGAGCCGGCCGCGTAGTGGGCGCGCACCACCCCGTACGCATAGCCGTGCTCGACAATGGTCTCACCTGCGGCGGCGATGAGCCCCCAGCCGCCGCCCAGCCCAGCGAGCTCGAGGTGCTCACGGCGCTGGTTGACGTTGGTGAAGATTTGGGAGGCCTGCACGCTCGAGATCTGGCCGGGCGCCGTGCCGAGCACCGTCGCATCGCGTAAAAGTGTCTTCCAACTTGACTCGGTCATTCGGTAGAGCTCGGATGCGTACTCGTCCTCGTCGATCTTAGCATAGTGCAGGTACATGTCAAAGAGCGGCTGGAAGTGCGTGCGTAGGAGCGCCCCGAGTTGTTCCTTGAGCTGCGGCTCGCGCTCCGCTACGCCGCACCCGTCGACGAGGATGTCGTGTGGGAGCGAATGCAGCTGCACATACGCCCACTGCGAGTCCCACATGCTCACAAGTCCTGCCTCATACTTGGTGAGCCGATCGCGCCGTTTCGCATCCTCCTCCGCCCGACGCGCCGCCGATGCGTCGCGGTCCTCTTGCTGCTGCTGTAGGAGAGCCGCCATGCTCTCCTGCTCCACTGCCGCCCACGCGTCACCTCCTGGCTCCTTGGGGGCGGTACGGGCAGCGGCGGCAGCGGCGCCACTGCTGCTGCGCACGCTGCGGCTGCTGCCACGGCCGCTAGGCGCGGAAAAGGTCACGCTTGTTGCGACGCTACCGCCTCGTCTCGAAGGCTGCTCTGCCTTGAGCGCCTCGGCCATCGTGGCGGGAGCGATCATGCCCTTGCCTTCCGCGTCAAAGCTCTCGAAGAGCGCGTCGATGATCGACGGCTCATACGGCTCCTCGTCAGCATCAAGGGGGAGCATCGACACCGCCCGACGAAACTCATCCTTGGTCGTCTTGCCGCGAGCTCGAGGGGGCTTGTCGGCGTCCCATGCCGCAAACACGGCTGTGGGGAAGTCGCGGGCGAGCCTCGTGCGCAGCTGCCGCGCCATGTCCTCCTCGCGACTCACTAGAGGGGCAGCTGCGACAGCATGCCGCTCTTCCCACTCGCCCCGGCCACCTCGCATCATCCCACCCACCATCGTGCCCACCAACGCACCCGCAGCACCCGACGCGCCCGCCATCGACAGAGCGAGTGTGCGCCCAACGGCTGCGAGCTGACTGACGGCGCTCGTACTCGGGGCGCCAGAGCTGTCGGAACGCTCTGCAGCCGTTGGAAGCAGCGGCTGCCGAGACTCGCTGCCCAAGTGATGCGCGTTGCGAGCGTCGCCCACGACGGCCGCGGTGCTGGTCCGTTCGTACTGGGGAGTGGCGGCCGCTGCGCGCTCGACGGCTCGTTCAAACTCATCCAAGGAGATCTTGCTGTCGCCATCGGCGTCGAGGACTTTACCCTCCTCGAGCTTACGCAGCAGAGCGACAACTTCTCGGATGCCCTTGGCGTCGGCCTCACCGAGCAGCGCCTCGAGCTCGCCGTCAGCCTTCAGCTTGGCGGCGAGCTCCTTCCGGTCGATGGTGCCGCTCCCGTCCTTGTCGATTTCGTGGAAGATCGCTTGCACCTGCCTCGTGAAGGCCGCGGCAAAGGCGCCACGCTTCGCATCACTGGCGGCGTAGGCGCTCTCCGCCTCCCCGGCCCCTGGCCGGCAGGTCAAGTACCAAACGAGTGCCATCAGCCCGAGCGGCAGCATCAACACGAGATACGAGACGAACGCCACGACTGCGGGCGTCTGCGGTGGCGAGGGCGGCGGTGGCCGATGTGGCGGGTGCGGCGGCGGGTGTGGCGGCGGGCGCGGCGGCGGCGGCGGGTGCGGCGGCGGGGGCGGCGGAGGCGCTGGTGACGGGGGCGGCGGAGGACGCGGCTGCGGCGGTGCAGGAGGTGGCGAGGGCGGCGGCGGCGGTGCGGGTGAGGGCGGGGGCGGCGGGCGTGGCGAGGGCGGCGGGGGCAAAGGGGGGGGCGGTGGCGGTGGCGGCGCTGGACGTGGCGGGAAGGGCGGCGGCGGGCTTGGCGAGGGCGGTGGCGGTAGCGGCGGCGAGGGCGGCAGGGGCGAGGGCGGTGGTGGCAGCAAGGGCGGTAGCGGCAGCAAGGGGGGCGGCGGCGGCATCGAGGGAGCCGAGAGGATCAGATTTACGATGGCGGAAAGGAGGAGGACCGCGACAAAGGCGCCGAGGGCGAGGGCGCCGAAGAAAGCAATCGAGCGCGACAAGCTCACGAGCGACGCACACGAGCTCCTCTCGGGGTGCAGCGACTCCCACGAGTGACGAATCTCCATCGCAACGCGGCCAGCCACCTCGGCATGACGGACGGCCATTTTCACGGCACGGCCGGCGAGTTCCACAAAGCTTTGCCACACGCGGAGTGCTGCATGAATGGCTGGGTTCTTCTTCGTAGATCGAGCGGCCATGGCAGAGACGGATCCCTTCTTCAGGTCCTCGAGGGCGTTGCGCAGCACAGCCGTCCCGCGCAGCATCTCTTCCAGTCGCACCTGATGAGGGAGGCAATCGGAGGCCATGAGCATGCACTCCGAACGCAATCAGCATCTCTTCCAGTCGCACCTCGTTGATCGGCGAGTTGCGGCACTCGGCCATGAACGACGCCACCTGCGCCTTGGTCAGCCCGCGGGCCTCAAGCGCCGCACGGCACACCGCTGACGAGATGACGCCATCGCCATCCGTGTCGGCCGTCTCAAAGAGCCGCCGCACCTCCACCTCCCAGTAGGCTGGCGTGCCGCCCGCGCCCGCCGCGTCTCCTGCCGGCTTCAGCTGGTAATGCTCGCGTGGCGCCTCGCTCTTGACGGCCTCGCCTGGAAGGTGATCCCATTTCCCCTGCCGCCACTGCCATGACGCCTTGTCAAAAGTGGGATCATGCTGCTGATGGAAGTCGTGCATGCGCGAGGCCATCGTCGGTGGCGGCGGCGGTTTTGTCGGCACGCCCACGCGAGTCAGCACCGCATTCTCCAAAAGCACCTGCTTCACCCCATTCCTCAGCGCGTCCGGCGCTACCGAACGTTTGGGAGGCCAGTAGCCCGAGGTCGGGCCCGAAGCCAAGTCTGGCTCGGCCTTCGCTTTCGTACGCGCAAAGAAGTTGCGAGCTGGCGTGCAGAGAGGCCTTCCCGCCGTCTCCATTGCAGCCCCGGGCGGCGGCGCGGAGGTCGATGACCCGCCGTCCGCGCTGTTGATCTCCACAAAGGCCAAGGCGGGGCCCTTGGCCGGAGAGTGATCAAACGCTAGCTTTGCCGAATCCACGTCGGCACTAGCAGCGTGGTCGGGCCGCTGATATGTCGTTTGGTCCGTTGCGGTGTTCCAAAAGTATTCTGTGCCGTCAACGTCGGTGGCATTCTGCCAGCCTTCGGGAAGAGACTCATCGTCGTGCGCAGGTGTGGACTTCTTGCGTGATGACCTCCGCGAGGTGTTGGTCATGCCGATCAATTTCAGCCGATCCAACGCGTTCTTGAATGAAATGAACCGTGGCTCATGCGGCAAAAACGCGATGTACCGGGACGGCGCCTTCGCTGTGAAAAGTGAACACGTGAAAACCGGGGGCGTTTCCCCACCGATGCGGCACCGTTGCGTACATTACAGCTAAATCCAACATCGATCTTAGTCTACACGCGACCACAGGGGGTGCGTCTGCGTGGACAGACTCGAGCAATGGCCAGAGATGGCCTCGAGTCGTCCGGTCCCGCGGCCGCGCGCGCACAGCAGAGGGACCTCCTCTACGCCACCTACCTGGTACTTCACACAATGACTTTGTGGTCTCTACTTGTGGTCTCTACTTGTGGTCTCTACTTGTGGTCTCACTTGTGGTCTCACGGCTCTATGGCAAGCTCGGGGGCGGGCGCCGGTGCGTCGGTTTCATGCGCCGGCTCATCGGGGGCGCCCTGAGTGCCGCGGAGCATCGCGGCGTAGAGAGAGCGCTCGCGCTCGCGCTGGGCCTCCGCGCGCTCCTTGCAGCTGGCAAGCTTGGCGCGAACGTCGCGATTGGTGGGCTCGAGCTTGGCGGCGGAGATGAGGTCGCGCTTGGCCTCGAGGAAATCGGACTGCTCGAGCGACGCGCACGCACGCCGGTACAGGGCCTTGACGTTGTGTGGCTCTCGCTCGAGCACGCGGGAGCAGAGCGAGGCGGCCGTCGAAGGCTCGTGCAGGTGCAGACGGCATTGGGCTTCGTTCAGCCATAGCGTGCCGAGGAGCGAGGCCTCGGCTGCATGGCCCGCCTCCTTGGCGTACTCGGCCGCGCATGCGTACTTGGAAGCCGCCAGGTCGAAGCTCCTCTCTTTGAAATTGGCCATGCCCGCCACTTTGAGGTCGAGCGCCCGCGCGGCCGCCTCGGCGGGAGTGTACCTCTTCAGATGCATCTCTCGCGCGCCCGGCTTGGGGCCGCGCCCGGCTGGGTACACTTTATACTCACCATAATCCGGGTCATGCGTCCTCGAGAGGCAGATCGGGTCAGGCGGCCCCTCGAGGGCATCGTCACCGTGGTGGTTACGGCTGTTGAGCCGTAGGTACTCGTCGCTCTGCCGCCACACGTCGTTCGTGGACCAGACGATCAGGTTGTATCGCTCACCCGAGGCGATGTCGTCCGCGCCGTGCCGGTGCGCGCCAAGGTGGACGATCGCCCGCCCGCGCACATGCGCGTACGTGTGCGTGTGCCGCCGGTGGGCCGCGGTTCCGAAGCCCCCACAGAATGAGAGGGTCGCGCCTGTAAACTCTCGCCCGAGGCAAACGTTGAGGGTCACGTCGGAGTCGTCATGATGCATGTCGAGGCCGAGGTCCTCGCCGAAGCGGTACTGGACCATGAACGAGTGGTGGGAATGGAAGGTGGCCCCTTCGCGGGGGAAGAGCATGCGTGCCACCGGGTGGATGTACCGACGCTGCAGATCGTCGATCAACGGCCGCATGCCGATCTGGTTGACGATCACGCCGTAGTTGTTCATGCTGTTGGGCCGCGCAACCGGCAGACCGGACGCTTCGTACGCCTGCAGCTCCGAGAGCAGCATCTCGCAGAAGTCGAGGGTCATCATCGCGAATGAGAACACCTTCCCAGGCACCTCCTCGCGTAGCATGGCACGGAGCGCCGCCTCACTGCCCTCCTCGATGGCGGCCACGAAGCTCGGTTCGAGCCATTCGCGCCGAAAGTGCGAGCTGAAGAGCGCCCGGTGCTGTGGACGGTAGCGGAGCTGTTCCGCCTCGCGGCCCCGTGCCGAGCAGCTGCCACCCGCGCAGCCTCCCGGGCTCGGCAGGATGACCTCCAACGGTCCGTCGGCATCGGGTTCCATTGTGTGCTTGGGCTCGAAGGAAGAGGGCAAAGAAGTCTCCTGCGGTTGGGTCTCGACCAGGAGCTCTTCCTCCGCCACCGCCACGGGCGCCGCCACTGCCGCCGCCGCTGCCAAAGACGTTGACGCAGAGTCTGCAGTGAACGCATCCGTCACCGCCACTGTCTCAGACCTCAGCGGCGAGTCAGGACGCTCGGCGCCGCCCGTCTCAGAGAAGTGCTCTACCCCCTTCTCGTTCCTCGACATGGCGTCGCACAATTCCACGTGCACGGCGCCAGCCCAGGCTGCCGACGCCGCGCGATGACGGAGTTTGGCTTCGTTAAGTTTCGAGGCGTTCGCACGCGAGTAACCTGTGCGACGCTATGACTCTCGAGTTTGAGAATCTCTGTTTTGACTGATCTGAGGTGAAACAACCGTCTCGATCACAAACGAATGCGACGCTCCTCGTCTGGATCCGATATCGCGAGCTCCTCGCGCTTCAGCTCCGCCGCTGGCAATGACACGCCGTACGTCTACATGCCGCCCTCTATCCCGGACACACCGTGCTCGATCACGTCTCCGGGCGGGCGCAACTTCCGAGCGCTTTGTTCAGGCGGCACGATCTCCAAGCTTCCGCTCCAGCCTGGCGGCGCGATCACCCTGCCACGCTTCGTCGGCCAGGTCCACGAGTACACTGGAGCGCACGGCTTCATGCACGCGTACGACGTACACACGGGAGAGATGCTCTTCAGGTTGCCGGTGGGATCCATAGGGCGCGTGCGCACGCGCGCGAGCATGCCTTTTCCGCTCATGCACCTGTGCACGTGCTGCATCGCGCGCCGCGCCAATGTACTCGTGCTCGACGTAGAGGCGCCTCCGGGCTGGCTCCACTGGGGCCCAACCGGCCTCTCGGGCAGCCTGCGCCTGGATCTTGACGTGGGCGTCGAGATCCAGCCATGGCTCGATGCGATGGGAATCGAGCTCGACGACAACGTGTGAGGAGCCCTCGGCACGCTAGGCGGCCGCAGCCAGAGAGCGTCGTGTGCATGCTAGCCTGATGTACCAGAAGGTCGCATGGGGCTGCCATCACGTTAACCGCGCATGGAGCATGGGATCAGCGAGGGATATGTAGCATGCACTCGACTCGACTCGATTCAGCTCGTAAGAGAGCGGAGAGTGTCGACTCTCTGTCGAGTCGCCGCCCTGAGCATTCCCTAAGCGAAAATCTCCATGGCCGAATCGGAGAGCATCGAAACAACACTCAACAGACCGTATGGGTATGCGACGACGCGATGCGTCATGGTATTGCTCTAATGCCGCTTCTAATGCGCGGCGCTTACATGTCTGTAATTAACATGCCTTCGGGATTCTCAGACACATCACCCCGCCTGAGCCGCACGCGATAACGCCGCGGTCGTAACGGCCGTACCATGCACAGTAGCCTAGAGTATTCGGAGATAAGCGTGCCGCATTTTCTCTCAATCTTGCCGTTGAGCTTGCTCGCAACGCACCCGGGCGCGGACCTTGCGAGCTTCGCGTCCCCTCACAAAGGGAGTGATCCCTTCTGCTTCTCCCGCGGCCCGAAGTTTCCGATTCGCCATAAGAGCGGAGGGCCACAAGAGCGGAGGGCCACAAGAGCGGAGGGCCACAATTATGGCGGCGCGGCTGGGGGTGCAGGCCCTGTGACGGCGAGCCCCGGGTACTGGCGCGTGTTGCCCACGCCCACCTGAAGGATGTGAACGTCGTTACGGTAGCCGGCGCGCCCCATCCCTCCAAAGGTGAGGATCTCGTAGTCCTCTCCGAGAGCGAGCATCGTGTGCCCATGACGGCCCGTCGGCACTGTGCCGCTCATTGTTGGGCGCGTCCAGACCATCGGGTCGAGCGCCGTGTCGAGCACATACGTCTCATTGCTGTACCCGATGTCAAAGCCGTACCCGCCAAAGATGGCCAGGTACCTGCCAGCGAGGAGCGCGGCTCCATGGCCCTCGCGCGGCGCGGGCGCGTCCCCTACCGAGTGTACGGCGTGCCACGTGTACCCGTCGCGACCGCTCACGTCGATCGCCCACAGGTCGTTGACATGGCGCGTCGTGTACCCGAACGAGTTGTCGGCCTCGGCATCAGGTACCCATGCCGAGCCACCGAAGATGAGCATCGTCGAGCCGTTGACGAGCGTGGCTGAGTGCCCCTTGCGCGAGGGTGGGCGCGGCTGCTCGGCGTTCGGGGCGATCTCGGTCCACGTATTCGAGATGAGGTCGAGTGCATGCAGATCGCTCTTGTGCATCAGGCACTGCTCCAAGCCGTAACCACAGGAGGAGAGCCCCCAGCCGCCGTAGATGAGCAGCCGCGGCCGGCCGCCCGGCGAGGCGCACCCGTCGGCGAGGGTGCACACTAGAGCTGTGTGGCCGGCTCTTGGAAGGATAGGGCCGCCCGCCACGGGCAGCTGCTCCCACAAGCCACGCGAGATGTGGTACGCAAACGTCGAGTTGTGCATGTCTCCGTTGACCGACGACATGCCGCCGAAGAGCAGGAGGGTGCCCGCCCACGGCGCGAGCGTCGCGTACGATCTCGGAGATGGGAGCTCACCGCCGGCGGTGATACCCAGATGCTGCCACGTGAGGTCGCGCGCGGTGGCCGACGGGTAGAAGTCGGTCATCGTGTCCAGGTTGAGCGCGTACAGGTCGCGTAGGAAGCCGTCGCCGCCGAAGAGGTCGCCGTCCTCGCCGCCAAACAAGTAGACGAGCGATCCGACCCGTGCCGACGCGTGCCCATGACGGCGTGCGGGCGCCGTGCCCGTGATCTCGGGCGAGTGCCAGTTGTCCTCATAGTCGAAGGTGGGGCCGCCCGTCGCGTACTGCTGCCCGTTGAGCGACACGTCCACTCGCACCGGCGCCACGAACGTCACCACCGGCGTGTGGCACACGAGCTCCGTGTCGTCGATGCGGCTTGCGTTCACCTCCTGCACGAATGGGATCTGCCTCTTACCATCGGGCTGCGTGATGGCCTCGAAGCGGCACCGCATCTTCGAGGGCGGGTCACCCGGCGTCTGCCACACGCCCGAGTCGTCCGCCGTGCTCCGCGTCAGCGTGATCGCCTGCGGCGTCGCTGCCGAGCCTCGAGAAGGCGAGACGGCCGTGACCTGCGGCTGCCGATAGTACCGGAACTGCGCGCCCGAGCTGCTGTAATCATCGCCGTTGAGTGTCACCTCGACGGAGACGCTCTGTGGCATCGGCGTCGGCGCCTGCGGCACCTCGCACCCGAGGTGCGTGTGGTTGTAAGGGTCAATGTACCCGCCGGGCGGCCTCGTGAGCGACATCGGGACCTCGGCCGCGCCAAAGCGGCAGCGCATGAGCGGCCCAAAGTCGCGGAAGCCGTCGCCGATGAGCACGAGTTTCGTCCCGCCTTCGAGCGGGCCTGCCGGAGGCGAAAGTATGCTGATGCGCAACTCCGGGATCGGCTGGATGCAAATGGACGGCGTGATGCACACGGGCGCGTTGGGCGGGCGCGGCGGAGAACCCGGGCCACCGTTGAGCGAAGGCAGCGGGGCAGGGTTAGGGCTGACAGGCGTCCAGGTCGACTGCGCGTGAGCGGCGGCGAGCATGGCGAGCAGTCGGCATCGGCACTGCATGATAGCTCCTGGTTCGCGCGGTGTGAACAGAAACCTTTTTTCATTCAGTTCAGTTCAGTTTCTTCGCGGTCCCTCCACGCTCACTCCACCACCGTCTCAAAGGACGGCTCCGCGCCCCTCGGTCAACACAAGTACTGAGTACTCGCTCGCTCGGGCTACCTTTTTTCGTGCGTACGATCTTACGAACGCAACGAGGAGCCACAGAGGCCGACGTCTATTCACTTCGACTTGCTGAGCAGCTCGGCTATGGCTAGGAGGGGATTGGCCGGACGCTCCTTCAGCACGGCAGCGACGGCCGTCGAGAGCTTCGCGTGCACGTCAAAACGCTCGAGGTACACGCGGCCGTCCAACGTGTAAAGGTCCGCAACCGTCTCCTTGTCCGCAGCTCGCCCCGCGGCCAACCTCTCGAAGCCCGCCCGCGTGAGCGGGTGCGTGACGTAGTGCGCGCCAAAGCCGATCTCGTCACGCCCAAAGACGACGGTGCCGTCGCCGCGCTCGCGAAACGACGCGACCATCTCAGCCACCGGCGGCAGCGGCGTCGTGCGCACCTGTGCCGGCCGGCCTTGCGCGTCGCCCGTTGGGCTCCTCGTCCGCAGCTCGTCGTACAGCCTGCTCACGTGGCGCGCGATACCGAGGGAGGCGGTCAGACCCGTCGAGCGGATGCCGCCTACGCTGATCCATGGGCGTGCGACGCCGCCGCTCTCGATTTGGTAATCGGACGACACGTCCGTGCCTGGGCGCAGCCCAGCGTACGTACCGACAACCGCCGACTCGCGTAGCGAGGGGATCGCGCGGATGGCGGCGGCGCGAAGGGCCTCGCGCACGCTATCGGTGGTGGCGCTCGGGGGGGTCGCTCGCTCCGCCACCTCCTCCGCCGTCGGTCCAACCGCGACCACCCCGTGCACCGATCGCCACACGTACACTCCACGTCCCTTGGCGCTCGGCACGCCGCCCAACGGCATGTCGCCCATCACGGCGCCCGCCTCGAAGAGGATGAAGTCGCCGCGGCGAGGCCGGATGGCAAAGGGGGGCGGCCGGTGCAGCGCTTCGAGCTCGTCGCCGCGCAACCCTCCACACGCGACTACCACCCGAGCCTTGACCTCATACGCCGCCACCGTCTCCGCTGCCGCCGGCACGGTTTGGTGGGCGAGGGTGGGCGCGAATGTCAGCCGCCAGCAATCGACGTCCCACGTCGCCGCCGTCACCTTGGTGCCACGCTGGATGCTCGCACCGTTCTCGTGTGCATGGCGCGCGTACGCGATCGGCACCAGCCAAGGGTCGACCACCGTCTCACGTGGCAGGACGAGGCCACCCACCACGCCCGCGTCGAGCGCCGGCTCGAGCGCTCGCGCGGCGTCGGCCGTGACAAGCGACGCGCTCGAGTCGCCGCGGCTCTTGCGCACCTCCAGCTCCCGCGCGAGCACCGCCATGTCTTCCTCGCTGTGCCCGATGTACAAGGAGCCCGATGGACGGTGCGGCACGTTGAGCGCCTGGTAGGTAGGTACGTTAAGGCGCGAAGCATCCTGCAGGCACGCGTACTCGAGCGTGCCGGGCGCCACGTCGTGCTCCGTGCACGCGATGCCCGTGTTGCCGCTGGAGGCGCCCGAGACCAGGTGCGGAGACGCCTCAACCAACATGCAGCAAAGTCCACGGTGCACGGTCAGCTCGCGCAAGACGGCGCAGCCGACGACGCCGCCCCCCACGACGATCACGTCATAGCACGAGCGTGCAGAGTCCAGCATGAGGGAAACGCGCCCACGCGAACGCGGCTGACGATACATGTAGGAATTCCTACGCGGCAGTTTTTCCGCATGCAAACAAGTGGGGAAGGGGGGAAGGGGGAAATTAGGGGGATTGGAAGCCGGGCTGCCCATCGCTTTGTCCACTGCGGCTCTGATATCCTCGGTGTCGTACAGTATCACCTGACGGGCCTCTGTCTCCTCCGCAAGCAATCCTCGCTTACGGCACGCCAACTCGGCGACTCGTGAATGAGGAGCGGATTCGTCGGATCACGGCGCAGGTCCTCGTAGCTGCGCGCCGCAACGTGCTTTGAGAGGATGCGCACGTAGTAGCGCACGCCCGCGCTGATCGGCACGCGGAGCACGCGGACGACGCACTCTTTTGCGTTGAGCGCCGTTCGCTTCCAATAGTATCGGGGTTCCGATGTCGACCTCATTGCTATCGTTAGCGTCACCATCGACAACAACGTTCGGCTTCGCCTCGACCTTTTTCTTGCCATTGACGCGAGGTGGCATAGTTGTCTTGATGTCTGCGTGCGCACAAGCGAGGAGTGAGAGGAACGACGGACGCGGACGAATTCAGTAGCAGGATTCCCGAGCTCGGGGGGCCTGAGGGCCGGCTGCATGAGAGGCACTCATGCTCTGAAGCAACTGAGCCGCACCTCTGTCAGGCGAAGTACAGATGCAGGCTGGACGCTCTCAGTATGAAGGTGGTTCACCGTTGGCTTCCGGAGTTCCGGAGCGCAAGAGCTCCATGGCCGGCTGCATGTAATACATATCTAATCAGTTGAATTTTCCGTGCCACCTTTCTGCCTCCCATGTCCACCCAGCATCGTATTGATGCGCCGTCAGTAAAGCGCCCTTGCGCTAGGCAGGCCAGGCCAGATTGGGGCGCTGCTCACTCCCTGCGCCGAAGCCTGGCGGGCGAGGAGGCGAAGGATGGGTTGATAGTCCAGATCATGGATATGGGATCCGCTCGGTCCAGCACCGGAGCTGCTACCACCCCGCCATATGGGTCCACCTTTCTTCAGATTCCGCCACTTGTCCTTGTAGTTCAGGTCGGCCCCACGCCGCAAGGACAAGTCGCCACCCTTGAGACGGTCTCCGTCCTGTCTCCGTCGTCGTTCTTGTCATCGTTGTCGCCATCGTCGTCACCATCAACGTCTTCTTTGCCTCTGTCGTGCTCGTCACACCACCGCCGCTGCGCTGCGCGCCTGCACGAGCTTCCAGTCCAAGGTAGCACTGCACATTTTTCTCAATTGCTTCTCCAGCTGGTCCGCCATCTTATGCGTCTGGAGCGCCGTCTGGAGCGCCGTCTCGAGCTCTACGGCCGCTCGCGCCTGTCGGCCTCGCGCACCGCCTCCTTTAGCGCCAGCTGCGCCTCCTCCACCGCCTCGCGCGTCGCTCTCGTCGCCTCGTCGAGCTTCGTCACCGACTCGGTGACGGTTTGGGGTCGACTAATTCGCAAACGTCTGTGAACACAAGTACGGCTTCCAAGGAAGTGCGGGCGTCTCATCTAAGGTGCCAAGCCCTTCTCTCAGCTCACAACGTTCTCGGCTTCTCCGGCTCTCGCGTGCGCAGGCGCTCGAGGAACTGCAAGGTGCACAAGGCTGTCACATGGAGTTCTTCATCGAGATGAATCTCTTCAAGGACGAGCTCCATGAGCAGATGAAATTGTTTCTGGCGAATGGACATGGTGATGGACAACAAGTGCACAATGACACAGAATTCGATCACTTGGCGCCGCTGGGGGCGTATCGGCACATAGATGGATTGGAGCAAGCCGGCATTGATCCGAATAGCCTTGATAACCTCGCCTTGTTTTGCGTCTTATGGAGAAACCAGTATGGAGAAAGTCTTGGCCAAGAAGGCGAGACGGGCCGGGATCCTTCGGTCGGTTGGTGTTCATTCCTCTTTCCTGCTGCATACGGTTCTGTGTCGTGTGTGATCCGGGTTGCCGGTTGTTTTCGGAGGGTTGAGGCTCCCCCGCGGGCCGCGGCAACGCCCGATCAATTCGTAACCACATAGTAATAACCGCCCTGACAATGACCCACCCGTAACCCGGCGCGGTAAGAAACCCCTAATATTAAACTTGTTGAAAACAAACACGTATGAGATATCCTTCAAATGGACTCCTAAATAATACTTACCCTACTTACTATATACTCACCCGGGCGCGCAGCGTGCTGATGACCGGCGCTCTCGGCGACGGGCGCAGCGTCTCGCGATCGGCGGCCATGAATTTGCTCAGCGACCGCAGCGGTGGAGGAGAAGGCGATGCACTGGAGAGGATTGCGGCGACGTCGGCTGGTGGTGACGGCAGGGGATTTGCGCGCTGGCGGTGCTCACGTGGAGACGTCTGTGGAATCGTCTTTTGTACGAGCCGGGGCAGGTGGCAGATGGACACGGAGCCGTTCCCGTCGTGAGGCCTGAGAAGCACGTCCGCCTTGGACGCGACCCGGCCCTCGGGGTCGGACTCGCCGGCGAGCTTGTACATCGTTCGCTGCGCCAGCACCTCGAGCTCCGCAAGCATGTCCATCGTGCTCTCAGCCACGGAAGGGTCGAGCAGCGGCGCACTTGTACTGGGGTGCTTCTCGGCCTGCTTCACGGTGTGGAGCACTCGCCCACGTCGGAACTGCGGCGGGCTCACGACTGGCGGCGGAGCGGCTACCTGCTCTTCCGGCGCGGCCTCCACAATCGTCGTCGCCGCCGGAACGGCTCGGACGGCGGCGTCGTTCGCATCGGGTGACCGCCACATGTAGCGGCGCTCATTGATGCGGCAGGCGTGCGAGCTGAGGAGCGCCGTCTCAAGCGGTCGGTCCGTGCCAATGCGCAGCCCGGCCAGTGCATAGGCGAGGTGGGCGGTCAGTTGACGCATGTGGGCCATCATGGTCTCCACGAGCCTGGCACGCCCCTCGCGCGTGAGGCCACCTGCCGCGGCTACGCGGCCCTCGAGCTCAGCGTGGCTCTCGGCGAGCGCCTCGTGCACCTCATGCAGCTCCCGGCGCCATTCAGAGCGCTCAACCTCGAGTCGCGAGGCGAAATCAGCCCGTTCAGCTGCCATGCGTGCCTCCAACGTGGCCTCAACCCGAATTGCAGCCTCGGCCTCCATGCGGGCCTCCATGGCCGCCTGCGCCTCAGCCGCGGCCGAGGCCGCTTTGCCGCGCACCTGGGCTAACTCCGCCGCCCTCTCGCTACTGAGCGTGAAGCCAACCGCCGCGGCCGCTTCGGCGGTGAGGCGGAGCTCCGCCTTAGTTGCTGCGAGGGCATCGCGCATCGCCTCCAGCTCTTGGCTCCTCTTGGTGAGCCGTGCCTGGAGGCGCTCATTCTCAGTTTGCTTCGCGGCGAGCGCATTGCGCATCGTCTCCAGCTCTCTGTCCTTCTGGAGGCGCTCAAGCTCAGCTTGATGTGCAGCGAGCCAATCGTGCTCTCTCTCCTTCTCATCTCGCAGTGCCTCCAGCACTCGGCGCCTCTCAGCGCGCTCTGAATCGAGCCGCGCGGCAAATCCGAGCCGATCAGACGCCAAGCGTACCTCCACCATCGCCTCCGCCGCCCTCTCGCCGCTCATGCCGCCTGCCGAGGCTGCGTCGGCGATGAGGCGAGTGAGGCGCTCGAGATCGGCCTGGCTTGCGGCGAGCGCATCTCGCATCGCCTGCAGCTCTCGATTGCTCTCATCTCGCGTCGCCTGCAGGTGTCTGCCGTTTTCAGAGCGCTCGGACTCAGAGTGGCCCGAGCACTCTGTCCCCCGTGCGGCCGGCTCGGCCGCCAGTGCCTCAGCCGTGGCATCATCGATGGCATCAGAACCAGTCGCGGCCGCAGCCGCTGTCTGTGCCTTCACCATGTCCTCTGCCTCAGCGGTGGCCTCGGCTGCCTTGGCGCGCTCCTGCTCCAGCTCCATCTCCGCCTGCTGCCGATACGCTGCAGCCGCTGCCTTCTCGCGAGCTCGCTCCGTCTCCGTGCGCTCTAATTCTAACCGCAGCGATTCGAGCTCCCGATCGCCCTGCTCGAGCCGCTGCTCGGCGGCCGCCAGACGCTCGAGCGCGCTGCTGCTCTCGGCCCGCAGCGCCTCGAGCTGCGTCCTCGACGCCTCTTCCACCCGCCGCGCCTCGGCACGTGCGTCCTCGAGAAGCCTCGTCACGAACGCCTCGCGCTTTCTCGCCGCGTCCAACTCCGCCTCCGCCCGCGCGCTCACCTCTGCAAGCTGTGCGTTGAGCTGCGCGACGACGGCTGCGCTCGCCGCCGCCGCTGCATCCCGCTCCTCCTCGGTTCTCCTCAACGCCTCCTTCGCCTCCTCTACCCTCGCGGCCTCGCTAGCAAGCTCCTTCTCCGCCTGCCGCATTTGCAGCCCGAGCGCCTCTGCCCGCTCAGTCTCCTCCGCCATCTTCTGCTGTGCATGCGTAAGCTCGGCGGCAGAACGCTCCGCGTTGGCAGTCGCGGTCGCGGCCTCCGCCTCGGCCGCGGCCGCTCGCCTCTCCAGACCGACCTTATCACGCTTCATGGTATCGATCGCGGCAAATAAGCTCTTGCATTCGTCGGCGTACGAGGCCACAAAGCCACCTATCAGGACGCTCAACCGCTCCTCGTCATGCTCGTCGGCGGCGGCGTTGGAGGCGACGGTAGAGGCGGCGTTGGAGGCGGCGGTAGAGGGGCCCCCGCGCATGTCCACCTGCTTCATCGCGCGCCTCACTTGCGAGCGGGACACGCGCGCCTCTTCGCGGAGCTCCGCGAGCGCGCGCCGCACCTCCTTCTCGCGCTCCGCTAGCTCGCGGTGCTCCGCCGCCCTGATGCACAGCTCGTCTTGCGCCTTACGCAGCCGCGCCTCGTACTCATGGATCGCATTGATCTGCTTGGCCTGCTCGTCGAGGCGCACAGCGAGCTCGCGCTCGAGCGCACTCCCGTCGCGCGCCAGCTCCTTGAGCTTCTCGTCGTAATGCAACCCTAGCTCCTTGATCTGCTCGTCGTGCTGCGACCGGAACTTGGCTTGCGCCGCGAGCAACGCCTCTTTGCGACGGATGTCTGCCGCGACACGCGCAGAGTCCAGCTTGGCCTGCTCGGTGCGGTACGCATCGCGAAGCTTGCCCCTCAACCGATTGGCCGCTGCCTCACGCAACGCGTCGACCTCGCCGGCGCACGCCCTCGATAGCCCTTCAAAGATGGACCCCAAGGACTGGATGACGTCATCTTTCTTGCCGCTTCTCTGTATGGCCACGAACGCAGCCTCACGAGCCAGCTCGATCGCGTGCACGATGGCTTGGACGGACTCGGGCTCGCCCGAGGTTGTGGTGTCGCCCGCCTCGCACTCGTTCAGAACGATCGCCGCCTGGAACACTTCTTTGAGGAAGGATGTTCGCGGCGTGTGCATCCCGAGCCTTTTGCGAGGGAACCGACGCGGGGGCGACGAGAACTCGAAAGTTCTGAGAGGCTCCAACAGAAAGCGCTTCTTTTTACGTGCTTCCAATGACTATCGCGGCGGCCACCTCTGCCCCCCCCACCCACCCCACCCACCCCACCCACCCCTAAGCGCACAGTCGCGATTTTTTCGAGGTTGTTGCTCAACCCGGACTTATTTCGTGACGGTATGCTCAACCCGGACTTAGCAAGTCCGGGTTGAGCTAAGTCCGGGTTGAGCATATGGTTTGCGTGCTCAACCCGGACTTAGCTAGT
>Ga0180443_100474_pt1 | contig 25480 bp, 16 predicted proteins | sample ChrtobMetP5_32mM_FD_119753 | JGI IMG/M metagenome (GOLD analysis project Ga0180443, IMG submission 119753) | Chrysochromulina tobin associated microbial communities from unialgal haptophyte culture, Seattle, Washington, USA - P5_32mM MetaG | ecosystem: Host-associated > Algae > Haptophytes >... | reverse complement strand
TTTTTGAGCTGCCCCATCGCGGCATTGACGTGCGGAAAGAAAGCGCCCACCTGGCTGCCGTCCGGCGACTGCAGCACCGTGATGTTCTCGAGCGTCCAAAATTCGACCTTGTCGACGCGCAGCTTGATCACGGGCGCGCCCGTTGGCGCGAGCACCGACAAGTGCAGCCGCGAAGCGTCCGCGCCGCCGCCGGTCGCGACGCCGCACGTCGCCCGCACCATCGTTCGCCGGTACAGAGCGCGCGAGGTGGACGTCCATCGCTGCTCGTTCACGTGAACGTCTAAAAACATCACACCCGTGTACCACCCCCGTGCGTTCGGGCGGACCGGACCGGGTCGAACGGGTGCCCTTAACGGCTAATATGTAAACATGCCCACACAAGAAATCTACATGTACTGTAACAATTGAATAGTCCACGAGAGCGGTACACAGATTTCGTGTTGATCGGGGGCAGCGGACCCGTCCGTGTGGTGAGGCGGAAGACCTACAGACATGCTCTAGTTCTCGCTATTTTTGGTGCTTTTTTACTCGCGTGCGTCGTGTTCCCAAGAGGACCAAGAGGCGACCATCCGTCCCACGAGGTGGCGCCAACTTCTGCGCAGTGGCGCCCGGCTTCTCCGCGATCATGAAACCTCGCCGCCTCATCACCTGGCTCGGTTCGGAGCACGACATCAGCTCCGACGCGGACATCCAGCTCGTGACCGGTATTCCCAAGCAGCATGCTGTGACGCTGGACCACAAAGATGGCGGCGGCAGACTGACATTTGTCTTTGACATTCGGTCGCTGACTCCAGGCTCGACTGCGCCACCGCTGCCACACATTCCGCCGCTGCCACAGCCGGATGAGCCGCCGCCGGCCGACTCGTCAACCAGCGTCCTGCGTGCTCGCGCCGACATGCTACGCAGGCGCGGATTGGATCATCTCCAGGGCGTGAGGCGCAGCGTGCGCGAGCAGCACGCGTCGCTGCGCGCGCTCGACGCCGCATTGCAATCGCTGCGCTGCGCGAGCGCGCACGGCGCGCCCACCGAGGCGCTCAGCGACGAGTGGCGCGGCGTCGTGCAGGCTGTTGCGGGCGAGCGGGCGGCCTCCGAGGGGCTGCCGCTGCAGAGCTCGCCCGAGGCGGGGCAGCAGCTGCTGCTCGCGAGCGAGGCGATCAGCCATCAGCAGGTGGCGCGCCAGCAGACAGCGTGCGCGCTCGAAGCCGACCTGAGCGACGACCTCGGCGCACAGCTCGCCACGATGGAGGCGAATGAGGCGCAGCTGCACGAGCTGCATGCAACAGTGATCGCGTCGCAGGCGATGCTGCGCCAACACATCCACCAGCGGCTGCAGCGCATCACGCAGTTGCAACACCACATGGCCGCGCTCTACAGCCGTGCAGCCGCCGCCGCCGCCGCTGCTGCCGCCGCCGCCGCTGTCGCTCAGTCTCTCTCACTCCATGAGCCAGCGGCATCGTCGAAGCAGCCGACATCGAAGCCGCAGCCGCCTTCGACACCGCCACCGCCGTCGACGCCAACGGCGCCCACCCCCCCGGCGGTGCCGGCCGCTCGCGCGCCTCCCACGCCGGCCGACGCGCCGCGCTCGGCCAGTGGCACTGCTCACGGCACTGCCACTGGCGTGCCCTCGGTCGAGGGCGTTTCGTCAAAAGGAGACGGGCTCGAGAGCGTTTCGTCAGAAGGAGACGGGCTCGAGAGCCGCGCAATGGAAGATTTGGGCGACGGCGTGCTGATTCCGCGGATGATCGCGCGCCTGACGACGGCGGAGCGCACGCCTACGCTCGAGCTGCGGCCCGGGCTCAGCAGCATAGGCGAGTACGCCGTCGAGCGCTGCATCGGCACCGGATCCTTTGCTCAGGTGTACCTGCTACGGCGTCTCTCGAGTGCGGCGGTTCGTCAAAAGGCGAGCGGGGCGGGCGTGCAGCCGCCGCAGGCGCCGAGCAGCCTGGCCCCGGCTGGCCTGACGACAACAGCGACGCTCCTCGCGCTCAAGGCCATCGATCGGCGGAATCTGACGCCCAAGACGGCGTCGCTCCTCGCCTCGGAGGTGCGCATCTTGCATGCAATCTCTCACCCGAACATCGTGCAGTTGCATGCGGTGGCCGCCTCGGCGCGCCACGTGTTTCTGTGGATGGACGCGGCGCACACGGACCTTGCCGCGCTCATCCGCGCGCGCACCGCCGGGGCCGGCGCGCGCGCGCCGCCCGACGAGCTCGAGGCCACCGCACTCCTTCGCCAGCTCGTCGACGGCCTATGCTACCTGCGGGTACGCAAGCTGCTCCATCGCGACATCAAGCCGCAGAACTTGCTCCTCTTCTTCCCGGACGCCCACGAGGACGCGTACGAGGGCGCTCTCGCGGGCGCGGGCGCTGTCGTGGGCGGCGCCAGCCCTCATCCCGTGGCCGACGGCTCTGCTCGCGCGGCGCGCTTACGGATCGCCGACTTTGGCCTCGCGCGTGCCCTCGATGGCGCGTCCATGGCCCGTACCGTCTGCGGCTCGCCCCTGTACATGGCGCCCGAGGCGCTGCGCGGGCAGCCCTACGGCGCCGCCGCGGAGGTCTGGTCCGTGGGCGTGTGTCTCTTCGAGATGCTCTCCGGGCGGGTGCCTTACAGCGGCGCGACAGTGCCCGAGCTATTGGCCGCCATCGATGCGGCGCCACGTGGCCAGCCGCCCGCCGTGCCGGGCGTGTCTGCCGCCGCGACGAAGCTGCTCATCGCAGCGCTTCAGCCTGTGCCCGAGGCGCGCATCAGCATCGAACAGATGGCGACGCATGCATTCCTCTGTTCGACGCATGCATGCCTTGACGATGCATGCGTCGCCCTCGACGGTGCCGGTGCAGCGCCCGGTGCAGCGCCCATCCGCGCGGCGGCAGCACCAGCTATGTCGCCGGCGCTGCCCCCAGTGACCGCGAGAGCCGCAGTGCAGGCTGAGGCCACCCAGGCTGAGGCCACCCAGGCTGAGGCCACGTCGAAGTGTACCACAGGTTCCACACGCTCCCTCGATGCTGGTGGGCTCAATGCTGGTGGCGGGCCCGTTCTCGGCGGCGGCGGCGGCGGCGGCGGCGGCGGCGGCGGCGGCGACGCCTTGGGTGAGACGGCGAATGGCTTCATGACGGTCGGGCCGCCTTCGACCCTCGCGGCCGGGAGCAGCTTCCTCCTCGAGTGGGCTCTGACCAGCCAGCCGGAGACGGCCGTGCTCGAGACGGCCGTGCGTGCCCTCACCGCCGAGGTGCGCCATCTCGAGCTCGAGCTCACGCGCCGTCTCGAGCACGAGCAGCAGCGGGCGGCGGTTACGGCGGAGGCGGCGGTTACGGCGGTTACAGCGGTTACGAGATCGGAGCCCGAGGGCGCTCACGAGGGCGCTCAGAGCGCTGCCGAGGGCGCTCACGAGGGCGCTCAGAGCGCTGCCAGGCAGCGGCTGCTCGCCGCCCTCCAGCGGCTCGTTAGGATGCTCCCCTCCGCTGCGAACGCCTCCGCCCCCTCCCCCAACGGCGGCGCTGTCGTGGGCGTGGACGCTATCGTGGGCGTGGACGCTGTCGTGGGCGGCGCGAACGCCTCCGCCCCCTCCCCCAATGGCGGCGCGGCCGCCGAGGCCGCGCCCGCTCCTGCCGCCGCCAGCGCCTCGAGAGAGAGACGCGAGGAAGCGTTGGTGGCCGAGGCGCTCGAGGGCGCGCTTCGGGCCCAAAAGATCTTCCGCGACAAGGTGGAGGAGTGCCGTCGGCTGCGCGCGTCCATGCGGCGCTCTCCGGTGGTGACGAACCCCGCGCGCTCGAGCGATCGCTCGGGGTTAGTCACCACCGGATTCCGCTTCGACGACCGTGTGGCCTTCGTGCGCCGCGCCAGCGTCCCCCGGGGGAGTGCCCCCGGGGGGAGTGTGGCCGCTGTGGGCGCCGGGTTGGGCGCTCCCGGGCAGCTCGTGGCGGCGGGCGGCAAGGCAGCGGCGCCCCATTCAGTGCCATTGTATGTTGCATTGCGTGAAGGTGCCGCTGGACCTCTCCCTCCTTTCTCTGGTGGGCGTCTCTCTGCATGCAGGTGCTCACCACGGCGCCCTCGCCTCTCCCCACAGGTGACGCAGGGCCTCCCTACTTTCTCTCGAGGGCGTCTGAGGAGAGCCTGTGCCGCGCGATGCACTGTACGCATGCGAGCCTGCCGCCCGTCGCCATCGGCAAGGTGGTGCACGTCGAGAAGCTGCACGCATCCCCCGAGAACGCGGCGGCTCTTGGCTTGCGCCCTGGCGCGCCCTTCAACGTCATCACGGCCGAGATGCACACCGACCTCGCGCCCGAAGTGACGGGAAGGTGACAGTCTGACAGTCTCGCCGCGGGCGGGTCTCGCGTCGAATGAACGGTCCGTCGTCCGAGATACAACGCGTCGTCGTTTGGGCTCGGCTATTCATGCGTTCATCGGATTGCTTTTCATGCGAATTGCGATTGCTACCGTAGTTGCACCGACCCCACGACACGGAGTTTAACACTTCAAGGTGCGTGAAGTATTACTCACGAGAGTTCGTAATACACAGCGAATCGCATCGAACACGGACCACGTCGGCGCGCACACTCACCGTCACACTCAGACACAGTAACACCCCACCGCGGAGCGTCGGTAGATTTCGACTCACATCCCCCACCATCACATGGTAAGTTCAGGACCAGTGTGTGTGGGACCACGTCGGCCACACTATCTTTGAATTGGTTGCCCCGCCCTCCTGCTTCCAGCGTGTTTCGCCGCGCCCACGGACTTGGCGCCCTCGATCCTCGTCGCTCACCCTCAGCCGCATCTGAGCCGCACCTCAGCAATGTATCGCAATGTATCGCAATGTATCGCAATGTATCGCAATGTATCGCAATGTAGCGCACCTGAGCCGCACCTCACTTGCCAGTGCTCTCTTTCGCTCTCAACTCTCGCGAGCTCTCATGCAACTTGCTCGTCGGGACGGCGCCACGTCACGCTGCTTCTCTTCTGCCTTCTCCTCGGCGCACCCCTCACATGGAGCGCAGCTCGTTGAGAGAGGCGAGTAGCGTCTGAGCGAGCTCCCGCTGCTGCGCCAGCACCGCCGCCCTCTCGGCCAAGTCCCGACCGCGTGTGTCGCCCGCCGCCGCCGCTGCCGCCGCCGCCCGCGTTGCGGCCTGCATGAGCTCCGAGTGATCTCCGCCGGAGCCTCCGCGAGCAGTTGGGCGCGCTCTTTGAATGACCTCCGAAGAGCGTCGAGGTGCCTCGGGACGTGCCACGGCATGCTCATCACGGCGCCTCATGGCCTGCCAGAACCCAGGCTCCTGACTAGGCAAGCCCGCGCGGGCGGCAGGCTCTTGACTGGGCAAGCCCGCGCTGGCGGCAGGTTTCTGACTAGGCAAGCCCGCGCGGGCGGCAGGTTGACTGGGCCCCTGATCCTCCTTGGGCCCCTGATTCTCCTTGGGGCGAAGCAGCGCCGGCGCCGTCCGGCTAGTCGAGCCGCTGATTTCGTTGAACCAGAAGGGCTCACCTGCCGCCGTGCGCATCACCTTCCAGCCAGGGTCGATCTCTTCGGCCACGGGCTCTTGCCACGCGATGCGCCCGCGCGAGGGCGAGAGGGGCGGCGAGGGTGCGGGAGGTGGCTCGGGCGCGGGAGGTGGCGCGCACGCAGTGAGCGCTGCATGCAACGCCAAGGCATGCGCGTCCAGCACCTCGCGACGGCGCGCCTCGTCGGACCTCGACCCTCCTTCAGCGCCGTGAGGAGCGCCGCGGCCACTCCCTAGCACGCCGGGGCCGCCGTTGCGCCGCTGAAGATCGATCAGATGCATCGCCATGGTGAGGTCGCCATGGGTCGCGGCCATCGCCGCCTGCGCCGTCGCGAGGCTCACCTCCATCGCAGCGGCGAGCGAGTGCGAGAGGAGCTCGCGTGATCCGCCGGCTTGCGTCTCCGCCGCCGTCTGCGCCAGCCCATCGTAGTTGTCATCATCGTACTCCGTCATGGCCGCCCGACGCGCCGTCGCGGCGCGTGCGCGTGCTTGCTCCTGTGCTTCTGCCTGCGCAACTCGCGCCGTAGCGGTCTTCACAGCCTCGCGTGACTCGTTCACGGCGCGCTGGAGCTGCGCCTCCTCCTGCGAGAGTGCCTCCTCCTGCCGCGCGAGAAGAATGCCCTCCTCGATCTCCCGCTCGATCTCGATCTCCCGCTCGATCTCCCGCTCCTCGGCACCCACGGCCACCGCCTCCTCGTCCACCTCGAAATCATCCTCGTACTCCTCGTCCTCGTCCTCGTCCTCGTCCTCGTCCTCGTCCTCGTCCTCGTCCTCGTCCTCGTCGGGCCCGGCATGGCGCAACGCCCGATGGACCACGCTCGCCTCCTCCTGCAGCGCATGGGCCTTGAGACCAATGGTGCGCATCATCTCGAGTGCCGCGTCGAGCTCGTCGCGCATCGCGTACATGAGCGCATCGCGCGACGGCCCCACCGCCTGCTCAAAGTCGGCAGCTTCCGCCTGCTCGAAGTCGGCGGCTTTCGCCTGCTGCTGCCGCTCCTGCTGCTGCTCCTCGAGCCTCAGCCGGAGCCGCCGCATCTCATTCTGCTGCTGCATGTGCTGCAGCATGTGCTGCTGCTGCTGTTGCTGCTGCTGCTGAAGGAGCTCCTCCCTCTCCAGAAGCTCCGCGCGATGGCGTTCGCGCTCCTCCTGGCGCTGACGCGTGGCCTCGGCTTCGTCCCACGCCTTCTGCAGCTCCTGTGCCTGAAGAAGGAACTCGTCCTGCGCGCGGCGCTCCGCCTGGCGCGCGGCGACCGACCCTGCCTCGTGCATGCGACGCTCCTGCCCGAGTCACACGCCGAATTCTCGCAATTAGAAGCCAATCTGAGGCAATCAAGGGTCATCAGAGGACATCAGTGGTCATCACCTGCTCCAGCCGCGCGTCCTCCGCTTCGCCGAGCACAGACGCGGCCACGCGTGCTTCGAAAGCGGCGCGTGCCTCCCGTTCCCATCCGTCCCACGCGGACGAGGTGCGCCGGAGGGCCTCGAAACGCGCGAGCAGCTGCGGCAGCGTGCCGATCGGGTTGATCACGGGGCGCCGCTGCTGCGCGAGGGCCGTGGCATCCGCTGCAGAGAGGGCCTCCTTCCACATCAGCAGCAGGCAGCCCGTGGTTCCGGCGCGGTGGGCGCCAGCAAGGCAGTGCACGAGCACATTGTTGCCGGCGCTGAGCGCCTCGTCGACGAAGCGGAAGAGCGGCGTCACGAAGTCGAGCAGTGACCGCGAGTCGCCTGAGTGGCGCATGTGGTGTGCCGCGTGGAACCGCATGTACTTCACGCCGCCATCACAAAAGTTGGGCAGGTCGTCGGTCGCGTTCACGACGTGCGTGATGTCGGCCGCCTTGAAGTAGCTCAGGGGGCCGCGGGCTGCCGATTCGTTGCCCACGAAGATGATGCCGCCCGTGGTAGGATCACGCCAGAGGGCGTCCATGTCGTGGTAGCTGGCGCTGTCGCCCTCGCCGAGCGTGGCAAAGAGCTTGCGCGCCTCGGCGGAGTAGTCGTGCTCGGCCGGGCCCGGCGAGTGCTGCTCGAGAAGCGCGAAAAGCCGCCGTGCGGCGGCGGAGTCCATGCCAGCCGCTGCTGATGAGCGCATTCGCGCGCGGTCCTCACTGTTCATTCACAACACACTGTTCACACGCCACGGAGTGAGTGTGAACAGTGCGGGGTTAAATTTCCTTCTACGGCGCGACGGGTCTCTCTACAACAAACTATCCAAATAGTCGTTCTCATGCGCCCCGGGCGTGAGCGACGCAGGAAGGCTGCTTCGTGGGCGTGGAAGCGAGTGAGCAGCGCTGATGCGCCGCGCCGCATTGAGGATGGCATCCGCCTCGCGCTGCGCCTCGAAGAGCAGTTCGTGCGCCTGCCGATCCGCCTCGAACATCAGGTTGTCGGCCGCCTCTTGGGTCTCGTCAAGGAAGCTCCTCGATGGCGCCTCTTGGGTCTCGTCAAGGAAGCTCCTCGATGGCGCCTCTTGGGTCTCGTCAAGGAAGCTCCTCGATGGCGGGGCTGGCTGGTCCTCTCGGAGCTCTGTGTGCATCGGATCGGACGAGGCGGGTGCCTGGGCCGTGCCTGTAGTCGGTGTCGAGTCGGAGTGCCGTCGGTGTGCTGTGGGCCCGAGGTGTGAGGGAGCCTCGCCGACCAAGCCGCTGCGGCTGCCCCTACGCGCGATGAAGAACGAGGCAACCTGCCCTCCTGCCCGCGGCGACGGTGGCGGTTCCGGCGTGGTCGCTTCCGCGTAGCTCTTCGAACTAGCTCGGCCCCTTGCGCCATCCATACCGTCCTCGTCTGCATCGCTGGCGAGCCTGGCGTAGTGCCGCGCGCCCGCATCCCCTAAAGTGGTGATCGTGGGGAAAGCAGCCGACAGGTGGCTATCGCACCGTGCCGCAACCTCGCCGCCATCTCGCCGCCATCTCGCCGCCATCTCGCTTCGAATTCTGACGAAGGCGAACGCCGCCACGCTCACGAGCATGAGTCCTTGGAGCCCGAGCTCCCATGTGGGCTCGTGCGGCATTGAGGGCGGCATCGGGGGCGGTATCGGGGGGGGGGGCCTTGGAGGCTCGAGCGGCAGTCTCGGCGAGGGTGGCGGCGGCGAGGGTGGCGGTGGTGGCGGTGGTGGAGGCGGCGGGGTGAGCGGTGGCGGCGAGGGCGGTGGCAAGGACGGCGGCGGTGGCGGCGGTGGCGAGGGCGGCGGAGAAGCTGGAGGTGGCGGAGATGGCGGCGGCGACGACGGCGGCGGCAAGGGTGGAGGCGGCAACGGCGGCGGCAAGGGAGGCGGCCAGGGAGGCGGTGGTGAAGGCGGTGGTGGCAAGGGCAGTGGTGGCGAGGGCGGCGATGGTGAGGGCGGTGGCGGTGAGGGCGGTGGTGGTGAGGGCGGTGGGAAGCTGGGTGGCGGCGGCGAGGGCGGTGGCGACGGCAGCGGTGGCGATGGCGGTGGTGATGGCGGCAGTGGCGACGGCGGCAGCAATGGTGGAGGAGGCGAGGACGGCGGTGCTGAGGGTGGAGGTGATGGTGGAAGAAAGAAGCGCCGCCCACAGTCGGTGCAATCCGTGCCAAAGTCGCACTGGGCCGGCGTCTCATACAGGTCTGTAAGTGAGCCAGGCCCGCCGTCTTGGCATGCGGCGTTGCTCGCTTGAGGGCACGAGTCGTCGCATTCCATTGGCGGGGGCGGCAGTGAGGGCGGCGGCAGCGATGGCGGCGGCGGGGACGGTGGCGGTGGTGACGGCGGGAACTTGTAGCGTGCGCCACAGTCGGCACAGTCAGTGCCGATGACACACTGAGCCACGGCACCATACACGCCAGTCAGCGAGCCTGGGCCACCGTCTTGGCATGCGCCATTCTGCGCGAATACACACGTATTGCTGCACCACATCGGCGGTGGCGGCGGCGGCGGCGGCGGCGGCGGCGGCGGCGGCGGCGGCAGCGGCGGCAGCGGCGGCAGTGGAGACAAAGTCGGTGGTGGCATCGAAGATGGTGGTGGTGGCTTCGGGGGAGGTGGTGATTGCATCCCGGGTGGTGGGAGTGGCATCGGGGGAGGTGGTGATGGCATCGGAGGTGGAGGCGGCAAGGGCGGTGGCGATGGCGGCGGTGGTGATGACGGTGGTGATGGCGGCGGCGGCGGCGGCGGTGACGGCGGAGATGGCGGTGGCGACTGTGAGGGTGGCAGCACTGGCGGAGGTGGCAGCGGAAAAGGCAGCATTGGCGGCGGACGCGGTGGCGTCGGCGAAGGCAGCAGCGGTGGTGGCGGTGACGGCGAGGGCGGCGGCGGCGGCAACCAAGGTGGAGGACATGGTGGTGTCGAGGGTGGCGGCGACGGCTTCGGGGGAGGTGGCGGCGTTGGAGGTGGTGGCGATGGCAGCGGTGGTGGTGCTGGTGATGGTGGTGGTGAAGGTGGTGGTGGCCACTCTCGAGGGCCGCAATCGGTGCAGTCGGTGCCAAGGTTGCAGTCAGAGTACACCGTTCCGGGTCCGCCGTCGTCGCACCCACCGTCTGAGGCGTAGTTGCACATGTCTGTGCAGGTTGATGGTGGCGGCGGCGGAGGTGGCGGCAATTGCGAAGACGGCAGCAACGGTGGTGGTGGCATTGGTGAAGGTGGCGGGGACAGCGAGCACCTGTCTGTCGTGTTAACGTTCACACGACGCCCGCCTCTTACCCCCAGCTTTTTGAGTTGCCGAACCTATTTACGTATCCGCCGCCTCGTCACTAATTGGGGGTCAAAGTGGGCTGGCCAGTACGCAATACGCAACACGCAATACACAACACGCAATACGCAACACGCAATACGCAACACGCACAGAGGGTCAAAGTGGGCTGGATGTGAAAATTGCAGTCATACGCACGAAACATCACCTCAGAGCACGGACGATCAACCGTCGCATGCAAAACCAATTCACCAGCGCACACGCAAAAAAGCACGCCATTTCACAAGCGCACACGCACAATCACGCCACGACCCCGGTCCGCCACGTTTGCCATCAACGCTTCAACGGCACAACGGCGATATCTCCAACCCGCTGACGCCGGTCTTGGCCATGCCGATCATCACGCCGGCGACGGCGCTCGCGGCCCACTGTCAGGGGGCGAGGTCAAACATCGGCGCTTCTTCCTTCGTTTTCCTTCATCTTGGTGAGTAAGTCAGTGAGTGCTGAGTTAGTGAGTGAGTTAGTGAGTGAGGTGAGTGCGTGAGTGAGTCTTAACTCAGTCATCTTGGTGGTGTAATGCGACACCCCGGTCTGGATGGCGCTGATGCAGCGATCGAAGAGCGGCTTGAAATCCTCGGGTTTGTTGACGAACAATTCGGCGCTGACCCAGACATTTTTCTTGACCGTGGTGAATATCTTGACGACCTTGGTTTTGCTATTGGCGAAGTCACAGGCGGTCAGGACCTGCAGCCGCTCAGTTTCGTCTTCGATTTTCCAGATGTTGGGGAGCACGATGCGGAAATGCTGCGGATCGTTGCGTTCGGGAAAGATGTAATATAAAAGGCCTTCTTTCTTGAACATGACGTCGCCGTCGGAGTCCACTGTGGGCTTGTACCCCTCCTCGGTGAGGAAATCGACGTACAATTTGACGAGCTCGTCATCCTCCGCCTCGATCTGAAAAGAAGACGACGCGACACGCGAGTGGATGCCGACGCCCGGGACGTTGATGTCAACGCTCCCATCCTCGTGCAGCACCGCCACGGTGCAACCCCCGAAACCGCCATAGCGCACCTTCGCGCCGACGGTGAGATCGGGCGCGGCCGGTGGCTCGGCGGAAGCGCCCAAGGCCAGCAAAAGCGCACAGGAAAGGAACACACGTTTCATGGTGCGGGGTCGGCTCGCTCGCAAGGTGCTTCGCTCTCGCTTTGGCAGTACGGACCGGTATTTAGAAAAGTTGGCGACTTTTCGATACTGGTAGAGATATTTTGCGCGAGCGCAGCGCGCAACAAAATTGTTCCGCGAGCGCCTCCCCCCCAAAGTTTGTCTTTTGTCTCACCGGACCGTACCTAACGAGGCGGGCGACCTTCGGGCGGCTAGTCGTGACACCCCTACCCCCCCCTGGCGGTCCCCCCCTGTGCGGCCTCGCCGCGGCGTTCTATCCCTCATCTTTCTTACGACAGGTACTTCAACAGCTCGCTGTCCGTATATGTGAGCGGTATCTTGTAGCTTGCGAGCTTCTCGCGGTACCACTCAGCTTGCGCGTGCCCGCCACCCAAGAAGCCGACCACCTCCATTTTCGCGGCTTGAGCTGCCATGACGCCGGACGTGGAGTCCTCGACAACAACACACTGACTCGGGTCCACGCCAGCCGCCGCGGCCGCCATCAAGAAGATGTCGGGTTGAGGTTTGCCCCTCCCAGGCACGTCTTCGCGTGTGAAGACTTGGTCCTTGCCAGCGAAGACGTGGTCGATGCCCGCAACCTCAAGGCACACGAGCACGCGGTCACGCGGCGAGCCTGAGGCAACAACCTGCTTACGTCCAGCTGCGTGCAGCGCCAGCACCGTTTTGGCGTTGAGCTGAGTGAGCCGGTTGCGGAAGAGCTCAATCGAGCCCTCAATCTGGTCCTTGAAGAAGTTGTCGGGGACTGGCTTCCCAAACTCGTTGAGGAAGTTTTTTGCGCCCGCTTCGGGCGAATATCCAGAAAACAGCCGGTTGCAGTCGTCGCGCGTCACCTGCAAAAATCCGGCTGCATGCAGTGCCTCAACCTCGGCAGTCTTGAGCAACGCTTCCGAATCTACGAGGCATCCGTCGCAGTCCCAAATGATGAGGTCAGCTGCCATGCGCGTCGGACCACCGCGAACGGACTTCGCATTGCGCACGGTCGCGATAGGCGACCACGCGATTGCGAGCGCAGCCAGCGCGACCGATACCATTTGGAAGGGGACGGCCCCACACCGCAAGGGGCACGTGCCGAGCCGAGGGTGCGTGGGAGGTTTTGCCGCGTCTCCCAAACAAGTACAGTACAGAACGCGACTGTGAACTCAACGCAAGTCGTGTGAAGGCGATTGTCTCTTTTTCCGTGATTCGTCCCGGCGGCCCCCCCTCGAAAAATAAATTGGTGTCGGACGAAATCCAAAAAGGGAAAACTGAACCAAAAGGGGAAAGGAGATGTGTGGCGGCCGAATGCCCGCGTACATGGTACAAGAACTCATGCCTCGTTGCGGCTTGCTCGTGTTGCTCGGACTCGCGACGATCGCGAGCATCACAACGCTTCGAAAAGTCCATCGTGCTTCGGCGCAGCTGGACCCGCGTCCCACCTGCCCATGCAGCCGTGTGCTGCACGGCGGGTGCTATGGTGGTGGCAGCTGCTCTGCTGGTGGCCCATCCCTCGGAGATGACGTTGAGGTGGTGATTGCGCACTGCGATCACAGCATAGATTTCCTGGAGGATATGCGTGGGGATATTGCCTCCGCTGGCCTACGCCTGAAGTTGATCTTGATTGTTGCCAAATGTGGCGAAACTGCTGCCTTACGTGCCTTGCGAAACACCGCCTCACGTGAGCTTTTGGGCGTGCTCAAAGTCGTGCAACAACCCAATGTTGGACGCTGCGATCAAAGCTGGGCATCTCACATCGCAACAAACTACCACACCCTTCCCTCTCGGCTGATCATGATCAAAGACTCATGGGCTGACCACAACCTATTTGAGCGGCTGAATGGCTCGGCTCTGGTCGCTGCGACCGCCTCCGGCTTCGCGTGCGCCTATGGCAATATACAGTGCAGGCAGCGGGACGCGTGCAAGGACGGCGATGAGCATCTGTGGCACTCGGCAGCGGAGCTGTTGTCATTCATGATTGTGGCATACAAAAAGTCGTGGGATCAAAGCAATCATTCCATCGCGCCCGACTTTAAGGCGAGGTACCGACCCTTGGGCAAATGGATGCTTTCATTGCAGCTGCCGCGCGACGTCGAGACACGAGGCTACCTCCCGGTGTGCTATGGCGGCGGCTTCGTTGCTACACGATCCGCCGTCCATCGCCTGCCCGAGAGTGCTTGGAGGAGGATTGTGGAATCGCTCTCACGCGGCGATAACGTTGAGGAGAGCCACTACATGGAGCGCATGTGGGCCGCACTGCTCACTCCTCCACTCACGCCGAGTGAGACGCGCGCGATGGCGTGTGTTGCAAAGAAGGCGGATCGTGTGATGCTCCCCTACTTGAAGGGCTCCGTGAATAATTGCTTTTGCGGCGACGTCGAACGCTGCGGGGCAGGGCTGGATTGAGAAGATGACTCCAACATCGACGGCGACAGGAATTTACCAACTTCGACGGCGACGGCGTCATAGGGGCTTCAGACCTGCTTGCGTCACTGCGCAAACGCATGCGCAATCATCAAGCGTGACAACGACCCCGACGGCCAGGGTCTGGCCGACGACAGCAACGGCGGCGGCGGTGGTTCGGCGGCCCTCAAGGAGCACCCTCCGTTGCGCGTTGGAGCCGAGAGGAGCGGAGGAGCCTGCGGCAGGGGTCTAAAATGCATGCTATAATGGTCTTCTCTAAAGGGATGGTTATACGTAAACAGTCCCGAGAGCTGCCCGAGGGCCGACTCTGGGTCCCCTATTCTAGCATGTGTATTCAAGACAGTACCGCGAGTACGGGTCTGCGGGCGAGGGTGGGCGGCACGACAAGAACACGCGGTGACGGCAGAGTGTAGGCAGAGTGACGGGGGCCGAGGTGTCAGGTGATCCCCAGCGGAGCAGCCGAGAGGATGCTGCGGGGGGCGCTGTCTGTGTCTCAGTCCGAGTCTACGGTCTGAGTCGAGTGCAGTTTTTCCCTGCTCGGGATGGCACGGGAGGTTCTTGCCAGTCTCCGAGCAGGGAAGATCCTCGCCTTCTTCACGCCCCCGCGATATCGTGCATGTACTACATGTAACTCAAGTACGCAGCCTAGATGTGATGTCTCAGAGCTCGGCTAGCCGACTGAGCGCCGCTACCTCAGGCGACTGGGACTGCCACGCCTGCTCGATGCGCTCCTGACAGCGCACCCACGCAGGCAACGGAACGGTGCCGTCCGCATTCGTCTCGTCCACAGCACGCAGGATGTGGCGCCCTTCCTGCTCGAGGAGTGCCTTCCGATGAGGGATGCAATCAGAGGCCATCAGCGGCCATCAGCGGTCATCAGCGCACCTGCTCGAGAAGTGCGTGCAGCTGCGTGCGTCGCTTCGCGTCCCACTCGCGCGCGATTGTCGAGTATGACGGGCCCGCCGTGTGGTCCGCCTCCAAGAAGGCGAGGAAGGCCTCCGGGTGAGCACCAGCGCCTTCGAGCAGCATCCGAAAGCGCATTGTGAATAGCTCACACACGCATTCGGCAATCTCGGCGCCGTGGCGCGAGTCGCTCGTGAGTGCCGAGAGCACACGCACGATGAGGAGGCGCGTCTCCGTAACGGCTGCCGGTGTAACGGCTGCCGGTGTAACGGCTGCCGGTGTAACGGCTGCCGGTGTAACGGCTGCCGGTGTAACGGCTGCCGGTGCGACTGGTGTAACGGCTGCCGGTGCGACTGGTCCCAAGAGCGGGCGCAGCAGCAGCACGAGGCCGCCCAGTCGGAGGAAAGCGAGCACCGCGGCCGGCGAGCGGCGCACAAGGTCGACGACGAGGCCCAGCGAGCCGGCGGCCAGCGTTGGGGTGCGCGTGCTCAACGCGACGAGGCCCAGCAGATGAGCGCCCTTGACCGACGAGGCGAACTCGATGGCGCCCACGACGGCGCCGCCTGGCTTGGAGAGGGCCTGCAGCACCTGCAGCACGAGTGAGAGCACCGAGAGCGGCATCGGCGAGCGCACGCTACCGAAGAAGAAGTCGGCCGCCGCGACGCACGCGCGGTGCGTGCACAGGGACGCATGCAGCGTGAGGAGCTGCAGCAGTGCCTTCCACATCAGGGCCGCGTGACGCCCCAGGCGCACAACGGCCGTCTCGGCATCGAGCGCGTCGTCCTGGGCGCATATCGCGTCGTCCTGGGCATATAACGCGTCGTCCTGGGCGCCTCGGGCGCTCGTGGCCGCCGCCTCCTCCTCCTCCTCCTCCTCGGCCTCGATTGCAAATCGTGGCTGCGAAGCGCTCATCACGGCGCTGTGGAGCGGGCGAGACAGGTCCCGAAGCGCCGTGATGAGCGCCACCAGGAAGTGGCCGGCCGCCGCTGCCGTCGCGAACGAGAACTTGCCGTCCGCGGCCACGAAGGGCTCGAGGAACAAGCCGCCCACATTGAGGTCCGTCTCGGCTGCCGCGAGCTTCGCAAGCAGTGCGGTGGGCGCCCAGCACGGCGCCCAGCCCACGTCACTCCTCACCGGCGCCGTGCTGGGCGCCGTACTGAGCGCCGTCCTGAGCGCCGTGCTGGGCGCCGTGCTGGGCCCGCCGCCGCGACCGTCGCCCACTCCGAGCAACTCGACGATCGGGCCCAGCTCGTCCTCCTCGAGATCACATCGGAGATTACATCGGAGGTTGCATCGGAGCGACTCGACGATCGGGCTCAGCTCGTCCTCGAGGGCTAGGCGGAGCCGCGACCGCCGCTCGGCGTGCCAGATCAGGAGCGGGTTGGAATGATTCGCGTCGAGCTGAGCGAGCAGCGCGCTCGCCTCCCCAAAAGACATGCACGCGAGCTCATCCACAAACTGCGGCGATTAGTGGCAATTATTGGCAGTCAGTGGCAACTGGTGGAAATTAGTGACAATTAGAGGCGATTAGTGGCAATTAGAGGCAATTAGAGGCAATCAGTGGCGCCCACCTGCGGCGCGAGGCAGCGATCGAGGAGCTCTTCCGCCGCAGGGCCCACGGTGGCGTCGGCGAGCAGTGCGCAGAGAGTGTCGACTGCCGCCGCGCGCACTTCGATCGAGGCGCCTTGGAGGAGCGGGTCGGGGAGCGGGTCGGGGGGCGGGTCGGGGGGCGGGTCGGGGGGCGGGTCGGTGGGGGCGATCGGGTCGGTGGGGGAGGTCGGGGAGGGGCTCTCCGGCAAGTAGTCGAGCAGTAACGTGGAATGGCCAAGGACATGGAAGAGACACGAGAGCACGACTCCTCCGCGCACCACCGCCTCCGCCACGCTCACAACGGCGCCATTTGGCCCGACCGCACCACTGGGCCCGACCGGTGCGTTGTCTCGCCGGTCGCTCAGCACGGCGCGAGGCGGGCGCTCAGTACGGCGCCACGGGCGCTCCGACGAGGCGCCGTCCTGAGCGCCCGTGCTCTCGAGCCTGATGAGGGCGGCAATCAGGCGCAGCGTGCCCGCACGCCCCTCGGGGGTAGTGGTGCGTGCGTGTAAGAGCACGTGGAGCCGCGGGAGCGCCTGCAGTGCGAAGCGCACGGCCGCGTCGCGCGCCGTCGTGAGCGCCCCGGAGGCCGCTCGCGCTGTCTCGGGCGCATCGGCCGTCGCGGCGGCGCGCGCCGTCGTGAGCGCGGTGGGCGTGGGTGGGGTTGAACCAGACGAGCGGGGCGCTGCGGCGGGCGCTGCGGCGGGCGCTGGTCTGGGCGCTGCGGTGGGCGCTGGTCTGGGCGCTGCGGCGGGCGCTGCGGCGGGCGCTGCGGCTGTGTGCTGGGCGAGGGCGGGCGTGAGGGCGGGCGTGAGGACGGCGTGGGCGAGCGCGAGGGCCGCGCACGTGATCTCCGAGTGACGAGATCCGAGTAGCCGGAGCGTCACTGCACGCACGCGTGTAAGGGGGGATGGCTGCCCGAGGGGGGGCGGCTGCCCGATGGGGGGCGGGTGCCCGAGGATGAGGATGGGTGGGTGTTCCTTCACGAGGCGAGCGAGGGCACGGGCCTTGAGGCGCGTCGAGAGCGAGGGGTCGCGTGCATGGAGCGCCGTGTCGGGCAGCTCCTCGAGGGCCTCGAGGAGAGTGCTCAGGAAGGCGCTCAACGGCTCGCCGGCGAGCAACGCCGGCGACGCCCGGGACGGCGCCCCACCCGGCGCCGCGCCGGCACCGCCCCCACTGCCCCCACCGCCCCCACCGCCCCCGCCGCCCCCACCGCCCCCACCGCCGGTCGAGAGACCGGTCGATGGGTCGACAAAGACGGAAAGGTACACCCCCCCCAGCTGCACCTCCCCCCGTAGAGACTCGTACGCGGGAGGCACCAGCTGTCGCCAGTTCCACAGAGCGCTCGCGCTCGATGCCCTTCCGCCCGATTGGGCGCTGTCGTGGGCACCCGAAGACCCCTCCAAATGGGCGCTGTCGTGGGCACCCGAAGACCCCTCCAAATGGGCGCTGTCGTGGGCACCCGAAGACCCCTCCAAATGGGCGCTGTCGTGGGCACCCGAAGACCCCTCCAATTGGGCGCTGTCGTGGGCGCTACGAGACACCTCCGATTGAGCGCTGTCGTGGGCACTGCTAGCGGCGGCGCTCGCGGCCTGGTGAGCGCCGTGCAGAGCGAGGGGCGGTGACGTCTGAGCGCCGTGTTGAGCGAGGGGCGGTGACGTCTGAGCGATGGACAGTGACGTCTGAGCGCCGTGCTGAGCGAGGGGCGGTGACGTCTGAGCGATGGACAGTGACGTCTGAGCGCCGTGCTGAGCGAGGGGCTCCAGCGCGAGGTCGAGAGAAGAGAGCTCGTGGGCGAGCGTCACCTGCAGCTCCACACCCATCGAATGAGTCCAGATGAGGTCGGGCAATCAGGAGCAATCAGGAGCAATCAGGAGCAATCAGGTAGCCCGCCACCTGCAGCTCCACACCCATCGAATGAGTCCAGATAAGGTCGGGCTCCCGCCACTCGGCCCGCAGCCGCCGTAGGAAGCGCGCCGGAGAGCCGAGGCTGCCCGGCAGGCTGCCCGGCAGCAGCTGGCGCAGGACGTGGCGCACCGCCGCCGCCGACGCCGAAGGCTCGTGGGCGGCGCTGACGAAACCGGCGCTGACGAAACCGCCGCGGACGAAACCACCGCTGACGAGACCGGCGCTGACGAAACAGCTCGCCGTCGCGGGCCTCGGTTTCGTCCGCGTTTCGTCAGAGAGCCCCGCGAGCTTGGCGAGCAGCCTCGCCGCGAGCAGTGCGATGCGCTCGTGCTCGAGAGAGGCCGGGCTCGCGCCGTGTCGGGCAGGACTCGCGCCGTGTCGGGCAGCGCTCGCGCCGTGTCGGGCAGGACTCGGCCCATGCGCAGCGCACAGCCGAAGGAGGAGGAGCGGTACCGCACTCCCGAGCATCGCGTCGCATAGCGCCGGAGTGTCAGCCGCCACATACAAGCAGCGGAGAGCTCGATGGCAAACGAGACGCCACGAGCTGTGAGCGGCCTCGCTGTGAACGGCCTCGCTGTGAACGGCCTCGAGAGGCAGCGCCATTACGCTCGCGAGCCACGGCACGCCCACTGGCAGCCCGGCGGGGCTCGTCAGCCGTGCAATCTGGCCGATCCCAGCCGGCTCGCAAAGGAGCACCGCGAGGCTCTCGAGTCCGTCCGCGAGGAGTGACGAGATCCAAGTTTCGTCTGGAGCGGGTTCACAACGGAGGGCCGCGAGGCCGTCGGCGCAACCCGCGAAGCTCGGCGGCAAGCCCGAGGCTGAGGCCATGGCGGCCGCGCTGGTGAGAAGGAGTGGCTTGAGCGCGAGCAGCAGCGCGCCGCAGCCACCGACGCTCACGCAGGCCGCTGGGTGCGCCGCCCCGGCGGCGGACGCGGCGTCGTTGGCAGCGTCCTTGTCGTCGTCGTCGTCGTCGTCGTCGTCGTCGTCGTCGTCGACGACGATGACGGCGGCGGGGGCTCTAGCCGAGGCGCCGAGATGGGCGTTCGCCGATCCCGCCGCAGCGCTCCCTCCCTCTTCCCCCAACGAGCGCTGTACTGAGCGCTGGAGAGCGCGCTCCGTCCACTTGCGAAGCTGTGCGAGGGCCCGCGGCGGCCGCTCGGCGCACCCGACGAGCAGAAAGTGCAGCAGCATCCCCGCGCGCGCGCACGCGTGCATGAGGTGCTGCGTGGCACCTGGATGGCGACTCTCCCACGCGTGCACCGGCGAGGCCGCGCACGGCAGCAGCCGGTGGAGCGCGCCGAACGCGCCCATAACGGCGCGCCACCCCTCCGACGGGTAGGGCTGTTGGCGCAGCCGCCCGTTGGTCTGGCGCAGCAGGCGCGCTGCATCGAGCACGAGCGCCCGGTGCGACGCGGCGGAGCCGCCACGTCCACCCGTGAGTAGGGCTGTCTGCGCCGCCTCGGCCCGGAGCGCTGCATCGGGCGCCACGGCCAGCCCGGCCAGCGCGAGCACCGCCGCCGCCGCCGATGCCGCCGCCGCCGCCGCCGCCGCCGCCGCCGCCGCCTTCGCCGCCTCCGCCGCCGCCGCGTGCTCCAATGGCGCCGAAGGCAAGGCAGGTGCCTCGGCGGCGACGACGACATCGGCCTCGGCTTCGGCCTCCGGTGCGCCGAGCGGCGGCGGCTGCAGAGCTATAAGGGCTGCGACGAGCTGTGCGTCAAGCCGCTCCGGCTCTGGCACGGGGGCGAGGCCCTCGTGACGCGCAAAGAAGCGGAGGAGCACGCGACCGACACTGAGCTCTCGCTCGAGCTGCACGTACCGCACCGGTCGCGCCGTCGGTGCGAGGGCGAAGCGCACGCGGGGTGGTGCCTGGGCCGCCGTGGCTGTGAACGACCTCGCTGTGAACGGTGCCTGGGCCGCCGTGGCTCGCGCGAGGAGCAGCCGCGCGCAAAAGGGGCCGAGGTCGCGCTGCACGCTGTGAATGAGGAGGCGGCGGGACGACTCGTTCCACAGCAGCGTGGGTAGCTCGACGTCCGCTTGGAGCGCGGCTGCGAGCTGGTCGGCCGGCCTGTCGACGGCAAGGATGCTGAGCAGCTGTGGTGGCAGGTAAGGGGCGAGTACCAGCCGCTGCTGCCGCCTGTGGAAGCGCTGAAGGAACTGGGCGGCCGCCTCTGGAAGCGTCGCGTGCCCGTCGACGGGCAGCGCCGTGGCGAGCACAAAGTGGAACGCTCCTGAGGCATGCAGCCAAGGCGTGAGGCTCGGGAGGCTGTCGCACAGCAGCGAGAGCAGCTCGACACAGCGCTCGATGACGAGTGGCGCGCCGCAAAGCATCGCCTGAGCTATGCGCTCGAAGTGGGGCGACGCGCAGAGCGTGCGCGCGATGCGGCGGGACGAGAGGGCGATCGTTTGGAGCAACTCGAGCACCTCAACCGCCATCGTGCACGCCGCGACGCGCACGTGGGCCTCGCCGTACCGGTACGCCTCGAGCGTGGCGGCATCCTCCAGCGGGCGCCGTACCGGGCGCTCGGCGTTCGTCTCGGCGTTCGTCTCGGCGGTGGCAAGGCGGCCCAGGGCAGACTCGACGAGCGGCGCATGCAATGGCAGTTTCGTCAACAGTACCGAGAGCTCGTCGACACCTCCCGCCTCGACGAGCGCGCTCACGTTCTGCGCGTGCTTGGCGGCGTGCGCGAGCACACAGAGCGCCATGCGCACGCGAGGCTCGAGCCCGTGCACCAGCGCTGCCTTGGGAAGGCGAGCCTTCGCTGCTCCTGACGAAACTTGGGCTGGTGCTCCTGACGAAACTTGGATTTCGTCACATGGGCGAGCCTTCGGTGCCGGGCCAGGTGGTACGGGCTGATGGCCTTTTGACGAAGCCGGCGGTGGCGCCGTCTCGGGCCGCAGGAGCGACACGAGATAGGGCATACACGAAAGCGCGGGCTCGGCGCCACCATAGAGTGCCAGCACCAACCCCAACGCCTCGAGAAGCATCAGCTGGCGCTCAGCCGACGGCTCGATCGACGCGCGCTGCCAGAGCCGCTCCAGCATGACGGCGGGTGCGATGGGCAGCTTGGGCAGCGCCGTAGTGGGCAGCGGCGGCGCTGTCGTGGGCGCTGCTGGCGGCTCAGCCGAGGGCGCCGTCGTGGGCGTGCGTGCGCCGGGTGAGGGCGTGGGTGGCACCGTCGTGGGCAGCGTGCCAGCTGACGACACGTGTGGTCGGAGCGCCTCGAGGAGAGGCTCGATGTAGAGCGGGGCGACGTAGAGGGCCGAGGCGAGCTGCGGGTAGGTCACTTCGAAAGTGCGGTGCTCCCAAAAGAAGGGCTGCCGTTCGAGCGGCTCGGCGGAGAGGGCAGCCTCGCGCCGCACGTCGGCAATCTCCTGCGCGCACGCCGCCTGCAGAGTTCCGAGCCAGCCGGCACGCCATAGCAGCAGCGGCTCGTCGTGACTGCTCTGCATGGCCTTCCAGAAGAGGGGCCAGCGGCCGCGCGGCAGCTGCGGATCGTGACGGGTGGCGCGGCAGTAGCGCTGCAGATCCGCCCGCGACAGCGCGCGCACGCGGGCCCTCTCGGCGGGCTCGAGCGCCGCAAGCACGGTGGCTGCGTCTGGTGCGCCCGAGGCCGTGCGCGGTCGGCGCAGGTAGCGGCTCACAAGGGCCCGAGGCGCGATGCGCGCGAGGAGGCTGAGGGCCACTTCGGAGTCGTCGACCAACAGGGCCACAACCTTGCGGTAGATGGCGACGTCCTCGGTGCCGAGCGCCGTGCCGAGCGCGGGGGCACTGGCCGCGGCGGTGGGTAGCGCCGTGCCGGGCGCGGTCCTCGCTGCGGTGGGAGCGCCGTGCCGAGCGCCGTGCGAGGCGAGCGCCGTGCCGAGCGGCGTGGTCGCTGGGCGAGATGGGCAGCGCCGAGATGGGCGGTGGGCGAAGGCGACGTGCACTGCGACGGAGTCGAGCGATGCGGCGACCAGGCTCACGAGCGGCGTCGTCGTCACGGGCGAGATGGGCAGCGCGGCGTCGGCGTCGTCGCGGGCGTCGTCGTCGTCGCGGGCGTCGGCGTCGTCGCGGGCGTCGGCGTCGGCGTCGGCGTCGTCACGGGCGTCGGCGTCGTCGCGGGCGTCGGCGTCGTCGTCGTCGTGGGCGTGGGCGTCGGCAGCAAAGTGGAGCGGCCGGGGCACGGCGGTGCGCACGATCTGCTCGCCGCCCGCGAAGCAGCAAGCCAGCAGCGGCAGCAGCGCGGCGCTTTCGGTCGCGCCGTTCTGCAAGATCGAGAACTGCGCGGGATCGCACTCGAGGAGCACAGCGTGGAGCACCCCGCATGCGACGCGACGCACGCGCTCGTTGCCATGGTCGGTGAGGCGCAGCAGCGCCGGCGCAAACCGTACCGCGTGCTCCACCGCCGCCACCACAATGGCATACTCGGTGTTGGCGGGGCGCACGAGCAGCAGCGCCTCCAGCACGCGCAGGGCGAGCAGCGGCACCACGTCGGTCAGACCGTCGAATGGGTTGTTGGTCGCGGCGGCGGCGGCAGACGCGAGCGCGGAGCGGCTTGCGATGGCACCGGCCGTCGCCGAGCGCAACCTGGTCTCCGAGACCTCGTAGACAGTCGATGCCGCGAGAAGCTCGAAGACGCTCGCCGTGCCGCCCTCGGCGTGAAAGTGGCTGCGCGCTGCGCGCTCGAGCTTGTCGTCTTCGGCGCCGGATGCGCCGCAAAGGTTGACGATGGCGATGCACACGGCGAGCATCTCTGCGAGTAGCCGCGCCGTGTCCGGCTCACCGCGCAGCAGCCCACTGGCGGAGCGGAACAGGAAGTCGAGCGAGAACTTGGGCAAGAGAGCGTACAGCCCTCGGGCACACTCGATGATCCTCGTCGTCGCGCGCAGCAGATTACTCACATCGCGCACCGGCCCCGGATACGGCAGTAGCTGCGCCTCGGCAAGGCTGAACATGACATCCAGCACGCGCTTGTCCTTGCAGCGTAGCGGCGTCTCGGGCGGCAGCGTCGCGAGAAGCTCTTCAATGGTCTCCGCCCAGCCACCACGAGGGTCGGAACCGAGCCGCAGCACGCGAGCGACGATCGCGTCAGATTCACGTTCGCTTTGGCTGATAAGGCCGAGGGCCGAGAGCATCGAACTGGGAATCGAACGCGAATAGGATTGCTGCGGAGCGGTGGTCGCGTAAGCGAGTGGCAAGGGTCGCGTGAAGTGAGGTGCGTGTGCGGGCGGCCGGAAATTACAAATTCGGTTCAAGACGGCGCGCCGGAGAGTTGCAAGCACAGTCTCTCTCCTCCCTGCGGAGGATATCATTCTAACGCAGAAGCTAATTTTATTTATCATGAGGTCAGATCCGCGGCTCGTGAGCCGTGACCAGCGCAGCAGCCCCTGCGTGCCACTCAGCGGTTCACCACTTCACCTTCGGAGGCTTGAGCTTACCACTTCGCCTTGAGGCTTGAGCTTGACCACGCCGGAGTCTGTGGACACGAGCAGGGGGACTCCGATCTGATCCTGGGGGGAACGGGACTCGTCGGGTGACCAGGGCCGCAGCTGCATGGTCGGCTGCTGCAGAAGGGACATGAAGAGTCCAGGAGAGCGCTCATCACGGCGCGCGCCAAGAGCCCCGGCTCCGTTGTCAGAGGCCTCATCGGAGCTAGCCGAGTGACACCCTACCGGAAGACGCCTCTCTTTCACCTCGGCGCGCGACATCTGCTGCGCAAGCCCTTCGTCGGTCGCGGCTGCCGCGAGAGACCCAGGGCTCTCGTCGAGCACCTGGACCGGTGGGGGTAGAGCTTGCGAGGCGGCGAGGCTTGCGAACAAGACCCCGCCCTTGGCGGTCGGTTCTGGCGACTGTTCGGGCGACGCTTGTTTGGGCGACGAGCTGCTGCTGCTGCCCCTGTTTTCCCACTTGCGGAACGCCGAGGGCACCAGCTGCGACATCAGCCGCATCGCGGGCGAGCGCGGCTGTGTGTTCGCCCGTGCAGAAGAGTCTACCCTGCCGCCGACGATGCACACGCACGAGATATCGTCACGCAGCCCGCCTGTGCGCAGCGCCTTGGCCACGAGCCGTTCAGCTGCGTCGTGCACGTCGTTTGAGTTGAGTGCCACCTTGACGACCGCCCGCTGCGGGACAACGTCCCACAGCCCATCCGTCGCGATCAGCACGAGCGCGCCAGCCTGCGGGATGGGCATGACGGTGATGTCCGGCATGGGACTTATGAATTGCCCGCAATCGCGGTCGCCGAGTGCGCGCGCGCAGCACACGCCGCCAGGGAATGCGCGCAACGGCCCGCATGCCTTCCCCTTATGTATGGCTTGGCCGATCTTGCCGCCCGCCGCCACTACGCGTGCACGCTCGGCTTCGCTGTCGGCGAGACGGTGATCGCCGGTGAGTGGAGTCGCGGCATGTTCGTTCACGCCCGCGGCGAGAATGGCGGGCACGAGAATGGCGGCCGAGTCGCCTACGTGCGCCGTCGTCACTTCGGCGCGGGTCTCGTTGATCAGGCACACAGTCGCCGTGGTTCCGGCAGTGTGCCGCTGGTCCTCGAGCAGCAGCCCGTGCAGTCGGGCGAAGGCCCGCCTCAAGGCCTGCGAGAGGGAGATGCTGCTCGCGTTGTCATGGCTCTCCTCGCATATGCACTCGATGATGTTATCCACCGCGAGCAAGGCTGCTTGATGGCCACCGTGCCCATCCATGACGACCGCGCAGAGCACGATCTCTCCGCCAATCATGAGGCGCTCGACGCGCAAGCCATCTTCTCCCTTGAGGAGCAGCGCGTGCGAGGCAAAGACGCTGCTTATAGGCGTGTGCGGTCCACCATCCGCCCTAGAACCTTCGGGAGACTCTAAACTTCCTCCCTCCTGCACGGCCACAGGCATGAGGTTCGAGGAGCAGTCCCCCTCCTTCGCGACTTTGGCGAAGCTCGTCAGCTGAACGCCCTCTTCCATAGGCAACGAGACAACGAGAGATGAACGAAGCATGAGACGGCGAGGCGCAGCGGAGCCGCGGCACGCGGGGTTTCGTCACCTGTTGATGTCTCACTTTGCGGAATCAAAAACGATCGGCTTTTTCATGTTTAGCTACCTCCCTTACGTCACTTTTCCGGGTTTGGAATGAACAAGTCATTTAGCAAACCGTGGTCGCTCAAGTGCCCTAAACAGAGGTATGTTGAGGTATGTTCATTCGCTTGGATGTCTTCAACAGAGCAGGGGCTGGAGCGCGCGTCAGTCTCAGTCTATCTCGAGCGTGAAATGGGCGATGACAGCCTTCAGTGTGTAGGAAGGTCGGAGGTACCAACCCAGAGTGACAGACCAAGTCAGAGTCATCACACTGTGACGCAAAACCGCCACAGTGTGACGCGAAACCGCCACACTGAGGCGCTTTTCCGCCTCACTGAG
>Ga0180443_100459_pt1 | contig 25881 bp, 18 predicted proteins | sample ChrtobMetP5_32mM_FD_119753 | JGI IMG/M metagenome (GOLD analysis project Ga0180443, IMG submission 119753) | Chrysochromulina tobin associated microbial communities from unialgal haptophyte culture, Seattle, Washington, USA - P5_32mM MetaG | ecosystem: Host-associated > Algae > Haptophytes >... | reverse complement strand
GTCGACTAATCGTAGATAGGCGTCTGAGCGCCATGGCAAGTGTCGACGCGCGAGTGGAGTCCAGTAGCGTGGAGTGTCTCCTCTTTTGGGGGAGGAAATCGAGCGTCATTGTCATTCAGCGTATAGCGCTCGCGTTCCAGTTCCAGGGGGGGTCCGAATCGCTCATTCCGTAATTAGCTAGATCGAGTTTCACTCACACAGACTACTCGAAATTCAAACAGGCACGCTCCGTCTACAAAGTCTGTCTGTCTGTGATCTCGCGCGATCTCCTAACCGCCGCATGGGAGCCATCAGGCGCTTCAGACAAGTGGCAGTGAAGTCACACCTCGATCTCGAGCGATCTCCGAACCGCCGCATGGCCATCCGGATCTGGACCATTTCGGGTCTGCCCACGTCAAGTAGACATGATTTGACTTACGCGTTTTCACACCAATGTTTCACACCAGAACTCCAGAAAAGGAAAAAGGCACCTCTCGCCCTGCTGCGGCGCGGGCACACGGAGGTCCTAAATTTCGGCCATCACCTACGACAGGGTGATGCTGGACGCGCCGGTCGCAGATGTGGGCGACGCCGAGGCTGGGTACGTCGAGCCGCTGCACGCGTCGCAGATCCCGAAGCGCATGACCTGCCGCGCGCAGCTCTGGCGCCTGCTGTACCCGGTGCGCTACCTGTGCACGGTCCTTGCGTTCCTGACGGCGATCTTCTACATGATGTTTGTCGGCATCTTCCAGGGCATGGGCATGCTCGCCATGATGCTTGTGATGCCCTCGTTCATGAAGCTCGTCTACCCGTCTCGCGTCGGCCAGCTGCACTCATGGTTCCTCGGCACCTACCGCCAGTGCTTCATGGGCGAGGACGGTCACTCGCGCTCGATCCGCATCGACCTCGATGCGGCCGACAATAGCAGCATGCGCGAGGAGCGCGGCGGTGGCGGCAGCAGCGCGCCCGCATCGCCGGCGCGCGCAGCTGATGAGGCCGCGGCTCCGCTGTGGCCGTACAGCGTTCATACGATCGCGTGCCTCGTCGACAACTACTCGTACCTGATCGTCGACCGCTCTGGGCCCGCCGGCCGCCCACGGCCCGCCGCCCTCGTTGATCCATGTGACGCAAGCGCGGTGCTGCTCGCGCTGACGAAGCTGTCCGAGAAAGAGTACGTGGCCGATGGTGGTGTGCGTGTGGAGGCGATCCTCACGACACACCACCACTGGGACCACGCGGGTGGGAACCGCGTGCTCGCCAAGCGCCTCGCGCCGGTGCGCGTCTACGGCGGCAAGGACGATTCGGTCGCGGGGTGCACCCATACGCTGTCGGATGGAGACGCATTGACGGTGGGCAACCTCACGGTGCGCGCGCTGCACGCGCCGTGCCACACGCGAGGCTCCCTCTGCTTCGTCATCGCCGGCCCGACGCCCGCTCTCTTTGGGGGCGACACACTCTTCTGTGGCGGCTGTGGCGCTCCGTTTGAAGGCACCCAGACCGAGATGGCATACAACTTTGCCAAGATCTGGCGACTGTGCCCGCAGAACACGCTCATCTTCCCTGGCCATGAGTACTCAACTACCATCCTACCCGGATACTTTTCGGGCAACCCGCCGTTACCCGACCACCCGGCGGCCTTCTCGAAGCTCTGCGCGCTCCTCTGGCGCTGCCAGCAGCTTCGGATGCTCGCATCGCCCGTGCCCACAGTGCCGCTCGTCCTCGCTGATGAGCTCGTCATCAACTCCAATTTCGGTCCACTGCGTCGGGCGGCCGAGACTCTGGTACATGCATACATGCAGCACCTCGCCTTTTCGTGGCATAGGCAGGCGATGGCGGAGTCGCGCTCGCCGGCCGGTGCCGTGCCTCGGATGCAGCGAGAGGGGATCGCGGAGAGGGCTGCGGCGGCCGCGGCCGCTGCGCTCGCGGCGCAGGCCGCGCGGGCGGCGGAGCAGCTCACGCAGACGCAGACGCAGACGCAGACGCAGACGCAGCAGAAGATGCAGCAGCAGCAGCAGCAGCAGCGATCGGAGAGTGCGACGGCGCCCACCGACCGGGCTGGCATCTCACTCGGCAGCATCGCACCTGTGGTCGCACCTGTGGAAGGCGGCAGCAGCAGCAGCAGCGGCGGCGGTGGCGGCGGAGGTGGCGAGGAGATTCACGGCGAAGGTCTGCAACTGACGCCGCTGATGGCTCAGGCCACAAAGCCGCCCTCGCCGCCGCCCTCGCCCCCGACCGCCGCTGCCACCGCCTCCAACCGCCGCGTGCTCCAACCTTGGCTCAGCTCTCCCGACGCCGAGCACGCCCTCGCTACCAGCGCGGCCGGTGGCGACCGCGGCGGCGGCGGCGACGATGACGATGGCGGCGCCGGCGGCGAGGGCGGCGCTGGTGTCGCCCTTGACTTTGGCATCGCTAGTGGCGCCGCCGCCTCGTTCAGCGGCGCCGCCCACGACGTCGCGCATGCTGGTGGATCCTATTGGAATAGCGCGGGAGTTGTAGTGCTCCCCACACAGGAGTTACAGGCACTCGAGCATCTGATTCGAACGGAACGGTGCGCAGCGGCCCTTCGCCAGCTGCAGCGGCTGCGCGCGACCGGCATGATCATGCCCACGAGTGCCGCCGACGGCTGCCCGACCAATGCGCGCGTCTATCACGCGGACCCGCCGCGCTGCGTGGGCTGGCTCGGCCCGCCCGAGGATTTCGGGATCGTCACGACCGATGAGGTCAAGGCCGCCTTTGGGCTGCTCGAGGCGGAGGAGGCACCTGCCCATGCTCGAGTGGAGGTACTCCGCCGGCTGATGATGTCCTCCCTGCTGCTCAAGCGTCCTCTCGAGCAATCCCAGGTCGACCACCTCTTTCAGCTGGTGGGCGTCGACGGGCGCGGGCTGGTCAGCTGCGCGCGCTTCAACGGGCAGCTGGGCGTGCTGCCTCCGATGCCGCCGCCACCAAAGAGGCGTGGATGCCTGTGCCTACGCTTCGGCAGCCGGCAGCGCGATCGGTATGATGATGCGCCAGATGACGACTCGATTGCATCTGATTGCATCTGATTGCATCTGATTGCATCTGATTGCATCTGATTGCGTCCCTCATCAGGTATGATGCGCCAGATGACGACTCGGAAGCTGCCTTCGCGAGCTCTGATGGGCTCCGGCCGATTAGCGAGGCAATTAGCGAGGCCCCTTCACGCGCAAACCTCGAGTACACGCTGTGAACGCGGCACGCTGCGAACACGGCGCAGCGTGCACGCGCTCTGGACCCACCTGCATTCCCCACACGGTGCTGCCGCGACGGCGGTGGCGGCATCGGTACCGGGGCGGTGCCGTGGCGGGTAGAAACGAGGGCGGCGGAGAGCGGCCACCGGGGCGGTGCGCGGCGTGGCAGGCGTGCTCCCCGTGGTGGGGCGACGCGGGCCGCGGGGTGGCTGTTAACTGTCAAGGTGGCACAAAGAAACAGGGTTCAGTACAAATTCTCTGTTCGTGTCTCAAGCTACGAGGAGTGACCCGTCGATTATGGTTTATGGATTTGTATGCTAACTCTCTGTCTGCTGTGGGTCTTCTTTGTGCTTCACACACATGTTCACACACTTGAAGAGATCCGGTTACGTGGGATCAAGCGTGGAGGATGCATGGACGTGCACGACGGCACATGTTGGAGGATGTCGACGGACTTCCCGTCGTGTTAGGTGTTACGGTGTTTCGCATGCGAGTCATCCCGGCGTGTCCCGGCGTCGTCACCATGACGTGCTCCATAACGTACCGTCTCACGCCGACACCTCCTACTCCTTGAATATTAACCCCCCTTTCCACCGTGATTCTTCCGCAATTCACTCGACTGTTCAGTGTTCTGTAACTGTATTCAGGTGGCGGGGCTCGCCCGCTCCGACCGCTCACGAACACGTTCAGCCCGGTCTCGTGTCCTGGGTGTACATCCGGAACGATTCTGTCTATCATTTCATGTGTGGTTATAATCCTGGGACTTATCTGAGAAATTCAATTACCGACGTAGATGAATTTCCTAAAGGAGCCGTCGAGGCGCAGCACGGCGCTCGACTCGCTCAAAGCGCAGCTGTTGCTCGACGGCGGGCGTGAGCGTGAGTCCAAAATCCTCAGACAGGTCGATCGGCGCCATGCGGCGCCAGCGCACGGTGGCCAGGAGCGCCGTGGTGGCGGCGTGCAGCTCCGCCTGCGCGAGGCGCTGTCCCGGGCACGCGCGCTGCCCAATTGAGTATGGCAGGAACTTGCATGCTGACGCGCCCCGCGCCGCGCCGAAGCCCGCCTCCTCGTCAGCTGAGCGCCAGCGCTCCGGACGAAACGCCGTTGGATCGCGCCAGTGGGCCTCGGAGCGCGTGAGCGCCCAGTGGTTTGCAAAGACGACGTGGCCGCTGGGCACGGCGAAGCCGCCCACGGACGTGTCGCGCACGGCCATCCGAGGGAGCAGCAGCGGCGGCTTGTAGCGCAACACCTCATTCGTGAGCGCGTCCACGTATGAGAGCGCCGTCGTGGGCGCGCCGCCACTGCCACCGCCGACGCTGCGTGTGGCCACCGCGCGTGCACGAGCCTGCTCGAGCGGGAATTCGGCTCCGAGAAGTAACGTCCACTCGAGCGTCGTGCTGACCGTATTCACACCGGCGACGAAGAGGTCGACGAGTGTGAAGAGCACATCCTCTGGAGGCAGACCCGAGACCAGCAGTACGTCGAGCATGTCGTTGCGCGGTGCGTCCGCGCGAGCGCCATTTCCGCCGCGCGCGTGTGCCACGCGTCGCGCCTCGATCAGCTCGACGAGCAGAGCGTTACGTTCGCTGACGAGATTCCGCAGCCTGTCGCGAACGGCCGAGTCCGCAGGCACACCTAGCAGGTCGGACACAAAGGTGGAGGTGGCGGTGAGCTCGGACCAGATGGCGTCGGTCAGCTCAAGCAGCGTGCCAAAGGGGGCCGTGTCAGTGCTCAGCCTGGACGGCGGCTCCTCTGTCGGGTGCGCCACTCGTGTCGAAAATGCGAAGCGAAGCACCATGTTCTGAACGCAGCGGCGCAGGCTCGAGCGCAGCGAAGCGCTGTCGCTCGAGGCGAGCAGATGCTCTGCCAGCAACCGTGCCTCCGCGTCAAACTCGGCCTGTGCACGCTCCACTTGCGCTGCCGAGAAGAGCTGCGAGAACGCCGTACGGCGCAGCTGGCCGAGCGCACGATCCGGGACGGCTTTGGCAAAGCCTGCCTCGCCGCCACCAGCAGATATGCCCATCGAGGTCACCATCGGGCGGCCACTAAAGTCAGAGCCTTTCTCGACGAACGCCTCATGCACCGCCTCGGGGCTCTGAAGGACCAGCCACGGTTCGCGGCCCATCCAGACCGTCATCACATCGCCATACGGAAGCTGCGCCAAGCGACGATGTAGCGGCGGGCCAAGCTGGGAAGATACTTTGCCGAGGCCCACAAACGGTAGTGACCCAATAATTGGGAAGGCCGGCGGGCCTGGCGCGAGAAGGGCCATGACCCGCACGAGTCTTCGAGCACTTTCCGAGCACTTTCATCGCGAAGTTTTCACGAAAGAGGAAGCCGCGGAAGCAATCCGGCTTTTTCGCGATGTACCGTACAAGTAGTCCGGACGGCACTCTGGGGGTACAGTTCGCCGACGGCATCGCTCAGAACGGGCGTGCGTGGATGCGTTTAGCCGCCTCGCGCTGGTATCGCTCGCGCGCATCGGCGCTCATATTCGCCGAGGAGAGCGGCAGCTGCGCCAGCGGTGTCGGTAGCGGCGGCGTCATGGACGCCGAGATGGGCGCGCGGCCGCTCTGCAACCAGCCAGCGGCAGCGCCACTAGCGCCACCAGCGCCGGAGAGGAGGGCGCCGACGCTGCCCGCCCTCGCCGGCTGCGACGGCGGCGGCGCTGGCAAGTCACGCCGAGTCAGAGGGCCCAGAGAGGACAGCGGCGCGCCCAGCACGGCCGCCGCCGCAAACCCGCAATAGTCCGAGGGCGGTTGCCTAATATGGAAGTCCGAAGGTGGCGCGGAAGCATGCGGCGCGGGCGGCGGCGGCGCGGCGGGCACGGACGGCTGCGGCGGTGGAGACCAGTGCGGCTGCGCCGCAAACGAGTGTTGCTGCGCCGCAAACGAGTGTTGCTGCGCCGCAAACGAGTGTTGCTGCGCCGCAAACGGCGACGGCGGCTCCGGCTGCTGCTGCGGCGGCGGTACTTGCTCGGGCCATTCGTGCCGCTGAGGCTCTGGAAGCTTGGCGTCGTACTGGGCGCCACGGGATGCCGCCACCTCATGCCGCAGCCTATGCACGCTGCTGCGCCCGATCCGGAGAGGACGGTCGGTGCTGCCGCCGCCGCCCATCGGCGCTGCGCTGCCGCTCCAGTACTGACTAAACACCACAAAGTTGTTGGATTGCGGGATGTAGTCGCGCAGGCCGTAGTGCTTTGCACAGAAGGCCATGAGCTTGGGCGAGGGGCGGTCGTAGCCGAGCTGGTGCGGCTGCCGATGCTCGTGCGCGAGCATCGCGTCAAACATGCGCCGGCCGTCGCCCGTCCGCTGGCACGACTCGTGCACGTAGAAGTCCAGCACGCACAGCGGCGAGATCTGCGAGTAGGGCGCATCCGGACCCTTGCGCACGAAGAGCTGCCGGCTGCCGACGCGGAGAATACCGCGGATCGTAGGTGGCCCGTGAGGGACCGTCGGGCCGCCCATGGACACGATCAGCCGGTTGTCGCTGCAGCGGAAGCCGATCCAGGTCGTGATCGGCTTCTTGAGACCCTGCGCGCGAGCGGAGCGCTTGCCCATCTCGTCGATGGCCTGGCCGAAGCTCTGGCCCGAGCCACTCGGGTCCTTGGCCAGCCGCTCGCCGTCCGCGGCCGTGAGGATGTGTATACCAGGCGAGAAAGCCGACCGCGCGACGTTAGTCGCCTCCATGCAGCCGTTTGCGAATCCGCAGACAAAGCGAGACTTGCGAGAAACACGAAAAGGTAGAAAGTGAGGCTGTGGCCTACACAATTATAGAGAGTCCGCGAGAGATTTTGAGACGCGGTTCACAGGCTGGTCAGGGTAGCGTTCTCACACGATGGCGTCGGCCGCCCTTCTCACGACCCTCGCGCAATACACGGTGCTCCTGGTCTTCGCGTGCGCAATCTACTATTTGTGCAACTTCCCCAACTCAATCGAGCAGCGATTGGTGGTCTTGCGGCCCGCAAAGAGCCTCGTCGCTGATGCACCCAACGCCGCCGCCGCCGTAGACGCGATAGCCCCGCCGCCGCCACCAGCAAAGGTGGGACCCTCGCCTCAACGACTGTCCTCAGGGACAGTCGTGCAGACGTTGAGCGGAGCCGCTGCACCCTCATCCGCGGCGCAAAAGCCAGTCGCGACCTGGCGTCCCAGCTCCAGCCTGCCGCCGCCTGCGGGCAAGGAGCTGCGGCCATGCATCGAGGCGAACGCGTGGGACAATTCGCACTTCAGCGCGGATCGCGACTGGGTGCTGGTGGTCGACGGGCGGCGCGTGGGCCCCGACACGCTGTGGCGGTGGGTGCCGGAAGGCGGCGGCGGCCACTTGCTCAACAAGGGGAGCAAAGGCCATGTCAACTCACGGCCCGGTGGCTTCGTACGCGGCCACGGAAACCACCCACCCTGGCGGCCGGCGCCAAGGGCGGACTCGACGGCGCTCATCCGGACCGAAGTGCCATACGGGCGCTTCGCCGCCGCGACCGAGACCCGTGCGTGCGTGTGGGCGCCCGCGTACTACTCGTTCAAGTTCCAAAAGACGAATACATACCTCCACGTGGAGGCCGATGGTGGGCTGGCGAGCGCGATGACCTCGTGCACGGACGAGCCGGCGTGCCTGTTTGCTATCGAAGCAGCCGACGGGATGGCCGAGTGGGGCGTCGTCCGCTCCGTGCTCACGGGCGGCCTGCTACGCATGGTCGGCGACGAGCATCCGGTCTTTGACGGTTACTCGGGTCTGAGTCAAGTCGCGAAGGCGGCACCAAAGCCGGCGGAACAGCTCGCCGCGGAGCTGGAGGCGAGGGCGCGGATGCTCGACGGGACGGCGCGCTGCCCGGTGCGCGGGAGCGCGCCGTCGGCATGGGAGTACAATGCCTCCGACTACGCGCCGCTCCTCCAGCGCGCGTTGGCACCTTGGGCTGACGGCGGCGTGAGTGCGACGGCGCTCGACATTGCATTCTGGCACGAAATGTATCCATACGCGAACCGTTACGAACGACCCTCGCTGCACCTGAGCATCCGCAACGGAGTGCTCGGTTTCCGATGGCAGCCGAGCGCGCCGCGCGCGGGGCAGACGGCCGCCGTCGCCTCCACTCGTGGGGAGCCGTCTGCTGGTTCGGAAGACGCTGCGTACCTCTCGATGGTGCGTGAGGTGATGGCACTAGTACGGCTGCCGGATGTCGAGTGGGTCGCGCACACGGCGCCACTGCCCAAGGTGCCCGGGCAGAATTTGGAGTTGGTACTCGCCCCCGCCACGGACCCAGCCCACAACGATGTGCCCGCCCCCGCACCGCACCACTTTTGGGGCAGCGGCGGCGGCAGTGTCAGCGGCGGCGGCGGCGGCGGTGGAGGAGGGAGCGGCAGTAGTGCGCTGCCGAGCTGCCCCGAGCATCCCTCGACAGCGCGCCGCCAGCAGCTCCTCTTGCAGAGCGAATGCCGTGGATCGGTGGACGGCTTCCGCGGCCCACTGTGGCGTTTCTACACGCACCACCGCGCCGCGCTCCTCGCGGCGACGCCGCCGCTGCTCGGACGGATCGTAATCAGCGCGCCGGGCGAAGCATGCACCGGCCCTGCGGCGGAGGGCTTGGCTCTCGAGGCGGCATGGGATGCCAAGGCGGCGGCCGAGCTCAGGGCGGAGACGCGTGCCGCCGCCGCCACCACCGCCGCCGCCGCAACCGCCATCGCCGCCGCCGGCGGCGTCGTCAGCGCCGCCGCGGACAAGGCATGGGCGTCGCCCGAGGCGGTTGCCGGCGCGCCCGAGGTGGTGACAAGCCTGCCGCAGGGGGCGAGGGCGGGTACGCCCAGATCGCAGCTCAACCCTTGTGCCTTCGCTTGGGAACTGATCCTCGATGGGCAGGGGCCACCACACGGACTGCTTGCCGCCCTCGCTCGGGGTGCGACCGTGCTGCGTCAGGCGTCGCCGTACGAGGAAGCCTTCACACGGCTGCTCGTGCCCTGGACCCACTACGTACCAGTCGCCGACAATCTCGCCGATCTCGCCGAGAGGGTCGCGTGGCTCGTGACGAACCCGCAGGCCGCCGCGCACATTGCGAACAACGGGCAGCGGCTGGCGAGGCGATTGCACCGGCACGAGCTCGCATGCATCTGGTGGCAGCTGCTCAGCGCCCTCGCGCCGCTGGAGGACTTTGTGCCGCGCACCGCCGGATTTCAGAGGGTGCTGATGGGCGACGGGCGCACCGGTCATGCGGCTTCAGCCTCGTACACGACCATCCGCCGCCGCCGCCGCGCCTCGCGCCGAGACCGTCTTGGCGCTGCAGGCCGATCACGAAATCACTCCAAATAGTCATAGAATGAGGACTCTGATCTCATGTGCAGGTTGGGTTGTTCAGCTCGATCGCAGAGGGCTTGGGTCGCCCTTGTACGGTATCACTGCGCATACAAGGATTAGATAAGCTCCGGTCATAAGAGCACTGCCGCGTGCCGGTGCAGACACTGTACACGGACCACGCTTCAGGAATTATACATTGTGTACTCATTCTGATCCGCACATAGACGGTGGCGCCGCGCAGCGCACAGCACACATCAGTCCATAGTCCATCGTGATAAGTGTACAAGAGGTGATGTGAAGACCTGCTGTGACATGGCTAGTGAAGACCTGATGCGAAGACCTGGTGGGGTGTGTAGTCTGTAGGGTTCGAATCACATTCGTCATTAGTAGCTCATTAGTAGCTCATTAGTAGCTCATTAGTAGCGGTCGAATCACATTCGTCATCGCACATTCGTCCGCCGTCGCCGCACCCACCTTCAGAATGAACCTTCAGAGGTTGGAGAGGACGCCGAGGGTGCCGCCGATGAGGCCCGTGATGATGAGCAGCACCGCCACAATCTGGTCCCACCAGTGGCGCATCCGGCGCACGCTGAAGCCGCTAGTGCTGCCGCCGCCGCCGCCGCCGCCGCCGCCGCTCGGGTGACCAGTGGGGTGACTAGTGGGGTGACCAGTGGGGGAGGGGAGCCCTGCCGTCCCCTCCCTAGGGAGCTGAGCGGACCAGGAGGGAGGGCCTGCTGCAGGCTGGAGGCGCAGAAAGAAGACCCCAGGGAGGATGAAGCCGATCGCTGAGAACGCGATCGAACCGGTGAGGCTCACCATCGTTTCCATATCGGGAACTAGGGCTCCGACGAGGGCGACCACACCGACGACGAGCGCGCGTGTCAACGGCCATAAGCTGTGCGGTAGCACGCCGGTGTTGCGCCGGTGGAGAAGATCCTCGATCACATGGTACACGGGCGTCATCTGCATGCAGCAGGGGAGGAGACGAAGGTTGATGGAGAGGGCCATCAGCGTTGCAATCTTAGGCAAGCAGCGAGTGTGCTCTGATGGCCCTCTGATGGCCCTCTGATGGCCATCTGCAACACAAACGAGAGGCCGGTACTCCCCTTCTGAGGCAATCAGAAGGTATCAGAAGGTATCAGAAGGTATCAGAGGGAATCCTCTCTGAGGCAATCAGAGGCAACACGTGCACCTGCAACACAAACGAGAGGCCGAGGATGATAGAGAGGGCCACGTGCGCCGCCATCGCCAGGTCCGCGTTGACCGAGTTCACAGCGCCCGGGGTGGTGTTGTACGTTGGGAAGCAGTCGATGATGACAGGGCACACGCCCCCCTGCCACGCCAAGTACCCAAACGCGCCCACGCCTCCATAGAGCACGTAGCTGATCAGGTATGTCGACGAGACGACAGAAAAGAAGGGGCGCGGGTCCGCATCCTCCATCGCCTCATAAATCGAGAGGGCCGTTCCCATCCCTTCGAAGGCAAAGATGGCCGGTCCGAACCACGCGCCTAGCCCGGCAGGCTTGGCGAGGGCGGACGGTTGGTAGGCCGGCAGCACGCCCTCGCTGACCATCTGCTCGGCACCAAAGTAACCCAACAGCGCCAGCACGAAGAGGTAAGTCAGCAGCCCCGCCGCCGAAAGCCACGCGACGCTCTTGAGCTGCTTGAGCAGTGAGAGCGCGCACAGCACCGCCCAGACCGAGATGATGTTGACAAGGCGCGGCGTGCCGAGGTAGGTACCGAGCGCGGCCGTCACGAAGTCAAAGTACGACACGCTCGCGCCCGCCTGCGCCGCCATCAGCAGCACGATCGTGAACACGCGCGCCGGCTCACCAAACGCCTGGGTCGAGATGATCTGCCACGAGCCGGCGCCGTGCCCGTCGTTGACGACTGTGGCGCGGGGCTTGTCACGAAGCGCGTCTGCAAGGAAGGAGACGCGCGAGCGCCTCCCCTCGTCGTCCGTCGCGCGCGACGCCTCTGTCGCGCGCGACTGGCGCCGCGAGCTGTGCAGGCTACCCGTGTGGCGCAGCTCGTCCACGAGCGTCTTGCGCTCGAGGGGCGAGAAGGCGACGCAACGCACCGTCAGCCGGATCGCCGCCTGCGACAGGTAAGCCAGGTAGAGCAGCCCGAGCAGCGATGGGACCAGGCCGAATTGGGCAGTCGCCCACGGAAGCGTGAGCAGCCCGCTGCCGATCATCGTCTTGAGCAGGTTGGCGAACGCATACCACTGCGCATTGCTCGGCGCGCAGCGCGCCACGCGTTTGGCGGGCTTCTGCTGCAGCAGCAGCTCCTCGCTCGCCTCATACGGAGTCAGCACTCGCCGCATTTCTAGCAAGCTTGTGAAGATCCTGCCATTCATTCCGCAGACGGACGTTCGAAAATCACCGCCCCACTTTCGTCCACTTCGTCCGAAAATGGTCGGAAACCGCGCCCCACCACTTCTCGCCATCTAATCGGACGCATGCGGCTGCTGCAGCTCCGCTCGGCGTGGGGCCTGGCCAACTTGCGCGCGGGTGACCGTTGCCGCACGATGGCCGCGCTCCGCACGAGCGGTTGGCACGGCGTCGAGGCCAGCCTCGACGACATCGGCGGCACCTACGAGGAGCGTCGCGAGTGCCTGGCTGCGGCGCAATCCGAGGGCATGAGTTTCATCCTTTCAGCATACAGCTCGTGGACCAACTACGAGGGACCATTTGACGCGGCGAGGACTGTGGCGAGCCACGGCGACGCATTGCTGGCACAGCTGCGCCAGATCGCCGAGCTCTCCTCGTCGACGCAGGGCTCCTCGCCGTTGATCCGTGTGAACGCCCACAGTGGCAGCGATGCATGGAGCGAGAGCGAGGCGCTCGAGTACTTCGAGCGAGCAGTCGCGGACGTGCGCGCCCTCGACGTGCTGCCTGCCGTGTCGCACGAGACGCACCGCGGCCGGTATATATCTGCTGATTGCATGTGATTGCACACTTGATTGTACACTTGATGACTTCTGATTGGGTCCCTCGTCAGGTAGTCAGGTATCTCTGCTGATTGCATGTGATTGCACACTTGATTGTCACTTGATGACTTCTGATTGGGTCCCTCGTCAGGTATCTCTGCTGCCCGTTTGCGACGGCGCGCCTGCTCGCCAAAGTGCCATCGCTCCGCCTGACGTCCGACTTCTCGCACTGGGTAGTCAAGTGCGAGCGGCTCCTCGACAGCGCCGAAGAGCACCGCCTGCTCACGAGCACGATCGCGCCCGCCGTTGACCACGTGCATGCTCGCATCGGTACGGCGCAGTCGCCGCAGGTCGCCGACGTCGAGCACGCGGCGGTCGCTCAAGCGGTACGTTGAAGAGCTCTGAGGGCCTCCCCGAGTGCGTCTGATGATGAGTTCTAAGTGCGTCTGAGTGCGTCTGAGTGCACCTGATTGCACTTGATGACCTCTGAGAGTGGTCTGAGTGCACCTGATTGCACTTGATGACCTCTGAGAGTGGTCTGAGTGCACCTGATTGCCTCACTCATCAGGCCGAGCGCTTCTACGAATGGTGGGAGATCGTCTGGGATGCTCGTGAACGTTCGTCAATCTCGGCCCGTGACACGCGCCTGAGCGCAACGGTCGAGTATGGGCCACTCGAGCTCTCGACCGGGGGCGAGTACCGCGGCTACACGCCGGTCGATATGCGGCTCGAGCCGGTGGCCGGCGTTGCGCTCGAGACGACGCTCGAGCGCGCGCGCACGCGGCTGGCCGAACGGTTCGAGCGCTGGCACGCCGATGTGGGCCGGCGCGGGATTGTCGTCTAGAGCGAAGCAGCGAACGAGACGAGAGCCACAGTTGTAGAGGCCCGAGGTATCAGGTAACGGGGTCACCCTGGAAGCGTGGAAGCGTTAGACGCGGGATCCGATCACGTATGTCATGATGTCCGCGGTCCTTTTGTACATTTCACTTTACGCTATCTCTCGTCTCTTGCCTGTGTGTCTCTCACCCGTCTCACCGCCCCCGCGACGCGACCCGACCATTCGATGGAGGTGCATGGACCCGATCTAGACGGCACCTACCACCGGGGTCGGAGCTTTCGCCTTTGTCCCTCCCTAATCCCTCCCCACTGGTCCCCGCTCAACCCACAATCGACAAAACCCTCAGGGTCCACTGTCACGGCAACGGGTGGTCCATGTACAAATACACGGACTGGCTCCCCGTCTTCCGCTCGATTGGGATGTCGATGAGCTCGAGGGCGAGTGAATCGACGCACACACGGCCACGTCGCTCACTACGGCGCTCAGAGCCCGTCTTCGCCACCTACGCGCCTAACCTCGGCGGGCATGCCACGTGGCATGCCCGAGAGCGGAGATGCCACGTGCACTTGAAACGTCGACTCGGTATTGACCGTGACCCCAGCCGAGAAGGGGGCGCCCAGCATGTTTTTAAACGACTTGCGCCGTCCGGACGCGCTGCGCCGCCGCACCCAGCAGTATGCGGCGAGGGCGAGGGCGAGGGAGAGGAGGCCGAGCACGACGACGGCGATGACTCCGCCGTTAGGCCCGGGTTGGCTAGGGGCTAGGGTTAGGGTTAGTGGTGCAGGCGGGATGCATGCCTCGCGCACGTAGATGTCGTGCCACAAACAGTTGTTCAGCGTCCGGTCGGTTCCGCACTCGCCGTCTCCCTCGCACTCGGCGGAGAGGCGCATACCCGTGAGACACATCGGCAGCGCAGCGACCTTGCCTTCATCCGGGCAAGGCTGATCGTCCGCGTTCGACCCGAGGCGGCGCAAGCACATGCCACATTCAATGCCGGCCACACACACGCCCGGCTCGCACGGCTGCAGCGGCGTAAACGGCGGCCGGGGCGGCGAGGGAGGGAACGCTGGGTTCGGGGGCTGAGCGGGCGGCCGGGGTGGCGACCACGGTGGTTGGCGCAGCCCCGGGACCAGGCAGCGCTCGTAGACGTCGTGGCTGCCGCAGTTGTTCAAGGTCCTCGAGGTGCCACATTCTCCGTCAGCCTCGCAAAGCTCGTGGACTTGGTGGGTGGCGTCGCAACTAGCCAGCGCCGCGATGGCCTGCTCGCTCGGACACGGTTGACCCTGATGGACCGAGAACGGGCGCAGGCAGACGCCGCACTCCGCACCCACGGAGGCCATTGGAGTACCATGGTAGATGAAGGATCCACCCTGGGAGTACAAACGAATCTTCCCGCGTCACGTGGTCCCCATAGGAGCAAGGCCGCCCGTTACACGTGCAAGACGAAGAACCGCCGGCTTGCAGGGTCCTACTTACTACTTTGTTAGGACGCCTTCTTATAGGTCCTTCTTATAGGTCCTTACTGATTCCGTCCATCGATTCCCCACTTGCGAAATGCGAATCCCCTAGCGGAAGAGACACGAGACAGTCGTGTTCGGCCCGCCCGCACCTCGCTGCCGGCCATCCAGGCCCACGGCCCCGCTCGCCATAAGCATAACCTCAGAACGGGCAATGCATACTTAGTAGTAGGAATCTAGGAAATAAGTGAATAAGAAACGCCGTTTCTTAACAGAATAACACAAAACGGTGGAGTGTATAATAATTTATCAATAAACGGCGGTGCAACGGCCGCAACCGAATCAGTGAATGCAGCTTGGCAAATGTATGGGGCATCGACAACGTTCATAGCGTCGAGCCCATGCGCCACCCATGATGATCCTCCGCCCCCCCGCCCCACTGACGGCCGCGACAACCCGCGCATTAATTATTCCTGTTCGCCCCTCTGCGCTCTCGCCTACGCCCTGCGCCCCCGCTCGACGGGGGGCGGCCACGCCCCGATTGGTGATTTTGCCCCTCCCCCCCTTACTCCCCCCTCAGAAGAGCGATGCAAGTATGATCGGGCGTCCCCCCTCGTGCACCTTTTGCCTCGCTCCCTGTGTCGATGGCAAGGCTGCCCGCTCACTGCGTCTGTGACGCTCAAGCGAGACTCAAGCGTGGCCCTTCTTGGCCTTGATCATCTCGATGGCTTTGATGCCCATGAGGTCGGTCAGAGCGCACGCGTCGAAGTAGTCCTCGTCGGGCACGTCCGCGAGCGTCTTCTCGCCGCCGCACACGGCCTGGAACTTGGAGATGCCGACGCACGAGCAGTTGAACTCGCCCACGGTGTACTCGGTCTGATCGTCAGGGCACGAGCGGTCGTACGGGCCCTTCGGCCAGTTGTCGGGGTTCTTGGGGATGTAGTCGCAAGTCCAGATCAGCGGCAGCGGCTCGTCGCCGAGGTGGAGCGACGGCAGGAGGAGCGGGATGTCCGCGTAGAGCTTCTGCACGAGCCCCTTGTACTTGGCGTCGGTCGGCTTGTAGTACGTGTAGTCGGACATGCCGCCGACGGCCGAGAGGCCGCCGCCAATCGGCTTCTTGTGGATGGCCATCTGGCACGTGTCGCCCGCCATCAGGATGCGCACCTCGCCCTCGTCGATGCGCGGGAGCAGGCGCTGGTCGACGAGCTGGCCGCCAACCTCCTTGCCGCCCTTGAGGTACTGGCCCGGGAAGGTCGACTTCCACTCGCCCGCGCCCGCGCCAGTCGGACCATCGATGCAGAAGACGGTGAACTCCTTGACGGTGTGGTACTCGACGTGGTTGTCGTTCATCTCCATGAGCTTGACGTAGTCGTCGTCGCCGAGGGACTTGTCGCCGAGCGCAGCCGAGGGGTAGATCTCGATCTTCTCGTTTTTCGCCTTGTCCCAGAGCCAGCAGAGCCAGATGCCCTCGCCCGCCGAGCCACGGTTCTGCTTGATCACGCGCGGCTGGAAGGCGCACGTCTTCTTGAAGCCAGAGATGAACTCGTCATTAGTGTAGTACGCGTACGTGTCCATGAGGCCGCAGTTGAGCTTGCCGATGTTGACGAGCGCGTCCTTGGCGCCCATCTGCATCTGGATCTTGGGCGACGACCAGATGAGCTTGCCCTTCGCAATGTACGAGTTCATGAGGTCATCGAAGCGCTTCTGCGTGCCGTCGGCGGTGCCCTGCGAGAGCTGGCCCGGGTTGATGCGCACGATGAGGGCGTCGTACTTCGCAGTGAGCGCCTCGAACTCTTTCACGTCGTCCTTGTTCTTCTCCGAATCGAAGAGGATGAGATCGCACGCGCCGCCCGCCTTGATCACGCTGTTCGCGATCGGGATCGAGTCCACGCGGTTGCCATCGGGGCCCTTGTCCGAGCCGCCGTTCTTGGCGCCCGGCACCTTGAACTGGACGACGCACACCTGGTACTTGGCGTCCGCCGGCGACGGCAGGAGCACGTTCGCGCGGTACCCCAGCGGGGTGGCAACCAGAGAAGATGCTCCGCTGCCCATCTGCCTTCTTTGTTGGGGGGCGCGGGTAGACGCGAGAGTGCAGAAATGCGCAACAGACGAGTTGTGGGACACGAGGTCTTGAATGGGATGATGAGGCCCTCATCAGAAACCGCGAAAATGTGAAAATGCAGGCGAGACACACTTTTACATGGCTACTTTACATCCACTTGTCTACCCCCACACCCTCGAGAGATGGCGCCGGCGGGCGCGTGAGTGGACCCGGACGCGACCGGGACGAGACTAGGACGCGTCGAGACATGTGGCGTCGAGAGCCGTCGCGGCTGTGCTGCTCATCTGTGGTACGTGTGTGATGTGAGGGGTGAGAGAGACGGACCCGTGTGCTGTGACTCGAGCGGGACCCTGTGCATGAATGTTAGATCACCAGCCTAGTGCAACACGAGTCTCAATATCCACCTGCAAGGCACTGCGCCTGGTGCATCCGAGTGCAACCTTGGCTCTGGAGCACTCGCAAGGATCGGGTGTGGGGCGGCGACGGCGGAAGCAGCGCGCTCTCGTAATGTGAGCCAATCTCCATCGACGTCGTGCGGAACTGATCGTACGAGGTGCGCGGACGCACGGGCGCAAGAGGAGACGCGAGCATGCTGCTGCTGCTTCGCGAACGCGAGAGCGTCTTGACCCCCCCGACTGCCCAGCAATCGTCCGTCGCACCGGGGAAGGCGAGCAGTCGACTGCCCGTGTCCCATAGGCACGCCCGCGATCCGGCCAGCCCATGCGATAACTCGAGCTCGGGCGCTGGCGTTTTGGTTGTGCGCATCATGCGGTTCTGGTGCCTGTCGAGCATCGGCGCCGTATCCACAGGGTGCATACGCCTCATGCCGGCATAGAACTGTGGAAACCCTTCCCTTGAATGCTGGAGCGGCTCCCGCCGCGGGTAAAAGTGCAGCTGACGCGCCCACGAGCATTGATCCATGTGGCAAAGAAATAGAGCGTGGCAACTTGCCAAGTTTTGAAACTGTCTCTCGGCACGAGGCACCGGGGGAGCAGACCGGCCCTCGGCAAAGGAAAGTTCAGAGAAAGGATGAGAAAGGCATCCAGGGCGGCGGCCGCCGATGACAAGCGTGGCCCCGCAGCTGCTGCAGGAAGAGGGCGCGGCGATGCTGTGCGCGGACACGCTCGCGCAGATCTTTGAACACCTGAGCGCCTTTGCGCTCGTGCGCATGGTGGCCGTATGCAAGGCGTGGCGTACAGTCTCACTTGATGACGGCCTTTGGGGACGTGCTGCGCAGACCCGTTGGCAGCTGCCGAGCAAGAGCGGCCGGTACAAGTTCGGCGAACGCTCCTGGCGCGAGGTCTACCGTGTCTTCCATCGCCGCAACCGTATCCCGACCTGTCCGGGCATTGGCGAACGCGAGGTGATCTACGCGGCCGGTCGTCGGGACGGCGTTTCGGCATGGCTTCTGATCAACCACCAGCCGGCGTGCCGGCTCTCGCAGCAGCTCTTACCCGGGGCCGAGGGCGCCGTGCGCCACGTGCTCCGCTGCCGCGTGGCCGTGCAGAACCTGCGCGAGGGTCCAATCGACATCGACGTTGCCTCCTGCCTGTCGATCACGATGCGGGACAGCGCCGTCACGCGGCCTCTGGACGCGCGCGGGTACGCGTTCTATGCGAGGCTGGACGGCAAAGTCGACGAGAACAGCGGAGGCGCGGATGGCGGCGGCGGCGCTGTGGACGGCGGGGCTGACGGGAGTCGGGACAGGACGACTTTGGCGCCTCCGGCTCGCGCGCCGCCTGTGCGGCTGATGCCGCTGGAGCTGGCGCTACTGAGCGATGTGTGCTTCCCCGCGCATGCCTCGATGCTCTTCGAGCCCGATTTCCTCGAAGCGGCACACTGCCTGCGCGTGCGTGCGAGCGCCGTCGGGTGCTGCGCGGTCTTCGAGGTACCATGTGCCTTCGCGAGCGAAGAGGTGATCTGGAAGCACTATGAGCTGATCACGCGAGACTTTTATGTGCACGTGGATCGCGAGGAATGACGCGATCGAATATAAGCTGACTCAGCTCGCGAGGAATCAGGCTCGGCGTGTCACTATATTGTAGATTTATTGTAGAGACTATCATTCGTCCAACTTGTGTGCAGCTGTCGTATATAGCTTATAGGTAAATAGATGCCGAACCGGCGCCGTCCCGGGGGGTCGGGGATTACGCGGCTACCGACTTTTCAACGACTCGCAACTCGAACTATCGTCGAACTCCTATGTACTCGAACTCCAGCAGGTAGATGGCCCCTTCTGGCGCTGACGTACTCGGCAAGCTCGCCTCCGTGCAATCCTCGCCGCCGCTCGTGCCGCTTCCGTCGCCGCCGCCTCCGCCGCTGCCGTCGCCGCGAGCAGACCCAAACAAGCCTGGCGCGCACGGAACGGGAGTGCATGCCCCGATGGGCACAAACGGGTGCGGCCCGCGTAGTTGAGTGATTGCAAAGTGACGAGCCGCGCTCGTGAAGAAGGCGCCTTCATCCGGGTGCCGGCTGCGGTGCGCCATGAGCGTGCGGGTGGCGACGCCCATTGCCCCCAGCTGGCGCAGGGTGTGGAGCAGCGGCTCATATGCGAGCGGCTCATACACCACGTCACTCGCGAGGACGAGCCAGGGGGGGGTAGGGGGAGGAGCGGGCACCGCCTCCTCCTCCACCCCCGCCGCCTCCACCGCCGCAGCCTCCTCCACCACCTGAAGCGCTGCCCGCCACGCCGCATCCCCGCATCCCCACTCAAGGGCCGCCACCGCCGGCCGCCAGCGGCACAGCGGTGCGTTCGCCGCCGCATTGAGCTTGAGCAACGGCAGGGCGCCTTCCAAATCGGTGAGCAGCACGCGTGCACCGAGGGCGGCGGCAGCAAGGCCGGCCACTCCGATCCCCGCGCCGAGCTCGAGGACCCCAAACGGAGCATATCTCGGCGAGATCTCGAGGACCCCAAACGGAGCATATCTCGGCGAGATCTCGAGGACCCCAAACGGAGCATATCTCGGCGAGATCTCGAGGCTCGGGGAGGCCACGCTCGACACGACGCTCGGGGAGGCGGCCGCCTCGCGACGCGTCGTCTCGAGCAGCTCGCCTTCGCTGAGCCATGCCGCGAGCTGCGCGCCAGAATCCCACAGCCGTCCGGCAATGTCGCTCGCCGACTCCGCAAGTACGAGTGGCGCCCGATACGGCGCGCTCAGTGGAGCCCGATACGGCGCGTGCGCGCGCGCCGGCAGCAGCCGCAAGCCTTGGACGATGGTGGGTAGGGCCGTAAGCGTGATGGCGGCTGCTGCGAGGGCCTGGGGCGAGGTGATGGCTTCGAGGCAATGACGAAGCTGCTCAAGCGGGCTCGTGGCGGAGGTGATGGAGGCGAGGGTGGCGGAGGCGGAGGCGGCGGGGGGGAGGGTGGCGGCGGCGGCGTCGGAGGAGGAGGCGGAGGTGGCGGAGGTGACAAAGGGCATGGGTAGGTTGAGAGCGGGGAGCGCCGGAGAAAGCCCCACACACCATCGCTCACCACAGCGCTCAGCACGGCGCGCACCCTCAAGGGACCAAACCACATTGGCCGTCGGCGAGGCGGCGCCCGGCACGGCGCCCTCATCGGCGCCCGGCGCGGCGTCTGCCCACATCTCCGCCCACAGTGCTACCGACGACGGCAGTGACGCGCCCTTGCCCTCGCCGCCGCCCTCGCCGCCGCCCTCGCCGCCGCCCTCGCCGCCGACCTCGACATCGCCCTCGACATCGACGCGCACTTCCGCTGTCGCGCGGCCGCGGTGTAGGCGCAACCACACACCCGCGCCGCCGCCGGTCGCCTCACGCGCCGTGTTGAGCGACGCCGCCGAGCGGCCCGCTGCCGCCGTGTTGGGCGCTGCCGCCTCGGGTGGCGGTGGCGGCTCGTGCGCCTGCCGCACGCTCATGCGGAGGCTCGCTGGGCGTGGCCCTTGGGAGAGCGCGACCACCTCCAGCCGCACCCGCGCTCTCGCCTCCGCCGCGAAGCACGCAGCGTCGAAGAGGCCCATTTCGTTCGACAGACGGACGGAGATCGTGTGCCAACGGCCGGATCGCACGACGCCGTCGGCGGGCGGGCTCAGATGGACGCGCAGCAGCTGCGTGCGCTGCACCAGGCGGCGACGCGCGTCCGTCACGCCGCTCATGCTCGCTGAGTGGCTTGCGGCGGTCCGAGCGGCGGACTGTCGCAGCACCGCAGTCGCCTCCCGAGTCATTGCGGCAGACAGGTTGGGCAGACCAAGCACGAGCGTCGCCTGCTCGCTCGCTTCCGCCTCGCGGCCGGCGGCCGCAAGCGCCGTGGCCAGCCGCAGCCGTGGGCGCGGAAGATTCGGGCTCAGCGTCAGTGCGAGCCCCGCGTCGTGCATTCCTGTCAGAGAGCTCTCATCGCCGCGCAGGCGCGCGGCCGCGCGGTTCGCGTAGAGCGTCGCGAGGAGCTCTGTGCTGGTGTCCGATGCCGGTGCAGCGTCAAGTGCCGACGTATAGAGCTGTTCGGCGGCACGATGATCCCCAGCAGCGTACGCAGCGTGGGCCTGGGCGGCGAGATCTACGAAGTCGTCCACCATCGTCGCCACTCACGCGCCGTTTCGGGCTTCTTACTTTCTTTTTTGCACAACAGGTTTAGTTCTTGTGTTGACGTAGGGAGCGGAGCCGTCATCGGAGAATTGTGCCGTTGGTGGTTCGAATGGTTGATTCTATGACGAAACGCAAGTTTCGCGAAAAGATCGAAACGAGGATCCAAAATCCTTTGGTCCGGTGCAGCAATGGGTTGCGCTGCATCCAAGACCAAGCCAAATGACCCGCCTTTGTCACCCGGTGAGACCTACGCCGCAACGCTGCTTCAGAGCCAGAACAAAGCTGCTGCGGCGACCAAGATAGCGGCGATTCATCGAGGCAATGCCGCACGCAAACAGGCACCGGGTGCGGTGATGCAGCACCCGCCCAAGCCGGCGCCGGCGCCGGCGCCAGCAGAGGCGGCGCCGGCAGAGGCGGCGCCGGCAGAGGCGGCGCCGGCAGAGGCGGCGCCGGCAGAGGCGGCGCCGGCAGAGGCGGGGGCCGAGATGCAGAACCCGCTCTCCTCCATGATGAACGCGTTTGTGAAGGCCTTCACACCGCGGTACGATGCCGAAACGGCGCCGGAAGCGGCGGCGAAGGCATCTGTTGCGACACCTGCTGCTGCTCCGATGAATGGGCGAATAAGTAGACGGACGCCGTCGAAGACGCCGGGCACACCCGGGGGAGTGACTCCCGTGGGTGTGATTCATTTGTCAAACATTTGATGTGCCAAATTGCCGAATCAACCTCAACAGTGGAATGTGGAAATTGATATCCTGATAAGTGTGGCAGATCAAGATGGCAGTCAATTCTATCATTGTGATACTAAGGTAGTAGATCCCTTAGTAAAGCCGTAAAGCTTGAGCTTCTTCCCTCTCAGACATATTTCACAGAGATGCAAGACGATACAAGAATCATATGTATGATGTAACCCATGTGTCCAGCGATGTGTCATACGATCGATGTGGCATCGGGATGTGTGCGCATCATCGTCAAAATGACGCGTGGTGTCAGGTGTGCAGTCGAGAGTTGGCACAATTCCCATGACAATTCCTCCCTTGGGCCTCTCTCGCCGCCGCACTCGCGGCCGGCCATGCGGCCGGCTCGAACCTTTGTGAGGTACATATTATGACGTCTAGTGACAGTCCAGTCTCCAGAGCGCGGGTCGGGGCTGCGGCTCTGGACATCATGTCATGCATCATGTAGAGCGTTTTAGGTTTTTAGCCGGAAACCGCGAGAACCGGAAACGCCCGGTCCTCACCTCAGCCGTGTCTAGTTTAGCCAGCTCTGGCGCACGAGCCTGGCGGCCGGGCGCTCGGAGATTCTCTGTAAAATAACACCGTCCCTCCCCGCCTGGTGGCCCCCGCCCTCCCAGAATACACATTGACAATCACCAAGGACCATCGACGGACGCCGCACATCCCCTGGGCCTCGGTGTGTCGCAGCCGTCGATGCCCTCGCCCCTGTGCCGCCAAGCCCTTCACTCAAGACCAGCCCCCACTCACCGCTCGCCGACGAACCCTACCAAGACATCAACCTCGTTCATAGCTTGTTCACAACCGGCACGGCACGTATCCTCACGATTGCTCACGCACGTCCCTCGGCCGTCATCAGGCGTCATCAGGCTATCATCAGGCTATCATCAGGCGTCATCAGGCGTCATCAGGCGTCATCAGGCGTCATCAGGCGTCATCAGGCGTCCGACCAGACGGAGTCGCCATCAGCCGCCGTGCTGCCGCTCCTACGGCCGCCGCCATCCCCACCATCAGCACCGTCACCACCGCTTTCTCCTCCGCTGCCGCCAACGCCATCGCTCGCCGCAGTGGCGTCCGCCTCCACCACTGAGACGGACCTGACGCCCAGCGCCCAAGACAGCGCCTCGCTCGGTGCTTCCGGCGCTGCGGGCGTGGTGCCGGGCTCTCGTGATGGCGCCTCCTCAGCACTCGTTTGCGGCGCAGCCGCACTGGTCTCCACCGCCGCGCCGCAGCCAGCCGTGCCCGCCGCGCCACCGCCGCCGCTGCCCGCGCCGCGTTCTTCCATGCCCCCAGCGCCACCTTCGAGGCTGTCGAGCCGTTGGGAGAGTGTCGAGGGCGGTGGGGGCGCCGTGACGGGCGCCGGAGATTCCGGAGATTCCGGAGATTCCGAAGATGGCGACGCGGGGATCTGCATCACTTCATTTGATGGGCGGCGGCGCGGAGGCGGCGGCGGCGTAAGCGGAACAGACATGACAGGCTGCGAGGGTGGCGGCGGCGGCGGCGGCGGCGGCGGCGGCGGCGCAACGGGCGTGATGCCAGGCGCTCGCGACGGCGCCTCTTCGAGGCTGTCGAGCCGTTGGGAGAGCGTCGTGCCAGGCGCTCGCGACGGCGCCTCTTCGAGGCTGTCGAGCCGTTGGGAGAGCTTCGACGTCGACTCTCCCACAGCCTTCAGGAGCATGGCATGCTGCTCCGCGATGAGGGCAAGCATCTGAGATTGCACCTCCATCGTCTGCCGGGCGATGACCTGTGCCGCCGCCGCCGCCGCCGCCGCCGCCTCCTCTCGCGCCTCCTCCCTCGCCTTGGCGAGCAGCACCTCGAAATCCGCGGAAGGCACCGAGATAGTCTCGAGATCGCGTCTCGTCTCGAGATCCGCGGAAGGCACCGGTGGCGGCGGTACCGGTGCTGGTACTGGTGCTGGAGGGACCGCTGACACCGAGATAGCCTCCGAGGTAGTCTCCGAGATAGACACCGAGATAGCCTCCGAGATAGCCTCCGAGGTAGACACCGAGATAGCCTCCGAGATAGCCTCCGAGATAGCCTCCGAGGTAGACACCGGGACCACTGAGCCGCCCGATTCGAAGTGGGCGACGAGCTGCGCGTGGGTCCATTCACACATGGCGGGGCTGATGACGACGTCATCGGCGAACGCTTCGGCACGTAAGCCTTCGATCTCGGCGCGAGTCCAGGTGCGTGGTCCATGTGTGTCGGCACGCTCCGCTGCCGCCGCCTCCGCCTCCTCCGCCTTCGCCTTCGCCTTCGCCGCCGCCTCCACCTCCGCTGCCGCCGCCTCCGCCTTCGCCTTCGCCTCCTCCTCCGCCGCCTCCTCCGCCGCCGCCTCCTCAGCCGCCGCCGCCTCCGCAGCCGCCGCCTCCGCAGCCGCCGCCGCCGCCGCCGCCGCTGCCGCTGCCGCCGCCGCCGCCGCTGCGGCTGCCGCCGTCGCCTTCGCTTTCGCTGCCGCCGCCATTGCAGCAGCCGGCGACAGCACTGCTGCCGCAGCTCCCAGCTCCGAGGAGGGTGGTTGTGGGGGCGGTGGTTGTGGGGGCGGCGGTGGTGGCGTGGGCGGCGGCGGCGTGGGCGGCGGCGGCGTGGGCGGCGCCGTCGTGGGCGGCGCCGTCGTGGGCGGCGCCGTCGTGGGCGTCGCCGTCGTGAGCGGCGCCGTCGTGGGCGGCGCCGTCGTGGGCGACGGCGGTGTGGAAGCACGGGCGACGGCGCCACTTCCATCAGCACCAGCAGCGCTGATGACCACTGATGACCACTGATGACCACTTCCATCAGCACCAGCAGCGCCACTCGTCGCCGCTGCTTTCGCCGCCGGTGTCGCTCCGGCGAGGGCCTTGTCGCGCATCCGAGCCTGGGCTTGATGCATCACTTCCGCCGCACGCGCCGCCTCGAGCTTGGCACGCACCTGCGCAGCCCCGGCCATCAGAGGTGGGCAGAGGTGGGCAGAGGTCATCAGAGGTCATCAGAGGTCATCAGAGGTCATCAGAGGTGGGCAGAGGTCATCAGAGGTCATCAGTAGCACTCACCTGCTCCGTCTCGGTCGGGTTAGCCCTATCGAGGTCATCAGAGGTCATCAGTGGTCATCAGCGATCATCAGTAGCACTCACCTGCTCCGTCTCGGTCGGGTTATGTACCTCATCAGTGGTCATCAGTGGTCATCAGCGATCATCAGTAGCACTCACCTGCTCCGTCTCGGTCGGGCTAGCCCTATCGAGCGCCTTGAGGAACGCGTCGGATGCGAGTGCATGCTCCCCGAGGGCACTTGCCACGTCACCCGCGCGTACCTGATGAGGGATGCAATCAGAGGTCATCCCGAGGCCACGTCACCCGCGCGGACCTGATGACGGGGATCATCATCACCACAGGACACTCACATGGCCCGCAGGGGAGCCGTCAGAGGCAGTGTCTCAGAAGCAGAAGCCTCTTTCAGAGGCAGAAGCCCCTCTCAGAGGTAGTCTCAGAGGCAGTCTCAGAGGTCATCAGAGGTCATCAGAGGTCATCAGAGGTAGTCTCAGAGGTCATCAGAGGTCATCAGTAGTCATCAGAGGTAGTCTCAGGGGCACAAGCACACGCGAGCACATGGACGCCACGCACAAGCACGCGCGGGAGTCGCTTGGATGCCAGCGCATCCGCTGTGGGGCCTCGTGTGGTGGCATCAGAGGGCATCAGAGGGCATCAGCGCATCGCTGTGGGGCCTCGTGTGGGGCCTTGTGCGGGACGTACGTAAGCTTTACTCCACTCTGGCCGGAGGCAATCAGTGGCAATCAGTGGCAATCAGTGGCAATCAACGTACGTAAGCTTGACTCCACTCTGGCCGGAGGCAATCAGTGGCAATCAGTGGCAATCAGTGGCAAT